>Ga0068851_10000021_pt1 | contig 132824 bp, 127 predicted proteins | sample KBSCornC12_FD_66588 | JGI IMG/M metagenome (GOLD analysis project Ga0068851, IMG submission 66588) | Corn rhizosphere microbial communities from Kellogg Biological Station, Michigan, USA - KBS Corn C1-2 | ecosystem: Host-associated > Plants > Roots > Rhizosphere > Soil ...
CAGTCCGCCTACGGACCCAAGCCTGCCATTCCGCCTGTACGAAGATTTCGACGCCGCTGCGGCCGGAATCAAGGTCAAGGTCACACTCTCCGACTTCGAAGGCCTGCAGGCTGGCCGCACTCCGGTGATGTACAAAGGTATCCAGGTCGGTAGCTTGAAAACGCTGAAGATCAATCCGGACCTTTCCAGTGCTAACGCCGAACTGACCCTCGATCCCCTGGCTGAAGATTACCTGGTACAGGACACTCAGTTCTGGGTGGTCAAACCGTCTATTTCCCTGGCGGGTATCACAGGGCTCGAAGCCTTGGTCAAAGGGAACTACATCGCCATTCGCCCGGGGGACAAAGGGACGCCTCCACAGCGTGAGTACGTCGCACGGGCGAAGGCGCCACCGTTGGACCTGCGTTCCCCTGGCCTGCACATGGTGCTGTTCACCGACAACCTCGGTTCCCTGGATGTCGGCAGTCCGATCCTCTACAAGCAGGTCAAGGTGGGCTCGGTGCAGAGCTACCAGTTCTCGCGCAAGAACAAGCAGTTGGTGATCGGCGTCCACATCGAGAAAGAATACGAAAACCTGGTCAATGGCTCGACGCGCTTCTGGAACGCCAGTGGCGTCACCCTGACCGGTGGTCTCACTGGCGGAATCCAGGTGAAGAGTGAATCCCTGGCCAGCCTGATGGCGGGTGGCATCGCCTTCGAAACACCCGAGCAGAACGTTCCGCTGAAAAAACGCATCCCGCGTTTCCGCCTGTTTGCCGACCGCGATGCTGCCAACCAGCACGGTACCCTGGTGACCATCAAGGTCGACCGCGCCGACGGCATGCGTCCCGGCACTCCTGTGCGTTTCAAAGGCCTGGACGTGGGCAAGATTGAAAGTGTCGACCTCAGTGCCGACATGCAATCGGTACTGCTCAGTGCGCGTATCACCCAAGTGGCTGACCGCATCGCCCGCGCCGGCAGCCAGTTCTGGGTGGTCAAGCCTGAGCTGGGCCTGATGAAAACCGCCAACCTGGAAACCCTGGTCACCGGTCAATACATCGAAGTGCAACCGGCTGCGAAAAACGCCGGCCCGCAAAAGAGTTTTGTCGCGCTCGCCCAGCCCCCTGAAGCTGCCCATCAGGAAGCCGGCCTGAGCCTGACCCTCAGCGCCGCCCGCCGTGGTTCGCTGAAGGAGGGCGTGCCGGTCACCTACCGCGAAGTCACTGTGGGCAAAGTCACCGGCTACGAGCTGGGGCAAACTGCCGACCGTGTATTGATCCACATTCTGATCGAGCCCAAATATGCCCCGCTGGTCCGTGGCGGGAGCCGGTTCTGGAACACCAGTGGCTTTGGCCTCGACTTCGGCCTGTTCAAAGGCGCCACCGTACGCACGGAGTCCCTGGAGACGCTGGTCGCCGGCGGTATCGCCTTCGCCACACCCGATGGCGAGCGCATGGGCAATGCCGCCCGGCCACAGCAAACCTTCCCGCTGTTCGACAAGTTCGAAGATGAGTGGCTGACTTGGGCACCTAAAATCCCGCTCGGCAAATAAGCGCCACAAAAAAGGCCGCGATCCATAAGATCGCGGCCTTTTTGCATTTCAGCGCAGCACGTCAGACTTCATCCAACTGCGGCTCATCCGCCTGTACATTAACCGTTGCCTTCACCACATCATGACGGCGGATGTACTTCCAGTCCGCCTCATCAATGTAGATCCCATTCGGCCCGCTGCCGCCTTCCAGGTCGATCGCCACCTGGGCGGACACCTGCGGCTTCACACTGGCCAGGATTGGCACAAAGCCCAACTGCAAGCTGGTCTCCAGCAATGCGGCCTGGTTCTTCTCGTCGATATCCGCTGCCTCGTCAAGGTAATACGGCAAACGTACACGCCCGGCCTGGTCGCGGTCCATCAAGTGCAGCAACAGGTACATGTTGGTCAGCGCCTTGATGGTCATGGTGGTGCCGTTGGACGCGGCGCCATCGATGTCAGTATGAATCACCGGCTGGCCATGCACCTTGGTAATCTCGAACGCCAGTTCGAACAAATCCTTCAGGCCCAGCTGGTTGTGGTTGGCCGCCACCAGCCGCGCCAGGTACTCCTTGGCTTCTTCGTTCTTGTTGTCCTGCTCGGCGCTCTGGCTCAGGTCGAATACCGAGAGGGTTTCGCCTTCTTCATATTGACCGGCACTGTGGATGATCTGGTCGATATGCTTGAGCGCTTCCTTGTTCGGCGCCAGTACGATGCGGAAGCTTTGCAGGTTGGAGACCTGGCGCTTGTTGATCTCACGGTTGAACAACGCCAATTGATGCTCAAGGCTGTCGTAGTCGCTGCGGATGTTACGCAGGGTCCGTGCGATATCGGTGACCGCCGCACGGCGGGCCTTGCCGAGTGTCAACGCTTCATCCGTGCGGTGCGCATAAGCGTTGATCAGCAATTGCAGGCGACGCTCAACATCATCCTCGCTGTCGAACTTGGCCACGCCCTTGAGGCGAACCTGGGCGTACAGCGCTTCGATCTGGCCATCGGCGCGCAGCAAACCTTGCCAACTGTCCTGATAGTCATTGAGCAGCGGCAACAGGTTGTCCATGGAATCGTCGATCGGGTCCATGAACGGCTTGCCGAACGGCAAATCCGCCGGCAACAACTGACGGCGACGCAATGCGTCGTCCAGCGTACGTTGCTTGGCTTCCATATCGCCGATCTGGCGGCCCACCAGTTGCAGCTTGGCCGACAGCTGCTGAACGCGCTCGGTGAACGCATCGCTGGAGCGCTTCAACTCATCCTGCGCCGCTTCCATCTGCGCCAGGTTTTCCAGCTTCTCGCCTTCTTCGGCGCTCAGGGTTTGTGCACGGCGGAAGTCTTCAAGGGCCTTTTGCGCATCGAGCACCTGCTGGTACAGCGCTTCGGTCTGCGTCTTGCTCGCGGCACGGTCGGAGGCTACAGCCTGCTGGGTTTTCAACTGCTTGAGTTCTTTTTCCAGGCGTTCCTTCTGGTCACGCAACGCCGCGCGATCTGCCAGGGCCTGCAATGCCGGCGGTTCGATATGGGAGATGTCGATGGACAGCCCCGGCACTTCAAAGCGCTCGCCCTTGAAGCCGTCGAGGATCTGCTCCAGGGATTTGACCCACTGGCCGTCTTCGTCAAGCGTGATGCCGTGCTCGCCCAACGGCAGGCTGAACAGCGAACTGTTGAACAGGCGCATCAGACGCTCGACGTCTTGCTGTGAGAATTCTTCCCGCAGTTTGGCGTAGCTGTTGTTGTCCGCATGGTCGAGCTGTTGCTTGACCGACTTCAAGCGCTTTTCAAGGTCGCGCAAACGCTCGTCCAGATCCTCGGCGCTGAACTGCCGCGACTGCGCCAGGGCGCCGGCCAATTCATCGTGGGCATCCTTGGCCGCCAGCAGTTGCTGTTCCAGCATCTTGACGTCATCCACCAGGGCAAATCGATGCTTGAGCACCGACAACTCGCCCAACCAACGCTGGATACCACTGATTTCCCGCTCCAGGCGCATCAGCTCCTGGGTGCCGCCACGCTGGTCGTTCTGCAGCGCGTCCTGCTCGTTGCGGTAGTGCTCGGCCTGGATCGTCAGTTCTTCCTTGCGTGCACTGGCGTAGTCCGACCAGGTGCCCAGCAGCGAATCCAGCAGCGGCGACAGGCGATGCAATTTGCCACGCAGCACGTCGCGCTGGCGAACACCATTGGACAGCGCTTCTACCAGCGGGCCGGCGGCGACCAGGGAGTTGTAGTCCTGCTCCATGCGCCTTACATCGCGGAAGGCTTCTTCGCACGCGGCGATGTAATCGACACTGCCGGAACGCAAGCTGTGTTCGAAGGCATCGAGAAACAATTGCTTGAGCTTGGCCGCAGTGATTTCACGCATGTGCAGCAGGTTGATAAACAGCGCGCGGAAGGTCTTCAGGCTCTGCTCGCTGGTGGAGCGCAGCGGAATCAACGTCAGGTCCAGCGGGATTGACGTATGCCCACCCACCAGCAAGCGACGCAGCTCATCCGGCTTGAGTTCGTAGGCTTTCAGGCCTTCGCGCTCAAGGTTGGTGAACAGCTCCTTCTGACGCAGGCAGGTGTCGTTCTTCTGGTAGTGCGCCAGGTCCAGCTTGCCGGCATAGGCAAAGAACTGGTGACCGAAACCACCGCCCGGGCCGCGCCCGACCACGCCGATCACGTGTGGGCCGTGGGGCAGCGAGACTTCCACGAGGATGTAGCTGGTGTCGGTGGCAAAGTAGAAGCGCCGCGATTGTTCCAGGGTGTACTTGCCGAAACTCATGTCCGACATGCGCGCCAGGATCGGGAACTGCAAGGCGTTGATCGACGCGGATTTACCCAGGTTGTTTGCGCCATATACCGACAGCGGCTCTTCCAGCGGGAACAGACCCAGGCTGTAACCGGCGGTGTTCAATAGGGCGAAGCGGCGGATGCCGTAGCGTTCCTTACTCATGCATCGGTCTCCTGTTCTTCGGCAATGGCGCGGGCCAGGGCGTCTTCTTCGCTTTCATCGGCGAAGTCGCTCAAGTCGAGTGGGTCATCGGTTTTCAGCAATTTCTCATCGCTGTCTTCATCGATGATCACCGGTGCCGGCAGCGGCAACACGCTGTGCACGCTGGCTGCCAGGTCGCGGTCTTGCTGCACCGACAGGCACACATCGAGGAAGCGGTGCATCGGCGGCAGGAAGCGATAGATGCCGTTGTCTTCGCTGGCAAAACCCAGCTGGGTCATACGGCGCATGATTTTTTCTTCGAGTTCTTCCTGGGTCTGCACTTCGGCCTGGATAAACAGGTCGCGGTACTTCTCCAGCAACGACGGCAACTCATCACGGCCCAGGCTGCCACCGTCGAGCACGGCAATCGGGTCGCGGCCCTGGTCGGCCAGGTGCTCGACGATGATGAAGGTGAACAACGCCAGGCGCTGGGCGGTCTTGTTGACCTGCGCGGCCGCCACGGCGGTGTCCGGCACGAAGTAGTAGAAGCCCCGCGTGTCGCATACCAGCTCAAAGCCCAGGGCCTTGAACAGCGTGCGGTACTGGTCCTGGAAGTTCGACAGTTGTGCGTACAGCTCCGGGTCGCGGCGGCTGACGTGGTAACCCTTGAACAGCTCGCGAAAGATCGGCGCCAGCTGGGACAGTTCGGATAGATCAAGATGCATAAGGTGTGCTCGCAGAATTCTCGGCTGCATCAGGGCTGGCCGGGAGCAGGGCGAAGGAGCGCAGGCTGACCTGGTGCTCGTGTGTGTGGTAGTCGCGGCGTTCAAGGCGTTCGCGCTTGAAGCGTTTTTCCCGCGAGAGGCGCGAGAACCAGTACAGCAATTCGTCGGTGGCGCCGTCGGGTTCCTGCTTCAGCAGCCAGGTCATCAGGTCCGGCATCGGCAGCGCGTCTTCGCAGCGCTCGAGCATTTCCTTGACCGTGCGCGGTGCGCGCTGGGCGTCGCCCTTGTGGGATTTGTGCGCCTTGGGAAAACGCGCCGGTTTCGGCTCGAAATTCGCCAGGGCATACACGTAGGCTTCCACCTGGCTGGCACTGCCGAGGAAGGTGCTCTGCGGCCGGGTGAACATCGGCATCGCCGCCTGGGGCACTGCGTCCAGGCCTTTACGGCGAATGGCCGACAACGCCAGCGCCGCGCCACGGGTCACGGCGTTGTGCCGACGCGCTTCTTCGCGCAGCGGTAGCAGCAGCTCGCGGGCGTGGCGCAGAGTCAGCTGGGCGCTGGTCTGCATCTCCAGGATGCGCGCGTGGGTGCGCAGCAGCATGTCGTCGTCCACCAGATGGCCGAGACGCTGCTGCTCGGTGAGCATGCGCAACAGCACATTTTCCACCTTGCGCACGCCTTGCTCGAAGGCGCCGTCGGCGTTCACCAGTTGGATCATCGGTTCGACGTATTCGTCCCAGGTCGCGAGGACCTCGGCATAACGCTGGCGCAACGGAATCTGGCGGTCGCTGGTCTTGGCGCGATCGGCCACTGCGGCGAGGGCCTGTTCGTCGTTGGCGAGTTTTTTCAGCACGTCGCGCACGCGCATGTCGAGCAGGCGTAACTGACGGGCCAGGTCGTGGCCATCACGGATATCGAAGGCGTCCTGGATATAACCGGCCAGGCGCTCGAGGTGGCGCAGGTAGGCTTCGATTTCCAGGCACAGGCCAAGCCGGTGCTCCTTGCGAAGATAGGCCAGGAAGTCATGGATCTGTGCATTGAGCTCGAAACGGTTCGGGCTCTTGGCAACAGGCACCAGGATATCCAGGCGAATCCACACGTCCAGCAGGCTGGTGATGTCCTGTGGCGTGCTGTCCAGTTGTTGGGCGGCCAGTTGTGCGCGCAGTTCGCCCAGGCTCAGGGTGCCTTGGTCGAAGTGTTCGCACAGTGGCTCAAGCAGGGCCCAGTGTTCGGCGAGGGCGCGCAAGACGCGCTTGGGTTCGATCATTGGAATGGCCGGCTGGTTGGCGATTAAAAGTCGCGATTGTACTGCATCGGACGCGGGATTTATCCACAGCCGGTCAGTACGCAGTGGGCGATTGTTGCCGAACAGCGGTAGAATCCCCGCTCTTTAGTTATCCACAAGTGGCCGAGCTGTGCTTATCGAGTCCCGACGTCGCGCTTACTTGACCGCCATGCAGGTGGTCAACTGGCTGCCCCGCACCGAACTGCCGTTTGCCGCGCCGTCGCGGCCCGAGCTGTTGCAGGCGCTTGAGCCCTATGAGGCGTTCGAGTCTTCGGGCGAGGAAGCGGCTGCGCCGGTGGCGGTGGTCAAGCCCACGCCGGAGACGCGACCGGTGGTCGAGCGCGCCAAGATCGAAGTGCCGCGCCCCGTGCCGGTGACCAAGGCCGCCAAGGTGGTCGAAGAGGCGGCCCCGGTGGTCAAGGCCCCGGTGGTGCCGCCACCGCGCTTTGCCCTGCAATTGCTGCGCGCCGGGCGCTGCCTGCTGCTCGTCGAGTTGCCCACCGGCGAACGTTTCCAGACCCGCGACCCCGCCTACATGCTGCTCAAGGACATGCTGCGCGCCGCCGGCCTGCCCGACAGCCCGCAAATCGTCGGCGACCCGGTGCGCTGGCCGCTGCTGGTGCGTGGCAACATGGATCAAGGCCCCGAGGCCGCACGGGATTTCGTGCAAGGTTTTGTGTCGGCGCGCCTGGAAGACGAACCCTGCGCGTGCCTGTGGCTGATCGGCTTGCCCGCTGTGCGTTTTGCCGGCGAGGCCAATGCCGAAGCCTGGTACCGCGAGCTGCAGGTCGAAAGCCTGGGCTTGGTGTGGGCCCTGCCTGGCCTGGAATTATTAATGGAAGAGCCACAGCGTAAGGCTGATGTCTGGCAAGCCATGCGCCGGCTGATGGCGCGCTGGAAAACAACCGATGAGTGAGGCTTTATCCTTCCGCCCGATGACCGAGGCCGACCTCGACGCCGTGCTGAAAATCGAATACGCGGCGTTCAGCCATCCCTGGACCCGTGGGATCTTTCTCGATGGGCTGGGCAAGTACCAGATCTGGCTGATGTTCGAAGGTGAGCAGCAGGTGGGGCACGGCGTGGTGCAGATCATCCTCGATGAGGCGCATCTGCTGAACATTACCGTCAAACCGGAAAACCAGGGGCGCGGCCTGGGACTGGCGCTGCTGGAGCACTTGATGTCACGTGCCTACGCGGCCAATGCGCGGGAGTGCTTCCTGGAGGTGCGCGACAGCAATACCGGCGCGTTTCGCCTGTATGAGCGCTATGGTTTCAACGAGATCGGCCGTCGCCGGGACTATTACCCGGCTGTCGGTGGCCGCGAAGATGCTGTCGTCATGGCCTGCACCCTGGTCGACTAAATACATAGCCCATTGTGGGAGGGGGCTTGCCCCGATGGCGGTGTACCAGGCACCTTATCAGTCTGACATGCCGCTATCGTGGGCAAGGCCCCTCCCACCTGTAGGACACGTTCTGTCAGCGGTTACCGTCTACTGGATCAATATCTGCCAATTCGGCCTCATCCAGGCCATTGCCCCCACCGATCTCATCCTCATCGACGATACTCAGGTCCCAGTCCGCTGGTTCGCCTTCGCCCGCTTCCTGAGCATCCCTTGCTCCATCTTCATGGATCAGCGTTTCAGGGCTCATGTCATCGTTCGTCGCTTCATGGTCTTCGGTCGAAGCCCCAGTCAGCCCGGCCTCCCGCACCCGTTCGTCGCCGATATGCGTGGTGGGCGCGTCTTCGTCAAAATCCAGCTCGCGCATCGAGCCCATGCGATCTTCATTGTCATCAATCGGTTCGGGCTGTGTAGCGCCGTAGGGGCGTCGTGATTCAGTCATGGCCAATCCTCATACTGTGGGGCTTATAGTGTGTGGACAGGCTGCGCGGCCTAAAGATTCAAGCTAATTCACGCTTGTTATTCGCCGGCAGGGCGTGACCTGGACGTGGGGTTGTCAGTCACAAAACTGCGCATCATTCCTGAGGCTTTCCCTGATGAACGAACTACAAGACCTGCTTGATAACAATGAACGCTGGGCGGACGCGATCAAACAGGAAGATCCCGAATTCTTCGCCAAGCTCGCCCGCCAGCAAACCCCGGAATACCTGTGGATCGGCTGTTCCGATGCCCGCGTACCGGCCAACGAGATCGTCGGCATGCTGCCGGGTGATCTGTTCGTGCACCGTAACGTGGCCAACGTGGTGCTGCACACCGACCTCAATTGCCTGTCGGTGATCCAGTACGCGGTGGACGTGCTCAAGGTCAAACACATCCTGGTCACCGGCCACTATGGCTGTGGCGGCGTGCGCGCCTCGATGCAGGACCGTCAGTTCGGCCTGATCGACGGCTGGCTGCGCACCATTCGCGACCTCTACTACGAGAACCGCGACCTGCTGGCCCAATTGCCCACCGAGGAAGAACGCGTCGACCGTCTCTGCGAGTTGAACGTGATCCAGCAAGTGGCCAATGTCGGGCACACCAGCATTGTGCAAAACGCCTGGCACCGTGGGCAGAGCCTGTCGATCCACGGCTGCATCTACGGCATCAAGGACGGCCGCTGGAAGAGCTTGAACACCACCATCAGTGGTTTCGAGCAGTTGCCACCGCAATACCGCCTGCGTCCGCTGGGCGAAGCCTAAGAGCGTTTACGGTCGCACCACTGGGCCATGAACGCCTGCCCCTCGGCGTTCAATGGTTCATCGCGACCGGTAATCCAGCCCCGGCAGTTCAATTCGCCGCATTGGCAGGCGAACTGCCGGAACAGCACGTCTTCGGTCATGGCGTAATCCACGGTCAGCAGGGTGTCGGCCTGGATTTCGTGCAACGTCCAGACCTCCAGGTAGTGCAAGTCGAGAAACACGTTCGGTTTGCACGAATGCGACAGCAGGCCACTGAACCAGCAGTCGTAGAGGTGGATACGCGACGATAACTGCAACGTGTGCAGGCGTCTTTCGCTCAGGGCGTAGCCTGAGATCTTGGCGATGCACACACGGCTGTCAAAGGCCACGCGCGCCTTGACTCCCACGCCCACCCCTTGAATGTTGTGCACCACCTCAAATTGCCTGTCCGTTGGGTAGCCTTGTCCGAGCGTGGACTTGAAAGGGTAAAGGCTGTCACCCACAGCGGTTTTAGCCTTATCCATGGCCTGAGTTTTCATAACTCTCCTGGTTTAGGCTGCATCGACCTGCGGGTGGTGGCTGACTACCAGTCTTGCAGCGGATGGGCGCGGCTCAAGACTCGCCGAACATGGACCTGATTTCTACTGTCAATGTTGACAGTAGAAATCGGCTGTTTTTTGTGCAATTTACAGCACCGGCGCGCTGATCGTCGGGAGTGGTGCTGCATTGCGCAGCTGTTTCAATTGGGTCTTGATGGTTGGCGTGGCGCATTTTGCATTCGCATCTTCCGGGGATAGATTGCGCACCGAGGTGTAGAACAGTTCGCACGTCTGCTCCTTGCGGGTGACTTGCCAGGTAGTCGTGCACGCCTTGAGCAGTACGTTCGGATCGCTCGCGGGTTTTTGGCCCATCCCGGCCTGCCAGCAGGCGGCGCTGAGATCCTGGCCCATCACCTTCAAACCGGCTTCGTCGGCTTTCTGCTCGTTGCCGTCGTAGGTGTCGGGGCTTGCCGCATACCAGATGTAACTGGGGTGGTTGGCACCCAACACCGAAACGGTTTGGCCAGCGGCGGGGCTGATCTGCGCCAGGCTCAGCACTGCCACGGTCTGCCCGTATTGTTGCTTGATCCAGCTGCGCACCGGTGCGCCGAACGCCACCATGGGCAATGCCCCTTTGGTGGACAGGCTCAACTCCCGGACCATGCGCGTCTGGTAATCGGTGAAGTAGCTGTAGACGGTTTCCAGGTCCTTGCCCGCATTGGAAGGCGCGGCGATGGGGGCGATATCGATGATGGTCTGGTAGGCCGGCGTTTCGGTGGCCGGGATGCCATTCTCCGTGAGCAAGGTGGCCCAGCGGTCGGTGGTGGCCGATTCAAGGTAGTCCTGGGCCTGGGTCAGCGAGTAGTCCGGCGGGAAGTGCAGCAGCTCGATGCTCTTTCGATTGTCCAGGGCCATGCCCAGCGGCAGGAACAGGTACCAGTTGTAGGCCCACTTGCCATCGCTGTTGAGCTTGCTCGCGCCTTGATAGGCCAGGTCGGCGGTATTGAGCAAGGAGGTCAGCGGTTGGCCATAATTGTCCGGCACGCCGCTGAAGGTTGCCGAAACCTGCCCGTCATGGGTTTTGACGCTGACTTTCGCCCGGGTGTACCCATCCCGTTGCAGGCTCTGGTTCAGGTAATGCTCGGCAGTCTGTTCCAGCGTCCAGGGCCGGAAGCAGATTACGTTGCAGTTGTTGGGGAAAGCGAACAGCTTGGTCACACGCTGCGTGCTCCCCAGCGGTACATCGACATCGGCCTGTACGACCGCACTCGCCATCAGTGCGGCCAGGGTGAAGGACAGCCTGGTTGGTTTGAACATTGTTATTTCCTTGTCAGCGAAAGCCCGTCTGCGCGGGGTGAAAGCCCACCTCCACACAGTAGCGGCTGACCAGGAAAACCGCGTGCTAATTCAGCGGGCATGTCGCTATTGGATAAGAAAACCTACACGCTGAACTGCAAAGCGTTGCTCAAGTCGCCCATGGGTTTCTGACCGCGGGCGATCATCGCGTCATCGCGTTGCTTGAGGCCGTCCAGAGTCTCGAGCTGGAACACCCGGGTGATCAAGCGCAGGATCGACCCGGTGTCGTATACCGTATGGTCCACCGTGCCTTTGCGGGCGAACGGCGACACCACCAGCGCCGGAATCCGCGTGCCAGGCCCCCAGCGGTCGCCCTTTGGCGGTGCCACGTGGTCCCACCAGCCGCCGTTTTCGTCGACGGTCACCACCACCACCATGTTTTTCCACTGCGGACTCTCTTGCAGCACCTTCAAGGCACGGGCGATATGGCGGTCGCCAGACGCCACGTCGGCATAGCCCGCGTGCATGTTCAGGTTGCCCTGGGGTTTGTAGAAGGTCACGGCGGGCAGCTGGCCGGCCTGGGCGTCGGCGAAGAACTTGTTGGTGCTCGACTCGTCCCCCAAACCGCCATCGCGCAGGCGTTTGTCGCGCTCGACGCGGTTCTCGGGGCCTTGCTGCTTGAAGTAGTTGAACGGCTGGTGGTGATACTGGAAGTTCGGGATTTTTGGAATGCCGCCCGAATCCTTGAACTGGTCCAGCGTCGCTTGCCAGGCGCCGGCGTACCACGCCCAGTCGACGTTCTTCTTCGACAGCTTGTCGCCGATGTGCTCGTGGGTTTGCGGCACCAGCACGTTGGGCAGGTCAGGCTTGGAATAGTCCGGATTTTCCGGGTCGCGGATCCAGGTCGGCCAGTACGGTGGAGCCAGAGTGTTCACGCCGTAGCCATCCGGGGTCAGCGCGCTGGGGCCGAACTGCGGCGGGCCGGTCATCGCGCTGGCGGGGGACTTGTCCAGGGGCTTGAGGCGCGGGTCGGTGGGGTCATCGCTTTGCAGCGTGGCGATCTGCGCCTTGGCCACCGATTGCGCGGCATTCGGGTAAAACGGCGCGGTGGCGCTGATCAGGTATTGATGGTTGAGGAACGAACCACCAAACGCCCCCTGGAAGAAGTTGTCGCAGAGCACAAACTCCTTGGCCACGTCCCACAGGCGCAGGGAATAACGGCTCTGGGCGTAATGGCCCATCACCAGGCCGCCGGAGTCGGCCCAGGCGACGAAGTTGTCGTTCTTGCCGCCGTTGATCTGCATCTGGTTCTGGTAGAACACGTGCCACAGGTCACGGGTGACCAGGCTCAGCGGCAGGTCTTCGGCGTTCGGGCCCTTGAGGGCGAAGGGCGCGTTGGGCAGGTTCTCCTGGAATTGCACTTCGCTGGGGTAGGTCACCCCGTCCACCGTTTGCGGGCCGACTTGCAGCACACCACCCCAGGTTGGAGGCAGGGTCGTCAGCATGCTGCCATCGCGGTCACGCTGCTGCGTGTCGGCGGCGGATAGCGCCGACAGCGGTTTCTCAATACCCGGGAAGTCCGCAAACAAGTTGTTGAAACTGCGGTTTTCGGCGTAGATCACCACCACGGTTTTCACCTGCTCACGCAAGGCCTTGTCCAACTCTTGCGGCGTCAGCGGCCGCGCCACCGGTTTACCCGGTGCTTCGCTGGTATTGCCGCAGGCACTCAAGGTTGCGCCAACCCCCAGCACCGCCGCGCCCCCCAGGAAACGACGACGGCTGGTGTCGACTGGCGGTTGGGCTGCGGAATCGGGGGAAGGGCGGTCTTCGTGCTCGTCGCTCATTGCGGGGAGTCCTTGGCGAGGTGTTGCAAGATATTTCGCAGGACGGTAGCAATGCAATGTGACGGAACGAAGACAGTGATTTGAATCAGCGGATCACAGCAGGCGCAGCGCCAACTCGCTGCCGGCGCGCAAGTACTCCACCTGCGCCGTCACCGCGTCCTTGACGATGGCCTCGCCCGTGTCGGTCAGCCTGGCCTTCTTTGCATCGACGACAGTGGTCTGCAACAACTGCATGGCCACGTCGATCGATTTCTGGAAGGCGGTCACGTTGTTGTGCAGGCCGAACTCCTTGATCACCGCGTCCATGCGGCGATCTGCGTCGTCGCGCAAGGTCCTGTATTCAGTGACTGAAACGTTGCCGTCCTGGTAGATATCAGTGATCAACTCTTCCAGTGATTTGGATAGGGGCGTCATCGGAGTTCCTTGTTGCTAGGTGAGTAGGAGTCCGAGTCAGGTTAATCAAAGGTATTGGTGGGTGAAGCCAGAGATTGCCATTCATCCGCGTGAGATAAGCCCACGCGTTCGATCAGACATGAGTCACATCCGCTGAGCTGCCACTGATGCGATCACCTTTGTTGATGGCTTGGGTAAAGAGGGTTTTCTGGAAGACAAGTGTACTCAGCAAGCGGTGATCATGAGCCTGATCATCATTGGTGAAGCTTCGACGAAAATCATGGACCAGTATCCGGATTTTGCGTGAAGTCACCCGCAAATCACATGGCGTAGCATGCGCGGAATGCGCAACCGAATCGCCCACGGTTATTTCGATATCAACCTTGATGTGGTTTGGGACACGATCCAGAGCGCCCTGCCTGATCTATTGGAATGTTTTCCTGTTGCGCCTGAATGAAGCACCTGTTGCAGCAACAGATGCTTCATCGATTGGTCAGGGCATTACCGGCGGCAAATACTTCAACGTTGTCCCCAGCGCCCACAGCAGGAACAAGACCAGCGGCGTGTGCACCAGCAACTGCACGAACGAAAAGCCAATCAGGTCCCGCGCTTTGAGCCCCAACACCCCCAGCAGCGGCAGCATATAGAACGGGTTGATCAGGTTCGGCAGCGCCTCGGCGGCGTTGTAGATCTGCACCGCCCAACCCAGGTGGTATTGCAGGTCATTGGCCACTTGCATCACGTATGGCGCTTCGATGATCCACTTGCCGCCGCCCGACGGGATAAAGAAGCCCAGCACCGCCGAATACACGCCCATCAGCAGCGCGTAGGTGTCATGGGAGGCGATGGAGGTGAAGAAGGTGGAGATATGGTGCGCCAGGGTCTGGCCGTCGCCACCCTTGACCACGGTCATCAGCGCGGCGATCGAGCCGTACAGCGGGAACTGGATCAGCACGCCGGTGGTGGTCGGCACCGCACGCGCCACCGCATCGAGGAAGCTGCGCGGGCGCCAGTGCAGCAGGGCGCCGGTCATGATGAACAGGAAGTTATAGGTGTTCAGCCCTGAAATGGCACTGATCGCCGGTTTGGTCGAGAACTCATGGAACAGCCAGCCAGCCGCCAGCAATGCCAGCAGAATGGTCAGCAAGGGGCTGTGCTCGAGCCACTCACCCGGGCGGGCGGGGGCTTGCAGTTTGGGCAGGTTGAACGCCGGGTCGACCCCACAGGCCTTGGCATCGCGGGCGCTGTTCGGGCCGGGTGCGGTGGCGTAGGCGATGATCAGCGACACCACGATCAATGCCAGCAACAGCACGCCGGATTGCCACAGGAAGATGGTGTCGGTGAACGGGATCACTCCCGTGATCGACAGAATCGACGGCGGCAGGCTGGCCGGGTTGGCCTGCAACTGTGCCGCCGATGACGACAACCCCAACGCCCACACGGCGCCGAGCCCCAGATACGCCGCTGCACCGGCAGCACGATAATCCATGCGCAGATCCGTGCGACGCGCCAGCGCCCGCACCAGCAAACCGCCAAACACCAGGGACAAGCCCCAGTTCAGCAACGAGGCGACCATCGAGATAAGCGCCACCCAGGCCACGGCCGAGCGGCCATTCTTTGGGATACGCGCCAGGCGGTCGATCAGTTTCACGGCGGGCGGCGAGCTGGCGACGACATAACCGCCGATCACCACGAAGGCCATCTGCATGGTGAACGGGATCAGGCTCCAGAACCCATCACCAAAGGCCTTGGCGGCCTCGGTCGGTGCGGCGCCCATACCCAGGGTCGCCACGGCAACGATGATCACCGCAAGGGCGGCGAATACCCAGGAGTCTGGAAACCAGCGCTCGGCGAAATTGGAACAACGCAGGGCAAATCGGGCATAGCGGCTTTCTTCGATAGCATCGGCCATGAGTCTTTCCTCTTATAGTTATTAGGGTGCAGGCGATTTTTCCGGCATGTTCCGCTACGGCCATTGATATGGGAATGCAGTTATCTTCATCGATCCATGAGGAAAACAAATATATCTGCCGCGATTGCCATCATTGGGCTCAGCTCATAACCTGCACGCCATTTTGTTTGTCTGCCGAGCCTCCACATGACTGCCACCTTTCCTACGCAGGCGCAGCGTTTTTCCCGCTCCGACTACAAAACCCTGGGCCTGGCCGCCCTCGGCGGTGCCCTGGAAATCTACGATTTCATCATCTTCGTGTTTTTCGCGCTGACCTTGAGCCAGCTGTTCTTCCCGCCGGAAATGCCTGAGTGGCTGCGCCTGCTGCAAAGCTTCGGCATCTTTGTCACCGGCTACTTGGCGCGCCCGCTGGGCGGCATCCTGATGGCGCACTTCGCCGATCACCTGGGACGCAAGCGCGTGTTCAGCCTGAGCATCCTGATGATGGCCTTGCCCTGTCTGCTGATCGGGATCATGCCGACCTACGCGCAAATCGGTTACTTCGCCCCGCTGATCCTGCTGGTGCTGCGCGTGCTGCAAGGTGCGGCGGTCGGCGGTGAAGTGCCCAGCGCCTGGACCTTCGTCGCCGAACACGCGCCGCCCCACCATCGCGGCTATGCCCTGGGCTTCCTGCAAGCCGGCCTGACCTTCGGCTACCTGCTCGGCGCCCTCACCGCCACGCTGCTGGCGCAGGTCTTCACCCCCGCAGAAATCCTCGACTACGCCTGGCGCTTCCCATTCCTGCTCGGCGGTGTGTTCGGCGTGATCGGCGTGTGGCTGCGCCGCTGGCTCAGCGAAACCCCGGTGTTCCTCGAAATGCAGGCCCGCCGCCAGGCCGCCGCCGAACTCCCGCTGCGTACCGTGCTGCGTGACCATCGCGCGGTGTTGCTGCCCGCGATGATCCTCACCTGCGTACTCACCTCCGCCGTGGTCGTACTGGTAGTGATCACCCCGACCATGATGCAGAAAACCTTCGGCATGAGCCCCAGCCACACCTTCGCCCTGAGCGCGTTGGGCATCGTGTTCCTGAACATCGGCTGCGTCCTGGCCGGCCTGTTGGTGGACCGCATCGGCGCCTGGCGCGCGGTGCTGGTCTACAGCCTGATGCTGCCGGTGGGGATTGCGGTGCTGTACGCCAGCCTGATCAACGGCGGGATCTGGCTGGGCGCGGCATATGCCGTGGCGGGCCTCAGTTGCGGCGTGGTCGGCGCGGTGCCGTCGGTGATGGTCGGCCTGTTTCCGGCGCAGGTGCGGGTGTCGGGGATTTCCTTTACCTACAACATTGCCTACGCGCTGTGGGCGAGTACCACGCCGCTGCTGCTGATTGCGTTGATGCCGACCAGCCCGTGGATCTGCGTGGGGTATTGCGTGGTGATGGGGGCGGTGGGGGTGGCTTGTACAATTTTCTATCGTGCTGAAAAAGCGTGTTAGACGCAGGATTTCCAATGCCTCATCCCCCACAATATTCAGGGGATGAGTGTCAGACTGAAATAAGTCAGATTTCGGACCAGACTGGAGTCGTTTCAGCTTTAAAGAATGTCAGTTCTATATTAGGCAGTTCATATTGGGCTCGAAGCATACTCATCCGATTGGGCGCGCTATTCATATCGCCAAATATGCTGACAAATATATGTTCTACTTGGCTTTTTCTGATTTGCTCAAAGATGTGGTTATCATTTTGGTCGATAGAGTGACCATAGATGAAGAGCGCTCCGCGGAGTGTGCTTATTTTCTGGTAGCAATAGTTTAGGTAAGGGTTATGTTCTATTCGAGATTTCTTTTTTAGGTCGGTGGGTTCCGATACGAATAGCGGAAACTTTCCTTGCTCTAGATTGTCCCGAACTTGTTCAATTATTGGAATTCCATCTTCGGTGCACTTATGTTTTTTTACACCGGAAACGGTGTCGTATAAGTGCAGTGCTCCATGTAGAAAATGGATTTCTTGATAAGTGCCATGGCCTTTCCAATAAAGTGGGTTTCCTCGAAAGCCATCATCGGTCTCATAGCCCTCCGGAGAAAGATCGTTTTTATTTCTTGCCCAATAAAGTAATAGGTCGTAGTTTAATGTAAAGATTTGATTAAATTGTGAAAGGAACCCTCTTACACATTCGTACTGAGCGTCCGTGACGTTGCTGGGTAGCTGGGGGTGGGTAGTTGAAATGGCATTTATGAGTGCGAGCTTCAGTATTTCTTGATCTTGCTTGACTGCATTGATGAGAGGGTAGGGCGCTCCATAAACTTCCAGAACCAATTGGGTGGACTTTAGGCGTTTCATGACTTTTTCGAAGTCATGTGTTCCAACTTGCCTAAATAATTCTCTAATGATTTCGTCGCGATCGCCAAAATCTGCTATTTCTAACAGGTACTTGTAATTGAATATTTTGTGATCCCATGCTTGAGAGAAACCATTGGCAAGAATCACGGAAGGTGTTTCACCTAAAGGTATTTTGTCTCTAGCTTCTTGGTAACTGATCATTGTCACGCTCCTTGTGAAGGCAGGCCTGAGAATAGATGGCTGTATGCCATTATTTGGTTTTTGATGCAAGCTGATCAGCATGGGAACACTTCAATCTGCTCTCACTCTTACGGAAGCGAGAACAGATTGCAAAGTGAAGGATTAGGTCAGGAAGTGCCAGAGCAGCAACGTACCCACCAAGCCTACGACTGAAACAATCGTCTGCAACACCGACCACACCCAGATCGTTTGCTTCAGTTGCAAGCCGAAGTACTCACGCACCATCCAGAACCCGGCGTCGTTGACGTGGCAGAAGAACACCGAGCCGGCACCGATTGCCAGCGCGACCAGCGAGCTTTGCGTCACCGCCAGCCCGGCCATCATCGGCGCGAGAATGCCCGCCGTCGTGGTGGTGGCGACTGTCGCCGAACCCGTTGCCTGGCGCAACGCAACCGCGATCAGCCATGCCAGCAGCAGGTACGGCATGTGCGCACCTTCGGCGACCTTGCTGATGGTCTGGCTCACACCGGCATCCAGCAGGGTTTGCTTGAGGCCGCCGCCGGCGCCGATGGTGAGCAGCAAGACGGCGATGGGGGCGAGGGCTTTGCGCAGGGTGTTGCCCACGTCGGCTCTTGGCATGCCTGCGGCCCAGCCCAGGCAGATCACGGCGGCGATCACGGCCAGGCCGAGGGCGATCAGCGGTTCACCGAGGAACTTCAAGGTCAGGCCGACGCTGCTGTCGGCCGGTAGCGCGACCTTGGCCAGCGTGCTGCCCAGCATCAGGATCACCGGTAACAGAATGATCAGCAACGACACGGTAAAGCTCGGCTGGCGCGGCGCCTTGGGCGGGGCGCTGAACAGTGCGCCGATGTCCGCCGGTTCATCCACCTGCAGGCGCTTGGACAGCCAGTTGCCATAGATCGGACCAGCCAGGATCACCGCCGGCACCGCCAGGCAGAAACCCAGCAACATGGTCAGGCCGAGGTCGGCGTGCAAGGCGCCTACCGCAATCAGCGGCCCCGGATGCGGCGGCATCAGAGCGTGCAGGGTGGTCATGCCGGCCAGTGCTGGGATGGCGATTTTCAGCAGCGGCTGGTTTGAACGCTTGGCCATCACAAAGATGATCGGCACCATCATCACCAGGCCCACTTCGAAGAACAACGGCAGGCCGATCACCATCGCCACCAGCGCCATCACCCACGGCAATGACTTGCCCTTGCCCAGCCCGAGCAGAGTGGTGGCAATGCGGTCGGCCGCGCCGGATTCGGCCATCAACGCGCCGAGCATCGAGCCCAGCGCAATGATGATCCCGGCTTCACCGAGGATCGCCCCGGCGCCTTTGCTGAAGGCCTTGGCCACTTCTTCCGGCGGCAGGCCGGCGCCGACACCGGCGATAAAGGTGCCGATCAGGATCGACAGGAATGGCGGCAACTTGGTCGCGCTGATCAGCACGATGATGCTGGCGATGGCCAGCAGTACACAAAACATAAGGCGAGTGTCGTGAACCATCCACGCGGCAGTCGATAACTCCAAGGCGGGACTCCTTATCGAACAGGTTGGGAAAATTGTTTCTTTTTGTTTCCTGTCCGAAAAGCATACCCGATACCGCGCTGGCCAAGTGCTTATGTACCGTTTTGGTGCGATCAGCGGCGGGCGGTCGAAATGCCCGCCGCAGAGCCATTGCTGTCGGATTTGTAATCTTTGCTCCACCGCCCTGATAAGTCGCGGCCGCTACATTGCCTGCGCTTGTACTTCATGGGCGTGGAACTCTCGTTATGGCAATTTCCGTTAGAAAACTCATGGGGGCGGGTGTGTTGTGGCTGGTTGCCGGCGCTGCCCAGGCACAGACCCTCACACTCGATTCAGCCCTGCAAACCGCCTTCGCCAATAACCCTGACCTGGCGGCTGCACAATGGGAAATCGACATCGCCCAGGGCGGCCGCCAGCAGGCCGGGTTGATCCCCAACCCGGTGCTCTCCTGGGACGCCGAAGACACCCGTCGCAACTCTCGCACCACCTCCATCAAGCTCAGCCAGGCCCTGGAGTTGGGCGGCAAGCGTGGTGCACGCATTGACGTGGCCAGCCGTGCCCAGGACGCCGCCGCCCTGACCTTGGAACAGCGCCGCAACACACTGCGCGCCGACGTCATCGACAACTACTACGGCGCGCTGCGTGCGCAGGAACGCCTCGACCTGGCGCAGCGTTCCATGGCCGTGGCCGAGCGCGGCCTGGGCGTTGCCAATGGTCGCGTCACGGCGGGCAAAGCGTCGCCGGTAGAGGCAACCCGTGCGCAGGTGCAACTATCGGAAATGCGCCTGGAATTGAACCGCGCACAGGTCGGCCTTACCGACGCCTATCGCCGCCTGGCCGCCAGCACCGGCAGTGCCGGCGCGGATTTCCAGGCCGTCGCTACACCGTCCCAATCCACACCGCCCCTGCCGCCGCTTGCACAGTTGTTGACGCGCCTTGAGCAGACCACTGAACTGCGCCTGGCCGAGCTGAACATTCTGCAAAACGAAGCCAGCGTCGGCCTGGAAAAAGCCCAACGCATTCCCGACCTCGATGTGTCCATCGGCAGCCAGTACGACGCCAGTGTGCGCGAGCGCGTGAACCTGGTGGGCGTGTCGATGCCGATCCCGCTGTTCAACCGCAATCAGGGCAACGTGCTCGCCGCCACCCGCCGCGCCGACCAGGCCCGTGACCTGCGCAACGCCACCGAACTGCGCCTGCGCACTGAAACCCGCCAGGCGCTGGACCTGTGGCAAACCGCTAATACCGAAGTGCGCGCGTTCAACCAGCAGATCCTGCCCGCCGCGCAAAGTGCAGTGGACAGCGCCACCCGTGGTTTCGAGATGGGCAAGTTCAGCTACCTCGACGTGCTCGACGCCCAGCGCACACTGATCGCTGCGCGCACCCAGTACCTCACCGCCACCGCCCAGGCCACTGACGCCTGGGTGCGTATCGAACGGATCTACGGCGACCTCGCCCGGTTTTGATTGTCTTTGGAGTCCTTTATGAACAACCGACACGGTGTGGCACTTGCCATTGCCCTGGGCCTGATGCTGTCCGGCGTTGCCTGGGCCGATGAAGAAGAAGGCACACTCGAACTCACCGAGCAGCAGATCCAGGCCGCTGGCATTCAACTGGCCCAGGCCGAGCCCCGCACCCTTAGCACGATGCTGGTATTGCCGGGCGAGGTGCGTTTCGACGAAGACCGCACCTCCCACATCATCCCGCGTGTGGCGGGTGTGGTGGAGTCGGTCAAGGCCAACCTCGGCCAATCGGTGAAGAAGGGTGAGCTGTTGGCGGTGATTGCCAGCCAGCAGATCTCCGACCAGCGCAGTGAGCTGGCCGCCAGCGAGCGCCGGGTTGAATTGGCGCGCACCACCTTCCAGCGGGAACGCCAGTTGTGGCAGGACAAGATTTCCGCCGAACAGGATTACCTGCTGGCGCGCCAGGCTCTGCAGGAAGCTGAGATTGCCCTGAACAACGCTCGTCAAAAGATGACCGCATTAAGCGGCAGCGCTGTGCTGGTTGGCGGCAATCGCTACGAGTTGCGCGCGCCGTTCGCCGGTGTGGTGGTGGAAAAACACTTGGGCGTCGGTGAAGTCGTCAGCGAAACCAGCAACGCTTTCACCCTCTCGGACCTGTCCCAGGTGTGGGTGACCTTCGGTGTGTTTCCCAAGGACTTGAACAAGGTCCGGGTCGGCAAACCGGTCACCGTCAGCTCAACCGAAATGGGCACCCAAGTGCAGGGCACTGTGGCGTACGTCGGCAACCTGCTCGGTGAGCAGACGCGCACGGCCACCGTGCGCATCAGTGTGCCCAACCCCGATGACGCCTGGCGCCCTGGGCTGTTTGTCAGCGTGCAACTGGCGACGGATTCTTACCAGGCGAAGGTCACCGTCCCGCAGGCCGCGATCCAGACCGTCGAGGACAAACCCTCGGTATTCGTACGTACCCCGGAGGGCTTCATCACCCGTCACCTGGAGCTTGGTGCGAGCGAAAACGGCTACGTCGAAGTGCGCCAGGGCGTCGATGCCGGGGCGCAGGTGGCCACGGTCGGCAGCTTCATCCTCAAGTCCGAACTGGGCAAAGGCTCGGCCGAGCACGCCCATTGATCCTGCGAGTGATTCCCCATGTTTGAGCGCCTTATCCAATTTGCCATCGAGCAGCGCATCATCGTGCTGCTGGCGGTGCTGTTGATGGCCGGTGTCGGCATCGCCAGCTATCAGAAATTGCCCATCGACGCGGTGCCCGACATCACCAACGTACAGGTGCAGATCAACTCGGCGGCGGCCGGGTATTCACCGCTGGAAACCGAACAGCGCATCACCTTCCCCATTGAGACCGCCATGGCCGGTTTACCCGGGTTGCAGCAAACCCGTTCGTTGTCGCGCTCCGGGTTGTCCCAGGTAACGGTGATCTTCAAGGACGGCACCGACCTGTTCTTCGCCCGCCAACTGGTCAACGAGCGCCTGCAAGTGGCCCGCGAACAATTGCCCAGCGGCATCGAAACGGCCATGGGGCCGATTTCCACCGGCCTCGGGGAAATTTTCCTGTGGACCGTCGAGGCCGAGGACGGCGCACGCAAAGACGATGGCACGCCTTACACGCCCACCGACCTGCGGGTCATCCAGGACTGGATCATCAAGCCACAACTGCGCAACGTGCCGGGCGTGGCCGAGATCAACACCATTGGTGGCTTCGCCAAGGAGTACCAGATTGCCCCCGACCCCAAGCGCCTGGCGGCCTACAACCTTACGCTGAATGACCTGGTCACGGCGCTGGAGCGCAACAATGCCAACGTCGGCGCCGGCTATATCGAGCGCAGTGGCGAGCAACTGTTGATCCGTGCACCGGGCCAGTTGGCGTCCATCGATGACATCGCCAACATCGTTATCACCAGCTCGGACGGAACACCGATTCGCGTGCGCAATGTGGCCCAGGTCGAGATCGGCCGCGAACTGCGCACCGGCGCCGCCACCGAAAACGGCCGTGAAGTTGTGCTCGGCACGGTGTTCATGTTGATCGGCGAAAACAGCCGCAGCGTGTCCCAGGCTGTGGCGGAAAAACTCGAAGAGATCAACCGCTCGCTGCCCGAAGGCGTGGTGGCGGTCACGGTCTACGACCGCACCCACCTGGTCGAAAAAGCCATCGCCACCGTGAAGAAAAACCTCTTCGAAGGTGCGTTGCTGGTGGTCGCGGTGCTGTTCCTGTTCCTCGGCAATATCCGCGCTGCGCTGATCACGGCCATGGTGATTCCCCTGGCGATGCTGTTCACCTTTACCGGAATGTTCACCAACAAGGTCAGTGCCAACTTGATGAGTCTCGGCGCGCTGGACTTCGGCATTATCGTCGATGGCGCAGTGGTGATCGTCGAGAACGCCATCCGCCGCCTGGCCCACGCGCAACAGCGTCATGGTCGCCTGCTGACCCGCAGCGAACGCCTGCATGAGGTGTTCGCGGCGGCGAAGGAAGCGCGGCGGGCGCTGATCTTCGGGCAACTGATCATCATGGTGGTGTACCTGCCGATCTTCGCCCTCACCGGGGTGGCCGGGAAGATGTTCCACCCGATGGCGTTTACCGTGGTGATCGCCCTGTTGGGCGCGATGATCCTGTCGGTGACTTTCGTGCCGGCGGCGATTGCGCTGTTCGTCACTGGCAAGGTCAAGGAAGAAGAAAATGGTGTGATGCGCACCGCGCGCCGGGTCTACGCACCGGTGCTGGACTGGGTGATGGCGCGCCGACCGCTGGTGTTCGGCTTGGCCGTGTTGACCATCGTCGCCTCCGGCGTTGTTGCCAGCCGCATGGGCAGCGAGTTTATCCCCAGCCTCAGTGAAGGCGACTTCGCCCAGCAGGCCTTGCGCGTGCCCGGCACCAGCCTGACGCAATCGGTGCAGATGCAGCAGCAACTGGAAAAAACCTTGATGGCCCAGGTGCCGGAAATCCAGCGGGTGTTTGCACGTACCGGCACCGCGGAAATTGCCTCAGACCCTATGCCGCCAAATATTTCCGACAGCTACGTGATGCTCAAGCCGAAGGACCAATGGCCCGACCCGAAGAAGTCCCGGGAAGCGTTAATCGCTGATATCCAGCGTGCCAGTGCGATTGTGCCAGGCAGTGCATACGAGTTGTCGCAGCCGATCCAACTGCGCTTCAACGAACTGATTTCCGGGGTGCGCAGTGATGTGGCGGTGAAGGTGTTCGGCGATGACATGGGCGTGCTCAACACCACCGCCGGGGAAATCGCCGAGACGTTGCAGAAGCTTGATGGCGCCTCGGAAGTGAAGGTTGAGCAGACGTCTGGCCTGCCGGTGCTGACCATCAATATCGACCGCGACAAGGCTGCGCGCTTTGGCCTGAATGTGGGCGATGTGCAGGACACTATTGCTGTCGCTGTCGGTGGGCGCCAGGCCGGTACGTTGTATGAAGGTGACCGGCGTTTCGACATGGTCGTGCGTTTGTCCGACGCGTTGCGCACCGATATCGACGGGCTGTCTCGGCTGTTGATTCCGGTGCCGGGTAACGCGGCTGGCCAGTTGGGGTTTATCGCCTTGTCCCAGGTCGCCAGCCTGGACCTGGTGCTCGGCCCGAACCAGATCAGCCGCGAGAATGGCAAGCGCCTGGTGATCGTCAGCGCCAACGTGCGGGGGCGGGATATCGGCTCGTTTGTCGAGGAGGCCGAGGCTGCCCTGATCGCCCAGGTGAAAGTACCGGCGGGCTACTGGACCACCTGGGGCGGCCAGTTCGAACAGTTGAAGGAAGCCTCCGAGCGCCTGCGCATCGTGGTGCCGGTGGCATTGCTGCTGGTGTTCGGCCTGTTGTTCATGATGTTCAACAACCTGAAGGACGGCCTGCTGGTGTTCACCGGGATTCCGTTCGCCTTGACCGGTGGGATCATGGCGCTGTGGCTGCGGGATATTCCGCTGTCGATCTCGGCGGGGGTGGGCTTTATCGCCTTGTCCGGCGTGGCGGTGCTGAACGGCCTGGTGATGATCGCCTTTATCCGCAACCTGCGTGAGGAAGGGCGCTCGTTGTCGATGGCGATCAATGAAGGCGCGCTGACCCGGTTGCGCCCGGTGTTGATGACGGCGTTGGTGGCGTCTCTCGGGTTTATCCCCATGGCACTCGCCACCGGCACCGGCGCCGAAGTGCAGCGGCCGCTGGCGACGGTGGTGATCGGCGGGATCATTTCCTCGACGGTGCTGACCCTGCTGGTACTGCCCGCGCTGTATCAGTGGGCCCATCGCAAGGAAGAGGAAACACCAGGCTGAACCGTGTGAATCGGCCCGGCTGGCTGCTGACCTCGGCGTGCCCCTGATGCAGGTGCATGATCGACTGCACAATCGCCAGGCCGAGGCCGGTGCCGCCTTCCGCGCGGGTACGGCTGCTGTCGGCGCGGTAGAAACGTTCGAACAGGTGGGGCAAGTGATGGGCCTCGATACCGCGCCCAGGGTTGCCGACCGACAGCGCCACGCTCCGGTCGTAGCTTTCCACCAGTAGCAACACGCTGGAGTCGCAGGGGGTGTGGCGGATGGCATTGGACAGCAGGTTGGAAATGGCGCGCTGGATCATCAAGCGGTCGCCCGTTACCCAGGCATCGCCGCGCAGGCTCAGGGTCACGTGCTTGTCTTCGGCGCTGAGCGCGAACAGTGCCATCACCCGTTGCGCTTCCTCGGCCAGCGACACCGGGGCAAACCCGGCCCGTGCTGCCGGGTGGCTGACCTGGGCGAGGAACAACATGTCGGAGACGATGCGCGACAGACGCTCCATTTCCTCGGTACAGGATTCCAGGCCGGCCTTGTACTCCGCCGAAGGCCGCTCGCGGGACAGGGTCACCTGGGCCTTGCCCATCAGGTTGGTCAGCGGGGCGCGCAGTTCGTGGGCCAGGTCGTCGGAGAACTGCGACAGCTGCTGCACCCCGGCGTCCAGTCGATGCAGCATGAAATTGATGCCCTGGGCCAATTCGCCGAGTTCCTTGGGCAGGTTGTCCAGGGCCAGGCGATGGGTCAGGTCCTGGGTGCTGACCTTGGCCGCCACCCGGCTGAACTGCTGCAAGGGCGCAAGCCCGCGTTGCACCAGCCACCAGGCGCCCATGCCGATCAGGATCAGCAGCATCGGCAGGGCGATTACCGTGGAGCGCAGGTAGGCACTGAGCAACGCTTCATCATCGGAACGGTCCAGCGACAACAACACGCGTACGTATTCGCCCCCTTGCAGGGGCATCAGGCGCGTCGCACTGAGTATACGATTGCCCTGGCCATCGACCCAGTTCAAATAGGCCAGGTTCTTGCCGGTGGGCACGTCGAGCAACAGCGGTTGCTGGGGCCTGGCGCCGACGCTGAGGAGTACCGGTGCATCGGGCCGTGCGCCGATGATGGTCAGGTAGATATTGTCGTGGCCCATCACCAGGTCCAGCAGTGAATGGGGGCGGTTGGTGATGCGGTGTTCATCGAGGCCTTGGCCGAGGGTATGGGCCAGTTGCTCCATTTTGTTTTCCAGGCCCTTGCGCGCGAGCTTGTCCAACTCGTGGGTCAGGGCCAGGTACGCCAGGGTTGCCAGCAGCACAACCAGCCCGGCGCCCATCAGGCTGACGGTCAACCCCAGGCGCATCGACAGGCTGCTGGTCTTCATGGCCGCGCCTCCAGCACATACCCCACGCCGCGAATGGTGTGGATCAACTTCACCTCGCTCTGGTCATCGACCTTGGCGCGCAGGCGGCTGATGGAGACCTCCACCACATTGGTGTCGCAGTCAAAGTTCATGTCCCACACCAGCGAGATGATCTGCGTGCGGGTCATCACCTCGCCGGACTGGCGCATCAGCACATGCAGCAGGGCGAACTCCTTGGTGGTCAGGTCGATCCGGCGGTTGCCGCGGTAGGCGCGATGCCGGCGCGGGTCCAGTTCCAGGTCCGAGACGCGCAGCACGTCCGGCACCGGGATGTGCTCGCTGCGCCGTAGCAACGTACGCACGCGAGCGAGCAGTTCGGGAAACTCAAAGGGTTTGACCAGGTAATCATCGGCGCCCATGTCCAGGCCCTTGATCTTGTCGGCCAGCCGACCGCGTGCGGTCAGCATCATCACGCGCTGATTGCCGTCGCGGCGCAGTTGCTCCAGCACTTCCCAACCGTCGGTGTTGGGCAGGTTCACATCAAGGATCACCAATTCGTAGCTGTGCTGCCGGGCCAGGTGCAGGCCATCGATGCCGCTGGCGGCGCAATCGACGACATAACCGCTTTCGGTCAGGCCCTGCTGCAGGTAGTCGGCGGTTTTTTGCTCGTCCTCAACCACAAGGATACGCATGGGGAGTTACCTTCAAAGAAAACGAAAAGGGCATGGCCTCATGGCGAGGCGGGGGAGGCTGTAGGAAAACTCTGGACCGTGAAGTAGCTTTAGGGTCAAGCCATGTCAGACAGGTGCGACGATTCGTCACTGAGCCTGCACACAAAAAAAACGCCCCGACCGGGGCGCAAAAATTCATCTCTGTTCCAAAGGAGCTACACGAAAGCCGCAGAGATGAGAGGTGTTCGGTGTGCAGTGTAGAAAGTGCAACTTAACGAGAAGGTGAGACCAATATTACAGTTCTGACAGACTTCAACCTGTGAAGAGATGTAGCGCATCGGCAAGTGAATGTAATTGGCCTACCTTAAAGCACCGCAATGGGGTACTCGATAATCAGCCGAACTTCTTCCAAGTCCGACTCGAATGCACTTGAGCGCACGGTCGCCTGGCGCAGCCGCAGTGATAAATCCTTCAAGTTTCCACTTTGCACCACATATTTGGCCTCGATATCCCGCTCCCAGCGGCGTTGGTCGGTCAGTGGGGCGCCGGCTGCATCGCGACGCATGTACACCGCGTTGGCATTGCTGTAATCGGCGCCAGTGCCTTTGCCGTAGCGGGTCATGAACGACAGGCCGGGGATGCCGAATGCCTGCATGTCCAGGTCATAGCGCACCATCCATGAGCGTTCCTTGGGCGAGTTGAAGTCGCTGTACTGGATCGAGTTGTTGAGGAAGATCGAGTCGGACTGGCGCAGGTAGTCGAAGTCGTCATCGCCGTTGTTGCGCTGGTGGGAGAGGGCCAGGCTGTGGGCGCCGACCTTCACCCCGAGCCGGGCGCTCCAGATGGCGTTATCGAATTCACCGAGCTTTTTCCGGCCCTCGTCCACCGCCTTGTAGTAGTTGACGTCGCCGAACAGCGAGACGTCTTCACCCAGCGGATAGCTGACGACGCTGCCGACGTAGTACTGGTCCCAGGCATCTTTCAAGCGGCTGCCGTAGAGGCTGACGCTGAGGTGTTGGTTGACGGTGTAATCACCGCCGAAATAACCGACCCAGGGCGAGTCGACCGGGCCTGCGTAAAAGGTCGCGAAGCCTTTGTTCATGCCGCTTTCGCTCGGTTGGCTCATGCCGCTCAAGCGCCCGCCTTGCAGGGTCAGGCCCTCGAGGCTGGTGTTCTGTGCGGTCACGCCACGAAAACTTTCCGGCAACACGCGTGAATCGCCGTAGGCCACGACGGGGGTCAGCGGGAAGACGTCGCCGGCCTTGATGACGGTATCCAGCATGCGCAGTTTTGCGGCGCCGCCGACTTTACTGTAGGTGTCCTCGGGGTGGTTTTCGCTGTCCACCGGCAGCACGCCGAACGAGCCTTTGCCGCCGCTGCGGCCGGTGCCCGAGTCCAGCTTTATGCCGACCATGGCGAACGCATCCACGCCAAAGCCCACGGTGCCTTGGGTAAAACCAGATTCGAAGCGGCCGATCAAACCCTGTGCCCAGGCCTCTGAATAGCCATTGCCGGTGGGGCTGGACTGGCCTTTGCGATCATCGCGGTTGAAGTAAAAATTACGCGCCAGCACATTGAAGCGGCTGCCTTCGATAAAGCCCTCGGGCGCGTCCTCCACGGCCACGGCAGCCAGCGGGAAAGCGGCGCACAGTGAAAGGGGAAGGCTGTAGTGACGGATACGCATGGTTCGCTCCTGGTGCTTGGCAGTTTCAGCTTCTTATGAGAGTGGGCGTTCTTATTGATCTGGCCCGGGCTGATAGTTGCAAACCGCAGATAACGAAGAAGTGGTACAAAGATTACAATTCTGGAAACTCACACTTATCTAACAAATAAGTAATGTTCTGGTGAAGTTTGCGTCAGGGTCAGTTGGTTAGCCTGCGCACTGAATCTTTCAGTCGAGGAACTAATCATGAAGTTTCATAAAGTCGCGCTGGGTGTTTTAACCGCCATCCTGTCGTTCGGTGCGTTGGCCGAAGGTGGGGGGGACCGTACGTTCGCACTGATGATGGAGCGTAATGAAAAAGCCATGGCCGACTACGCCGCCAAAAAGGGCAAGCCGGCGCCCGAGGTGCAGGCCTATCGCTACGGCATGAAGCTGGACATCGCCAAGGTGGTCAACGTCACGCCGCCGATCCGCTCGTGCAACGCGGTGCCGTCGCGCATGACCTATGAAGACTCCAGCGGCAAGCTCAAGACCCTTGAGTATCAAGTGATGGGAGTGTGCCGAAACAACGGCAGCTGATGTGGCCGAAAAAATACTTGGGCGAGGGCCTCAAGCTCGCTTAAGAAAATGCCGGTAGCGCCGATGCAGGTCGGATTCATCTCCCTCATTTGATCCTCGGTGCCCCATGTTCAACACCCGTTTGAAGCAGGAGCTGTCGGCTCTTCGCGAAGAGTTGTCCAGCTTGAATCAGGTCAAGGAGAGCCTGGAAAGTGAAATGCTGTGCCTGACGCTGGACGCCGAAGGCCGGGTGGAATGGGCCAATGCCAACTTCCTGCAGGAGCTGGCCTACCAGAGTGGCCAACTACTGGGGCGTGCGATCGAAGACCTGGAGCCGGTCCACGTGCGCAGGGATGAGTTCCAGCAACGCTTCAAGAACGCCCTGGTGCGCGGCGAGCATTTCGCCGGCACCGTGCGCCTGATGCGGGGCAATGGCCAGGAAGCCTGGCTGCGCTCGATTCTGCAACCGGTGCGCAGCTCCGATGGGCGCATCAAGCATTTTTCGATTTATTCCAGCGACCTCACCCGCACCATCGAGGCTTCCCGCGAGCATGAAAACCTCATGAACGCGCTGGTGCGCTCTACCGCCGTGATCGAGTTCGACCTCGGCGGGCACGTGCTGAGCGCCAATGACCGTTTCCTCGGGGGCATGGGTTACAGCCTGGCGCAGATCCAGGGCAAACATCACCGGATATTCTGCGAGCCGGAGGAATACAACAGTACCGAGTACCAGGACTTCTGGAAGCGATTGAACGCCGGTGAGTTCGTCGCGGCACGCTTCAAACGGGTCGACAGCCATGGCCGCGTGGTGTGGCTGGAGGCGACCTACAACCCGGTGCTGGACGCCAATGACCGATTGTACAAAGTGGTCAAGTTCGCCACGGTGATCACCGACCAGGTCAACCAGGAACAGGCGGTCGCCGACGCGGCGAACATTGCCTACAGCACCTCGCTGCAAACCGACAACAGCGCCCAGCGCGGCACCACCGTGGTGACCCAGGCGGTGGATGTGATGCGCGACCTGGCCAGGCACATGCAACAGGCAGGTGACGGTATCGAGGCGCTCAACGCCCAATCCCAAGTGATCGGCACCATCGTCAAGACCATCAGCGGCATTGCCGAGCAGACCAACCTGCTGGCGCTCAACGCCGCCATCGAAGCGGCGCGTGCCGGCGAACAAGGTCGTGGTTTTGCGGTGGTCGCCGATGAAGTTCGGCAGTTGGCCTCGCGCACCAGCAAGGCCACTGAGGAGATTGTCGGCGTGGTCCGTCAGAACCAGGACATGGCCCGCGACGCGGTCGCCCTGATGACCGACGGTCGTCTGCAAGCCGAACAGGGCCTGGCGCTGGCTGCCGAAGCGGGCACGGTGATCGTGGAGATCCAGGACGGGGCGCAGAAGGTGGTCAGCGCGGTGGGCCAGTTCGCCAACCAACTGTCGAGTTGAGCGTAGGGCTTCAGGTATCGTAGGGGCTTTCTGGTATCAAGAGTCGACTGTCCATGAGCCCTACCCACCGTCGCCCCGTCCCGCTGTCCAAGGCCTACCGCTTGCTCAACCACGGCCCTACGGTGCTGGTGAGCGCCGCGCACAACGGCCAGCGCAATATCATGGCCGCGGCCTGGGCCATGCCGCTGGATTTCGAACCGCCGAAGGTAGCGGTGGTGCTGGACAAGGCCACCTGGACCCGCCAACTGCTGGAAGGCGCCGGCACCTTTGTGTTGCAGGTGCCTTGCGCGAGCCAGGCCGACCTTGTGCAAACCGTGGGTAACACCACCGGTGCCGACACGGATAAATTTGCCGCCTATGGCTTGCACACGTTCAGTGGTGAACACATCGACGCGCCGCTGCTGGAAGGTTGCGTGGCCTGGCTGGAATGCCGACTGCTGCCCGAGCCTCATAACCAGCAGGCCTATGATCTGTTTTTGGGTGAAGTGGTCGCGGCCTATGCCGACGAACGCGTATTCAGCGACGGCCGCTGGCACTTCGAAGGGCATGATGAACTGCGCACGTTGCACCATGTGGCGGGCGGGCATTTTCTCACCATCGGCCAGCCGATTGATGGGCACGCGCTCTAAGCCTAGTCAGCGCCCGAGCATCTTCACCCAGCGCGACGGCGGCATGCCGTAGGTGCTGCGAAACTGCCGGGTCATGTGGCTCTGGTCGGTGAAGCCGGCCGTCATCGCCGCGTCCACCAGCGATTGGCCCTGGGCCAGCAGGCTGCGCACCAGGTCCAGGCGGCGCATGGTCAGGTAGCGATAGGGGCTGGTGCCGAACAGCAGGCGAAAATCCCGCGACAAGGCCCAGCGGTCACGGCCGGCGTGGTCGGCCATGTCATCCAGGGTGATGCTGCGGCCCAGCGCACTGTGGATGAACTCCCGGGCGCGCTCGGCGGCCACGTAGTCGAAAGTCTTGCGGCTGATGATCCCGCCCGAGACGTTGTTCAGCGCATGGGCCAGGTCGAACAGGGCGTCCTGTTCCTGCAATGGGTCGATGGGGTTGTCCAGGTTCTGCAGCAGCACTTCGCTGGCGCGCAACAGCCTGGGGTCGGTGGACAGGCCGCCCGGGATAAACGGCAACGGCTTGCCGCCGAGAATCTGCTGGATCAGCGACGGCTCTACGTAAATCATCCGGTATTTGAAGCCCTCTTCACTGCCGGCGTGGCCGTCGTGGGTTTCATCGGGGTGAAGCACCATGGTTGTGCCCGGCACGCTGTGGATCATGTCGCCGCGGTAGTGAAAGCTCTGCACGCCCGTCAACGTACGTCCGATGGCGTAAGTGTCGTGGCGATGCGGGTCGAACGCGAAGCCGGCAAAGTATGCCTCGATACGGTCCAGGCCACTGGCATGGGGCGCGCGGTGCAACCAGTCGAGGGTGGCGGTGGGTTTGCCCATGGTAAGGGGTCACAAAAAAGAGAGGGAAATACGTTAACCCAGTCTGCATCCCTTGTCTGCCGGGGTCTTGTACGATTGTGCAGGGTAGGGCAGAGGCCTATGATCGTCGCTCGTGCCTCGCGCTGATGGAGCTGCCCACCATGGATTTTCTCAACCCGGCCTATGTGACGCCCCTGGTTTCCCTGGCCTTGCTGTGGACCGTCGCGGTGGTCACGCCTGGCCCCAATTTTTTCAACACGGCGCAACTGGCCGCCAGCTGTTCGCGCCGTCATGGTGTGGTGGCATCGGCCGGAGTGGCCACGGGTACGATCATGTGGGGCCTGGCGGGTGGCCTGGGCATCAAGTCGCTGTTTACGGCGGCACCGATGCTGTACCTGGCGTTCAAGATCATCGGCGGCTGCTACCTGATCTACCTCGGGTTGAAACTGTTCAAGCGGTCTTCACCGAAGATGAGCCAGAACGTGCTGCCGGACGACGCCCGGCGCTCGCTGTTTTCCGCGTGGCGCCTGGGGTTGCTGGGTAATCTGTCCAACCCCAAGGCCGCTTTGTTTGTTGCCACCATCTTCGCGTCAACCATGCCGCCTTCGCCGTCGCCGATGCTGCTGACCCTGGCGGTGATCACCATGGCCACCTTGTCGTTCAGTTGGTATTCCAGCGTGGCACTGGTGTTTTCCAGCGAACGCATGGCCACGCTCTACAGCCGATCGCGCAAGTGGCTCGACCGCTTTGCCGGTGGCTGCTATGTGTTGTTCGGTGCACATCTGGTAGCGAATCGCTGACGGCCCGTGGTAAGAAGCCTTACGTTCAACAGTGAGGTCGGGTCATGGGCAAGGTGCGGGTAGGAATTATTTTTGGTGGTCGTTCGGCTGAGCACGAAGTGTCGTTGCAATCGGCGCGCAATATCGTCGATGCGCTCGACCGCTCGCGTTTCGAGCCGGTGTTGATCGGTATCGACAAGGCCGGCCATTGGCACCTCAACGACACCTCGAACTTCCTGCTCAACCAGGAAAACCCGGCGTTGATCGCCCTCAACCAGTCCAACCGCGAACTGGCGGTGGTGCCCGGCAAGGCCAGCCAGCAATTGGTGGAGACTTCCGGCAGCGGCCTGCTGGAACATGTCGACGTGATCTTCCCCATCGTCCACGGCACTCTCGGCGAAGATGGTTGCCTGCAAGGCCTGTTACGTATGGCCGACCTGCCTTTCGTGGGTTCCGATGTGCTCGGTTCGGCGGTGTGCATGGACAAGGACATCAGCAAGCGCTTGCTGCGCGATGCCGGGATTGCCGTCACCCCATTCATCACCCTGACCCGCAGCAATGCGGCGCGTACTTCGTTTGAAGCCGCGGTGAACACGCTCGGCCTGCCGATGTTCGTCAAACCTGCCAACCAAGGCTCATCGGTGGGCGTGAGCAAAGTCGGCGACGAAGCCGAGTACCATGCTGCCGTTGAACTGGCCCTGGGCTTCGATGAAAAAGTGCTGGTCGAATCGGCGGTAAAAGGCCGCGAAATCGAATGCGCCGTGCTGGGCAATGATCACCCCATCGCCAGTGGTTGCGGCGAGATTGTGGTGAGCAGCGGTTTCTATTCCTACGACAGCAAGTACATCGACGACCAGGCCGCCCAGGTGGTGGTGCCGGCCGATATCAGTCATGACGCCAGCGAGCGTATTCGCCGGTTGGCCATTGAGGCTTTCGAGGTGCTGGGCTGTTCCGGCCTGGCACGGGTCGATGTGTTCCTTACCGACGATGGCGAAGTGTTGATCAACGAAATCAACTCACTGCCCGGCTTCACCCGCATCAGCATGTACCCCAAGCTGTGGCAGGCGGCGGGCATGAGCTACAGCGAACTGGTGAGCCGCCTGATCGAGCTGGCGCTGGAGCGGCATGCGGGGCGCAAGGGGTTGAAGATCAGTCGGTGATGCGAGCAATCCACGAATAAATCAGTGTCTTCACTTCCTCCGGGTGATGCGTCCTTCGGCGGTAGCTGGCAAAGGTGGGGGAGGTGCAGTAAGTGCACACCTCACTCACCTCGATTTGTTCACGCCGGATGCCGGCCGCTTGCAGCAACATCACGCCATACCCGCTCAAGTCAAACCACGCGCTTGCTGCTTGCCTGGCGTGGGGCGGTGCAATTTGCGCGGGCAATAACGGTGCGGGTTGCGCTGCGCTCCACGGCGCCCGCCCGGTTGACCACAGGTGCCCCTGGTCAGCCTGGAACTGCGCAACAAACCCCTCGCTCACCTCATAGCAGCACGGTTTGATCGACGGTCCGATCGCCACGCGCAACTGGTCGACTGCAATCCCTTCGTCGGTAAAACGCTTGATTGCATTGGCGATGATCCCGCTTTGCAACCCCTTCCATCCTCCATGCACCGCAGCGACCTTTTCGCCGTTCTGCGCGGCAATCAGAAGGGGCAGGCAGTCAGCGGTGATCACCGCGATGGGCTTGTGCTCACCTGTGCACACCCCGTCCGCTTCAACGGTATTGGGCACCTGGTCGGCTTGCCACTCGATCACTGAGGCGCTATGCACCTGCTTGCAGATGAACACCTCATCGGGGCGCAGCGGATCATTGATCGAACAAAAACCGTGGTCGACGCCTGGGATGGCGCCGAGATTATCTGCCTGTTGCACGAGCGCTTTCTCCGATGTTTGAAGTGTTCAGTCGCCGACCGCTTTGCCTTCACGCCGAGGGTCGGCGCCGCCACTGAGCGACACTTTGCCCTGGGCATCCCGCATGCGAACGATGGCCTGGATGCCGCTGGTCATATCGATCTCGCTCAAGGCATGGCCTCTGTCCTTGAGGGCCTGTTTCAGTGCAGGACTGAACAGGCCGGCCTCCAGCTCGGTGGCACCATTGCGACTGCCGAAGTTCGGCAGGCTGATGGCCGCTTGCGGGTCAAGTTTCCAGTCAAGCATCGCCACCAGGGACTTGCTGACGTACTCGATGATTTGCGAGCCGCCGGGCGAGCCGACCGTGGCCAGCAACTCGCCGCTGTTGCGGTCGAACACCAGCGTCGGCGCCATGGCCGAGCGTGGACGCTTGCCGGGCTCGACGCGGTTGGCCACCGGCTGGCCATTTTCCTCGGGGATAAACGAGAAGTCGGTCATCTGGTTGTTGAGCAAGAAACCCTGGACCATCAGATGGGAGCCAAATGCCGCCTCAACCGTGGTGGTCATCGACACGGCGCCACCCTGGTCATCCACCGCCACCACTTGTGAGGTGGAGATGCGCAACGGCGAGCGGTCCGGCGCATAGGCCACCTGGATACCCGCCGGTACGCCCGGTTTGGCGATGCCCATGCTGCGCTCGCCGATCAACGCGGCGCGCTTGGCCAGGTACTCCGGTGCGACGAGGCCCGCGACAGGCACGGGTACAAAGTCTGCGTCAGCGACGTAGAGCCCGCGATCAGCAAAGGCCAGGCGACCGGCTTCGGCCAGCAGATGCACGGCGTCGGGCGTTGGTTCAAGGCCGGCAGGCGATGCGCTTTTTACCGGAGGCATCGCCGCGATGTCCTGAGCTTTCAGGGCCTGCAAGGTGCCCAGGATTTGCGCGACGGCGATCCCGCCCGACGACGGCGGTGGCATGCCGCAGACTTTCCACTGCTTGTAATCGGTGCACAGTGGGGTGCGCTCTTTGGCTGTATAGCCTTTGAGGTCTGCCTGGGACAGGCTGCCCGCGTTGCGATGGCCTTGCACCTTGCGCGCGATCTCATCGGCAATCGGCCCTTGGTACAGCGCGTCCGGGCCTTCCTTGGCGATGCGTTTGAACACATTGGCCAGCGCCGGGTTTTTCAACACGGTGCCGGTGACTTTCGGTGTGCCATCGGCATTCAGGAAATACGCCGCCATATCCGGTGACTGCGGGATGTTACGGTCAGCCGCGATCAGGCTATGCAGGCGTGGCGAAATCGCAAAGCCCTGTTCCGCCAGGCGGATCGCCGGCTCGAACAGCGTGGCCCAGTGCAACCGGCCGGTCTTCTTGTGCGCCATTTCGAGCGCGCGCAGTACTCCAGGCGTACCAACTGAGCGTCCACCAATTTGCGCTTCTGGAAACGCCATCGGCGTGCCGTCGCCCCTCAGGAACAAACGCTCGGTGGCCCCGGCCGGCGCGGTTTCACGGCCGTCATACGCGTGTACGTTTTTCCCGTCCCACACCATGATGAACGCGCCGCCGCCGATGCCGGAGGACTGCGGCTCCACCAGCGTCAACACGGCCTGCATTGCAATCGCCGCATCTATTGCCGAACCGCCCATGCGCAGCATCTCGCGTCCGGCTTCGGCTGCCAGCGGGTTGGCCGCCGCGGCCATATGGCGCTCGGCGTGTTGAGTAGTGAGGTCGGTGCGATAGCCGGAACCCAGCTCCGGTGCCGGAGGCTGTTCGTTGACCGGGGTATGGCAGGCAGCCAGGGTGAGGGCTGTGGCAATCACCGACAGTTGACGGCGGGAAATCGAAAACACGCGCTGAACTCCGTTCATTTTGAGAATGATCTGTTGTCCTTGGGGTAGTGCTTTTTACAGGTAAATCGTGCCTTGCAGGTAGAGCACCCCGTGGCCGGAAATGATCACGCGATCACCCTTGAGCTCGCAGCGCAGTTGGCCACGGCGCTTGCCGCCCTGTTCGGCGGTCAACCGGTTCTTGCCCAGGCGCTCAGCCCAGAATGGCGCCAATGAAGTGTGGGCCGAACCGGTCACCGGGTCTTCATTCACACCCACATTCGGCCCGAACCAGCGGGAGATAAAATCAAACCTCGCGCTTTTGGCCGTCACGGCGATGCCGCGTTTGGGCAGGCCCTTGAGGCGGGCGAAGTCTGGTGTCAGTGCGGCGACTTGCGCTTCGTCTTCCAGCAGTACGATGTAGTCATCAGTGCTGAACACGTCGGCCTGTTCAATGCCGAGCGCGCTCAACATGCCATCGGGCGGTTCGCAGGGTTGCGGTTGCTTGGCGGGGAAGTCCATCGCCAGTTCATCACCATTGCGCGTCACCCGAAGTTCGCCGCTACGCGTGGCAAAGCGCAATACCTCTGGCGCGTCCGCCAGTTGGTGAATCAACACCCACGCCGCCGCAAACGTGGCATGGCCGCACAGGTCCACTTCTATTTCGGGAGTAAACCAGCGCAATTCGTAGCATTCGCCGCGAGGTACAAAATAGGCCGTTTCGGAGAGGTTGTTTTCGGCGGCGATGGCTTGCAGTTGCTCATCGCTGGGCCATTCGGTGAGCGGGCAGACTGCCGCGGGGTTACCGCCGAAGGGGGACTGGCTGAAAGCGTCGACTTGGTAGATGTCCAGTTTCACCGTGGAGCACTCCGTGCTTAGAGGGAGGCTGGACACTAACAGCGGGTCAAGGGAGCGTCAAAATACAGATGGCGCTTTTTTTCGGGCGCAACTCTGGGCCGTAGGGGGAGGAGCGCTTCGAGTATGCCCCGCACTTTTCTCCAGGCATAAAAAAACGGCCTACCTTTCGGTAAGCCGTTTTTAGTACTTGGTGGCTACACAGGGACTTGAACCCCGGACCCCAGCATTATGAATGCTATGCTCTAACCAACTGAGCTATGTAGCCAAGTGGCGCGCATTATTCGCGTAGAACGGCAACGCGTCAAGTATTTATTTTGAATTTTTATCTACGCTTTCAACTGTTTAAGCGAAATTGCCGGATCGGGCGACGAGTGGTTCGCGATTCACCCGTCTGCACAGCAAGAAAAGCCTGATCGCGTTGGGCAGATATCCCTGCCGCCCAACGCGGGGGGGCTGATATTAAGGGAACTTCGCGTTGTGAGTGGCGCGTTTAAGCTGTTCACGCGCCCGGGAGAGGCGCGAGCGAACCGTGCCGATCGGAATGTCCAGTGCGTCGGCGGTGTCCTGATAGCTGCCGTCGGTTTCCAGTGAGGCGTACAGCGTCTTTCGCATCTCTATCGGCAGGTGGTCGATGGCGCTCAAGGTTTTCTCCAGGCGCCGATTGATTTCAAATTCCCAGTCCAAGTTATGGTTCTCTTCCTGTCCATGCCATAGCGATTCGTCGAATTCGCAATGCACGGGCTTGGCGTACAGCCGCCTGAAGTGGTTGCGTATGAGGTTTTGCGCGATTCCGCACATCCAGGTGCTCAGCGTGGCGTTCCCGCTGAAACGCTCACGGTTGCGCCAGGCTTCCAGATACGTCAATTGCAGCAGATCGTCTGCATCTTCGGGGTTGAGTACGCGCTTGTGAATGAAGCGCCGAAGTTTTTTTTGCTGGTCGTCTGTCAGGTGAAGCATGAATTGAGGCGAGCTGCCAACCAGGTGCGCTAAAGCATCAATAGGGATATTCATGGATTTTTCCTTGGAGTAGACGCAGTCGAAAGGTGTCGACGAGAACCCCATTTGCACTGGCTGTGCCAGGCGGAAAAATTTCATAATGTATTGATTTATATGGATAAATATTTTTTGTTGGCGCGCTTTTGTGCAAGTGCTTGCAGAAAGCGTTGAAGGCTTGTGCAAGTTTTTTCAAATGTGCAGTGGGCCATTTGTTGATGGAACCGCTTTGGCTGCTTTTGCCACACAGGGAAATACTCTTCCTGTTCAGGTCCAGTCATGGTTGATTTCCCTTCCGAACTGCAAAAAATTCGCAACGAGGATCGGCCAAGTGTCAGTCATACCTCCACACCTACTGCAAGCCAGGTAGCCGATGACCTGGCTCTTCTGTTCAACGAGGAAGTGGGAGCCAGCAGCCGGGCACTGAATCGGCGGCAGCTCATCCTGCCTGTGGCTGCGGTTCAGTTGCTTAACCAGCTTTATGATCAATGGGGTCATCCCGCCAAGAAGACGTTGGCAATGGCCACATTGCAATTCAAGCAGCAGCTGCGAATGCTTGTCGGGGTTGAAAAGTTGCTGGGGCTTTGCGAGGGCGACCCCGCTCTCACCTTTATTGTGCTCAAGAATGTGGAAGCCCAGTCGGGCACCGAAGCAACCTTGGCACGCGATGCAATCATCAAGCTTGAGGCGCGTTTCAGAGGGGAGATCCAGGCAGGTCTGAATACTGCGGCTGCACTTCGGGCGGGATGTGCCGACCTGCAAGAGCGTCAGGCGCTGCGAATGCTCTATTACACCAACGTGGTTTCGCGCCAATCCCTGGTGAAGATCCTGCAGGCACTGCTGGATGTATACGGTGACGAACGGTTTTCAAAAGGGCTCAAGGTGATGCAAAAAGCCTTGGCGGACGATATCGCGGCGAAGGTGTCATCATTGCCCTCGGCGCATTTGCGTACCTTGCTCCTGGGCCTGCAAAGCTGTTGGCAGTTGGGTGGAGTATTTGCCCTGTGCCAGGCATTGATCGAGCGTCTGAGGATAGAGCGCGTTACGTCGAAGCTGATGCAGCGCTTGTTGGGCTACACCACTACAGGCATCGACTCCCAGGAATTTCAACGACTGTTGGAAGAACTGGAAGCGGGCAGCCAACTCAGCCGCACCTTGATAGCCCTCAATGCCATTTACGCGGTATTCAACAAGTTCCCTCTGGCGTTGTGGTTTGACAACCGGACACGTGAGGAGCTTCTGCACAACCTGTTGGTAAGAGCGGGGGAACTCACGAAAATGGAGCGTGAGTACCTGCAAGCCACGGCAACGCCGGAGACTCTTGCGTGACTGCGCTGTCGGCCATCAACCGGTTTTTGCTGAAAGTCGCGCAGCGCGCCGAAGTGCTGGGCGCCGTGGTGGTGATGGCCATCGTGTTCATTTTCATCGTGCCGCTGCCCACCTGGCTGGTGGACATTCTGATCGCGCTCAACATCTGCATCTCGTGCCTGTTGATTGTGTTGGCGCTTTATCTGCCGGGCCCGCTGGCTTTTTCCTCTTTCCCGTCGATTCTGCTGTTGACCACCATGTTCCGCCTGGCGCTTTCGATTGCGACTACACGCCTGATCCTGCTGGAGCAGGACGCTGGCGACATCGTTGAGGCGTTTGGCAATTTTGTGGTCGGCGGCAACCTCGCCGTGGGGATGGTGATCTTCCTGATTCTGACGCTGGTGAACTTTCTGGTGATCACAAAGGGGTCCGAGCGTGTGGCCGAGGTGGCAGCGCGCTTCAGCCTGGACGCGATGCCTGGCAAGCAGATGTCCATTGACAGTGACCTGCGTGCCGGCTTGATCGACGGTGGGCAAGCACGGGACAAGCGCGAGCAATTGTCTCGCGAGAGCCAGTTATTCGGCGCTATGGACGGGGCCATGAAGTTCGTCAAGGGCGATGCTGTTGCGGGCCTGATCATTGTTGTGGTCAATCTGCTCGGTGGTTTTTCGACGGGTATGTTTCAGCACGGTTTGAGTGCGGCCGACTCCATGGCGCTGTATTCGGTACTGACCATCGGCGACGGTCTGATTGCTCAGATTCCCGCCCTGCTGATCTCCTTGACGGCCGGCATGATCATCACCCGCGTAGCGCCGGACGGGCGCAAGGGCGTCAGTAATATGGGAGCCGAAATCGCCCGGCAAATGACCAGCGAGCCCAAGAGCTGGGTGATTGCTTCGGTGGGTATGCTCGCGTTCGCGGTGGTGCCGGGCATGCCCACCGGGGTGTTTATTCTTATCTCAATGATGACCGGCTCCTTGGGTTATTACCTTGTGCGCCAGCGTCAGCAGCAGGAGGCCCCATCGGCCGAACCGGGCACCGCGGCTCGCCCGGAAGATAACGGCGATGCAGACCTGCGCGGCTTTGATCCTTCCCGGCCTTACTTGCTTCAATTCAACCCGGCGCTGTATGGCACGCCACAGGTCATTGACATCGTGCAGAGGGTGCGCAAGGCGCGAAATGCGCTAGTAGCCAACATCGGTTTGACATTACCCCCCTTCGAAGCGGAGTTCAGCGATTCACTGGCCCTCGACGAAATGCGTTTTTGCGTCCACGAAGTTCCGGTAATGAAGGCCACCTTCAGTGAACGAGTCGCCGTCGAGAGGGTGACGCTGGCCGAGCCTCCGGAACATGCTGAGCTGGGCATGGTCGAGCGGGATGAACAGGACTGGCTGTGGTTCGCTCCGGATGATCCATTGCTGGACGACCCTGCGGTTGAACACTTCAGCGCCCAAAGCCTGATCATTGAGCGCATGACTAGCGCAATGATGCTCAGTGGGCCCCGATTTCTTGGGATCCAGGAGAGCAAGGCAATCCTTAGTTGGCTTGAACAGAACCAGCCCGAACTGGTGCAGGAGCTGCAGCGAATCATGCCGCTATCGAGGTTTTCATCGGTGTTGCAGCGTCTGGCCAGCGAAGGCGTTCCGCTGCGTGCGGTGCGCTTGATTGTTGAGTCGCTGATCGAGTACGGCCAGCATGAACGTGAGCCGGAAGCACTGGCCGACTATGCGCGCATCGCCCTTAAGGCGCAGATTTTCCACCAATACAGCGAACCTGACGGTCTGCATGCCTGGCTGCTGTCGCCCCAGACTGAAAACATCCTGCGTGAAGCACTGCGTCAGACTCAGACCGGAGTGTTCTTTGCCCTCGACAACGACAGCAGCGCATCGCTGGTCAACCTGCTCAATCAGGCGTTCAGCCAGCGCTCCAAGACCAAGAGCGTGATGTTGGTGGCGCAGGACCTGCGCAGCCCTTTGCGCACTTTGTTGCTGGACGAATTCAACCACGTGCCGGTGCTGTCCTTTGCTGAGCTTGGAAGTACTTCCAAGGTCAGGGTACTGGGGCGCTTTGATCTTGGCCAGGAAGAGTTGATGCGTGGGGCAGTGGCATGAGTCGGTCGTTGCAGTGCGCACGGGGAGAGGCGCGATAATGTACGAGCTACGAGTTCTGGACGGCTTGCACCAGGGTGCGGCACTGCCACTGTTCGGTGAACAGTGGAGCATCGGTGCACACGCGGATGCGGACCTTGTACTCAGCGATCCGGGAATCGCCGAGCACCATGCGCACCTGCATCTGATCGACGCCTGTTGGTCGGTGCAAGCCAAGGCAGGGCTGTTGTCTGATAGCAATGGGCAGGTGCTGGCGCAAATCGGTCACTTGCCACTCAATGCCTTATTCTCGGTGGGTGGGGTGTGCTTGTGTGTAAGCCTGGCCGAACAGCCCTGGCCTCAACCATCGGTTCCCCGCGCCGTGCCGCCTGCATCCAGCATTGAACCGCCGCGGCCACTGATGCTGTCTTCTATCTCTTCGGTCCAGCAAAAACGTTTGCTTAGCCTGGTGCTGGTGTGTGCGGTCGTCATCATGGTTGTCGGCATGGTCTCTTCCGGGGAACGCACGGCCCAGGCGTCGCTGATGCCGAGCGCGCCGAGCAAGACCGAGCTCGCGTCACCGTTCGAAGTGCGCCAGATACTGCTGAAGATGCTTAACGAGCGTGAGCTGGGCCAGCACATCAGTTTGCAAGTGATCAACGGCCAGATTGCACTCGACGGCTTAGTCACTCAAGACGACGTGGAGCTGGTCGCACGCATGCTCATCCGTTTTGGCGAGCAGTTCGAAACCGCAGTGCCCGTCATGAGCCGTGTACGGGTACGTGACAGCACGATTCCGTTCAAGATTTTGCAGATTGTCAGCGGACCCAATGGTCACGTTGTGCTGGAAACCGGGGATAGATTGTTTGTAGGCGATGAGATTGACGGCTTGCGCCTGGTATTGATCGATAACAGCAAAGTGGTATTCGACGGCGAGCAACGCTACGAGGTGCGCTGGTGAGCGACCTGCTGCGGGAGCGCCTGGAGGCTTGGCAGTCAAGGCAGTCGGAGGCGCTGACGCGTTTCGCGCCTGTTTCGATGCGGGGGCGGGTCCAGCGCGTCAACGGCATGCTGTTGCAGTGTCGTTTGCCCCATGCGCGGATTGGAGATCTGTGCCAGGTCGAGAAAAATCCAGGTGAGAACATGCTTGCCGAGATCATCGGCTTTGACCATCAGGACGCAGTGCTCAGTGCGCTGGGCAACCTTGAAGGTGTGCGTGTGGGGGCCAGTGTGGAGCGGCTCGGCGTACCCCATCGGGTACGGGTCAGCGATGAGCTGCTGGGTCAGGTGCTGGATGGGTTTGGTCGACCCATTGCCGGCGACGGCCCGAGTGCCTTCGCCGGCGTCGATACGCCCGACGCAACAACCGTATTGTGCGAAGCGCCGTTGCCCACGGAGCGGCCTCGGATCAGTCGGGCGCTGGCCACAGGAGTGCGTTCGATTGATGGCTTGATGACCCTGGGCGAGGGCCAGCGTGTGGGATTGTTTGCCGGTGCCGGTTGCGGAAAAACCACGTTGTTGGCCGAGATCGCGCGCAATGTGGAATGCGATGTCATTGTGTTCGGCCTGATCGGGGAACGAGGTCGTGAGCTGCGTGAGTTCCTCGACCATGAGTTGGATGAACAACTGCGTGCCAAGGCGGTGCTGGTGTGCGCTACCTCGGATCGGTCCAGCATGGAGCGTGCCCGTGCCGCTTTTACCGCCACCGCCCTGGCCGAAGGCTTCCGAAGCAAGGGCCAACGGGTTTTGTTGCTGATCGACTCCTTGACCCGGTTTGCCCGGGCCCAGCGCGAAATTGGCTTGGCGGCCGGGGAACCACTGGGGCGCGGTGGTTTGCCTCCGTCGGTGTACAGCCTGTTGCCGCGTTTGGTGGAGCGCGCCGGGCTGACACGCAACGGCGTGATTACCGCGATTTACACGGTGCTTATCGAACAGGACTCCATGAACGATCCGGTGGCGGATGAAGTCCGGTCGCTGTTGGATGGACATATCGTGCTGTCACGTAAATTGGCCGAGCGGGGACACTATCCGGCGGTCGATGTGCTGGCCAGCCTGTCGCGAATCTTGAGCAATGTGGCCGATTCTGCAGATATCCAGGCCGGTACGGCATTACGGCGCCTGTTGTCGGCGTATCAACAGATCGAGCTGATGCTCAAGCTGGGTGAGTATCAAGCCGGCAGTGATGCGCTGACTGATATGGCGGTAGACAGCCGCCAGGCGGTCGACAGCTTTTTGCGCCAGGACCTGCGCGAGCCGTCACCCATCGCGACGACCCTGGAGCAACTGAAGGAGCTGACGGCTGATGTGCCCTTCTGAATCGCTTATCGCTGAAGTCGAGATATTGCGACGCTTGCGCAGGCATCGGGCAGACCGTGCCGAGCGAGCACTGAGTGCCGCCAAGAAAGCCCAGCGTACTGTGCTTCGACAGATCGAACAGGCTGAAGAGGCGCTTGAGCAGAGCCGACGCGAAGAGGCGCGGCAGTGTGCGCAGTTGCTCAAGGAGAATCAGGGCCAAGTCATGACACTGCAGGCACTGAAAGCCTGGAGCACCCAAGAGCACAACCTGTCTGCCAGCACCCGACGAGAGGAGAGCCAATTGCAAGCGTTGCACGTGCAAAAAGACCAGCAGACGCTGGCGGTAGGAGATGCCCAGAAGCACGTCACCCGCTGTTTGCTCGAGGTGGAAAAACTTCAAGAGTTATCCGGTTTATTGGCTCAGGAGCAAGCATGACCCAGGTTTCAATTGGCAAGACTGAGCGCATGCGTGAACTCAGTGATACACGTGAGATGGGAATGAGCGCCGTGGTGCCCTTGGAGCAGGCGCTGCGGTTTGCGTTGCTGGTCACCACCGACGTTGGCAGCTCTGCGGCGAGCACGAAAATGGCGAACGATAGCCCCCTGCTCGAATCGTTGACTGAACAACTGGCCCCCCATTTTCAAGGATCATCGCAGTGGCCACTGCAGGTGGTGCTGTACGTGCCTCGTCTAGGGCGCATCAAAGCCAGTATCCGGCGCGAGCCGGGAGTCTGGAGCGTCGAACTGGACGCTGAGTGCGATCGCACGACGAACTGGCTCTGCGGCATGCGCCAGCGTTGTCAGGAGCGCATCGCCAACACGTTGGGACAGCCGGTCGATCTCACGTTGGTTCATATGGCCTCGGCATGATGATGCCGCTGTTGGCGTTACGTCAGGTCAAGGCTGAGGCCGTCGCGGCCCGGCGCCGGTTGGGCTGTGGCATACGTATGCCGTTTCAGGTCTCAAGCCAGCAGGGTGAACTCTTGCTGGAGCCTGGGCGACCACCAGGAAGTGCTACACCTATCTGCTTCGAAACGGCCTGCGGCGTGCTGGGTTTCAGTGAGCCCGGTCCGCTGTTGAGCTTGCTGGGAGAGTGCCCTGTGACGCTGGCCCTGGCCGACAACGATCCGGATTCGTGGTTCTGGGATCTGTTCCTGTACCACCTCAGCCCGCAGGTCAGGAAGCTGTTGGGGCACCTGCGATTGCTGGGGGGTAGTCACTCATTGCCATTTGGCTGCCGGCTTACTGTGACCTTGGGGATGTCCCAGGTTTCGGCATACCTGTGGCTGACTCACGAGAGCTTTCTGGCGGTGTGTGATGCCGGCCCATGGCGCTCGATCGCCGCTCCGCTGCCTGAGCGTTTTCAGGTGGCAATCGCCGTAACGCTGGGGCGGCTGCAACTGTCCATTGCTCATTTGCGCACCGCTCGGTCGGGCGATGTCGTGGTAATCGAACAGGCCTTTTTCAACGCGCGGGGTGTCGGGTATCTGCAGGTGGGTGAACGCCGCCTGCATGGGCATATCGACGATGCATCCGGGCATTTGTGTTTGACACTTGCATCTCTTGAGGAAACCTCTGTGGACGAGGACTTTGCAGTACACGACTTCCCGAAATCCGGGGATGAACAACCGGTAGCGGACGTATTTGGCCATGAGCCGTTCGATGAATTGAGCATGGCGCTCAACGTGCGGTGTGGAACCTTGAACCTGACGCTGGGGGAGTTGCGCAACCTGTCCCCCGGAGCCGTGCTGGGTATCTCCGGCTATGCACCCGGCATGGCCGGGCTTTACTACGGTGATCGCCCGATTGGCGTGGGGCAGTTGGTCGAGGTTGACGGGTGCCTCGGCTTGCAACTGTCCCGCATGACGTTTTCTCGATGACTTTCCAGGGAGTGGACCCGCTCGTACTCGCCCTGTTTCTCGGTGGGCTGTCGCTGATGCCGATGTTGCTGGTCGTGTGCACGGCGTTCCTGAAAGTTGTCATTGTGCTGATGATCACCCGCAACGCCATCGGTGTGCAGCAAGTACCGCCGAGCATGGCAATCAACGGCATTGCCCTGGCGGCAACGCTATTCATTATGGCGCCCGTAGGCTACGAGATCTCCGTGACGCTGAAGGCGGCACCTCTGGACCTCAGCAGCGTGCACGCGATGCAAACCACCGGCCTGGTAGCCATACAACCGTTGCGCACGTTCATGAGTCGCAACACCGACCCGGACATTCTGACGCACCTGAAGGAAAACACCGTCCGAATGTGGCCGTCTGAAATGGCCCATGAGGTTCAGCGCGAAGACTTGATCCTGCTGATGCCAGCCTTCGTCCTGTCGCAGTTGCAGGCCGGTTTCGAGATAGGGTTCCTGATCTACATTCCGTTCATCGTCATTGACTTGATCGTCTCCAACCTGCTGTTGGCGCTGGGCATGCAAATGGTCTCGCCGATGACGATTTCGCTGCCGCTCAAAATGTTGTTGTTCGTACTCGTCTCGGGCTGGTCACGCTTGCTCGACAGCCTGTTCCTTTCTTATCTCTGAGTAGCTTATGGAGCCGATCGTGCTGTTCAAGCAAGGCATGTTGCTGGTGGTGGTGCTGTCGGCACCCCCGCTTATCGTGGCCGTGGTTATCGGTGTACTGACTTCCCTCCTGCAGGCATTGATGCAGATACAAGACCAGACCCTGCCCTTTGGTGTGAAGTTGGTAGCTGTGGGTGTCACCTTGATTCTGACCGGGCGCTGGATTGGTGTGGAACTGGTGCAATTGATCAACCTGACGTTCGACATGATTGCCCGTTCGGCGCTGAGCTGAGGTAACCCGCGTGCTGCAACTCATTGATTACCTGCCCAGCCTTCTGGTCGCTATGGCGCGAATCTATCCTTGTGTATTCCTGGTGCCTGCCTTCTGTTTTCAACACCTGCGTGGTATGCCTCGGCACATCATCGTGATGGTGCTGGGGCTGATTCCGGCTCCCGGCATTTACACGGTGCTAAAAGCGCACGACTACTCATTGCTGATGATCGGTGCCCTGATTTTCAAGGAGGTGGCTCTGGGCCTTTTGCTCGGGGTCTTATTGAGCATGCCGTTCTGGATGTTCGAGTCGGTGGGGGCATTACTCGACAACCAGCGCGGCGCGCTCGCCGGTGGCCAACTCAACCCGTCGCTGGGACCGGACGCAACGCCGGTGGGGCATCTGTTCAAACAGTTGGCGATCTACCTGTTGATCGCCACCCTCGGGCTCGGGGCGATGACCCAAGTGATCTGGGACAGCTATGTAATCTGGTCCCCGACCGCTTGGCTACCTTTCGTTGGAGTGAACGGTTTCAGTGTGTTTACCACTCTGCTGGCGGACACGTTCACCCATATGATGCTCTACGCCGCGCCATTTATAGCGGTGTTGCTGCTGCTGGAGTTTGGCGTTGCGTTGCTGGGGCTTTATAGCCCGCAGTTGCAAGTCTCGACTCTGGCACCACCGGTCAAATGCCTGGCCGGCCTGATGATTCTGATTCTGTACCTGCCGTTGTTGCAGGATTTGATCGTCGGGCGCATGAGCCTGTTGGGTGATCTCAAGCAATCCCTGCTTGCAATGTTCCAGGTCTCGGCATCATGAGTGATTCAGGTGAGAAAAAACACGCGGCCACCCCCAAGAAACTGCGTGATCAGCGCCAGAAGGGCCAGGTCGCGCAGAGCCAGGATGTCGGCAAGCTGTTGGTACTGACCGCCTTGAGCGAGATAGCCTTGTTCACGGCCGAGCCCAGCATGCAGCGTTTCCAGCAACTGTTGGTCTTGCCCATGTCCCGCATTGGCCAACCCTTTGCACGGGCGCTGGAAGAAGTGCTGCTGGAAGCGCTGCTGATGTTCTTTGCGTTTGCCCTGATGATGGCCGCCGTGGCGATCACGGTGAAATTGATCAGTGCTTGGATGCAGTTCGGTGTTCTGTTTGCGCCCGAAAGCTTGAAGCTGAACTTCAGCCGTCTCAACCCACTCAGCCAGATCAAACAGATGTTCTCCGCTCAGCAGGTGATGAACCTGCTGATGAGTCTGACCAAGGCCGTGCTTTTGGCATTGGTCCTCTATGTGGTGATCAGCCCTTCACTTGGCGTGTTGATCAACCTGGCCAACAGCGACTTGCAGAGTTATGTCAAAGCCCTGATCATTTTATTTCGCCACCTGCTGCATGCCTGTCTGGGTTTGTTGCTGGTGCTGGCGCTGATCGACTTGGCGTTGCAGAAACACTTTTTTGCCAAGCGCATGCGGATGACGCAAGTCGAGGTGATGAAGGAGTACAAGGACTCGGAGGGCGATCCTCACATCAAAGGGCAACGGCGTTCACTGGCTTATCAACTCGCCCAGGAAGAACCGCAGGTCAAGCTGCCCAAGTTGGAAGAGTCCGACATGTTGGTGGTCAACCCAACACACTTTGCCGTCGCCTTGTATTACCGACCCGGTAAAACGCCTTTGCCGCTGCTGGTGGACAAGGGCACCGATGACCAAGCGCGCGCATTGATCGATCGGGCGAAAGCGGCTGATGTGCCGGTGATCCAGTGCGTATGGCTGGCGCGTACGCTCTATGAAAAGAAACTGGGTGCCGGCATCCCGCGTGAAACCTTGCAAGCTGTGGCGCTGATCTACCGGACTCTGCGTGAATTGGACGATGAAGCCAAGCGCGAAACCCTGGAACTGCCCGAGCTTGCGCAGCGGTAATCGACGTCAGGTGCAACTGGCCAGGGCCTGAAGGCTTGGCCAGCCGCATTGGCTCATCGTTCCAGCGAGATCGTCTGATAATCCGAGCGTTCTCCTGCGGGGCCAGGCTCGGCACGCATGTGCGACGGCCACCAGACCACCATTTTAGACTCGCTCGATTGTGGACGAGAGCATGAATCACCTTTGCACGTTGCAGTACAGCCGACGCTGAGCAATACCGTAATGATGAGAGTGACGCTGAACAGGGTGCGTTTCATCGCATGTCTTTCCGGGCTGGGGTGAGAAGGGACGGGCGGGGCACGCCGATGTGTTCATCTTTCACTACGGGGCGCATGGCGATAAGAACCTCAGCCTCTTCGCCCGGCTTGAGCCAGGCTCGTGGCCACACGGTTACTGCCAGGGTCTGAGCGTTGCTGCACTCCTTTTCATCAATGCGCACATTGCGTTTGAATTGATTGCGCAACACGATGATTGCTACGTTGAAGTGTGGCCCTGTATACCACTGGCTGCGCTGGGTATTGAGAGCCAGCAGCTCACGTGTCGAGCACAATGTATCCAACCCCAGGGGCATCGCGGCCGCCTTGAACGCCTTGGGCACCTCGCCACTCACGAGATGCGCCAGCGTGCTGGTGATTTCGCTTCGCTGGATCACTGGCGGGTAGGGTGCATTGCGTCGGGCCAAGGGGGCTAGTGCAGCCTGTAATTCGGCCTGATCGGCTTTTGGCAGGTAACGTGAAGGGTCGGCTTGGTCTCCGATCACACGGGGTGTCAGGATGAACAGGCGTTCCCGTCGGTTGTTCTCGCGTTTCGTGGAGGAGAACAACGCCTTGCCTAGCAATGGAATGTCTCCCAACACAGGCACCTTTCTCTGGGTGTCGGTGTTTTCCGTTACGTGAAACCCACCCACCACCAGTGAGCTTTTTTCTGCCATTACGGCCTGGGTACTCACCTTGCCTCGGCGCACATCCAGTCCACCGATTGAGACGTTGGAATCGTTAAAATTGCCATCTTCAATATCCACGACCAAATGGACTTGGTGGCTGCCTTTGCTGGTGATGACCCTGGGGGCTACTTGAAAGCTGGTACCTGCGGTGACGGGCAGAATAGTCGCGTTCTCTGTGCCGGCTACCAGGTATTGGGTCCGGTTGAAATCAATCACCGCCGGTTGGTTTTCCAGCGTCAGCACCGATGGGTTCGACACGATAGTGGCCAGGCCACGGCTTTCCAGGGCGCGGATTTCAGCATAGAAACGGTCGCGATTGCCGATATTGATTTGTGAAGAGCTGCCGGGTGCCATGATCGATTCGCCTCGAAAACGGCTGTTTTGAAACCCCCAGTTGACCCCGAATTCGCGCAATTGACTGCGCTCGATATCCAGGATGATTGCGTCGATTTCCACCAGCTTGCGGGCCACGTCGAGTTGCGTGATCAGCTCTCTGTACAGGGCCTGGCGCTCGGGCAGGTCATAAATCAGTACCGCGTTATTGCGCACATCCGCCTCGACCCTGATTTTGCTGGCGTTCACCGGCGCGCGGGGAGTGAGCGACGCGCCGGTGTCCAATGAGCCCGCGCCCGCGGGTGTTCCCAGCATTTGCCCAAGCAGCGGGTTGCTCAACCGGGCGCCGGTTGTGGGAGCCAGTGGCGAGGGTTGCGCCGCGGTTGTGGAGCGTGTCGCCATGACGGACGTCGGGCGTGGTTCCAACAACCCGCGCAGCATAGTGGCAACCCCTGGGATGGTGATTTTTTCCCCCCGGTAATCGATCACGCGGTCTGCTGCGTTGGCGAACTTCAGCGGGTAGGTCAACACGCTCTGCTTTTCATCTGCCGACTTTCGCTGGCTGCTGAACTGCTTGATCTTCTCTATGTAACCCCTGGGGCCAGAGACCAGAACGACGCCGTCCTCTGGCAACTCGCCCCAGCCAAAGCGGCTTTCCAACAGGCCGATATCGGTCAGTGCCTGCTTCAAGTCCGAGATGGATTCCGACGATACTTCCAGGCGCGCGGATTGCTGCTGATCCAGCGTGCTGATATAGAGCGTGTTGTTGTACAGGTACCACTGGAAGCGATGCTCCACACCCAGTCTGTCGAGTAGGGACTGAGGGGTGTTGGCGCGGATTTTTCCATTGACCGAACCCTCAAGCAGGCCTTCGATCTGAAGCTGCGTACCGAACGTCTGGGCGAAATCTTCAAGTACCTCCCGCACGGGCTTGTGCTCGGCTTCATAGGCGTAGGCCGTGTTTTTCCATTCGTTGGGGATGGCGGCCAATGTGGTTTGCGAAAGCGTCAGCAGCCATGGCAGCGCGAGCAGGTAGCGCCAGGCAGGGCGTTTTTGCGAAAGTCCGGACGAGACATAACGCAAGCAGCCAGGCTTGTAGGTCTTGTTCTTCATAAGTGGTTCTCTGTTTGGTACGAGAGCGGATGCTGCGAAGTCGGGCGCGTGTCTTGGGCGCAGCGTGTGAGACGGGTGATGGTCGGCGGGCAGTGACAGCCCCGAGTCGTCGATTCACGAGTACCTGCATCACCCGGCCTCGCACCATCAGGGGATGCCATCGAAGATGATCTTTCCCTGATCGGCCCTGTAGTTGGTCATGGCCTGTATAGAGGTCAAAAGCTGGTTCGACGTCATTTTCATCTCCAGCGCTTGATCCATCAGTGCTGCGAACGTTTCATTATCGGTCGCCTCGTAGGCGGCCTTACCCATTTGGTCTATGTGTTTTTTGACAGTGTCCAGCTCTCTGTAATGCTGTCGGCTCAGCCGATAATCAAAGGTCATGGGGCATCCTCCAGTGAATTGCCCATGTATGTGGTTCATACCTGGCAACAGTTCCACACACGGCGTCATGAAAGACTGCGTGTGAACATTGTCGGAAATTCCCTACTTGCGGCTCTGTGGCATTTCCAACAGGAACAAGCTGTCAACGGTCGACTTCCAATCAATATGAAAGCTGCCCTCGTCTGTTTCCAGAACCAGCGACTGGACGCTGAGGAGATCATCCACACGCAGACTCCAGGGGGCATTGCTGTTCATTTGCAGCCATTGCACCACCTCCGGCTGATCCTGTGGATGACAGGCCAGCGTGGCGTTAATGGTGGGTATTTCTGCGGCTAGCAGCTTTTTGAGCAGGGCGCTGATTCGCTCCGCGGGAGGCGTCAGCTCCAGCAGACTGCCCACCACCTGATGGGTTACTGACGTAGCGATTTTTTCAAGCTGCTCGCACATGTTCTGCCGCTCGGTCTCCCAGCATTCAAGTTGGCGGTTGGCGCGCTGCCAAAACTCGTCCTGTGCGTGCTTCAGCAACTGCTCACTCTGTTCACGCGCTTGTTGCAGGATCGCTTCAGCCTGTGCCTGGGCGTCGCTCAGCAAATGCTGTGCACGCAGGCTGTCGGCAAGCAGCTCTCTGGGGATCAGAGCGTTTGGCAAGCTTGCAGCGGGGGTCGACAGTTTAATCTTGCAGCGGTACAACATTGGAATGGGTCTCGCCAGCAGTGGGGGCTTCGTTGGTCGGGGCGGTAGCGCGCCATATGACGGCCTGCCAGACAGTGTCGAGTTTGCTTCCGGGTGGCGGCGCAGGGATGCCTTCCAGCGCATCAACGCGTTGCGGGGCGAAGCTGAGCCGCAGGCGCTGCCATATCGGCTGATCGACCCAGGCGCGCAGATAGTGCAGAGGGTCGTTGCCGGGTTCATGGGGAACGGCAGGTAATGCCCGGGACAGGCGGGCGCACCACTGGCGTTGGTCGGGGCTCAACGATAGTTCATGCTGAGGATGGTAGATCCCATCGACCAGGGCCAACATCAGTTCACGTTTTGCGGGTGGCGCCAGTACCAGGTGCAGCAGGGCAGGTGATGGCTCAACGGGCAGGCAAGGGGAGATGCCCAGTGCCTGGCTGACCCGCTCATGCTGGCCACGGCAGATCGCAGTGCCGGCGGGTGAGGCGAGGTCGAACGGCGCCCAGCCATGTTGTGCCTGCTCCCATGGGCGGGTCCACCAATTGACCCACCTGAACAGGTCATCCATTGGATTCTAAGCTCGGTGAAGCGTGGGTCGGGTGGCGCTTCCTTCGAAGCCAGACTACGGTCGCCGCGACTGCAAGCACCAAGACTATAAACAGTGATGTCAGGGTTGTTTGCCAGAACATCAGGTCGTTTTCGGGTACCAGAAAAGCTCCGAGATAGACTAGACGCTCCCGTTCAATATAAGCGGCCGCTGGTACAAAGGTAACGGTGAGTTTTTGCGGGTTATCCGCCGTGGTGGTCATACCGGGAATGCTGCTGGCCACCATTCTGCGCACACGTGGCCTGATGTTGTCGGGGTCCAGCCGGGGGTCGTGTTTGATGAATACCGAGGCTGATGCCGGCTGTACGGGTTCGCCGGGCGCCACCCGTTCCGGCAGTACCACGTGGACGCGGGCCACGATGACCCCGTCGATGTTGGATAGGGTTGCTTCCAGTTCCTGGGACAACGCGTAGATGTAACGGGCCCTTTCCTCCAGCGGTGTAGAGATGACGCCTTCCTTGCGGAATATATCCCCCAGGGTCGAGCGCGCGATTTTCGGCAGGCCGGCAGCTTCCAGTGTTCGCACCGCGCGGGCAATATCACGGCTCTTTACCCGAACGACTACGCCATCCTTTTCCAAGGCTTTCTGGGCGCGGATCTGCTTGTCTGCCAGTTCGGCGATGACATCGTTGGCTTCCTGTTCGGACAATTGGCGGTGCAGTTCGATTCGTTCACCGCAGCCGGCCAGGAGCAGTGCCAGTGTGAGTAGCAGGCAGGTGACGAGAGGTTTGCGCATAACTTTCCTACTGCAGGTTGATGGTTTTTTCTACCATCGAAATGCAGTGTTTTATGATTTTCACCGACACGGTCAGGCGCTCTTTGCTCTCGACCAGGGCCATGGGCACTTCCACCGATTTTATCGAGTGCTTGCTTTGCGCCAGATCCTTCAACCCTCTGGAAAACTTCTCGTTCTTGGATTTGAGGAACACCGATTGCTCGGCGAGAAAGTACGTGCCGATGGCCGGCGTCGAAGGGGGGGAGCGGTTCTCCCCGATCAGCGCTGACGCAAAAAAATGACTATCGATGGAGTTATCAACAAGCGTTGTCGCTTCGTTTTTTTGCAGACGCATCTGAGGCTGTGCGCCCCATTCGGTTTTCGAAAGCATTTGAGGCTCCCCAGGCAAAAGCGAGAAAGTGCCCCCTCTGTAAATGAACAGAGGAGGCAAGTGTTTTGATGCTTAGGCCCGGGCAGAGCCGATTTGCGCCATCACTTTGGTGCTGTAGTCGAGCAGCATGCTGTCGATGGTTTGCTTAATGTTTTGCGCGTTCTTTTCTCTCTGCAACTGATCCTGAATGGCTTTTGCTTCTGCGTTGTCGACGCCGCCATAATTTGCGCCAATGCCCGGATAGTTAGGTTCAATAGGCATAAAAGTACCTTCCTTTCATATTGATAAAGTGTCGAGTGTCTGGCCTTCTCTAGAGAGCCTTCGCTCGAAACATGGGTGGTGGACGACAGGGGGGTGGTTCCAGCGCGAAAATGATTTGTTATTTCGAGATGTGTCGCAAATGCAGGTGCCGAGCAATCGCGTCATGTAAGTATGTTCAAGTACTTCAAACGGTAGTACAGCGTGCGTTTGGCAACGCCTAACTCAGCGGCGACATGCTCCACACAGTCGGCATGACGTTTGAGCGATTCTTCAATCAATGATTTTTCGAACTGCTGCAACCTAATCTTCAGGGGTATTATCTGTGCATTCGCCTCCGATGAACCAAGAGGTGGCATGCCCAGTACAAACCGCTTGGCGGCAGAGCGCAATTCTCTTACGTTGCCAAGCCAGTGGTGACACAGCAATTGCTGGAGCAGTGTTTCAGACGGCGCGGGGATTGGGCAGTCGAAGAGCTTGGCTTCTTGGGCAACCATGTCCTTAAACAGTGGAATGATGTATTCCAGTCGGCTTCGCAGCGGGGCGAGGTTGATGGTCACGACATTCAGGCGGAAGTACAGGTCACGTCGAAAGGTGCCTTGCTCGACCATGTCATTCAGTGATTGCTGGGCGGATGCTATCACGCGCATGTCGACCGGGATGAAACGGGTCGACCCTAGACGCTCGACGCCACGTGATTCCAGCGCACGCAGAAGTTTGGCTTGCAGGGTGAGTGGCATGCTGTCGATTTCATCCAGATACAGGGTGCCTAGGTGTGCCGCCTCGATAAATCCGGCCCTTGACTGAATAGCACCGGTATAAGCGCCACTGTTGACGCCGAACAGCTGACTCTCCGCCAGGGTCTCCGGGATGGCTGCGCAGTTCACCGCGATAAAGTGACCGCGCCGCCCGGATAAACGATGAATTCGCTGTGCCAGAGTGTCCTTGCCTGTGCCGGTTTCACCCAGTAGAAGAACGTCAATATTCAAGGCTGCCGTAGTCTTGAGCGCGGCGTAAACATCGGGGTTCTCAATGAACGGTATACGTACTTCACTTTCCTGATGGTCAGAGGCAGACATGCTGTTAGTCACTCCACTATTGCTTAGCAGTGCTGCAATGCAGTACTGCTCAGTAGAGCGTAATTTGCCGAGGCCAGATGCAGGAAAAAGCTGTCAGTGGTGAGCGAGAAGTTAAAGCTGAACGAACTTAAAGGCTGCCATGACGTTTATTTGCCGATTTTCTCGTGCACAGAGTAAACGCTCAGAGTAAACACATGTGTTTAACCTTGAAAAACGTGCACAAAAAAGCCGATGCAATGCATCGGCTTTTTAGTTGCCGTGTAAATCGCTGCCAGCACTTACACGTTGAAACGGAAGTGCATCACATCGCCATCTTTCACGATGTATTCCTTGCCTTCCAAACGCCACTTACCGGCTTCCTTGGCACCGGCCTCACCCTTGAACTGGATGAAGTCGTTGTAGGCAATCACTTCGGCGCGGATGAACCCTTTTTCGAAGTCCGTGTGGATCACCCCAGCAGCCTGTGGTGCGGTAGCACCGACCTTGACGGTCCACGCGCGGACCTCTTCGACACCGGCGGTGAAGTAGGTCTGCAGGTTGAGCATTTCGTAACCGGCGCGGATCACGCGGTTCAGGCCAGGCTCTTCCAGGCCCAGGGCCTCGAGGAACATGTCTTTTTCTTCGCCGTCATCCAGCTCGGCGATTTCTGCTTCGATCTTGTTGCACACCGGCACCACGATGGCACCTTCTTCGTCAGCGATGGCCTTGACCACGTCGAGCAACGGGTTGTTCTCGAAACCGTCTTCAGCGACGTTGGCGATGTACATCACCGGCTTGGTGGTCAGCAGGTGGAAGCCCTTGATCACGGCCTTCTCGTCAGCGCCCATGTTCTTCATCAGGCTGCGTGCCGGCTTGCCTTCGGTGAAGTGCGCGATCAGTTGCTCCAGCAGACCTTTCTGGACCACTGCGTCCTTGTCGCCGCCCTTGGCGTTGCGCGCGACTTTCTGCAGTTGCTTCTCGCAGCTGTCGAGGTCGGCGAAGATCAGTTCCAGGTCAATGATCTCGATGTCGCGTTTCGGGTCGACGCTGTTGGAGACGTGGATCACGTTCTCGTCTTCAAAGCAGCGGACCACGTGGGCGATGGCATCGGTCTCGCGGATGTTGGCGAGGAACTTGTTGCCCAGACCTTCACCTTTCGACGCACCGGCGACCAGGCCGGCGATGTCGACGAATTCCATGGTGGTCGGCAGGATGCGCTTGGGGTTGACGATGGCCGCCAGGGCGTCCAGGCGTGGATCCGGCATCGGCACGATACCGCTGTTGGGCTCGATGGTGCAGAAGGGGAAGTTCTCCGCTGCGATACCGGACTTGGTCAGGGCGTTGAATAGGGTGGATTTGCCGACGTTGGGCAGGCCGACGATGCCGCAATTGAATCCCATGGTGTTTCCCCTCGGTAAGAGTCAGGCCTTCTGGCTGTGCAGGTTTTTCATCGCGCGGTTCCATTCACCGGCGAAGATATCCGGCAGCACGCCGAGGGCAAAGTCGATGCTGGCATCGAGTTTTTCCTGTTCGGCGCGTGGCGCACGACCCAGGACGAAATTTGAAACCATACTGGCGACGCCTGGGTGGCCAATGCCGAGCCGCAGGCGGTAGAAATTATTCTGATTACCCAGCTGCGCGATGATGTCGCGCAGGCCGTTGTGCCCGCCATGCCCGCCGCCGAGCTTGAGCTTGGCAACGCCGGGTGGCAGGTCCAGTTCGTCATGGGCCACCAGGATTTCTTCGGGTTTGATCCGGAAGAAGCCCGCAAGCGCCGCGACAGCCTGGCCGCTGCGGTTCATGTAGGTGGTGGGAATCAGTAGACGAACATCCTGACCCTGGTGCGAAAAGCGCCCGGTCAGGCCGAAATATTTGCGATCGGCCGCAAGGCTTACACCTTGTGCGTGGGCGATGCGCTCAACAAAAAGGGCCCCCGCGTTATGCCGGGTCTGTTCGTATTCGGCGCCTGGATTTCCCAGGCCAACGATCAGTTTAATGGCAGTCACGACAGGGGCCCTTCCTTTGGAGTTGTGGATAACATCGCCAGACCTGAGTGCGGCGAAAGTGGACGACACTACATCATTTACTTAAGAGTAAACGCCGCGTTATCGCCCGCTTTCTCGCTACGTTTCGGTCCGCGATGTTTCCTCAAGCTCCGGCAATACAGAGTGGATTACTCTGCAGCGCCTTCTTCAGCTTCTGGAGCAACGCGTGGAGCGTGAACGTTGGCAACTGCTTTGTCATCACCGTGAGCCAGTGCGACAAACTCAACGCCTTTAGGTGCCTTGAGGTCGGACAGGTGAACGATAGCGCCGATTTCCAGAGCCGACAGGTCGACTTCGATGAACTCAGGCAGGTCTTTCGGCAGGCAGGTCACTTCGATTTCGTTCAGGACGTGCGAGATCTCGCCGCCTTTCTTGACCGGAGCTTCTTCACCCACAAAGTGCACAGGCACGATGGCGGTCAGTTTCTGGCCAGCTACAACGCGAACGAAGTCAGCGTGCATGATGAATTGCTTGGAAGGGTGACGCTGCATCGCTTTAACGATGACGTTCTGCTTGGCGCCGTCGACGTTCAGCTCGATAACGTGGCTGTAGGCCGCTTCGTTTTCAAACAGCTTGGCGATTTCCTTGGCCAGGATGGTCACGGATTCAGCAGGCTTGTTACCACCGTATACAACGGCTGGGATGTTGGCGGCGTGACGCAGGCGGCGGCTCGCACCTTTCCCCAGGTCAGTACGCGCTTGGGCGTTCAGAGTAAAGTCAGTCATTTTGTATCTCCAAAATAGCCATCATCGAGCGGCGTTTGCGACCAGCGCCGGCCTCGACATGGGCAAAAAAGCCCCGCCCCAACAGAATGTCGGGGCGGGGCGCTTTTCGTCAGTGGGATGTGCCGAAGGTTTGACCCTTAGCGGAACATCGCGCTGATCGATTCTTCATTGCTGATGCGGCGGACCGCTTCGGCAACAACCGGTGCGATATCCAGTTGACGGATACGCGAACAGGCTTGAGCAGCAGCGGACAACGGGATGGTGTTGGTCACCACCAGTTCGTCCAGCATGGAATTCTCGATGTTCTCGATCGCTCGGCCCGACAGCACAGGGTGTGTGCAGTAGGCGAAGACTTTGGCCGCACCGTGCTCTTTCAAGGCTTTCGCCGCGTGGCACAGGGTGCCGGCGGTGTCGACCATGTCATCAACCAGAATACAGGTACGCCCTTCGACATCACCGATGATATGCATCACTTCAGAGTGATTGGCTTTCTCGCGGCGTTTGTCGATGATCCCGAGGTCCACGCCCAGGGATTTGGCAACGGCCCGTGCACGCACGACGCCACCAATGTCCGGGGACACGATCATCAGGTTTTCAAAGCGCTGGTCTTCGATGTCATCCACCAATACGGGGGAGCCGTAGATGTTATCTACCGGAATATCGAAGAACCCCTGGATTTGGTCAGCGTGCAGGTCAACCGTGAGAACACGGTCGATGCCTACCACGGTCAGCATGTCAGCAACGACTTTCGCGCTGATGGCCACACGTGCGGAACGCGGACGGCGATCCTGACGGGCATAACCAAAGTAAGGGATTACAGCTGTGATTCGAGTCGCTGAGGAGCGGCGGAAGGCATCAGCCATCACGACGAGTTCCATCAGGTTATCGTTGGTCGGAGCGCAAGTCGGCTGAATAATGAAGACGTCTTTACCGCGAACGTTTTCATTGATCTCGGCTGTAATTTCGCCGTCGGAGAATTTACCGACAGAGATGTCACCGAGAGGGATATGCAGCTGACGTACGACACGTCGAGCCAGATCGGGGTTGGCGTTCCCCGTAAAGACCATCATCTTGGACACGCGCAGTACCTAGAGGCTGAGGGTAACCTGGATGAGTATAGGAAAATGGCAGGGGCGGCTGGATTCGAACCAACGCATGGCAGGATCAAAACCTGCTGCCTTACCGCTTGGCGACGCCCCTGTATCTGTTGCAACGAGTGCCTGACACTCGATTCCTTTAGAGCAGACTTTGCAGCTTGCGATGCAACATCGAAACGTTGCTTCCCTTTGCTACAAACCCTGTAAGGGTCTCTGTAAGAAGGGCCGAGACTTTATCAGCTTCAGCTTTGCTTGGGAAGCCCCCAAACACACAACTTCCAGTTCCGGTTAATTTTGCTTCGGTAAATTTACCTAACAAATTCAAAGCGTTACGTACCTCTGGATAACGCCTTGCTACAACCGGTAAGCAGTCATTTCGACTGTTTCCCTTGGGAACGGGGCGCACTTTAATGGGAGAAGAGTTACGTGTCAACAACGGATCTGAAAAAATTTCTGCTGTACTTACAGATACTTGCGGAACAAGCACGACATACCACGGCTCCTCGGGGTATTCCGGGCTGAGTTTCTCCCCCACGCCCTCGGCGAAAGCCGCGTGCCCACGCACGAAAACCGGGACGTCGGCACCCAGCGTCAGGCCCAGCGCGGCCAGGCGATCATGGTCCCAACCCAGTTGCCACAAGTAATTCAGACCCAGCAGAGTTGTCGCGGCATTCGAGCTGCCACCACCGATGCCGCCACCCATGGGCAGGATTTTATCGATCCAGATATCGATGCCGAGCGGACAGCCGGATTGCTCCTGAAGTTTTTTTGCGGCCTTCACGATCAGGTTGCTGTCGTGAGGCACGCTTTCGAATTCGGTATGCAGCCTGATCACGCCATCGTCGCGCACGGCGAAGGTCAGCTCGTCGCCATAGTCGAGGAATTGAAACAACGTCTGCAGCTCGTGATAGCCATCTTCACGGCGACCGAGAATGTGCAGCATCAGGTTGAGCTTGGCCGGGGAGGGCAGGGTCAATTTTTGTACGGACACGTTATTGCCCCAGTTTGCGTGGTTGCCAGTCCTTGATCACCAGCGTGACATCAAGGTCGGGACCATGCAGCTTGATGCGCTCGGGCAACCAATAGCCGCTTTGCTCCACGTAGCTCAAATATTCGACCTGCCAGCCATCCTGCTCCAGGCTGGCCAGGCGGCTGTCGCCGTTCAGGCTCAGGCGACTCTTGCTATCAGGCGCTGGCAGGCCACGGACCCACCACACCAGGTGAGACACCGGCAGTTTCCAGCCGATCTGTTCTTCCAGCAACGCTTCCGGCGAGGTTGCCTCATAACGGCCCTGGTTGGCCACTTCAAGGCTGACTTGCCCCGGCCTGCCGGTCAGACGTGCGGCGCCACGGCCCAGTGGACCCGACAGGCGAATATCGTAGTAGTCCTGGCGCTGCAGCCAGAACAAGGTGCCGCTGCCGGAGTCTTTCGGCGCGCGAACCCCCACTTTGCCTTCGATCTGCCAGCCATCGATGCTGCTGAGCTGGTCCTTGTGCTGCTTCCATTGCGCCGGGTTGCCCTGGCCTTCAACGGATTCGCGGCTGCCGATGCCCGCACAACCGGCGAGCAGGGCGATGAAGCTGAAAATAACAACATGGCGCAAAAACATAGGTTTAAAGGGTCTCGGATCCGGTCAGGCGCTTGATGGTGCCGCGCAGGATGGGGCTTTCGGGTTGTTCCTTGAGGAATTTCTCCCAGATTTGCCGTGCTTCACGCTGTTTGCCATTGGCCCACAGCACTTCGCCCAGGTGCGCGGCGACTTCCTGGTCGGGGAAGCGTTCCAGCGCCTGGCGCAACAAGCGTTCGGCCTCGTCCAGGTTGCCCAGGCGGTAATTCACCCAGCCCAGGCTGTCGAGCACGGCCGGGTCTTCCGGGTTCAGCTTGTGGGCTTGCTCGATCAACACCTTGGCTTCGTCGTAGCGCGTGGTGCGGTCGGACAAGGTGTAGCCCAGGGCGTTGAGGGCCATGGCGTTGTCCGGATCGCGCTTGATGATCAGGCGCAGGTCTTTTTCCATCTGCGCCAGGTCATTGCGTTTTTCCGCCTGCATGGCGCGGGTGTATAGCAAGTTCAAATCGTCCGGGAATTGCAGCAACGCTTGTTGCAGCAGCTTCCAGGCGCGCTCGCCCTGATTGTTGGCCGACAAGGTTTCGGCCTGGATCAGGTAGAGCTGGATCGCGTAATCCGGTTCGGCATCCCGTGCGGCGGCCAGGCGTTTCTCCGCCTCGTCGGTGCGGCCGTTGCTCATCAGGATATCGGCCTGGCGCAATTGGGCGGGCAGGTAGTCGTTGCCGGGGCCGACCTGGGCGTACTCGAGCAGGGCGGCTTGCGGATCGTTGCGCTCTTCGGCGATGCGCCCGAGGTTCAGGTGTGCCGAATCTACATGGCTTTCACGCTGGATCAGCTCTTCCAGGTAACCCTTGGCCTCGTCCCAAGCCTTGGCTTCCAGGCAAACCAGTGCCAGGGAATAACGCAATTCGTCGTCGTCCGGGTATTGCTGGACCAGGTTGGCGAACTGCACTTTGGCGTCCTCCATGCGGTCCTGTTCGACCAGCATGCGGGCGTAAGTCAGGCGCAGGCGCTTGTCGTCCGGATACTTCTTGAGGCTTTTTTCCAGCAGCGGAATCGCTTCCTTGCCACGGTTGAGGTTCTGAAGCAGGCGTGCACGCAGCAGGATCGGGGCGATTTCGCCTTCTTCCGGCGGATTCTGCTCCAGCAGCTTCAGTGCGGCGTCGGCTTCATCATCCTGTTGCAGCAGCAATGCCTTGCCGAAAATCAGCTGGCTGTTCTTCGGGTGCTTTTGCAGCAGGCGGTCGAAACTCTTCATCAGGCCATTGCGCGTGTCCTGGTCGGTGTCGGCGGCCGACAGCGCGAGGAATTCGAAATGGGTGTCGCCTTTGCCTTGCAGGACTTTCTCCATATAGACCATGGAGTCGTCATAGCGCCCGGCGCGTGCCAGTTGAATGGCCGCCGCCCGTTGTGCTTCCAGGTCGTCCGGGGCGTTTTTCGCCCAGATCAGCGAGGAGTCCAGCGCAGCCTGATCGGCCCCCAGGTACTCGGCGATGCGGAAGGCCCGCTCGGAAATCCCCGGATCCTGGGTGTTGATGGCCTGGGTCACGTAGTTGTCCAGCGCAATGTCGAAGCGATTGCGTTGGCCGGCCAGTTCCGCAGTCAGCAGGCTGTACACCGTTTCTTCGGTGAACGAAGAATAAACCTTGGGCTTTTCAGGGGCGGGGGCGCTGTCTTCCACCGGTGGCGTACCGTCCGGCGACACGGGGGCCATGGCCTGGCAGCCGCTGAGAAAGACAAAGGCGAGGAGCAACGCGGAAGATCTATTCATATAGGAAGAGGACGACTAACCTGCGGTCGGATCATCATGACACAAGCCTTCGGCCAAACATAACCGAGTCTCAGTTGATGCCTTTATAGACACAAGGCATTAGGACAATAGACGACGGTGGTTGTTCTGAATCTTTCGAAGTAGGACAATTGTCGGCTTCCCGACATCATCAGCGATATTGAATGGCCTTCCTCGCACTCGGTATTAACCACAAGACTGCCTCCGTAGACGTGCGCGAGCGCGTGGCGTTTACGCCGGAGCAGTTGGTTGAGGCCCTGCAGCAGCTCTGCCGGCTCACCGACAGTCGCGAAGCTGCGATCCTTTCGACCTGCAATCGCAGCGAGCTTTATATAGAGCAGGAGCATCTTTCAGCGGATGTCGTACTGCGCTGGCTGGCCGATTACCATCATTTGGACCTCGATGACCTTCGCGCCAGCGCTTATGTGCACGAAGAGGATGCGGCAGTTCGTCACATGATGCGTGTGGCGGCCGGTCTCGATTCGCTGGTGTTGGGCGAGCCGCAGATTCTAGGGCAGATGAAATCCGCCTACGCCGTGGCGCGCGAGGCCGGCACCGTCGGCCCGCTGCTGGGGCGGCTGTTCCAGGCCACCTTCAATTCCGCCAAGCAGGTGCGCACCGACACTGCCATCGGTGAAAACCCGGTGTCCGTGGCGTTTGCCGCCGTCAGCCTGGCCAAACAGATTTTCAGTGACTTGCAACGCAGCCAGGCCCTGCTGATCGGCGCCGGCGAGACCATCACCCTGGTCGCCCGCCACCTGCATGACTTGGGCGTGAAGCGTATCGTGGTCGCCAACCGTACGTTGGAACGCGCGAGCATCCTCGCCGAGCAGTTCGGCGCCCATGCGGTGTTACTGGCGGACATTCCGGCGGAGCTGGTACGCAGCGATATCGTCATCAGCTCCACCGCCAGCCAACTGCCGATCCTGGGCAAAGGCGCGGTCGAGAGCGCGCTGAAGCTGCGCAAGCACAAGCCGATCTTCATGGTGGATATTGCTGTTCCCCGGGATATCGAGCCCGAAGTCGGCGAGTTGGACGACGTTTACCTCTATAGCGTCGACGATCTGCACGAAGTGGTCGCCGAAAACCTCAAGAGCCGCCAGGGTGCTGCCCAGGCCGCCGAGGAAATGGTCAGCACCGGCGCCGAAGACTTCATGGTGCGCCTGCGTGAACTGGCGGCGGTGGACGTGCTCAAGGCCTATCGTCAGCAAGGCGAACGCCTGCGCGACGAGGAATTGATCAAGGCCCAGCGCTTGCTGGCCAATGGCAGCAGCGCCGAAGAAGTGCTGATGCAATTGGCCCGTGGCCTCACCAACAAATTGCTGCATGCACCCAGCGTGCAACTGAAAAAGCTTACCGCCGAAGGCCGCCTCGATGCGCTGGCCATGGCCCAGGAACTCTTTGCCCTCGGTGAGGGCGCGTCAGATAGCTCTTCGGATAAAAAACCGCAATGAAAGCGTCACTGCTCAATAAACTGGACGTGCTCCAGGACCGTTTCGAAGAACTGACCGCCCTGCTCGGCGATGGCGAGGTCATCTCCGATCAGGCCAGGTTCCGTGCCTATTCCAAGGAATACGCCGAAGTTGAGCCCGTGGTCGCCACCTATAAAAACCTGCTGAAAGTGCAGGCGGACCTTGAAGGTGCCCAGGCACTGCTCAAGGACAGCGACCCGGACATGCGCGAAATGGCCGTGGAAGAAGTCCGCGAAGCCAAGGAAAAACTCGCCGAGCTGGAGGGCGACCTGCAACGCATGCTGCTGCCCAAGGACCCGAACGACGGGCGCAACGTGTTCCTCGAAATCCGTGCCGGCACCGGCGGTGACGAGGCGGCGATCTTCTCCGGCGACCTGTTCCGTATGTACTCGCGGTATGCCGAACGTCGCGGGTGGCGGGTAGAGATCCTGTCCGAGAACGAAGGCGAACACGGCGGCTATAAAGAAGTGATCGCGCGGGTCGAGGGCGACAACGTCTACGGCAAGCTCAAATTCGAGTCCGGCGCGCACCGCGTGCAGCGGGTTCCAGCGACTGAATCCCAAGGTCGTATTCACACGTCCGCCTGCACGGTGGCGGTATTGCCCGAGCCGGACGAACAGGAGGCCATCGAGATCAACCCGGCCGACCTGCGCATCGACACCTACCGCTCCTCGGGCGCCGGTGGCCAGCACGTCAACAAGACCGACTCGGCGATCCGCATCACCCACTTGCCGTCGGGCATCGTGGTGGAGTGCCAGGAAGAGCGCTCCCAGCACAAGAACCGTGCGCGGGCCATGTCCTGGCTGTCGGCCAAGCTCAATGACCAGCAGACCAGCGCCGCCGCCAACGCGATTGCCAGCGAGCGCAAGTTGCTGGTGGGTTCGGGCGACCGCTCCGAGCGCATTCGTACCTACAACTTTGCCCAGGGCCGGGTCACCGACCACCGGGTCAACCTCACCCTTTACTCCCTGGACGAAATCCTTGCCGGTGGTGTGGACGCGGTGATCGAACCGTTGCTCGCCGAATACCAGGCCGATCAACTGGCCGCGATAGGTGAATAAATGACCATCATCGCCAGCCTGCTGCGCGCCGCCGACCTGCCCGATTCGCCCACGGCACGCCTGGATGCCGAATTGTTGCTGGCGGCTGCCTTGGGCAAGTCCCGCAGCTACCTGCACACCTGGCCCGAGAAAATCGTCAGCAGCGAGCATGCGCTGATCTTTGCCGGCTACCTGCAGCGCCGTCGTGGTGGTGAGCCGGTGGCCTATATCCTCGGTCAGCAAGGCTTCTGGAAGCTGGACCTGGAGGTCGCGCCTCACACGCTGATCCCGCGGCCAGATACCGAATTGCTGGTGGAAACCGCCCTGGAATTGTTGCCCGCCACCCTCGCCAAGGTCCTCGACCTGGGCACCGGCAGCGGCGCCATCGCCCTGGCCCTGGCCAGTGAACGCCCGGCCTGGCAGGTCACCGCCGTCGACCGTGTGCTGGAAGCCGTGGCCCTGGCCGAGCGCAATCGCCAGCGGTTGCACCTCGCTAACGCTACGGTGCTGAACAGCCATTGGTTCAGCGCGCTGCAAGGTCATCGCTATGACCTGATCATCAGCAACCCGCCGTACATTGCCGCCAACGATCCGCACCTGGTGGCCGGCGACGTGCGTTTCGAACCAGCCAGCGCACTGGTGGCCGGTCATGATGGCTTGGACGACCTGCGCCTGATCATCAAGGAGGCCCCGGCCCACCTGAATGCCGGTGGGCGGTTGCTGCTGGAACACGGTTACGACCAGGCCCCGGCGGTGCGCGACCTGCTGTTGAGTGAAGGTTTCGAAGAAGTGCACAGCCGCATCGACCTCGGTGGCCACGAACGCATCACCCTGGGGCGCCGGCCGTGCTGACTGATCAGGAGCTGTTGCGCTATAGCCGACAGATTCTGTTGCAGCATGTCGACATAGACGGCCAATTGCGCCTGAAAAACGGCCGGGCCCTGATCGTAGGTCTTGGTGGCCTGGGCGCGCCCGTCGCGTTGTACCTCGCTGCCGCCGGCGTCGGCGAGTTGCATCTGGCGGACTTCGACGCGGTCGACCTGACCAACCTGCAGCGCCAGATCATCCATGACACCGACAGCGTCGGGCAGACCAAGGTCGACTCGGCCCTGCGTCGCCTGACCGCCCTCAACCCTGAAATCAAACTGATGGCCCATCGCAGTGCGCTGGATGCCGATTCCCTCGCTGCGGCGGTCGAAGCGGTAGACGTTGTGCTCGATTGCAGTGATAACTTCTCCACCCGCGAAGCCGTCAACGCGGCCTGTGTCGGTGCCGGCAAGCCTTTGGTCAGCGGCGCTGCGATCCGTCTTGAAGGGCAACTGTCGGTGTTCGACCCGCGTCGCGCCGAGAGCCCGTGCTATCACTGCCTGTATGGGCACGGCAGCGATACCGAACTGACCTGCAGTGAGGCTGGCGTGGTCGGCCCACTGGTCGGTGTGGTCGGCAGCCTGCAAGCCCTGGAAGCCTTGAAACTGCTGGCCGGTTTCGGTGAGCCGTTGGTGGGACGCTTGTTGCTGATCGACGCCTTGGCCACACGTTTTCGCGAGCTGCGTGTCAAGCGTGACCCCGGTTGCACTGTGTGCGGGACGCCACATGGTTAAGGGCGCGCCGATCGGTGTGTTCGATTCCGGTATCGGCGGCTTGACCGTGCTGGATGAAATCCAGCAGCTATTGCCCCAGGAATCACTGCTGTACGTGGCCGATTGCGGGCACATCCCCTACGGCGAGAAAAGCCCGGCGTTTATCCTTGAGCGCTCCCGGCAGGTGGCGGCATTTTTCCAGGCGCAGGGCGCCAAAGCCTTCGTGATTGCCTGCAATACCGCTACGGTTGCCGCCGTGGCTGATCTGCGTCGGGATTTTCCCGATTGGCCGCTGGTGGGCATGGAGCCTGCTGTCAAACCGGCGGCGGCAGCCACCCGCAGCGGCGTGGTTGGGGTGCTTGCCACCACCGGCACGCTGCAAAGCGCCAAGTTCGCCGCGTTGCTCGACCGCTTCGCTACCGATGTGAAGGTCATCACCCAGCCATGCCCGGGCCTGGTGGAGCTGATTGAAAGCGGTGACCTGACCAGCCCGGCCTTGCGCCAGTTGTTGCAGGGGTATATCGACCCGCTGCTCAGCGCCGGTTGCGACACCATCATCCTCGGCTGCACCCACTATCCCTTCCTCAGGCCGCTCCTGGCGCAGATGCTGCCCCCCAGCATTATCCTCATCGACACCGGCGCCGCCGTGGCCCGTCAGCTCAAGCGTTTGCTGGGTGAGCGCGACCTGTTGGCCGTCGGCAATCCAGCACCGGCACAGTTCTGGACCAGCGGTGATGTGTATCACCTAAGAAATATCCTACCGACACTATGGAAATATCCGGGCGTTGTGAGAAGCTTCGACTCGTGAAAATTTCGTGAAATACCTGCGTTATTAGCTGGAACTTCTGGTTATACGCCAGCTTCTATAGCGAGATAGCCTGTACACAACCATATAACTTCGTTTGGAAGGATGTTTCTTATGAAGCGCTTGTTCTGTTTGGCTGCGATTGCGGCCGCTGTAGTGGGGCACTCTGTTTCGGCACAAGCTGCTGGCCTGGAGTTCGGGGTGGGGAGCACCAGTGATTCGACCATGACCTATCGCTTGGGGCTGACATCGGATTGGGATAAAAGCTGGTGGCAGAGCGATACAGGTCGATTGACCGGCTACTGGAGCGGCGCCTACACCTATTGGGATGGGGACAAGCGAGCCAGCGCCAGCAGCCTGTCGTTCTCGCCGGTGTTTGTGTATGAATTTGCCGGGGAATCGGTGAAGCCTTACATCGAGGCAGGGATCGGGGTGGCGGTGTTTTCCCGCACCAAGCTGGAAGACAACAACATCGGCCAGGCCTTTCAGTTCGAAGACCGTCTGGGTTTCGGCCTGCGCTTCGCGGGTGGGCATGAGGTGGGCATTCGTGCCACGCATTACTCCAACGCGGGTATCAGCAGCAATAACGACGGGGTAGAGAGCTACTCGTTGCACTACACCTTGCCGTTGTAACCCTTCAGAACACTGCAAAACCCATGTGGGAGTGGGCAAGCCCCTCCCACATTCAGCATCAGCGGTAGGCGGTAGCGATACCCTGTCGCTCTTCCAGGCACTCCGGCGCGCCCATCTCGAATTCCCGGCAAATCAGCGGTCGTCGCTCGTAGATCGTGCACATCATCGTGTCCCGGTCCAGCGCCGCGCACCAGCCGTCATCCAGGCGCAGCATCACTTCACCGCCCCAGTCATCGGTATCGATATAGCGCTCCGGCACGCCGGTGTCGGTGATCAGCATCACTTCCAGCTGGCAGCAGCAGGCCGCGCACGTCGAGCAGGTGACGGCGGGTTCGGCGATTTGGGTGTGGGGGATGTTGGTCATAGGCGTGCAGTGTAAGGCAAGCGGGTGACGCACGTGTGAAACGGCTGACGGACGTCAGCGCGCCAGCCGATGCAAACCCACTAACACCATCGCCCACAGCAACGCCAGCGCAACCATTGTCGGCGCGAAGCCGAAACCAAACTGCACCCCGGCCAGTTGGCTACCGGCGTAATAAGACAGCGGGCCGCCCAGCGCGCCCAGCACAGCGGCACGCCACCAGGGACGGGCACTCCAGGCCAGGCAATGGCGCAACGTCGTGGCCAGCAATGCCCATAGCAGGATCAACCAGAAGGGAATCAACGTGCCCGGTTGCGTGAACTCAAACACCCCCAGCATGCGCAACGCGGTGTCCAATAGGGTGCCCAGAACCATCACGGCCAGGATCAACCTGCCGTCTTCAGCCCACGAACTTATCCACAGCAGGTGAACTGCCAGCACGGCAAGCCCCACCATTAACCACGCGCTGTCCCCACCAAGCACACAGGCAAACCAACCGCACTGAAACAGCACGGCATTGGCCAGCGTCTTAAGCATTGAAGCGCCCGAGCAGCGGCGGGTTGATCGCCGATGGCTTAGCCAGCAGCAATTGCGCGGTGCCAATGGTGCGCTCCATGAAGCCGCCTTCGCAGTAGCACAGGTAGAACTCCCATAGGCGCAGGAAATACTGGTCGTAGCCCAGCTCGGCGAGGCGACCGTGGGCGCGGCGAAAGTTCTCATGCCATAGGCGCAGGGTTCGTGCGTAGTGCAGGCCGAAATCCTCCATGTGCAGCAGGTTCATGTCGGTGTCGCGGCTGACGATGTGCAGCATGTTCTGCACACAGGGCAGGGCGCCGCCGGGGAAGATATAGCGCTGGATAAAATCCACGCTGCGCTTGGCCTGTTCAAAGCGTTGCTCACGGATGGTGATGGCCTGCAGCAACATCAGCCCATCGTTCTTGAGCAGGTGCGCGCACTGTTTGAAGTAGGTCGGCAGGAAGCGATGGCCCACCGCCTCGATCATCTCGATGGACACCAGCTTGTCGTATTGACCGGTGAGGTCGCGGTAATCCTGCAGCAGCAGCGTGACCTGGCCTTGCAACCCCAGGGCGTCGATGCGCTGTCGGGTGTAGGCGAACTGTTCCTTGGACAAGGTCGTGGTGGTGACCTGGCAGCCGTAATGCTGCGCCGCATAGAGCGCCATGCTGCCCCAACCGGTGCCGATTTCCAGCAGGTGGTCGGTGCGTTTGAGGGCGAGCTTCTGGCAGATGCGCTCCAGCTTGTTCAACTGCGCCTGTTCGAGGGTGTCGTCGGGCGTCAGAAACTGTGCCGCGGAGTACATCATGGTCGGGTCGAGGAATTCTTCGAACAGGTCGTTGCCCAGGTCGTAGTGGGCGGCGATGTTTTTCTGTGAACCCTTGCGCGTGTTGCGGTTGAGCCAGTGCAGGCCCTGGGTGAACGGCCGCGCCAGGCGTGCCAGGCCGCCTTCCATTGCATCGAGCACGTCCAGGTTGCTGACCATCACGCGCACCACGGCGGTCAGGTCCGGGCTGGTCCAGTAACCGTGGATAAACGCTTCGCCGGCGCCGATGGAGCCGTTGGCCGCCACCAGGCCCCACACGGCAGAGTCCAGGATCTGGATTTCCCCCATCAAGTGCGCTTCCCGTGCGCCGAACACTTGGCGCTCGCCGTCCTCGATCACCACCAGTTGGCCATGGCGCAGTTGGCTGAGTTGGCGCAACACCGCCTTGCGCAGCAGCGCGGCGGTCATGCCGTTGACGTTCAGGCGGTGAGTCTTGACCGATAAGCTAGGGGATTTCATGGCGGCGATCCTTGGTGTAACCGACTGCGGTGCGAGAGGCGCCATCGGCGGCCCGGTGGGAAAAAATCGGCGTGCGTTTGAGCAACAGGCGCAGGGCCTGCCAGTAAATAGCGAGGCAGGTCTTGGCGGTCATCCAGGGGAAACGCCACAGGTAGCGATGCAGGCTGGCGCGATCCAGCGTTTCTTTCTCCAGGCTCAACGTGGCGTCGAAGATTTTCTGCGTGCCCTGCCAATCGGCCATGTGCACGCCCAGCCTGGCGGCGGGAGGGCTGAAGCTCATGCGGTATTCCAGGTCGCGGGGTAGAAACGGCGACACATGGAAGGCCTTGGCCACGGCGAAATGCTGGTGTTCATCGGCGTCCAGGGCCTGGGCCGGCAGCACGTAGTGATAGCGTTCGCGCCATGGGGTGTTGGTCACTTCACACAGGATCGCGGCCAGACGTCCGTCGGCCTCGAAGCAGTAGAAGAAACTCACGGGGTTAAAAGCCAGGCCCCAACTGCGGGCCTGGGTCAGTAGGCAGATAACGCCCCGGGGTGTACGCCCCAGTGCCTTGCCGACTTCCTGGCGCACGGCATCGCTCAAGTTCATGCCGCTGCGCGTCCATTCACGCAGGTAGTCCTGCTGACGAAAACCGAAGGGGGCCAGGCGGCTGCGCCCGGCCAGGGGCGAAAGCCCCAGCACTTGGTGTTCTTCGCTCAAATCCAGGTACAGCAGGCCGATGCGGTAGCGAAAGGCATGGGCCTTGGGCGCAAACCGCCGATGGGCGATCCACCCGCTGTACAGGGCGCTGTTCACAGGGTTTCCCCAAAGGCTTCGGCCACGCGCAGTGCGCTGACCACACCGTCTTCGTGAAAGCCGTTGGCCCAGTAGGCGCCGCAGTAGAAGGTATTGTTCACGCCGGATATTTCTTCGCGACGCGCCTGCGCTGCCACCGCCGCCAGGCTGTATTGCGGGTGGGCGTAGGTGTAGCGGGCCAGGACCTTCAACGGGTTGATCATGGTTGTCTGGTTGAGGCTGACGCAAAACGTGGTGGTGCTGTCGATGCCTTGCAGGATGTTCATGTCATAGGTCACCGCCGCCTGTGCCTGGCGATTGCCGGTCAGCCGGTAGTTCCAACTGGCCCAGGCGAGTTTGCGGTCGGGCAGCAGGCGCGTGTCGGTGTGCAATACAACGTCGTTATCGGCGTAGGGCATGGCGCCGAGGATCTCCTGTTCGGCCTGGCTCGGGTCGGCCAGCAACGCCAGGGCCTGGTCGCTGTGGCAGGCGAATACCACGCGATCAAATGCCTCACTGCCGGCCGGACTGTGGATAACCACGCCGTCGTCGGTACGTGCCACTTTATGCACAGGGCAATTGAGGCGGATCCGTTCGCGAAAGCTGCGGGTCAACGGCTCGATGTAGCGGCTTGATCCCCCTTCGATCACGCACCATTGCGGGCGGTTGTTCACAGAGAGCAACCCGTGGTTCTTGAAGAAGCGCACAAAGAACTGCAACGGAAACTTCAGCATATCGGCCAGGGACATCGACCAGATCGCCGCGCCCATCGGCACGATGTAGTGCCGGACAAACCGCTCGCCGTAGCCGCCGGCGGTGAGGTAGCTGCCCAGGGTCATGTCGGCGCTGATGCGCTGCTGCTGCAGGTCCAGCGGCGCCTGGCGGTTGAAGCGCAGGATATCGCGCAACATGCCCCAGAACCCCGGCGACAAAATATTGCGACGCTGGGCAAACAAACTGTTGAGGTTGTTGCCGTTGTACTCGAACCGGGTGTGCTCGTCGCACACCGAAAAGCTCATCTCGGTCGGTTTGAACGCCACCCCGATCTGCCCCAGCAAGCGGATGAAGTTGGGGTAGGTCCAGTCGTTGAACACGATGAAGCCGGTGTCGACCGCGTAGTTTTTACCCTCGACAGTGACATTGACGGTGTGGGTATGCCCGCCGATGCGGTCGCCCGCTTCGAACAGGGTGATGTCGTGACGGCGGCTGAGCAGATAGGCGCTGGTCAGGCCGGCGATGCCGCTGCCGATAATGGCGATCTTCACAGGTCGTCCTTTTTCGGCGGCGGGCTGCGCAACATGCGCTTGCCGATGATCAGTTGCGCACGGTTCGGCAGTTTCGACAGGGGCCATAACGTAGCGATGAACAGTGCAGGAAAGGCGATTTCCAGCGGGCGCTTTTCCAGCTTGGCGAAAATGTGCCGTGCGGCTTTATCCGCTGACCAACTAAGCGGCATGGGGAAGTCATTGCGCTCGGTCAGCGGTGTGTCGACAAAGCCCGGGCTGATCACGGTGACGTCGATGTTTTCCGGCGACAGGCTGATACGCAGGGATTCGAACAGGTAGCGCAGACCCGCCTTGGACGCGCCATAGGCTTCGGCGCGCGGCATCGGCAGGTAGGTCACGGCGCTCGCGACGCCTACCAGGTGCGGGGTGCGACCGGCGCGCAGCAGCGGCAAGGCGGCTTCGATGCAATAACTGCTGGCCAGCAGGTTGGTACGCACCACGTGCTCGATGATCGATGAGTCAAACTGTCGGGCATCCACATATTCACAGGTGCCAGCATTGAGAATGACCGTGTCCAGGGCGCCCCAGGCCTCGCCAATGCGTTCACCAATCTCGCGCACGGTCTGGCTGTTGGTCAGGTCGCCGGCCACCACCAGCACCTGGCCAGGGTAACGGTGGGCGAGCGCTTCCAGTGGGCCTTTCGAGCGTGAGCTCAAAGCGACGTGGGCGCCGCTGTTGAGCAACTCTACGGCCAGCGCGGCACCGATGCCACTGCTGGCGCCGGTCAGCCAATAACGTCGAGGCAATGTACCGCTCATCCCATTCTCCTTTTCAGCCAGCCAACGACGCTGCCCAGCACGGGCACGTGTTCGTACAGCATGGCGCCGGCATCGAAATAATCGCGGTGGCGGTACACCTTGTCACGCCACATCAAGTGCGAACAACCTTCCACCCGGATCACCTTGCCGCTGGCCAGGCGTGGGTGGCAGAAACTCATTTTCCAGCGCAGGTAACCTTCACCTTCGGCCACCTGATCGAAACCGTGGAAGTCGAAGCGTAACTGGCTGACGTTGCTGTACAACTCGGCGAAGTAACGGTGCAGGGCGGGCAGGCCCTGCACTTCATGCAGTGGATCAGCGAAGCGGATGTCCTGGCTGTACAGGCTGTCGAGCAGGTGCAGGTTGTGCTTGTCCAGCGTGGAAAAGGCCTGGGCGAAGCGGCGCAGAAAGTCACTCATACTCGCCCCCTGCGGCTTGTCGCGAGGGCAGGCTGCGGAAGGCGGCCAGGGCGCGTTCACGGGACTTTTTCAGGTCGACAATCGAACGCGGGTAATCGGCCACGCCGAACAAACCACCGGCGGCTTCGGGGTTGTGCACTTCCTTTTTATTCAACGCGGCCAGTTCCGGCAGCCAGCGCTTGATGAATACACCTTCGCTGTCGAATTTTTCCGATTGGCTCAAGGGGCTGAAAATCCGGAAGTACGGCGCCGAGTCGGTGCCGGTGGACGAACTCCACTGCCAGCCGCCGTTATTGGCCGCCAGGTCGCCGTCGATCAGGTGGCGCATGAAGAAGCGCTCGCCTTCGCGCCAGTCGATCAGCAGGTTCTTGGTCAGGAACATCGCCACGACCATGCGCAGGCGGTTGTGCATCCAGCCGGTTTCAAGCAGTTGGCGCATGGCGGCGTCGATGATCGGCAGGCCGGTGCGCGCTTGCTGCCAGGCGGCCAGGTCCTTGGGCGCGTTGCGCCAGGCGACGGCTTCGGTTTCGGGGCGGAACGCCCGGTGGCGCGACACTCGTGGGTAACCCACCAGGATGTGCTTGTAGAACTCACGCCACAGCAGTTCGTTGATCCAGGTGATGGCGCCCATGTCGCCGCTTTCAAACTCGCCGCCGTTGGTCTGCAGTGCAGCGTGCAGGCACTGGCGCGGCGACACCACGCCGGCGGCGAGGTACGCCGACAGCTGGCTGGTGCCGGGCTTGGCGGGGAAGTCGCGTTCGTCCTTGTAGTAGCTGATCTGTTGGTCGGTGAAAGCGTCGAGGCGGCGCCGGGCTTCGTCTTCACCGGCGGGCCAGAGGGCACGCAGGGTCTCGCTGGGTGGCTCGAAACCGTCGACTGTCTTTGGGATCGGGTCGCTTTTCAGCTTGAGCGCAGCCTGGGCCTTGGGGGCCGGGACTATCCGGGGCAGGGCGCTGTGCAGACGGCTGTAGCAGACCTTGCGGAACTGGCTGAACACCTGGAAGTAAGTGCCGGTCTTGGTCAGCACGCTGCCGGGCTGGAAGAACAGTTGGTCCAGGTAGCTGTGGAAGCTGATGCCCGCCGACTCCAATGCCTTGGACACGGCCGCATCACGACGGCTTTCATGGATGCCGTATTCCTCGTTTACGTGCACCGACTCCGCGGCCAGTTCACGGCACAGCGTGCCCAGCACGTCGGGTGCCTGGTCCCAGGTGGCTGCCGTACGGATCAGCAGGGGAATGTTCAGTTCGCCGAGTGTCTTGCTCAGGTCATCCAGGTTGCGCAGCCAGAAATCCACCTTGCACGGTGCATCGTCATGGGCCAGCCATTGTTCGGGCGTGATCAGGTACACGGCGGCGATCGGGCCCCGCTGGCTCGCGGCGGTCAGGGCGGTGTTGTCGTGTAGGCGCAGGTCGGTGCGCAGCCAGATCAAATGCATTTAAACGAGTCCACGCTGGATCAGTAGCTGGTGGGCCGACAACAACTCTTCGGCGACGAACAATTCAGGGATGTCCTGGGCTAATACGGCCAACTCGGCCTGGTGGATGCATACCGTTGGTCCGACGACCAACTTTGGGCAACGGACGCCGCCCAAAAGTTTTTCCAGACCCGACAAATGCAGAGCCTTGCTCGAATACAGCAGCACGGCCCGCGGTTGCAGGTGCTCCACCGCCAGGGCCAGTTCGCCGGCGGGCAACGGCCAGTCGAACACTTCCACCGGGCAATCGGCACTGCTGGCGAGCCAGGCACTGAGCCACAGGTGTGGCTCCAGGGGCAGGTCGGACTGATTGACCAGCAACAACGGTGCGCCGTGCAACTGGCGATTGTTGTGGTAAATGCGTGCGCCGAATTTGCTGCGCAGCCATGAGAGGAAAAACACCCGCTCCATCTGCGCGCCGAACTGGCCTTGCCAACGCTGTTCCAACTCTCGCAGCAGCGGCAGCATCAGTTGCTCGCATAACGTGCGTGGCGGGTACAGCGCCATGGCCTGGTTGAAGGCGTCATCGACCCGGCGTTCGGTCAATTCGCTGATAGCGTGCACCAGGTTCTGGCGCAGGCTGTGCCACTCGTTCTCCACCGCCTCGGGAAGAGACTGGGCCGAGTCGATCAGGCCTTTGACCTGGCTCACCGGCACGCCTCGATTGAGCCAGGTGAGGATGGTATGGATGCGCTGCACATGCTCGGCGCTGAACAGCCGATGGCCCTTGGGCGTGCGCTGGGGCACGATCAGGCCGTAACGGCGTTCCCAGGCGCGCAGGGTCACGGCGTTGACGCCGGTCTGGCGCGCCACTTCGCGGATCGGCAGCCAGCCGTCTTCGAGGGCTTGGGCGATGTCGTCGCCGGGTTCGTCTAGCAGGGCAGCTTTCATGGTCTAGATCGCATTTCGCAGGCTTAGGTTTTCCGGGTGCGGTTGCAGGTAGGCCTGCTGCGCGATGTAGCGGTCCGGGTGTTGGCGAAAGTGGTGTTTGAGCAGGGTCAGCGGCACCACCAGCGGCACGATGCCGTGGCGGTACTGGCCGATGACGGTCTGCATTTCTTGCTTGTCATCAGCGCTGATGACCTGTTTGAGGTAACCGCTGATGTGTTGCAGCACATTGGTGTGGGTGCCACGGGTGGCGCACTTGGTGAGGCCGGACATCAGGTCGCTGAAGTAACCCGCCGCCAACTCGTCGAGGTTGGCATCCTTGGTCATGCTGCCCAGCAGGTGGCCAAGGCGCTTGTAGTGCGCCGGGCTGTGGGCCATCAGCAGGTACTTGTAGCGCGAATGAAAGGCCAGCAGGCGGTGACGGGTCAGGCCTTCGGCCAACAGTTTCTGCCAGCTGGCGTAGACGAATACCCGGGTCAGGAAGTTTTCCCGCAGCACCGGGTCGTTCAGCCGACCGTCTTCTTCCACCGGCAGGTTGGGATGGCGCGCACAGAAGGCCTGGGCGTAGATGCCGCGCCCACCGCCGTCCACAGGGGTGCCGTTGTCGCGGTAGACCTTGACCCGCTCCAGGCCGCATGACGGCGATTTCTGCATGAAGATATAGCCGCACAGGTCGGTATGTTCCGCGGCCATCTGCTGGCCGAACTCGTCCAACGGTTGGGTGACATTCAGCTCGCGGTGCACGGTGCCGACGGCCTGTGGGTGGGCGGGATCGCCCACCAGACGGATCGGTTCGCGTGGAATGCCCAGGCCGATGGCGACTTCGGGGCACAGCGGCACGAAGTCGAAATAGTCGGCGAGGGTCTGGCTGCACAACAGGGATTGTTTATGGCCGCCGTTGAAGCGCACGTTCTCGCCCAGCAGGCAGGCGCTGATGGCGATCTTCGGTTTGGTGGTGCTGGACATACACGAACCCTCTGCAAGATTCCTGTACAAGATATAAATCCTGTACAACTAAATCTCATCATAGGTTCGATGCTGTACAAGTCAAATTATTTGTACAAGTTTTGCGAGTGATCTATTTCCAGCCGACTTTCCAGGCTTCCATATCCCGCAGGGTTTGCCAGGGCAGGCGTTCGCTGCGGTGCGTCATCACGGCTTGCAGTTCAATGTCGAGCACCGTGCCTTCTTCATCACGAAACAGCTCGGTGACCAGAAAGTGTTTTTCTTTGTTGCGAGGGTGGGCTGCTGTCCATTTCGACAGCAGCAATTTGGCGGGGTTGATGCGGTTCATTGCAGGTGCTCGATCAAGCGTCGCGCGGCTTCCTGGCCGCTGAGCCAGGCCCCTTCCACGCGGCCCGACAGGCACCAGTCGCCACACACGTACAGGCCCAGGTCGGCATCGGCGAGTACGCCGAATTCGTGGCTGCTGGACGGCCGTGCGTAGAGCCAGCGGTGGGCCAGGCTGAACGACGGCGCCGGCATCGCGCTGTGCAGCAGTTCGGCGAAGGCGCCGTGCAGGTGCTCGATCACCGCCTCTTTGGGCAGGTCCAAGTGGGCCTTGCTCCATGCGCTGGTGGCGTGCAGCACCCAGGTGTCGAGGGTGGTATCGCGCCCAGGTTTGCTGCGGTTGCGGGCAAGCCAATCGAGGGGACTGTCTTGCACGAAGCAGCCCTCCATGGGGGTATCCAGGGGTTTATCGAAGGCCAGGGCGATGGCCCAGGTCGGGTCCATTTTCACCCCGGCGGCGGCACTCGCCAGCTTGGGCGCGGCGGCCAGCAGGGCGGTGGCTTGGGGCGCAGGCGTGGCGATGATCACGTGGCTGAAGGGGCCATGGTTTTCGCTGTCCGCGTCCAGCAGGTTCCAGTGGTGTTTGCCCTGGAACACCTCGGTAATGCGGCAACCGAACTCCACTGGCAGGTCGTCGAGCAGGGCGCGAGTGATCGCGCTCATGCGCGGCGTGCCGACCCAGCGGATCTGTTCATCGGGAGACGGGGTGAGTTGGCCGGACTTGAAGTTGTACAGCTGGGGTTTCCATTGCTCGGCCCAGCCGTTGCTTTGCCAGCGCTGCACTTCGTTGACGAAGCGCCGGTCGCGGGCGGTGAAGTATTGCGCGCCCATGTCCAGGGAGCCGGCATCGCTGCGCTTGCTGGACATGCGGCCACCACTGCCGCGGCTTTTATCGAAGAGTTGTACAGCGTGCCCCGCGTCTCTTAACGCTCGGGCGGCGGAGAGACCGGCGATGCCGGTGCCGATGATCGCGATGGGAACAGTCATGGGAGGCCTCGTTTTACCGTTGTGCACAGACTACGCGGACACCAATAGCTGTACAATATTGTTTTTTGGTATAAGTTTTGGCGTACCAGTTCTAACGGCGTAACCTATGGTTAAAGCTGAGGCTTAGCCAGCGTTACGCCTGCTAACAAATGATCCCTGTTTATAAAATAGACCAGTGATCGGCGGCGAACGTTACATGAGGAGCGTCCCATGCATATTTTGCTGACCGGCGGTACTGGCTTGATTGGCCGCCAACTCTGCCAACACTGGCTCACCCAGGGCCATCGCCTGACCGTGTGGAGTCGCCACGCGGACCAGGTCGCGAAGGTATGCGGCGCCCAGGTGTCGGGAGTCAGCCGCCTTGAAGAGGTTATCGGCCCGGTCGACGCGGTCATTAACCTGGCGGGCGCGCCTATTGCCGACCGCCCCTGGACCCACAAGCGCAAGGCGTTGTTGTGGAACAGCCGCATCAGCCTTACCGAGACTTTGCTGGCGTGGCTTGAGGGCCTGGAGCAAAAACCAGCGGTGTTGATTTCCGGTTCGGCGGTGGGCTGGTACGGCGACGGCGGCGAGCGCGAATTGACCGAAGCCAGCGGCCCGGTGCAGGACGATTTCCCCAGTCAGTTGTGCATCGCCTGGGAAGAAACCGCCCAGCGCGCCGAAGCCCTGGGGATTCGTGTGGTCCTGGTACGTACCGGCCTGGTGCTGGCGGCGCAGGGCGGCTTTTTGTCGCGGCTGTTGCTGCCGTTCAAACTGGCGCTGGGCGGGCCTATCGGCAGTGGCCGGCAGTGGATGCCGTGGGTGCATATCAGGGATCAAATCGCCCTGATTGATTTTCTTCTGCACCAGCCTGACGCCAGCGGTCCCTATAATGCCTGCGCGCCACACCCGGTGCGCAATCGCGAGTTTGCGAAAACCCTGGGCCAGGTGCTGCACCGCCCGGCATTCATGCCGATGCCGGCCTTTGCATTGCGGGTGGGCCTGGGTGAGTTGTCCGGCCTGTTGCTGGGCGGGCAGAAGGCGCTGCCCGAGCGCTTGCTGGCTGCCGGTTTCACTTTTCAGTTCACTGAGTTGCGTGCGGCTTTGGATGACTTGTCCGGCCGCCTCTAAAGATAGGATGTTGCATGACGGATCACGCGTTGTTACTGGTCAACCTGGGCTCGCCGGCGTCCACTTCGGTGGCGGATGTGCGCAGCTACCTCAATCAGTTCCTGATGGACCCTTATGTGATCGACCTGCCGTGGCCGGTGCGGCGCTTGCTGGTGTCGCTGATCCTGATCAAGCGCCCCGAGCAGTCGGCGCATGCCTACGCCTCCATCTGGTGGGACGAGGGTTCGCCGCTGGTGGTACTCAGTCGTCGCCTGCAACAGCAGATGACCGCGCAGTGGACCCAGGGCCCGGTGGAATTGGCTATGCGTTATGGCGAGCCATCGATTGAAAGCGTGCTGACCCGCCTCGCAGCCCAAGGCATCCGCAAGGTCACCCTGGCGCCGTTGTACCCGCAATTTGCCGACAGCACCGTGACCACGGTGATCGAGGAAGCCAAGCGTGTGGTGCGCGACAAAAAGCTCGACGTGCAGTTCTCGATCCTGCAGCCGTTCTACGACCAGCCCGAATATCTCGACGCTCTGGTCGCCAGCGTGCGGCCCTACGTGGAACAGGATTACGACCACCTGCTGCTGAGTTTCCACGGCTTGCCTGAGCGCCACTTGACCAAGCTTGATCCTACCGGCCAGCACTGCTTCAAGGATGCCGACTGCTGCAAGAATGCGTCCGCCGAGGTGCTCAAGACCTGCTATCGCGCGCAGTGCTTCAGCGTCGCCCGCGACTTTGCCACACGCCTGGGCTTGCCCGAAGACAAGTGGTCGGTGGCCTTCCAATCGCGCCTGGGCCGCGCCAAGTGGATCGAACCCTACACCGAGGCTCGCCTTGAAGCATTGGCCCGGCAGGGCGTGAAAAAGCTGCTGGTAATGTGCCCGGCGTTCGTCGCCGATTGCATCGAGACGCTGGAAGAAATCGGCGATCGCGGGCTGGAGCAGTTCCGCGAGGCCGGGGGCGAGGAGCTGGTGCTGGTGCCGTGCCTGAATGATGATCCGCAGTGGGCGAAGGCGCTCAATACCCTTTGCGAGCGCGCACCGACGGCGCTGTAACCGAACAAAGTGAAGATCAAGGTGTGGGAGGGGGCTTGCCACCTCCCACATTTGGTTTTGTTACAGGTTGAGGGTCAGGCTGACCGTAAGATTGCGCGGTTCGCCCGGGCTGATCCAGTAGTTGCTGTACGACCGCTCGTAATACTTCTCATCAAACAGGTTATTGAGGTTCAAGCCCACGGTAATGTTGTCGGTGGCCTTGTAATGGGCCAGCAGATCAACCGTGTGGTAGGCCGGCAGTTCGAAGCCCGTGCCAGCCTCGCCGGAGCGATCCCCTACATAGGTGAACGCCGCCCCCAGGTCTGAACCCCGCAACGCGCCATCCTGGAACTCATACACCCCCAACAGGCTGCCGCTGCGCTTGGCCACGCCGAGAATCCGGCTGCCGGCGGGAATGGTCGTGTCGCCCTTGGTGACTTCGGCGTCGATGTACGCAAAGGCACCTATTACGCGTACGGCCTCTGTCACTTGCCCCGTCAGTTGCAGGTCGACGCCCTGGCTACGTGCCTTGCCCATGGCGCGGTTGGTATTGGTGGACGGGTTCAGCGCGAGCACGTTTTCCTTTTCGATATGGAACGCGGCGAGGGTGGTGCTGAGGCGATCATCGAACAGTTCGCTTTTGATCCCGACTTCGTAACCCACGCCTTCTTCCGGTTTGAAGGTTTTGCCGTTGGCATCCAGGCCGCTGTTGGGTTTGAACGAGGTGGAGGCATTGGCGAACACCCCGACTTGCGGTGTGAGCTGGTAAAGCAGGCCGGCGCGTTGGGTCAAGGCGTCGTGGGTTTGGCGGCTCTTGATGTGGTTGCGCGTGAAGTCATCGGTGCTCTGCTCGAAATGCTCGAAGCGCGCGCCAACCATGCCGCGCAGGCGATCGGTGAAGACGATCTGGTCTTGCAGGTTCAGCGCATGGCTCTTGGTCTGTTCGAAGAAGTCGGTGCCGGAGCGCTGGCCGTTGGGCTTGGGTTGGCCGTAGACCGGGTTGTAGATGTCGATGGCGTAGGGGCTGCCGGCGATAGTGGTCACGCGCTCCTTCTTGCGGTAGTCCTCGTATTCGGTGCCGACCAGCAGTTCGTGCTGCCAACTGCCGATGTCGAACAGGCCGCGCAGTTCGAGTTGGGTAATGCTGTCGTGCCAACCGGTTGAGCGTTCGCGGTAGCGGCGGTTAACGGTATGACCGTCGATGTTCAGCGCACGGTTTTCCGAGGCGTCACCCCACAGGCTGCCTTGTTTGTAGTGGCTGGCCAGGCGCAGTTTCCACGCATCGTTGAGGTGATGCTCAAGGGTGGCCTGGAGACGGTTGTTGTGGTTGTCGATATCGCCGTCGTTGGGTTCGCCGAGGAAGGTGGAGCGAGATACGCCGGGGGCGTCGACGATGCCACGGTCGAAGGTAGAGCTGTGGCGGACGAACTCACTCTCGACGAGCAGACTGGTATCCGGGTCCAGTTGCCAACTGAACGACGGCGCGACGAATACCCGCTTGCTCTGCACGTGATCGCGGAAACTGTGGTTGTCTTCCACCGCCAGGTTGACCCGCGACAGCACGTTGCCTTCGCTGTCCAGCGGGGTGTTCACGTCCACGGCGGTGCGATAGCGGTCCCAACTGCCGGCGCTGGTTTGCAAGGTCGTGAAGGCTTCAGGCTGGGGCTTCTTGGTAACGATATTCACCGTGCCACCGGGATCGCCGCGCCCATACAGGCTGGCGGCGGGCCCCTTGAGCACTTCGATGCGCTCGACGTTCGCCGCGTCCGGTGTACTCGGGTAGCCACGGTTGGCGCTGAAGCCGTCCTGATAGAACTCCGACGTGGTGAAGCCACGCACGCTGTACTCGTAGAGGGTCAGGCCGCCGAAGTTGTTCTGCTTGGACACGCCGCCGGCAAATTCCAGGGCCCGCTCCACGCTGGTACTGCCCAGGTCCTTGAGCACAGTGGCGGGAATCACGCTGATGGATTGCGGGATGTCGCGAATGGCGGCGTCGGTTTTTGTCGCGCTGGCGGAGCGGGTGGCACGGTAGCCTTTGACCGGGCCGGTGGTGGACTCATAGGCATCGGTGGTGACGCTGATGGTATCGAGTTCCAGGGTGTTTTCTTCGGCGAAGGCGGGGTCGAGCAACAAACCCAAGGCCAGGCCAGCCAAGGGGGCGATTCTTCGAGACGGCATGATAGAGCGTTCCAATAGCGATATTGAAACAATATAACATGTCTAATGAGAATGAATTGCTTTGAAATATCCGTTTACAGGTGCCCGAGAGCGGGCACCTGTTCAAGGTGGCTTATTGCTCTTCCTTGACCGGCGCAGGCGGCGGACGCAGCCCGATTTCCGCCAGCAGCTTGATCTCTTTGCCGTTGCGCATGACCTGGATCGCCACCTTGTCGGTCGGCTTGATCCGCGCCACTTGGTTCATCGACTTGCGGCCATCACCGGCCGGTTCGCCGTTGATGCTGAGGATCACATCCCCCAGTTGCAGGCCGGCTTTCTGTGCGGGGCCATCGCGGAAGATCCCGGCGACCACGATGCCTGGGCGTCCGGTCAAGCCAAACGACTCGGCCAGTTCCTTGGTCAATGGTTGTACTTCAATCCCCAGCCAGCCGCGAATCACCTGACCATGCTCGATGATCGACTTCATCACCTCCATCGCCAACTTCACCGGGATCGCAAACCCGATGCCCTGGGAGCCGCCGGACTTGGAAAAGATTGCCGTATTGATGCCCGTCAGGTTGCCATTGGCGTCCACCAATGCGCCGCCGGAGTTACCTGGGTTGATCGCGGCGTCGGTCTGGATGAAGTCTTCGTAGCTGTTGAGGCCCAACTGGTTGCGCCCGGTAGCGCTGATAATGCCCATGGTCACGGTCTGGCCTACGCCGAACGGGTTGCCGATGGCCAGCGCCACGTCACCCACGCGCAAACCGTCGGAACGGCCGAGGGTGATGGACGGCAGGCTCTTCAGGTCGATCTTCAGTACCGCGAGGTCGGTTTCCGGGTCGCTGCCCACTACGCGGGCCAGGGTTTCGCGGCCGTCACGCAGGGCCACCACAATCTGGTCGGCGCCAGTGGTCACGTGGTTATTGGTGAGGATGTAACCTTCGGGGCTCATGATCACCCCGGAACCCAGGCTGGATTCCATGCGACGCTGCTTGGGCCCGTTGTCACCGAAGTAACGGCGGAACTGCGGGTCTTCAAACAGTGGATGGGCCGGTTTGTTGATGACTTTAGTGGTGTACAGGTTGACCACGGCAGGAGCGGCGATCACCACGGCATCGGCGTAGGTCACCGGGCCTTGCACCACCGAGTTGCTTTGCGGCGCCTGTTGCAGGTTCACATCCAGGCTGGGCAGACCCACCAGCCCGGGGTAACGCTGAATAATCAGCATCGCGATCAGCACGCCAGCCAGCAATGGCCATCCAAAAAAACGCAGCGCCTTGAGCATCAAGTAAGTCCTGACAGGTTGCAGGGGGCGGGAGAGCGCCCATAATGTCGCGCATTATACGAGGCTGTGACGCCTGCGAACCGGATATTTAGGAGTCTTTTATGGCCGTCCCCCTTACCACCCTCGTCGAGGAAGCAGACCGCTACCTCGGCAGCGCGAAAATTGCCGACTACTGCCCCAATGGCCTGCAGGTCGAGGGCCGGCCCCAGGTCATGCGCATCGTCAGCGGCGTGACCGCCAGCCAGGCCCTGTTGGACGCGGCCGTCGAAGCCCAGGCTGATCTGGTCCTGGTGCACCACGGTTACTTCTGGAAAGGCGAAAACCCTTGCATCACTGGCATGAAGCAGCGCCGCCTGAAGACGTTGCTCAAGCATGACATCAGCCTGCTGGCCTACCACCTGCCGCTGGACCTGCACCCCGAGGTCGGCAACAACGTGCAGTTGGCCCGTCAACTGGACATTACCGTCGAGGGTCCGCTGGACCCGGGCAATCCCAAAATCGTCGGGCTGGTCGGCTCGCTCGCCGAGCCCCTGTCGCCCCGCGACTTTGCACGCCGCGTGCAGGACGTCATGGGCCGCGAGCCGTTGCTGATCGAAGGTAGCGAGATGATCCGCCGCGTCGGCTGGTGCACCGGTGGTGGCCAGGGCTACATCGACGACGCGATTGCGGCCGGTGTCGACCTGTTCCTCAGCGGCGAGGCTTCCGAGCAAACCTTCCACAGCGCCCGCGAAAACGACATCAGCTTCATCGCCGCCGGTCACCATGCCACTGAGCGCTACGGCGTACAGGCGCTGGGCGATTACCTGGCGCGGCGCTTCGCGTTGGAGCATTTGTTCATCGACTGCCCCAACCCAATCTAACAAACACCACCGAACAAATGTGGGAGGGGGCTTGCCCCCGATGGCGGTGGATCAGCTACTCATGCAGTGACTGACACATCGCTATCGGGGGCAAGCCCCCTCCCACACTTGACCGCGATTAACCCCAAACTCCGTGGTATATCCATATACCGTTTCGGTCTAGTAGGCCGCCTGAATAGAAGCAGGTGCTGTGCTAGCATGCCCCGCTCGAACACGGCCCGCTGGCCGTCCATAAGATCGTTTTTCCGTGAGTAACCATGGTCGACAAACTGACGCATCTGAAACAGCTGGAGGCGGAAAGCATCCACATCATCCGCGAGGTCGCCGCCGAGTTCGACAACCCGGTGATGCTCTACTCGATCGGTAAAGACTCCGCCGTGATGCTGCACCTGGCGCGCAAAGCCTTCTTCCCGGGCAAGCTGCCGTTCCCGGTGATGCACGTCGACACCCGCTGGAAATTTCAGGAGATGTACAAGTTCCGCGACAAGATGGTCGAAGAACTGGGCCTGGACCTGATCACCCACGTCAACCCGGACGGCGTGGCGCAGGGCATCAATCCGTTCACCCACGGCAGCGCCAAGCACACCGACATCATGAAGACCGAAGGCCTCAAGCAGGCCCTGGACAAGCATGGTTTCGACGCAGCCTTTGGCGGTGCCCGTCGCGATGAAGAGAAATCCCGCGCCAAAGAGCGCGTGTACTCGTTCCGCGACAGCAAACACCGCTGGGACCCGAAGAACCAGCGCCCCGAGCTGTGGAACGTCTACAACGGCAACGTCAACAAGGGCGAGTCGATCCGCGTGTTTCCGCTGTCCAACTGGACCGAGCTGGACATCTGGCAGTACATCTACCTGGAAGGCATTCCAATCGTGCCGCTGTACTTCGCCGCCGAACGTGAAGTGATCGAAAAGAACGGCACGTTGATCATGATCGACGACGACCGCATCCTCGAGCACCTGTCCGACGAAGACAAAGCCCGAATCGTCAAAAAGAAAGTACGTTTCCGTACCCTTGGCTGCTACCCGTTGACGGGCGCGGTGGAGTCCGAAGCCGAAACGCTGACGGACATCATTCAGGAAATGCTCCTGACGCGAACTTCCGAGCGCCAGGGCCGTGTCATCGACCACGATGGCGCAGGCTCGATGGAAGATAAAAAACGTCAAGGCTATTTCTAAGGGGCTGTCATGTCGCATGTATCTGATTTGATCAGCGAGGACATCCTCGCCTACCTGGGCCAGCACGAGCGCAAGGAAATGTTGCGCTTCCTGACCTGTGGCAACGTCGACGACGGCAAGAGCACCTTGATCGGGCGCCTGCTGCACGACTCCAAGATGATCTACGAAGATCACCTGGAAGCCATCACCCGCGATTCGAAGAAATCCGGCACCACCGGTGACGACATCGACCTGGCCTTGCTGGTCGACGGTCTGCAGGCCGAGCGGGAGCAGGGCATCACCATCGATGTCGCCTACCGCTACTTCTCCACCGCCAAGCGCAAATTCATCATCGCCGACACCCCCGGCCATGAGCAGTACACCCGCAACATGGCCACCGGTGCCTCCACCTGTGACCTGGCGATCATCCTGATCGACGCGCGCTATGGCGTGCAGACCCAGACCCGTCGTCACAGCTTCATCGCCTCGTTGCTGGGCATCAAGCACATCGTGGTGGCCGTCAACAAGATGGACATCAATGGCTTCGACCAAAGCGTATTCGAGCAGATCAAGGCCGATTACCTGAAGTTCGCCGACGGTATCGCCTTCAAGCCGAGCACCCTGGCCTTTGTGCCGATGTCGGCGCTCAAGGGCGATAACGTGGTGAACAAGAGCGAGCGTTCGCCCTGGTATACCGGCCAGTCGCTGATGGAGATCCTCGAAACCGTCGAGATCGCCAACGATCGCAACTACACCGACCTGCGTTTCCCGGTGCAGTACGTCAACCGCCCGAACCTGAACTTCCGTGGTTTCGCCGGCACCCTGGCCAGCGGCATCGTGCACAAGGGCGACGAAGTCGTGGTGCTGCCGTCGGGCAAGAGCAGCCGCGTCAAATCCATCGTCACCTTCGAAGGTGAGCTGGAGCACGCCGGCCCTGGTCAAGCGGTGACGCTGACCATGGAAGACGAGATCGACATCTCCCGTGGCGACCTGCTGGTGCATGCCGACAACGTGCCGCAAGTGACCGACGCCTTCGACGCCATGCTGGTGTGGATGGCCGAAGAACCGATGCTGCCGGGCAAGAAATACGACATCAAGCGCGCCACCAGCTACGTGCCGGGTTCCATCACCAGCATCGTGCATCGCGTGGACGTGAACACCCTGGCTGAAGGCCCGGCGAGTTCGTTGCAGTTGAACGAGATCGGCCGGGTCAAGGTCAGCCTTGACGCGGCCATCGCCCTGGACGGCTACGACAGCAACCGCACCACTGGCGCGTTCATTGTTATCGACCGCCTGACCAATGGCACGGTGGCTGCGGGCATGATCATCGCGCCGCCGGTCAATCATGGCGGCTCTGCGCAACACGGCAGCCTCGCGCATGTCGCCACCGAGGAGCGCGCACTGCGCTTCGGCCAGCAACCGGCGACCGTGCTGTTCAGCGGCCTGTCTGGCGCCGGCAAGAGCACCCTGGCCTATGCGGTCGAGCGCAAGCTGTTCGACATGGGCCGTGCGGTATTTGTGCTGGATGGCCAGAACCTGCGCCACGACCTGAACAAGGGCTTGCCGCAGGACCGTGCCGGTCGCACCGAGAACTGGCGTCGTGCCGCGCATGTGGCGCGTCAGTTCAACGAAGCGGGCCTGCTGACCCTGGCTGCGTTCGTTGCGCCGGATGCCGAAGGCCGTGCACAGGCCAAGGCGTTGATCGGCGACGATCGCCTGCTGACTGTCTATGTGCAGGCCTCGCCACTGGTGTGCGCCGAGCGTGATCCGCAGGGGCTGTACGCTGCTGGTGGGGATAACATCCCTGGCGAGTCCTTCCCGTACGACGTGCCGTTGAATGCCGATTTGGTCATCGACACCCAGGCCCTGTCGCTGGAAGAGAGCGTCAAGCAAGTGCTGGAGCTGTTGCGCCAGCGCGGCGCGATCTAACCCTCGCGGCCACAAAAAAGCCCGCCACCGAGTGATCGGTGGTGGGCTTTTTACATATTAACAAATGTGCACACTGCCAATGTGGGAGCCGGCTTGCCTGCGATAGCGGTCTGCCAGTTGATATATTTACAACAGGTCCACCGCTTTCGCAGGCAAGCCAGCTCCCACATTTTGATCACTGTTTACCTGGGAAGTCTTTGTGCAGCTTTTCCAGCAGTTGGTCCTTGTCTTCCCACAACCGATTGATCCACCCCTGGAACGCCAACCGATAATCCCCATCCTGCTCATAATTCTTGCCAATGAACTCAGCCGGAATCTGCACTTCCTCAAAGTGCACCACCACGTCCCGCACATTCCCGCACAGCAAATCCCAATAACCTGGGCGCCCAGCCGGGTAGTGAATGGTCACGTTCACCAGTGACTTCAACTGCTCCCCCATGGCATCCAGCACAAACGCGATGCCTCCGGCCTTGGGCTTGAGCAGGTAGCGGAACGGCGATTTCTGCTGGGCATGTTTACCGGCAGTAAACCGTGTGCCCTCGGCAAAGTTGAAAATACCCACCGGGTTGTCGCGAAACTTCGCACAGGTCTTGCGGGTGGTTTCCAGGTCCTTGCCTTTCTTTTCCGGGTGTTTTTCCAGGTAGGCCTTGGTGTAGCGCTTCATGAACGGGAAGCCCAGCGCCCACCACGCCAGGCCAATTACCGGCACCCAGATCAGCTCCTGCTTGAGGAAGAACTTCAGTGGGCGAATCCGCCGGTTCAGCACGTATTGCAGCACCATGATGTCGACCCAGCTCTGATGGTTGCTGGTCACCAGGTACGAGTGCTGGTAGTCCAGCTCTTCCAGCCCGGTGATGTGCCAGCGGGTGCACCGTACCAGGTTCATCCAGCCCTTGTTGTTGGTCACCCAGGCCTCATGGGTGTGGTTCATCAGCCATTCGCTGAAGCGCTTGGCAAACGGCAAGGCCTTGAACAACGCCACGATAAACAGGAACGAACACAACAGGATCGTATTCAGCGCCAACAACAGCGACGCGATCCCCCCGCGCACGGCGGCAGGTAGAAAATCCAGCATTTAGATATCCATAGGTCGGTTGGCGGCTTGGATCGCAGTCAGTGCGATGGTGTACACGATGTCGTCCACCTGGGCGCCGCGCGGCAGGTCGTTGACCGGTTTGCGCAGGCCCTGGAGCATCGGCCCCAGGCTCACGCAATCGGCACTGCGCTGCACGGCCTTGTGCGTGGTGTTGCCGGTGTTCAGGTCGGGGAACACAAACACTGTGGCCTTGCCGGCGACCTGGCTGTTGGGGGCCAATTGCCGGGCCACGTTTTCGTTGGCGGCGGCGTCGTATTGCAGCGGGCCGTCGATCAGCAGCGAGCTTTGCTGTTCGTGGGCGAGCAGGGTAGCTTCGCGGACTTTTTCCACTTCCTCGCCGCTGGCCGAATCGCCGCTGGAATAGCTGATCATCGCCACGCGCGGGGTGATGCCGAACGCAGCCGCCGAGTCAGCGCTTTGCAGGGCGATCTCCGCCAGTTCGGCGGCGCTCGGGTGCGGGTTCATCACGCAGTCGCCGTACACCAGCACCTGCTCGGGGAACAGCATGAAGAATACCGATGACACCAGGGTGCAGCCCGGTGCGGTCTTGATCAGCTGCAGGGCAGGGCGGATGGTGTTGGCGGTGGAGTGAATGACGCCAGACACCAGGCCGTCCACCTCATCCAGTGCGAGCATCATGGTGGCGATCACCACGGTGTCTTCCAGCTGTTGCTCAGCCATGGGGGCGTTGAGGCTTTTGCTCTTGCGCAGCGCCACCATCGGCTCGACATAGCGTTGGCGGATCAGGTCCGGGTCGAGAATCTCCAGGCCTTCGGGCAATTCGATGCCCTGGGCGCGGGCAACCGCTTCCACATCAGCCGGCTTGGCCAGCAGCACGCACCGGGCAATGCCCCGTGCCTGGCAGATCGCGGCGGCTTGCACGGTCAGCGGCTCGCTGCCTTCGGGCAACACGATGCGTTTGTTGGCAGCCTGGGCGCGCTGGATCAGCTGGTAGCGGAACACCGCCGGCGACAGGCGCATTTCCCGTGGTGTGCCGCAACGTTGGTGCAGCCAGCGCGCATCGAGGTGGCTGGCGACGAAATCCGTGATGATTTCCGCGCGCTCGCGGTCATCAATCGGGATTTCCTTGTTGAGGCTGTTGAGCTGGTTGGCGGTGTCGTAGGAGCCGGTACTCACCGACAGCACCGGTAGCCCGGCCTGGAACGCGCCACGGCACAGCTCCATGATGCGTGGGTCGGGCAGGGTGTCGCTGGTCAGCAGCAGGCCGGCCAGGGGGACGCCGTTGATCGCAGCCAGGCTGACGGCGAGGATGATGTCGTCGCGGTCGCCGGGGGTCACCACCAGCACGCCGGGCTTGAGCAGCTCCACGGTGTTGCGCATGGTGCGCGCGCAAATGATGATCTTGGTCATGCGCCGGGTTTCGTAGTCGCCAGCGTTGAGGATCTGCGCGCCCATCAGGTCGGCCACGTCGCGGGTACGCGGTGCGTTGAGTTCCGGTTGATAGGGAATGCAGCCGAGCAGGCGGAAATCACCGCTGCGCAACAGCGGCGAATGTTCTTTCAGGCGAGCCGAGAAGGCTTCCATGCTTTCGTCGGTGCGCACTTTGTTGAGGATCACGCCGAGCACTTTCGGGTCTTTCGGGCCGCCGAACAGTTGGGCCTGCAATTCCACGCGACCTGAGAGTTCGGTGAGCACCTCGTTTTCCGGGGCAGACACCAGGATCACTTCCGCATCCAGGCTCTTGGCCAGGTGCAGGTTGACCCGCGCCGCATAGCTGGCGCTGCGGGTGGGCACCATGCCTTCGACGATCAATACGTCCTTGCCCACGGCGGCTTGCTGGTACAGCGTGATGATCTCTTCGAGCAACTCGTCGAGCTGGCCGTCGCCGAGCATGCGCTCTACGTGGGCCAGGCCCAGCGGCTGCGGCGGCTTGAGGCCGTGAGTGCGCGCTATCAGTTCGGTGGAGCGCTCGGGGCCGGTGTCGCCGGGGTGCGGCTGGGCAATCGGCTTGAAAAAACCGACTTTCAGCCCGGCCCGTTCAAGGGTACGCACCAGCCCAAGGCTGATGGAGGTCAGACCCACACCAAAATCGGTGGGCGCGATAAAAAAAGTCTGCATGCGGATTCTCTGGAGGTGCATGGCTTGGGTGGCGCTCTATGGCTGAGCGTCTACCGCGAATCAGGCGCCAAGGTTATCGTTATTCGCGCTCCCGCGCACACCAGCCGCAGGCAAAGGGCTGGCCTATTTTTTCAATACGTTGCACGGGGTCCAGCACCCAGGCGCGTGACTGCCACGGCGGCTGGTGGCGCAGGTGCTGGGTGTGGCCACAGGACAGCTCGGCAACCCAGTGCTGGTCGTCGTCCTGGTGGAACCCGATGATGAAGGATGCCGTTGATCGGCCCCGTCTGTCCGGGTTCTGTTCGCTTTCGGGCAAATCCTTGTTTAGACTTGTCCGTTCTTCATTCTTATGCAAAAGGTCTCGCCCCATGACGATCGCCGCTAACAAGGCTGTCTCCATCGACTATACCCTGACCAACGACGCTGGTGAGGTCATCGACAGCTCAGCCGGCGGCGCGCCGCTGGTCTACCTGCAAGGCGCAGGTAACATCATCCCAGGCCTGGAAAAGGCCCTGGAAGGCAAGAGCGTCGGTGATGAGCTGACCGTTGCCGTAGAACCTGAAGATGCCTACGGCGAGTACTCGGCCGAACTGGTCAGCACCCTGAGCCGCAGCATGTTCGAAGGTGTCGACGAGCTGGAAGTGGGCATGCAGTTCCACGCTTCCGCGCCGGACGGCCAAATGCAGATCGTCACCATCCGTGATCTGGACGGCGACGACGTCACCGTCGACGGCAACCACCCGCTGGCTGGTCAGCGCCTGAACTTCCAAGTGAAGATCGTTGCCATCCGCGACGCTTCCCAGGAGGAAGTGGCTCACGGCCACGTTCACGGTGAAGGCGGTCACCACCATTGATTGTGGTTTGATCAATCGGTAGCAAAAACGCCCCGACTGGTTCGGGGCGTTTTTTTGCGCTTGAAAAAATGTGGGAGGGGGCTTGCCACCTCCCACAACAAAAATGCCCCGGACCTTTCGGTACGGGGCATTTCTTAACTGTTTCGCAACCGGGGCTGCGTGGCAGTTGTTACCACTTAGGCGGCAGCAGCAACGCTCAGAGCCTTGATGTGGCCATTCAGGCGGCTCTTATGGCGAGCGGCCTTGTTCTTGTGGATGATGCCTTTATCGGCCATACGGTCGATAACTGGCACAGCCAGAACGTAAGCAGCTTGGGCTTTTTCAGCGTCTTTGGTGTCGATGGCTTTAACTACATTCTTGATGTAGGTACGAACCATGGAACGCAGGCTGGCGTTGTGGCTGCGACGCTTCTCAGCCTGTTTTGCACGTTTTTTGGCGGAAGGTGTGTTGGCCACCGTCGAGCTCCTCGAAAGACTTTTTAGGAAATAGCAAACAAAATAGGCCGCGAATCATGCCGATGACTTGATGGGTTGTCAAGGGCGGCTGATGCGAACTGCTGAGTGGTCGATCTGAAGAGGCGGGTGATTTATTTCCGGCGCTTGACCTGTAAACTCGCGAGCTTTGGCTCTGTGCTGTTGCAGGCGCGCAGTATCGCATAAGTGGGCGCTTTGTACGCCTGCTCTTTATCTAAAGGCGCAAACTCTTTCAATGAATCTGCTCAAATCGTTGGCCGCCGTCAGCTCTATCACGATGATCTCCCGGGTCCTGGGGTTTGTGCGTGACACCCTGCTGGCGCGCATTTTTGGCGCCAGCATGGCCACGGATGCCTTCTTTATTGCGTTTAAATTGCCCAACCTGCTGCGGCGGATCTTCGCTGAAGGTGCGTTCTCCCAGGCATTCGTGCCGATCCTGGCCGAGTACAAGACCCAGCAAGGCGAAGAAGCCACCCGTACCTTCATCGCGTACGTCTCCGGCCTGTTGACCCTGGTGCTGATGCTGGTGACCATCCTTGGCATGCTCGCCGCCCCCTGGGTGATCTGGGCCACGGCCCCCGGTTTTGCCAATACCCCGGAAAAATTCGCGCTCACCACTGATCTGCTGCGAGTGACCTTTCCTTATATATTGCTGATCTCCCTGTCATCCCTGGCCGGGGCGATCCTCAATACCTGGAACCGCTTCTCGGTGCCAGCCTTCGTGCCGACCCTGCTGAACGTCAGCATGATCATCTTCGCGCTGTTTCTCACGCCGTACTTCGACCCGCCAGTGATGGCGCTCGGCTGGGCCGTATTGGCCGGTGGCCTGGCGCAACTGCTCTACCAACTGCCACACCTGAAAAAGATCGGCATGCTCGTATTGCCACGCCTGAACCTCAAGGACACTGGCGTATGGCGCGTGATGCGCAATATGCTGCCGGCGATCCTGGGTGTTTCCGTGAGCCAGATTTCCCTGATCATCAACACGGCGTTCGCCTCGCTGCTGGTATCGGGCTCGGTGTCGTGGATGTACTACGCCGACCGCCTGATGGAGCTGCCGTCCGGCGTGCTCGGCGTGGCCCTGGGCACGATTTTGTTGCCGACCCTGTCGCGCACCTACGCCAGCAAGGACCGCCAGGAATACTCGCGCATCCTTGATTGGGGCCTGCGCCTGTGCTTCGTGCTGGTGTTGCCGTGCGCACTGGCCCTGGGGATCCTGGCTGAGCCGCTGACTGTGTCACTGTTTCAATACGGCCAATTCGATGCCCACGACGCACTGATGACGCAACATGCCTTGGTCGCCTATTCCGTCGGCTTGCTCGGCATCATCGTGATCAAAGTGCTCGCCCCAGGCTTCTACGCCCAGCAAAACATCCGTACTCCAGTGAAAATCGCGATTTTCACGCTGATCGTCACGCAACTGCTCAACCTGGTGTTTATCGGTCCGCTGGCCCATGCCGGCCTGGCCTTGGCCATCAGTGCGGGCGCGTGCATCAACGCAGGGCTTTTGTTTTACCAGTTGCGCAAGCAGCAGATGTTCCAGCCACAGGCCGGCTGGGGTCTGTTCACCCTCAAGCTGCTGGTGGCGGTCGGGGCGATGTCGGCCGTGTTGCTGGGGTTGATGCACTTCATGCCCGCTTGGGATGAGGGCCATATGCTGGAGCGCTTCCTGCGCCTGGGTGCGCTGGTCGTTGCCGGTGTGGTGGTGTACTTCGGGATGTTGCTGCTGCAAGGCTTCCGCCTGCGGGATTTCAATCGCAAGTCCCTGGGTTAGAGAGTTTGCCGCGATAAAACGGTTGTTTTATCGATTCGACCCATTTGGCCTGTTCAGTTGCCTGTCGTCCGGGGCCGGGTGTGGTTATAATCGACCACTTTATGAGCAAGAAGCGCGTTATGCAGCTGGTTCGAGGTCTCCACAACCTGCGCCCCGAGCATCGGGGCTGCGTCGCCACTATTGGCAACTTTGACGGTGTTCACCGTGGCCACCAGGCTATCCTGGCCCGGCTGCGCGAACGTGCGGTCGAGTTGGGCGTGCCCAGCTGCGTGGTGATTTTCGAGCCGCAGCCGCGCGAATACTTTACGCCCGAGACTGCGCCGGCACGCCTGGCCCGTCTGCGCGACAAGCTGCAGTTGCTGGCTGAAGAGGGCGTGGACCGCGTCCTCTGCCTGGCTTTCAACCAGCGTTTGCAAAGCCTCAGTGCGGCCGAGTTCGTCGACCGCATCCTGGTCGATGGCCTGGGCGTACAGCATCTGGAGGTCGGCGACGACTTCCGTTTCGGTTGCGACCGCGTCGGGGATTTCGATTTCCTGCAACAGGCCGGCGTCAGCCAGGGTTTTACCGTCGAAGCCGCGCAAACCGTCGAATTGGACGGCCTGCGCGTGAGCAGTACCCAGGTGCGTAACGCACTGGCCGCTGCCGACTTCGCCTTGGCCGAGCGTTTGCTCGGTCGTCCGTTCCGCATTGCCGGACGGGTCCTGCACGGCCAGAAGCTGGCGCGCCAACTGGGCACGCCAACCGCCAACGTGCAACTCAAGCGCCGTCGTGTGCCGTTGACCGGGGTTTACCTGGTGAGCGTCGACATCGACGGCCAATCGTGGCCGGGAGTCGCCAACATAGGCGTCAGGCCCACGGTTGCAGGTGATGGCAAGGCCCACCTGGAAGTACACCTGCTGGATTTTGCCGGTGATCTGTATGACCGGCGTTTGACGGTGGTTTTCCACCAAAAGCTGCGTGAAGAGCAGCGTTTCGCCTCCCTTGAGGCGTTGAAAACGGCGATCAATGCGGATGTCGCCGCCGCCCGTGCACTAGCCGCACCTAGCGCCCATCGCTAACCGAAGAGCCTTAAATGACCGACTATAAAGCCACGTTAAACCTTCCGGACACCGCCTTCCCAATGAAGGCCGGCCTGCCACAGCGCGAACCGCAGATCCTGCAGCGCTGGGACAGTATTGGCCTGTACGGAAAGTTGCGCGAGATTGGCAAGGATCGTCCGAAATTCGTCCTGCACGACGGCCCTCCTTATGCCAACGGCACGATTCACATCGGTCATGCGCTGAACAAGATTCTCAAGGACATGATCCTGCGTTCGAAAACCCTGTCGGGCTTCGACGCGCCTTATGTCCCGGGTTGGGACTGCCACGGCCTGCCGATCGAACACAAAGTCGAAGTGACCTACGGCAAGAACCTGGGCGCGGATAAAACCCGCGAACTGTGCCGTGCCTACGCCACCGAGCAGATCGAAGGACAGAAGTCCGAGTTCATCCGCCTGGGCGTGCTCGGCGAGTGGGATAACCCCTACAAGACCATGAACTTCAAGAACGAGGCCGGTGAAATCCGCGCCTTGGCCGAAATCGTCAAGGGCGGTTTCGTGTTCAAGGGCCTCAAGCCCGTGAACTGGTGCTTCGACTGTGGTTCGGCCCTGGCTGAAGCGGAAGTCGAGTACGAAGACAAGAAGTCCTCGACCATCGACGTGGCCTTCCCGATCGCCGACGACGCCAAGCTGGCCGAGGCCTTTGGTCTGTCTTCGCTGGCCAAGCCAGCCGCCATCGTGATCTGGACCACCACCCCGTGGACCATCCCGGCCAACCAGGCGCTGAACGTGCACCCGGAATTCACCTACGCCCTGGTGGACGTCGGTGACCGCCTGCTGGTGCTGGCCGAAGAAATGGTCGAAGCCTGCCTGGCCCGCTACGAGCTGCAAGGGTCGGTCATCGCCACCACCACCGGCTCCGCGTTGGAACTGATCAATTTCCGTCACCCGTTCTATGACCGTCTGTCTCCAGTTTACCTGGCGGACTACGTTGAACTGGGCGCCGGCACCGGCATCGTTCACTCCGCGCCCGCTTATGGCGTGGACGACTTCGTGACCTGCAAAGCCTACGGCATGGTCAACGATGACATCCTGAACCCGGTGCAGAGCAACGGCGTGTACGCACCGTCGCTGGAGTTCTTCGGCGGCCAGTTCATTTTCAAGGCCAACGATTCGATCATCGAAAAACTGTCGGAAGTCGGCTCGCTGCTGCACACCGAAACCATCAAGCACAGCTATATGCACTGCTGGCGGCACAAGACCCCGCTGATCTACCGCGCCACCGCGCAGTGGTTCATCGGCATGGACAAAGAACCGGTCAGTGGCGACACCCTGCGTGTCCGCTCGCTCAAGGCCATCGAAGACACCAAGTTCGTCCCGGCCTGGGGCCAGGCGCGCCTGCACTCGATGATCGCCAACCGCCCTGACTGGTGTATCTCGCGCCAGCGTAACTGGGGCGTGCCGATCCCGTTCTTCCTGAACAAGGAAAGCGGCGAGCTGCACCCACGCACCGTCGAGTTGATGGAACAAGTGGCCCAGCGCGTCGAACAGGAAGGTATCGAAGCCTGGTTCAAGCTGGAAGCCGCCGAACTGCTGGGCGATGAAGCGCCGCAGTACGACAAGATCAGCGACACCCTCGACGTGTGGTTCGACTCGGGCACCACTCACTGGCATGTGCTGCGCGGCTCGCACCCGATGGGGCACGAAACCGGCCCGCGTGCCGACCTGTACCTGGAAGGTTCGGACCAACACCGCGGCTGGTTCCACTCATCGTTGCTGACCGGTTGCGCCATCGACAACCATGCGCCGTACCGCGAACTGCTGACCCACGGTTTCACCGTCGACGAGACGGGCCGCAAGATGTCCAAGTCGCTGAAGAACGTGATCGAGCCGAAAAAGATCAACGACACCCTGGGCGCCGACATCATGCGTCTGTGGGTCGCGTCGACCGACTATTCGGGCGAGATCGCCGTGTCGGACCAGATCCTGGCTCGCAGCGCCGATGCCTACCGTCGTATCCGTAATACCGCGCGCTTCCTGTTGTCGAACCTGACCGGTTTCAACCCGGCCACCGACCGCCTGGCGGCCGAGGATATGCTTGCTCTGGACCGTTGGGCGGTGGACCGTACCCTGTTGCTGCAACGCGAGTTGCAGGAAAACTACGGCGAATACCGTTTCTGGAACGTCTACTCGAAGATCCACAACTTCTGCGTGCAGGAGTTGGGTGGTTTCTACCTCGACATCATCAAGGACCGCCAGTACACCACCGGCGCCAACAGCAAGGCGCGCCGGTCGGCGCAAACCGCGCTGTATCACATCAGCGAAGCGCTGGTGCGCTGGATCGCGCCGATCCTGGCATTCACCGCCGACGAACTGTGGGAATACCTGCCGGGCGAGCGCAATGAGTCGGTGATGCTCAATACCTGGTACGAAGGCCTGACCGAACTGCCAGCCGACTTCGAACTGGGCCGCGAGTACTGGGAAGGCGTGATGGCCGTGAAGGTTGCGGTGAACAAGGAGCTGGAAGTACAGCGTGCGGCCAAGGCCGTCGGTGGCAACCTGCAAGCCGAAGTCACCCTGTTTGCCGAAGACGGTCTCACCGCCGACCTGGCCAAGCTGAGCAACGAACTGCGTTTCGTGCTGATCACTTCAACCGCGAGCCTGGCGCCATTCGCCCAGGCCCCGGCGGACGCGGTTGCCACCGAAGTGCCGGGCCTCAAGCTCAAAGTCGTCAAGTCGGCCTTCCCTAAATGCGCCCGTTGCTGGCACTGCCGTGAGGACGTTGGCGTGAACCCTGAGCATCCGGAAATCTGCGGTCGTTGCGTCGACAATATCTCGGGCGCTGGCGAGGTTCGCCACTATGCCTAACGCCAGTCGTTTCGGACGTCTGGGCTGGCTCGTACTGAGTGTGCTGGTCCTGGTCATCGACCAGGTCAGCAAGGCTCATTTCGAAGGCTCCCTGCAGATGTTCCAGCAAATCGTGGTGATCCCGGATTACTTCAGCTGGACCCTGGCCTACAACACCGGCGCCGCCTTCAGCTTCCTGGCTGACAGCGGTGGCTGGCAGCGCTGGCTGTTTGCCCTGATCGCCGTGGTGGTCAGTGCGGTGCTGGTGGTGTGGCTCAAGCGCCTGGGTCGCGATGACACCTGGCTGGCCATCGCCCTGGCCCTGGTATTGGGCGGCGCGCTCGGCAACCTGTATGACCGCATTGCCCTGGGCCATGTGATCGACTTCATCCTGGTGCATTGGCAGAACCGCCATTACTTCCCGGCGTTCAACTTCGCCGACAGCGCCATCACCGTCGGTGCAATCATGCTGGCGCTGGATATGTTCAAAAGCAAGAAAACCGGAGAGACCGTCAATGACTGATCAGGTATTGGCTGAGCAACGCATCGGCCAGAACACGGAAGTCACTTTGCATTTCGCACTGCGCCTGGAGAATGGCGACACGGTCGACAGCACGTTCGACAAAGCCCCGGCCACCTTCAAGGTCGGCGACGGCAACCTGCTGCCGGGTTTCGAAGCGGCCCTGTTCGGCTTCAAGGCCGGCGACAAGCGCACCCTGCAGATCCAGCCGGAAAACGCCTTTGGCCAGCCCAACCCGCAAAACGTGCAGATCATCCCGCGTTCGCAGTTCCAGGACATGGACCTGTCGGAAGGCCTGCTGGTGATTTTCAACGATGCGGCCAATACCGAACTGCCGGGTGTGGTGAAAGCTTTTGATGACGCGCAAGTGACCATCGACTTCAACCATCCGTTGGCCGGTAAAACCTTGACCTTTGACGTTGAAATCATCGACGTTAAAGCGCTCTAACTGACGACTCTGGCCTACTGTAGGAGCGAGCTTGCTCGCGAAAGATCCGAAGGCGCTGCGTTTATCCAGAATGGACGCGACGCCGTTAACGCTCTTCGCGAGCAAGCTCGCTCCTACAGGGCAAGACACGAGGCACAGCATGCAAATCAAACTCGCCAACCCCCGTGGCTTCTGCGCCGGTGTGGACCGGGCGATCGAAATCGTCAACCGCGCCCTGGAAGTCTTCGGGCCGCCGATTTACGTGCGTCATGAAGTCGTCCACAACAAATTCGTGGTCGAAGACCTGCGTGCACGTGGCGCCATCTTTGTCGAAGAGCTCGACCAGGTGCCAGACGATGTGATCGTCATCTTCAGCGCCCACGGTGTATCCCAGGCGGTGCGTACCGAAGCGGCAGGCCGCGGCCTGAAAGTCTTCGATGCTACCTGCCCACTGGTCACCAAGGTGCACATAGAAGTCGCGCGCTATAGCCGTGACGGGCGCGAGTGCATCCTGATCGGCCACGCCGGCCACCCGGAAGTCGAAGGCACCATGGGGCAGTACGATGCCAGCAATGGCGGCTCCATTTATCTGGTGGAAGACGAAAAGGATGTCGCCAACCTGCAGGTACAGAACCCCGAGCGCCTGGCATTCGTGACCCAGACCACCCTGTCCATGGACGACACCAGTCGCGTGATCGACGCGCTGCGCAGTCGCTTCCCGGCCATTGGCGGCCCGCGCAAGGACGACATCTGCTACGCCACCCAGAACCGCCAGGACGCGGTCAAGCAACTGGCAGACGAATGTGATGTGGTCCTGGTCGTCGGCAGCCCCAACAGTTCCAACTCCAACCGCCTGCGTGAGTTGGCTGAGCGCATGGCAACACCGGCGTACCTGATCGACGGTGCCGAAGATATGCAGCGCAGTTGGTTCGATGGCGTCGAGCGCATTGGCATCACGGCGGGTGCTTCCGCTCCGGAAGTGCTGGTGCGCGGCGTTATCCAGCAGTTGCACGCCTGGGGCGCCACCGGTGCCGATGAACTGGCTGGCCGCGAAGAAAACATTACGTTCTCCATGCCCAAGGAGCTGCGGGTTCGCTCGCTGCTGTGACGACCCGGTGTGCCGGATCAACTCCGGCACAATGCCTGCTCGGCACGCTCGCTGCGCAGGCTGATACGCCCGCTGGGCGCCAGCACTACCTGGTGCAGGCTCTGCGCCTGGTCCGTGGCACACACATGCACGGTGCCGGCACGGAAGCCTCCTCCTGAAAAGATGGGTTCACCCAGCCCGCTGAAGCGCACCTGGGTCTTGAGCGGCCCATTGCCCACGATCAGCACTTGCCCACTGGCCTGGCGCTCCAGCAGCACCGGGTTGTCATCGTCCTGGGGGCCGCGCCCGCTGATGTCCACGATGACCCGCCACCCCAGGCCCCAATTGTCCTTCAATGCGTAAATAACCACCGCCCGGTTGCGTGCGATGGCTTCGGTGCGTGCATATCGCAGGCCTTGCGCCAAGGCATGTGCCGCGCTCTGCCGCTGCTGTGATTCCAGCAGGCTCTTGAAGCTGGGCAGCGCCATGTTGGCCAGGATGCCGCTCACGATCAGCCCGAGCAGCAGTTCGATCAAGGTGAAACCTCGTTGTTGCATGGGCCATCCCTCCGTGGATTTGGGTGCAGTCCTAGGTATAGCGTCCCGTCTGGGGGGCGGATGATGGCCTTCATGTCCAAAGTATTTCCCTTTGTTCCGGTTGCAGCGCAGGTGAAAAACCGGCGCTAGTCTTGGGCCGCACAGCAGGTTTTAACTGCTCTTTTTTTGGACCTCGACACGGATGACGACGGTAATGCTTGCCTGTACGAACCCCTTTTTGCCCAATGCCTTATCCCGCGACCAAGCCGGTACGACACTGATCGAAGTGCTGGTCGCAGTGTCGATTCTCACCATTGGCCTGCTTGGCGCGGCGGTGATCCAGCTCAATGCGCTCAAGTACACCGACAGTTCCAGGATGATCAGCCAGGCCAGTTTCATTGCCTACGACATGCTCGACCGGATCCGTGCCAATTCCGGTGCCGACTACACGTGGGGGCGCACCGAGCGTGCCTTGGCCAGCAACGTTACCGCCAGTGTGCGCGACCTGGACTTGCATGATTTCGAGGCCAACATTCGCGGTTTTGCCGGGGAGAGCGCCAAAGGATCGGTGTCGATCGGTAGCGACGAGGTGACGGTCAGCATCAGTTGGGATGACAGTCGAGGTACTGGCAGGCCGGGCGCCCGGGAAACCTTCACCCTGACCAGTCGCATCCGCGATGAACCGGGAGTGACGCAATGAGGTGTCTTGTTCGAGGTTTCAGCCTGATGGAGTTGCTGCTGGCCTTGGCGATGGGGTTGGTACTGGTGCTCTGGGCCAGCCAGGTGGCAATCAACACCAGGGCCACCAACGCCAGCCAGCAGGCCGCTTTGTTGATGCAGGATGATGCGCGGTTTGTGCTGGGCAAGCTGCTCCAGGATATCCGTCAGGCGGGCATGTTCGGCTGTCTGGCGACAGCGTTTATCGACAACGCCCCGCCCGCTTTTGACCGGCCTGTCGCTTGGCGTGTCGGAGGTGGATCAATCTCGCTGACGCTGGTGACCGCGGATGTCGCCGTTGCGAGCGGCACGCCTGACTGGACTGTGTTGTCCGATTGCACTGGCAGCGCCCAGGCCTACGCTGGAAGCGCCCCGGCATCGGCACCCGGGCAAATCCGTTTTGCGTTACGCCAAGTTACCTACACCTTCGAAGCAGGGCAGTTGAAATTCAGTACGCCTGCATCACCCGCCAAGGCGGTATTGGTGGATAACGTTAAGGCGTTCGATATCAGTTTTGGTGTGTCCGCCAAGCCTGCGTCAACGGAGGTGGTGCGCTACGACGCCGGCCCCGCCGACGAATCCTTGATACGCAGCGTGCGCATTGTGATGACGCTGCAAGACCCGACTGCCCGGGTGAAAGACCAGACCTACGCCGTCGTGGCGGCGCTGCGGAACCGGCTGGGGTAGGGCTGCCATGACACTTGCAGAAGGTTTTCGTCTACGACAGGCAGGCATGGTGCTGCTGGTCAGCCTGGTGTTGCTGCTGCTGTTATCGCTGATCGGCTTGTCCTCGATGCAGGCTGCGCTCACTCAGCAAAAGATTGCCGGTAGTTTCTGGCACCGTAATCAGTCGCTGCAAAGTGCCGAGAGTGGCCTGAGACGCGGGGAATCTGCCATACAGCGTTCATTTGCAGCGTTGCCGTTATGTCAATCGATCGTCGACTGTGCACCGCCGGAGGCGGCATTTTCGGTGGTCGGGCCTGGAGTGGACCCTGTTTCAGGCATCAGTTGGGTGGCACTGAAAGGCGGCTTATACGGGGTTCAATCCCTCGGGCCTGCGGTAGGGCTCGCGCATTTGCCAGCGCAAATCCCTGCAGCGGTGTATCGAGTGACGGCAGTCGGGCTGCACGGGCAATTGCGCACGGTGCTGGAGAGTACCTATGCGCGGGTAGAAGAGGAGGGGGGCTCGCGGTTTCGGCGAGTGGCATGGCGACAACTTCAATAAGGAGTAGTGGAATGGGCATGGACAGCCAGGGTTTTACCCTGATCGAGTTACTGATTGCCGTGATGATCATTGCGGTTCTGGCCGGGATTGCTTACCCCGGATACACCGGCTATCTGAAAAAAGTCTATCGCGCTGAAATCGTCGCGCTGTTGACCGAGCAAGCCCAGCACCTGGAGCGTTTTTATGCGAGGAACGGCAGTTTTATTGATGCAGGCGGCGTCAGTGCAGGCAATGATCACTATAGAATCACCGCTGCATTGAACCCTCAGGACTTCCAACTGGTGGCCACACCGGTCACCGACTCGGTGATGGCTGGCGATCCTTGCGGTGACTTCGGCCTGACCGGCACGGGCACGCGAACCAACCCGGGCGCTGCACCGGAGATGTCGCGCAAGCTGTGCTGGGGGCAATGATGAGGGGGCTCGATGATTGGGCGCCGGGTGCGCTTGTTCCTATTTATCGGCTGGATCAAATGATGGCAGAGCAACAGCAGGTAGTGATTGTCGGTGGCGGAGTCATCGGTTTGTTGACGGCGTTCAACCTCGCCACGCAGGGGCAGTCGGTGGTGCTGCTGGAGCGCGCAGGGTTGGGCCAGGAGTCTTCCTGGGCGGGCGGCGGCATCGTCTCGCCCCTGTATCCGTGGCGCTACAGCCCGGCGGTCACGGCCCTGGCCCATTGGTCCCAGGATTTTTATCCACAGCTGGCGCAGCGTCTGTTTGCTGCGACGGGCGTTGACCCGGAGGTTCACACCACTGGGCTGTACTGGCTGGACCTGGACGACGAAGCCGAAGCGCTGGCTTGGGCCGCGCGTGAAGGCCGACCCTTGAGCAAAGTGGACGTGTCGGCTGCTCATGACGCCGTTCCGGTCTTGGGTGGCGGCTACTCCCAGGCGATCTACATGGCCGATGTCGCCAATGTACGCAACCCGCGCCTGGTCAAATCCCTCAAGGCTGCGCTGCTGGCGCTGCCTGGCGTGACCATTCATGAACAGTGCGAAGTGACTGGTTTTGTCCTGGATGCGGGTAATGTCGTGGGCGTGAACACAGCTGATGGGGCGATCTTCGGCGATCAGGTCGTATTGGCCGCCGGCGCCTGGAGCGGTGAGTTGCTCGGCACGTTGGGCCTGTCGCTGCCGGTCGAACCGGTCAAAGGCCAGATGATTCTGTACAAATGCGCCTCGGACTTCCTGTCGTGCATGGTCTTGGCCAAGGGCCGCTATGCGATTCCTCGGCGGGACGGGCACATTCTGATCGGCAGTACCCTGGAACATGAAGGCTTCGACAAGACCCCCACCCTGACCGCGCTGGAAAGCCTCAAAGCGTCAGCGGTGGAGTTGATCCCCGCCCTGGCGGACGCCGAGGTGGCCGGACATTGGGCCGGGCTGCGCCCCGGTTCGCCGGAAGGCATTCCCTATATAGGCCGGGTGCCGGGCTTCAATGGCCTCTGGCTCAACTGCGGGCATTACCGCAACGGCCTGGTGCTTGCGCCGGCGTCCTGCCAATTGTTTGCTGACCTGCTACTGGCACGTGCGCCGATCATCGACCCGGCGCCTTATGCGCCGGCAGGTCGGATCAACGCTGGATAGACTTCGGTCCTTGTTCCAGATGCGCCTGGGTGCAATACCACTCCTGGCGTGAGCTCAAGGCGCGATCCTGCGGCAAATGCACGCCGCAGTGAGCGCAGCGCACCATCAGGGCCGCGTCGGGCTCGCTGGCACGCTGCGGCTTGGCGGCCGGGCTTTTGAACTTGCGCCAGAACCATACTGCGGCGGCAATGACGGCAATCCAGAACAGTAGACGAAGCATGATGGGCAGTTTCTCGACAAGGAATGCGCCAGTTTAGCCAAGGACGTGCCAGGCGCACAGCGCAATAATACCACCCACAAAAAAGGAGCCTCGCAAGGCTCCTTCTTGATGACGCCGGGTGCAGTCAGTCGAACACACCAAAGGTCATGTAGCTGAACCACGAGCGGTCCTGGTTATTGCCCAGGGCCTGCGGTTCTTCCTCTTCGATCACGTCGCCGTTCTCGTCGTGGGGCTTGAGCTCCGAAGGAATTGCGTCCTTGGCGTCCTGGTACTGCTTGATCACGTCCTGGTTTGCACGGGTTTCGCCCGGCGGCAGCGGTGGACGGGATTCGATCAGGCCCAGGGTGTACTTGCTCAGCCACGAGCGGTTGTCCGCTTCGGCCACCTGAGGCACGAACTGGCCGTCTTTCAGGCTTGGGTGGTCCGGGTAGTTGAGCTTCAGGGTTTCCAGGCTGGTGCTGGCCAGTTCGTCCAGGTGCAGGCGCTGGTAAGCCTCGGTCATCACGGCAAGGCCGTCACCTACGGAAGGGGTTTCCTGGAAGTTTTCCACAACGTAGCGGCCACGGTTAGCGGCGGCCACGTATGCCTGACGGGTCAGGTAGTAGTGGGCCACATGGATCTCGTAGGAAGCCAGCAGGTTGCGCAGGTAGATCATGCGTTGCTTGGCGTCCGGCGCGTAGCGGCTGTTGGGGTAGCGGCTGGTCAGCTGGGCGAACTCGTTGTAGGAATCGCGGGCCGCGCCCGGGTCACGCTTGGTCATGTCCAGCGGCAGAAAGCGCGCCAGCAGGCCAACATCCTGGTCGAACGAGGTCAGGCCCTTCATGTAGTAGGCGTAGTCGACGTTCGGGTGCTGCGGGTGCAGGCGGATAAAACGCTCGGCGGCGGACTTGGCGGCTTCCGGCTCGGCGTTCTTGTAGTTGGCGTAGATCAGCTCGAGCTGGGCCTGGTCGGCATAGCGCCCGAACGGATAGCGCGACTCCAAGGCCTTCAGCTTCGCTGTGGCGCTGGTGTAGCTATTATTGTCCAAGTCTTTCTGAGCCAGTTGGTACAACTCGACTTCGCTCAGGTTTTCGTCGACGACTTCCTTTGTTGACGAGCAAGCAGCAGTCATGGCGAGGATGGCGATCAGCAGCAGGTGTTTCACTTGCATGGCGGCTTGCGTCCCTATGACGGCCGCTGTCTTGGGCGGGGCCGTCCTGTTATGATGAGCGCCCCGTTGAAAGCCTCGGGGCAAAAGACGCCGTATTTAACCACAAGCGCGCAGCCGAAACCAAAGGCTGTGCCACGCCTAGTCTGAGCATGTCCGATAAAATTGAACTTCGCGCAGAGGTGCCGTCCGAATTGGGCGGCCAACGCCTCGATCAAGTCGCCGCACAATTATTCGCTGAGCACTCGCGCTCGCGCCTTTCCGCCTGGATCAAAGACGGCCGCCTGACTGTGGATGGAGCGGTTATCCGCCCGCGAGACATAGTCCATGGCGGTGCGATTCTTGAGCTGACTGCCGAGCAGGAAGCCCAGGGAGAATGGGTCGCCCAGGACATCGAGCTGGATATCGTCTACGAAGACGACGACATCCTGGTCATCAACAAACCCGCAGGCCTGGTGGTTCACCCGGCAGCCGGGCACGCTGATGGCACCCTGCTCAATGCCTTGTTGCACCATGTGCCGGACATCATCAATGTGCCACGCTGCGGCATCGTGCACCGCCTGGACAAGGACACCACCGGTCTGATGGTGGTGGCCAAGACCATTCAGGCGCAGACGCAACTGGTTACACAGTTGCAGAGTCGCAGCGTCAGCCGGATCTACGAATGCATCGTGATTGGTGTGGTGGTAGCCGGCGGTAAGATCAACGCCCCGATCGGTCGTCACGGCCAGCAACGCCAGCGTATGGCGGTGATGGAAGGTGGCAAGCAGGCCGTCAGCCATTACCGAGTACTCGAACGTTTCCGCTCCCACACCCACGTGCGGGTCAAGCTGGAAACCGGCCGTACCCACCAGATTCGCGTGCACATGGCACACATCAACTTCCCGTTGGTCGGTGATCCGGCCTACGGGGGGCGCTTCCGCATTCCACCGGCGGCGAGCCAGACCATGGTTGAATCGCTGAAAAACTTCCCGCGCCAGGCGTTGCATGCACGCTTCCTGGAATTGGATCATCCGACGAGCGGTAAGCGGATGAGCTGGGAATCGCCTCTGCCGGACGATTTGGTCTGGTTGTTGACGCTGCTCAAGCAGGATCGCGAGGCGTTTGTCGGATGAGTGACTGGCTGATACCTGACTGGCCCGCGCCGGCTCAGGTGAAAGCCTGCGTCACCACTCGAGCGGGCGGCGTCAGTCTGGCGCCGTTCGACAGTCTCAACTTGGGCGATCATGTTGAGGATAACCTCGAAGCGGTCCTCGAAAACCGCCGCCGTCTTACCGACGCATTTAATATTCAGCCTGCCTGGTTGCGCCAAGTCCACGGGATAAGCGTGGTCGAGGCTGACCCGTCACGCATTGCCGAAGCCGATGGCAGTTGGACCAGTACCCCTGGCATCGCCTGCACCTCAATGACCGCTGACTGTCTGCCCGCATTGTTCTGCAACCGCGCCGGCACCCGCGTGGCTGCGGCCCATGCTGGCTGGCGTGGCCTGGCGGCAGGGGTATTGGAAGCGGCTTTCGAAAGCCTCGGCGCCGAACCTGAAGACGTACTGGTGTGGCTTGGCCCGGCGATTGGCCCACAAGCCTTCGAAGTCGGCCCGGAAGTCCGCGAAGCCTTCATGCAGCCGTTGCCGATCACTGCCGAAGCGTTCGTGCCCAGCCATAACCCAGGCAAGTTCATGGCCGACATCTATAAGCTCGCGCGCCTGCGCCTCGCTGCGCGCGGCGTTACTGCTGTCTATGGTGGCGGGTACTGCACCGTGACCGACCCGCGCTTCTTTTCCTACCGGCGTAGCCCCCGCACCGGACGTTTTGCCTCCCTTGTCTGGCTTGAACGCTAGACTCCTTTGATCTGGGTCAAACCCGGTCCATATCCGCCGTCGCTCGCTTGAATCTTCCAGAATCCACCCCATCTATAAGGGTATCTGGCAGGTTTCTTCATTCAGGATGTTTTATAGCTCCGGCCTGCTCAAAAGGAAGGTGACTAATGCGTATTGATCGTTTAACCAGCAAATTGCAGTTGGCACTGTCTGACTCTCAATCCTTGGCGGTGGGCCTCGACCACCCGGCCATCGAGCCTGCGCACTTGATGCAGGCGCTCCTGGAACAGCAAGGTGGTTCTATCAAGCCCTTGCTGATGCAGGTGGGCTTTGACGTCAACAGCCTGCGCAAGGAGTTGAGCAAAGAGCTCGACCAACTGCCGAAAATCCAAAACCCGACTGGCGACGTGAACATGTCCCAGGACCTGGCGCGCCTGCTCAACCAGGCGGACCGTCTGGCCCAGCAGAAGGGTGACCAGTTCATCTCCAGCGAACTGGTGCTGCTCGCCGCCATGGACGAGAACAGCAAGCTCGGCAAGTTGTTGCTGGGCCAGGGTGTGAGCAAGAAAGCCCTGGAAAACGCTATCAACAACCTGCGTGGCGGTGATGCGGTCAACGATCCCAACCATGAGGAGTCGCGCCAGGCCCTGGATAAATACACCGTCGACCTGACCAAGCGCGCCGAAGAGGGCAAGCTTGATCCGGTGATCGGCCGTGACGATGAAATCCGTCGCACCATCCAGGTCCTGCAGCGTCGCACCAAGAACAACCCGGTGCTCATCGGTGAACCCGGCGTGGGTAAAACCGCGATTGCCGAAGGTTTGGCCCAGCGCATCATCAATGGTGAAGTGCCGGATGGCCTTAAAGGCAAGCGCCTGCTGTCCCTGGACATGGGGTCTTTGATCGCCGGTGCCAAGTTCCGTGGCGAGTTCGAGGAGCGCCTGAAATCCCTGCTTAATGAGCTGTCGAAGCAGGAAGGGCAGATCATTCTGTTTATCGACGAACTGCACACCATGGTCGGCGCCGGTAAAGGCGAGGGCTCCATGGATGCCGGCAACATGCTCAAGCCGGCCCTGGCGCGGGGTGAGTTGCACTGCGTCGGTGCTACCACGCTCAACGAATATCGCCAGTACATAGAAAAGGACGCGGCCCTTGAGCGTCGTTTCCAGAAAGTACTGGTGGAAGAGCCGAGCGAAGAAGACACCATCGCAATCCTGCGCGGCCTGAAAGAGCGTTATGAGGTCCACCACAAGGTGGCGATCACCGACGGTGCGATTATTGCGGCGGCCAAGTTGAGCCATCGCTATATCACCGACCGTCAGTTGCCCGACAAGGCCATTGACCTGATCGACGAAGCGGCCAGCCGCATCCGCATGGAGATCGACTCCAAGCCGGAAGTGCTCGATCGCCTGGATCGACGCCTGATTCAACTGAAAGTTGAGTCCCAGGCCCTGAAGAAAGAAGAAGACGACGCGGCGAAGAAACGCCTGGAAAAACTCCAGGAAGAAATCGTCCGCCTGGAACGCGAGTATTCGGACCTGGAAGAAATCTGGACCTCGGAAAAAGCCGAAGTGCAGGGCTCTGCGCAGATCCAGCAAAAGATCGAGCAGTCGCGCCAGGAACTGGAAGCGGCACGCCGTAAAGGTGACCTGAACCGCATGGCCGAGTTGCAGTACGGGGTGATCCCGGACCTGGAGCGCAGCCTGCAGATGGTCGACCAGCACGGCAAGCCTGAGAACCAACTGCTGCGCAGCAAGGTGACCGAGGAAGAAATTGCCGAAGTCGTCTCGAAGTGGACCGGGATTCCCGTGTCGAAAATGCTCGAAGGCGAGCGCGACAAGCTGCTGAAGATGGAAAGCCTGTTGCACCAACGCGTGATCGGCCAGGAAGAGGCCGTGGTGGCGGTGTCCAACGCGGTACGGCGTTCACGGGCCGGGTTGTCCGACCCGAACCGTCCGAGTGGCTCGTTCATGTTCCTCGGCCCGACCGGCGTGGGTAAGACCGAGCTGTGCAAGGCCTTGGCCGAGTTCCTCTTTGATACCGAAGAGGCCATGGTGCGGATCGATATGTCCGAATTCATGGAGAAACACTCGGTGGCTCGCTTGATCGGTGCGCCACCAGGCTACGTGGGCTACGAGGAGGGCGGTTACCTGACCGAAGCCGTGCGGCGTAAGCCTTACTCGGTGATCCTGCTGGATGAGGTCGAGAAGGCGCATCCGGATGTGTTCAACATCCTGCTGCAAGTGCTGGAAGACGGCCGCCTGACCGACAGTCACGGGCGTACCGTGGATTTCCGTAATACGGTGATCGTGATGACCTCCAACCTGGGCTCGGCGCAGATCCAGGAGCTGGTGGGTGATCGTGAAGCGCAACGTGCGGCGGTGATGGATGCGCTGACTTCGCACTTCCGCCCGGAATTCATCAACCGGGTCGACGAAGTGGTGATCTTCGAGCCTCTGGCGCGGGATCAGATCGCGGGCATTACCGAGATCCAGCTGGGTCGTCTGCGCGGCCGTCTGGCAGAGCGGGAGCTGTCCCTGGACCTGAGCCAGGAGGCGTTGGACAAGCTGATCGCGGTGGGTTACGACCCGGTGTATGGCGCACGGCCTTTGAAGCGTGCGATCCAGCGCTGGATCGAGAACCCGCTGGCCCAGTTGATCCTATCGGGCAGCTTCATGCCGGGCACCAGCGTCGAGGCGACCGTGGAAAACGACGAGATCGTCTTCCACTAAGCCCAAAGGGCAAAGCAAAAATGGAAGGCCCCGCATTGCGGGGCCTTTTTTTTCGATAGGGCGTTGAACTGTAAGGCAAAGGCTTGTAAAGTGCGCCCCGCAGCAACGTCAGCCCACGGGTTTCTTCTCCCCAAGAAGAAATCAGAAACAAGCGCAAATCATTGTCTTAAAAGCAATTTAAGGGGTTGACAGGGGTTTTTAAGATTGTAGAATAGCGCGCCTCAGAGACATGAACGTAGCGATACGGGCAAGTCGAAGAGAAGGTAGTAAGCAGCAACGTAGTACATTTGAAATATGTAGTTCCGTGATAGCTCAGTCGGTAGAGCAAATGACTGTTAATCATTGGGTCCCAGGTTCGAGTCCTGGTCACGGAGCCAATTTCAATATCGGGGTATAGCGCAGTCCGGTAGCGCGCCTGCTTTGGGAGCAGGATGTCGGGAGTTCGAATCCCCCTACCCCGACCATATTTGGGTCGTTAGCTCAGTTGGTAGAGCAGTTGGCTTTTAACCAATTGGTCGTAGGTTCGAATCCCACACGACCCACCATTTTTGAAACCAGTTAGCGCTGGAATCAAATCTTAGAATCAGAGGTTTTTGCTCTGATAGAGGCGGTTTTACGGTTTTGGAAAAGTGTTGCAGCACTTAGATAACGCCGTAGACATGCAGCCGTCTGAGGCGAACAGTAGTTTCGGTTCGTCATGATGTCAATGTGCATCGGTCTTGCGATGCGCATTCCGGGGTATAGCGCAGTCCGGTAGCGCGCCTGCTTTGGGAGCAGGATGTCGGGAGTTCGAATCCCCCTACCCCGACCATATTCAAAGAAAAAAGGCGCCTTTATGGCGCCTTTTCTCGTTTTTCTATCAAAATTGAGTCGTTAATAGAGAAATGCTTTGTTGAAGCGGTCTAAATATTTTTTGCGGGGCGCGCAAAATCTTCCGGTTAACCGAAATTCGTTTTAGCGGTGCGCTTTGACTTTTAGGACGTGCTACGGAGAAGCTTGAGAGAACGATGAGATTCCCATTGATCGCTCAGTTGAGGTGCGCTTCTTGAACGTGCCGACACCTAGCCCGCTCGCCATTAGCGTCAATAATAGACTCTGGTCTATCTGATCTGCAGTGGGATCCATTGCCGATGGCGTGGGGCTGCGATGCAGTTGCGCTGATGCATATTCAAGAGCCTTCTGAAGCGCGCTTGGTCCAACCGATCTGATTGGCCTATCAACAATAATTTCGTCGGAGCTCTGCGGATGTTGTCGTATCGGCAACTTCTTGGGCTCTGGATTGGCCGTTTCTGGTTGAGGTAGCCTTCTTTGGCTGGTGGCGGGTACGGGTGTTCCACTAGGGTCTACCCGCCTAACCCGGCTTAAAGCACCTTGAGCCAAACTTCGCTCATGCAGAACCGCCCGCATGTGGTCGTAGTCGGCCTCGATGTAGTTCATCGTCGTCGCTATATTTGAGTGGTTCAATAGGCTTTTTGTTAGGTGGATGTTGCGTTCTGGCTGTTTCATCAGGTCTGTTGCCAGGGTGTGTCTAAAGCGGTGAGGGGTCATCCGCACGCCGATCTTATCGGTGAGCTTGCGGTACATCGACTCCACCTGGTCGATGTTCATTTCCTTCCCATGATAGTGACGAGAGAATCTGTTGACGTTGAACAACTGGTCGTCCGGTGAGAATCCTGTCTTTTCCGCTTCGCCCAGAATCCTGCATAGGTGCGGGGCGAGGCCCTCCATAATCGGCAGGAAAAACTCGCGATGGGTTTTTTCCGTTTCACCTCGGACCAAGATCATTTGGTTGTCCCAGTCAATATCCTTGTAGCGCAGGCACAGTAAGGCATTGAGTCGAATGCCTGTGTAATAAAACATCTCGAAAGCAGCAAGCCAGAACCATGCAGGTGTTATTTGGCTGCGTTCGTGGGTACAGCGTTCTTGCCCTACGAGAGCGGTGAGCCAGTTGCGTGCTCTTTGGATGGCTTCTCCATTGACTGTCTTGCTGGCCCGTTTTGGCGGAATAACGCTGGTTTTTTTGAATGGGTTGATCGAGGTGTGAGTAGTCAAGCCATGTTCTATTGCATAGCCCCAAACAGTACGAAGATGATTTGCATAGGTGTTCCAGCTACGTTTGGATAATCCACCCTCAAGTCGCTTCTTTCGCCAGGCCAGGATTGCACGGTGGTCGATTTCCTCGATCGGGGTAGTACCGAAATGCATGAGTAGCGCTTTGGTGGATGCGCGATAGATTTTTGCGCTAGCGGAGCGTAGATCGTGGGCAAAGATGTACTCCTCCGTCAGCGTCAAGGGCGTCGTCATTGTGGCGGCTCCGTTAATTCTGACTTAAGGGACAGGCTGATGTTGTCGAAGGGGACCTCCGAGAAGATCGTGAGAGGATCTTGGAGCAAGTAGCCCTTAAGCTGCTTCGATTTTCGAGGTCCAACAACGTCACACGTCCAAATATTCAGGCTTTTATGAGTTTTTTGATGAAGTTTCTGCTTCTCGAAACTGCGCTGAACCAACTGCCAAGCGTTAGCTTGTTGGGCTTTGGCTTGCTGTTCGATGTGTGGAAACTCAAGGACGTAGCGCTTGAATATCCCCGGCGTCACCAGCATGGCGGTCCCTGCTACGGTATGAACCAGAGCTTTGGTGTCGTTGATAATGATGCTGCGGGATGCAATGCCTTTTTTAAGCCATTCAACAAATCTCTGACCGAGCTCGGTGTTATTGCTTGGCATCGGAGCGACTTCTTCGACGGTTGCATGAGGCGCACCTCCTTGCTCGGAGGTTTGGGAAGGCTGGATTTCATCCAGTTTCGGGGGCGCGGTGTGTGCCGCTGAGACCTGATTATTTTTGGTGTCTTCTAATGGCTTATTGATACTACCAAGGAGGGCCAGTAGTGCGTCAAATTCTGCAGGATTGTTCGAAGGGTGCTGCTGAGTTTCAAAAGGTGATAACTCTGCCGGCGCTAAAACTGCTGGCGCAGCATTAGGTTCGAAGTTGAGGGACGAGGTTTTCGCTGGTGCAGCGACAGGGTTTTCTATCGAGGGATCTTCTGCCGGATTGCCGGTTTCTACCTCAAGAGTGCCTGTGAAAGCTGTAGGTCGGTCATTTGGGTCATTCCAGATCAGGGCAGGTGAGAGCTTGAGCAGGGTGAACGTATTTCTCCAGCCGCGACCGTTGTCGATCGTTGCTTTCCAGATGGCCTTATCCTGGGCGTTGGTCTGGATTACACCCTGGTCCTGCAGCATGTTGAAAAAGGGGGCGTTCGAGCTGGGAACACCTTCAACGCCTTGGGTCAGCAAGTAAGCGCGTAGTTGATCGGCAATCGGTTTGCTGACGAGCCATAGAGCCTCTTGTGTCAGCCACCCATCTGAGGGGCCATCAGGCTGATTCAGCTTGAACGTGTCACGCACCAGGTAGCGCAAACCGTCCGCCAGTTGACGTTGCAAGGACTGTTTTGGCGCTGACACCGCACGAGCAGGGTTACCGCCGAGCTCCTGCGCGACAGAAGCTTGGTCGGCCTTGACCACAATCTCGCCCAATATGCCGGCGTGCTCATACTGGCCGGCCAGCACAAAGATCAGTTGCGACCAAGCTTCGGGGAATCCGCTGAGCCAGTCCAGGATTTCCGAGGACAGGATCTGCGCGTAGATCAGTGCGGCAGCGGCCCCGTGCAATTGGTAGTTGCGTCCTTTCACATAGCGAAAGCGATAAGGGCGGTTGATTGGACCATGCCATGGGTGCCAGATTTTACCTCCCTCCAGTTCGATGTGCACGTCGACGGCTATCTTGCCGAGGTCATGGATCAAAGCCCCATAAGCGGCTGCGGCAGTCCACGCCTCAGCCTGGGCCGATTGAGACTCCGGTGGTGCGCCGATGGGTAGAAGGTAGGTCTGTCGAATCTTCAGCGCATAGGCGACGATCTCTAAGCCGTGATCAAGCATGCCGCCTGGGTGTGCATGGTGGTGGTTCTGCGAGGCAGGGAGCTGCTGGACCAACTCTGCGTAGCGCTCCAGTGGGCGCCGATAGAGCTCCACAAACTGTGAGCGTGATAACGAAGCACGCTGCCAGATGTTCTCCAGCAATTTTTGACGCCGTGGGGTCGCCAGCAGATCCTCTCCCTGGGCAGGTTTCAGAAAACCGTTTGGTGAAGGGGCGGCAGCAGGCAAGGGTTTGCTGCGGCGGAAAAATGAGAACATCACCAGCTCCATCAATGAATCATGGACTGGCTTTTCCGTTATCTGGTGGGTTTACTTCAATGGGAAAAGGTCACCGGCTGCGTTAGGGTATTTCGAGAGGCGTTACGCCATCAGTGTGACGCTCCAGGTGATTTCGCCTGCGCAGAACAGTTGCACGACGAGTTTCCGAACCCTTTTTTTATTGAGTGTCGCTCCATGAGTTGCAACGAACAGCAGGTGAAGGCGACGACCTTTTTGCGTAGCAAGCCCTTTCGGGTAGGGCTTTTACCCTTGTGAACCATTCCATTCGCTTTTAGAGACCATTTACCCTTTTGGGCCATTTGGCGGTGGGTGGGGGTAGGGCGTCCGCGAACTCATGACGGCGCACCCGTTTATCCATTGGCCTTGCGGCAGCGCGAAATCAGGATTATAAATAATGTCAAAGCGCCTCCAGTTTAAGGAGGGCTAGGAGAAACATGATGACCGCATACACTTCACAGACCGTTGCAAGCCGCTTGGGCTATAGCCTTGGTCGTGTGGTGCGCTTCTTTCTGCATGATTCGAATCTAGTGCTTCGTTGGTTCAAACGGCTGACGTTGTTATCAGTGGTGCTTTTTTTCTCGGTACCACTGTTAAACTGGATAATTGGCCTGTTGACTGCAGTAGCTTTCATCGCGACTACCACGCTGATCATGGCTAAGGTTGATAATCAAGAGACTGTTAATGTTCAAAGCAAGTCTCAGAGTCTCTGGGATCGGAATGGTCCAAACAGTTTGTGGCGTCGTGAAGACGAAAGCCAAAAGTGGTGAGGCATGAAGTGTTGTGCATTGTCTACATCCCTCACTTTGTAATTTTGCTTTCTGCTGTTTGACCAACTTTCTCTCCAGCACCTCGAACGGCTAGTGTTCCACTCGTAAGTCCCTCTAGCGCCCTACCTGCACTAATACCCGCCCATCCAAGTGCTCCTATCCAGAACAACGGTAGGATGATAAACATCGAACCCATCACGAAATTCAGGATTGCATCCTGAGTCGTAGCGTTCAAACCCATGACAGGGTCAAATGACAAATGGGGTGAGCCTGCTCCATACAGGGCGTCCAGGATAGTTGTATCTACCCACCGTGCCAGTTGAAACCAAAAGTCTACGAAGATCAGCGCAAAAAATACCACTGTCATGGTCATTGCTACTTTCAACTGATAAGCGCCGACAATCAGTACCAGCGGGATGCAAATCACCATCGCCATCTTCAAGAACGCCATAACCATTGGTAGCGCCTGACGAACCATGTCCATAGCCGGGAAGTAGGCCAATGAGCCCAGTGCTACCCCTAGGGTGCCGGTGACACGGGCTGCGCCATTCCACACCGTCCCGTTAATTTGGCCACCGTAGTCCGTATAAACATCCCCTTTCACCTGGTTCGAAGGCGAGACCAGTTGACGAACAAGCGAGTCGGTCACTTCGTCCTGGGACAGCCACTTCGCCCAACCAAGCATTTTTGTCATGAGGTCAGGTGATACCTGATCTTTGATACGATCTCTTAAGCCTACTCCACTATCGGACCACCATTGTTTACAGGTTGGATATCCTCCACCTCCGCTCACCTGTGGCAACCCTACATCACGCGAAGCGTTGTACGGCCAGGACGTTCTGGGTGTCTTGGAGTAGTCCGTGTCGTAGTAACCCAAGGTGTTCAGCAAGAAGTGGGAGCCAATCCAACTAAGATCCTGTAAGAACTGGGGATCATTGGCTTTCGAGCCCAAGTCTGGTTGACGCATGAAGAGCCGGGCGCGTGAAGGTCCATAACAGTCATGAGTAAAATCGCCGATTTCCTGTGCCAGCAATGGGTTATTGATCTTGGTGTTGTTTACGTCCATTCGCATTTGTCGCAGATCGGTCCCGCAAGGGATGGCTGCGACCGCACCACTGGTCAACCCTTTTGATAACGCATGCATAAAAGCCCACCACATGGGCATCTGTGCACTCTTTCCAGCCAGAGAGCTAAATGTCGTGTTCCAGCCCGTGTCAGCTGGTTTGGGTACGTTGTACTGGCATTGCTGGGCTCTACTTTGATCGAACGCCAAAGTATCGAAGCTCACATTGACGGCCGGGACTGCGAAGAATGCGACGACGACGTACCCAACGTAGATGTTGGTCTCGATCCGGGCCAGTGAAAGCACGCCTTTGTTACCTTCATCAGCCCCTTCACCACGGACCTTGAGCCATTCTCGAATCACGATTATGCAGAAGGGCAGGGCGAACAGGCCGGTATCTGAAATCATGTCCCAGATGCCGTTGTTGATGAACCAGCCCACCAGGGTCAGGTAGTACTCCAGATAGTCATTGGTGTAGAGGGTCACTGGACACCTCCTGCTTGATACAGCACTTTGCTCATCTCAACCATGGCAAACAACAAAACCACCATGACCTCGATCTTCAGCAAGCCTTTGCGCTTCGATTGCGGCAAATGAGCTTTGAGCTTGAGCCAGGCAACCGTCAATGCGATATAAAGCATCAGTCGCCAGGTGAGCAGCGGCCAGTAGTTGTCGACACGCCATGCTTGCCATTGCTCAGCACTGTCGAACATGCTCATCAAGACGGCGTTGAGTAACACCACGAGTGCTGTAGCGGCTAGCAGAGTGCCTAGAACAACGAGAATGCCCCGCCCGACTCGTCGAGTTAGGGAGCGGTGGGGGGGGGCGACAGGATCTTGAATATCAGTCATGGCCTACACCTCACTATTTGCTTTTGGCAGGTGATTGCAACTGATTCAGGCGATCCGTTTCTGGATCTCCTGGAAACACGCCGCGTGAGTCGTCGGCCCGAGCTTTGCCGCGTTCAATGATGGTCAGTGGTGAGTTCTTCGCGAGCTGCTGACGCATGTCCAGCTCCATTTTCAGGTTGCTGATTTCCTGTTGCAGCGACGAGCTCTGTTGACCGACGGCCTGAACGGCCAGGTCGTTAGCCGCGACGTTTGGTTCTCGGCTACCTGCCATCAACGTCCGTTGAAGGGTCAACGCTTTCTCCAGTACATCCGACAGCGCGACTTCGGAGGCAAGTCTGCGAGCGAGTACTTCTTGATCTCGCTCATCCTTGAGAGCCGCCACAACTCCACGGGTGATGGGCAGAGAGTTACTGCTTGCGGCCTCAAGGTTCTCGACCGATAAACTTTTGCTTCCAGTCAGCAGCTCCTGCAGCGCTTTAAGCTTGGTGTCATACGTTTCCTGGATCAGTGGTGTGAGGCCTACACCCGCTGCTGTCACTGTTTTCGGGCAACTGTCACAGGTTTGTTGTTGCTGTTCTCCCAGCACACGATTGGCGAATGTGGTCGCCTCTTGGGGCGATGACCAGACATTGCAGACCATGCCATTGTTGCAGCTGTCTTTGCTGATCGAGCCGGTGTCACCGGCCGCACGTTTGTTCAGCAGGTTGTAGCCTGCTTTGGTGACGTCCCCCACGATACGAATGGGCTTCTGACCTGAGCCGCCTGCTCGATCACCTCCAACCCAGGTGACACCATCGTTGCCGCCTTTCTTTTCGACCTGCTCCACTGCCGACACTGCGTCCGTGTTGGACGTCAGCGCCTGGCTCATCGCCTGACCTTCAGCGAGCTTGCCCCAACCCATTTGATTGCCGGCGATATCCGCCATTTTTTCGCCAATGGCCCTGCATGTGCCTTTGGACCGGTCAAAGTCCAATCGAGCTTGCAAGATGCCGTTCGTGATGAGGTTGTACAGCGCTGGATTTGCGCGTTGGAGGATCAAGGCTGGCAGCGAGGCGACGGCGCTGGTGGCGTTCTGCACCACCGAGCTCATGATGTTCTGGAACCCAGACGTGGCACCATTCAACTGGTTCTGCAGGGTATTGCTCATGCTCATGTTTCCGCAGACCAGATTGTTGTTCCAGCCACCGCCTACGGAAATACTGTCCATGTTGCCGGCGCTCCCCATGGTCACGGCGTTCCCTCCGCCGATGTTGTAGAGCACGTCGTCACCAATGACGCTGCCAGAGGACGAGACGTTGATTGGGTCAGCAGATTGGGCTACTGCGCTGCTGAGACAGCAGATAAGGCAGATCGCCAAGGGGGTGAGTTTCATGTGGTGCTCCGATCACTGAAGTTCATTGGAAGTCCGTACTGCCCAGGAAGGTCTGGCCACGACGCTGGCAGCATGAATACGGACGCCAGAGCGCCCAGGCGTAGCCTCCGTCCTGGGCATCGATATTGGGTGTGATGGTTGGAAAGGTTGCGCAGGTGGGATTGAGCACCGGAGTCAGCTCTTGCCACTTGCCAGTGGAGGCATCGCCTTCGCGTAGTGGCCCTGCAGGCCAGTAGCCGGGGTAGGGAATGGCCAGCATTGGCAGATAGACATGTACTTGACCCAAACGGGTGACCACATCGCCGGCACGCTGTGCAATGACGGCGCCGGTCTTGTAGTCATCGGTCTGGTTGAGAAAACCACTACGTGGATAGACGTTCCCCCAGCTGCTCGCAGACAGCAGGCTGCCGACCTCACGCAGACCAGGAATGAGTGCTTCGGGGTATACGGCCTCGGGCACGCCATATCGCCAGGCGATGGGGTCCAGGGTACTGAGGAAGTAAGGCACAAGAGGTAACGCTGCACCTTTGCAGGCATATCCCGAAGCGCTGGCGAACTGGCTTAACGTCGCGCCACCTGGATGGCCAATGACGTCGGCCTCCTTGAATTTGATGATGTTGTTTTCGGCGACGTGGTTGGTGGTGCCATCGTTACCTGCTTGAGCCATCGGGTTAGGTGTGCCGAGAGGCGACATCTCAATCCATGGATTGGCTCCCGTGTTTGAGTAGGCCGACACCACGGCGTCCGGCACATAGTGACGAACTTTGGTGGACGTTTTGACCTTGCAGCCGAAGGGCGTGCAGAGGAGCCAATAGCAAATGCCGACGACTTTGTATTCCAGACAGGTCGGCGACAGCGTCGAAGCAATGATTGTGGCCGAAGTGATCGCAGCTGATGCGCTAAAGGACAAGCTGAAGGTGATGGCCAGTGACAGTGGGCGGATCGCTAAGCGTGAGCGTCTCATCGTGACAGGCTCCTAGCTCGATCAATCTGCGCTATGGCTTTTGCCACGTCCGCCTCCCCGTACACAACGTAGCGGCGGTCGACGACAACTGCGGGGATTTTTTCAACCCCCACACTCCAGGCATCTGTAATGCCCTGCTGTGCTTGAACCAGGTCGCTTTGAAGACGTTTGCCGGCTGGGGTTGCTAAGTAGCGTTGAATGGTTGCTTCAGCCTGGCGTTGATCGTTAGGAAGCTGTTGAGACAGCAGCTCTTCAAGGCGTTGCTGGTCGTCGAGACGAATGATACGCACGCCAGTAGGTGCGGATACAGGATGTGCCTGATCAGTGATTACCCATGTTTCCGCGTGCGCTGTGGCAGATAGGAGCGTCAAGGCCATGGAGGCAAGCCAAAGCCTCGTCCTGCGGGAAGGTTTATTGATAGGGTTCATCGCACCGTACCTGAAGTGGGTTCAGGTACAGGAAACCGGATGGCTGCGTTGAGTGCAGTAAGAAATAGGAGTTCGAGTGGTATAGGTTTTCGGCTGGACTCAATTCAGGTCGGAGGGCATTTGGTCGGCTCAAATTGACGCGACTTCTGCGGCGCAGTTAACTGTGTATCCATACAGTTATTTGTTCAGGCCAGGTTTATGAGCGTGACCCTTCTTGGTCCCATTGCCAGCGGTGGTGTGTCACTTCCGCTGTATTCTTCCCAGGTGTCTGCTGGTTTCCCATCGCCGGCAGCTGATCACCTGGAAAAATTGATTTCGCTCGATGAGCTGTTCGAAATCCGGGCACCCCACGTGTACCTGGCCAAGATCCAGGGCGACAGCATGCAAGGCGCCGGGATTTTCAGCGGTGACCTGGTGGTGGTTGATCGAAGTAAAACGGCGCGGCATGGCGATATCGTCATTGCAGCGCTGAATACCGAGTGCGTGTGCAAGCGTTTCCACAGCCGCGATGGCCAAGTGGTGTTGATGGCCGAAAACTCCAAATTCCCGCCCAGGTACGTCATGGAGGGGGACGAACTGGTGATATGGGGTGTGGTGAACTACAGCGTGCGCGACCATGCACGTTAGAACCGCGCTCTACGCGGGCTTACCCGTGTTCGGCCTGGTAGATTGCAATCATTTCTACGGCGCCGTTGAGCGTGTTTTCCGGCCAGATCTGGCCCACACGCCCATTGTTGTTCTCAGTAACAACGATGGGTGCGTGATCGCTCGTACTTACGACGCCAAACCTTACGTCAAAATGGGCGCGCCCTATTTCCAGATCAAGGACACGCTACGTCGGCACGGAATTGTGGCTTTCAGCAGCAATTACGCGCTGTACGGCCAAATGTCCGAAAGGGTGATGACCCTCATAGAATCAATGGTTTGCGACAGCGAAGTGTATTCCATTGACGAGATTTTCTGCGACCTATCGGGAATGCCGGGCGACCTCACAGAGTTCGGGCGGACCATTCGGGACAAGGTCCTAAAACACACAGGTATTCCCGTGGGTGTGGGCATTGCCCACACCAAAACCCTGGCCAAGTTGGCCAACCACACCGCGAAGCGTCTGCAGGCGCAGACAGGCGGCGTCGTGAATCTTTGCGACCCCTTTAAACGCGATTGGGTGTTGCGTAATACGGCCGTTGAAGAGGTATGGGGCATTGGTCGACGTATGACGGCGCAGATGCATGCCCTGGGTATTAACACGGCCATGGACCTGGCCAAGGCCGCCCCCGGGCTGCTCGGCCGTAAATTCAGTGTGGTGCTGGAGAAGACGGTGCGTGAACTCGCCGGCACGTCGTGCCTGGCCCTGGAAGATGCGGCGCCGGCCAAGCAGGAGATCTGCTGCAGCCGAATGTTTGGCGTGCGCCTCGAAACACTTGAGCCAATCAAGGAGGCGGTGGCTACCTACGCGCAGCGCGCCTCAGAAAAGCTGAGAGCCCAGAATTCGCTGTGCAAGAAGATCCGCGTGAGCATTCGCACCGGCATGTTTAACCCGGACGAGGCGCGTTACGCTAACGGCGTGTTGGTGGAGCTTCCCTATCCCACCAATGACGTACGCTTGATCACCAAGGAAGCCACGCGGGCAGTGGAACGCCTGTTCCGGCCTGGGTTCCGATATAGCAAGGCAGAGGTGTTGCTGATGGATCTGCGTCAACCAAGTGAATTTACCGATGACCTGTTTGCGCACACGCAGCCTGCTACGGCCGACAAGGTGATGAACGTCCTGGACGAAATCAATAACCGCTGGGGTCGAGGCACGCTGCGTACCGCCGCTGTGCCGGCGGCGCCGGCATGGGCGATGCGCCATGAGCTGAAAAGTCCGAGCTACATCACCAGGCTTGACCAGTTATGGACGGTAAATGCCAATTGAGGCATTAGGATCCGGAGGGAGTCAGTGTATGTGCAGTCATTACGAAGCACCGTCGCCGCAGCGGGTGGCCGAAACATTCGGCGTTGGGCCGTTCGAAGAGGGTAAGTTGCAATTGTACCCAGGCTATACCGGGCCTTTCATTCGCAATGCGTACCACGTCGACGAAGAATCGCCTGCGTTGATGGAAGCGCTGACAGGCGTGTTTGGGCTGATTCCGACCTGGAGCAAGGATACCAAAAACGTATGTAGCACCTACAACTGCCGATCAGAGACGGCCAGTCAAAGGCCGTCGTATTGCACAGCTAAGCGTAAGGCCCAGCGCTGCATTACCTCTGCGGCGGCCATTTATGAACCAGACTGGCGAACGGGTACTCCGATTGCAACGTTGATTGGGCGGGCAGACGTTGAATTAATGGGCATAGCGGGCCTATGAGAGCAGTGGCGCGATCCCGGTACCGGGGAGAGACGGCACAGCTTCACCATGCTGACCATTAATTCGGATGATCACCCGTTCATGCGCAACTACCACAAGCCCGAGGATGAAAAGCGCATGGATCCTGTTGCAAGGGCTGTATGGCGATTGGTTGAGTGCTGGCGCCAGCCACAGTATGGCGTCATTCGCTAGTACCCAGCCGACCGCCTTGTCATCGCCATGTAGTCTAGGGCAGCGGCTACGTCATGCCCTGAGCAAAAAAAACGAGAGCAATTGAATGACTAAAGAAGAACTCAGAAAACAGTTGCAGGTGCAGTTTGACCAGCATCTGCTGGTCCATCCTGATGCGGTAACGCATTACGCGGCTAAGCCGGAACCGGAAACCAGGCCTTGGAAAAAGAAACCGAGCTTGCTTGATCAGGCATTTGCCCAAGACCTGGCTGCCATTGAAAAAGAACTGCAGACCAAGGACTAATTTTCCGTGAGCCAAACAGAAATAGCCATCGGGGGACTAATGTTAGATACCCAATCATGTTGGTGGGCAGTCTAGCGGGCCGCTATCGGCCGAGGCTATGTAAAACGGTTTTGAAGGCGGCAGATACTCAAAAACTTGACTGAGAATCGCGCTTCTACGCGAAACACGAATCTGCTGAAGTGCCTATAAATTTCAGATTTAGCGGTCGAAGAGAGCCAAATCTCGGGTTATTTCCGCAATTTGAAACCTTATTCGGATGGTCCAGATATCGCTAAGTCGTAGTGGGGTCCTATTCCCGACTAGTTTTCCTTTGTTCCAGGGCTGACGGCTGCAGGTAGCGATAATGTTCCCGACAAGTCCTCCATATTTGGAAAGACAAGGGTGACTAATGGGAGCAAGGTCGCTTACCGGCCAGAAGCGTACGTTGGCATGCGACCGCTAACGGCTAAAAGCGGTCGTCGGGAGTTTACATCGACTGTGTAAAGCAGATCGATAAACTTCAACCGTGGATGCTAGCGCGGTCGAACTGGTTGCATACCTCAACTTGACGGAAGTCGCACTTTGAATACTGTTCCTTGCTCTACAGTGGACATCACCTCGATTTTTCCGCCGTGGCTCGAGACGATTTCTGACGCAATGAATAGGCCTAGTCCGAGGCCTGCGGATGCTCCTTTTTCTGTTGCCGCAAAGCTCGAGTAGCGAGCTTGTGGATTGAAAAGATGGGGCATTGCACTAGAAGGAATAAGTTCACCGCGATTCTCCACGCTGAAAACTGCACAGCCGTCATCTTGCGACAATTTAACGTAAATAGGCTGCTCCAAGTCGCCATGTCGTATCGCGTTGCCGATGAGGTTGGAAAACACCTGTTCCATGCGAGCCGGGTCATACATCCCGGTTACAGACGCGTTTATGCTCATGATAATCAGCGCTAGGGGGAACCCGGTACGTAGCTCTTCTACAACAGAGCCACAGATTGCACCGAGGTTAGTGTACTCCGGATTGACTGGTATGCCACTACCCAGGTTGCAACGGGCTAAGTCAAGTAAGTCGGCTACCATCTGGTTTGCGCGGCGCGCGCTCGCGCTAATCTGTATGGCCAGCTTTCTATCTCTGTCCGTCACATTTTCGCTTTCCTGAAGGAGATCACTGGCCATTAGCACCGCGCCTAATGGTGAGCGGAGGTCATGACCTAAAACGCCTAAAACCGTTTGGCGGGTGGACTCGACTGCTTGGCCAAACGTAGCAATTGACTCAACAAGTGCTTGGTCTATAGCTTCATTAAAGCGAATCATGTCCTGTAGATCGTGCTCGTCTTCCATGAGATTATTGGTAAGCCAAAGCCTGAGGACGCTGGATCGAAGGGCCCGGTACTCCGAGACCATCTGATCCATGGAAAAACCTGCCACAAATCGTGTCATCGCATGGGTCTGGGAGGGTGAAATCTCGTCTGTTACCGGGCCGTGACCATGCGACTTTATGATCTGCTGCTGCTTGGACTGATACGTTTGCATATCCTGAGCTACCGTTGCCAATATGTGCTCAGCATGATTCCTTAGCCCTTTGGATCCCATCACAGGCATCGCGGTATCCACAGATCGGGCAAAGCGCTCCCAGTCTGACAGAATTAACTCGATGTGCTTAAGGATGAACTCATGCAGTCTCATCGTTGTCCTTGGTTTAAGCTGAAAAAATGCAATACTGATCTACCATGCGCCTTAAGCCTAGCCTCAAAATAAACTGTGGCAAAGCAGGTCAGTACGAATTTGATAGTGGTTTCACATGGTCGATCTTTCCGGGAGTTGCATAGTGTCGCTAAATGTACTCTTGGTTGAGGACGACGTGTTTTTACGCTCAGTCATGGCAGAGGCGGTGGCTATCCTCGGTCATGTGGTCACCGAGTGCGCTGATGCCGATGAAGCTCTAGGCGCACTGGAAGGAAATGCAATCTTTTCCTTGGTGGTTACTGATCTCTGCATGCCGGGTCGGCTGGATGGTTTGCAGTTGTCTCAAGCCATTTGGTCACGATGGTCTGAACTGCCAGTAATCATCATGTCCGCTAACACTGCGATATCGCCACACTTTCTCCCGTCTAACGCGAAATTCCTATCTAAGCCTGTGAATCTCTCCTCTCTGCACGAGGCGATCGCAGAGCTGCTTGCAAAGGCAGATTAGGAAGGTCAGTTGCCCGGACGCATACCCAAGTCGCGAGCGTCAGGCTATGCTCAGTTTGGTAGGAGGAAGTGTTTATCGGAGAGTTAATAAAAGTGAATTTATTGAGCACATCTGAACGTCCAGTTTTGACGGGCTGCTTCCGTTCGAGAGCGGTGCCTTCAGGCAAAAGCTGTCAGTAGCTGCCGGCAGCATTGGCCAGATGTATCAAGCGGATCCGTTCAGAAAATTGGGGCGATTCAGCCACGTTGAGAACGAAGTCTCATCGCTGACGTGATTAAGTGCATTGCTTCTCACGCCTACGACTAATCATTCTCGTTCAGATGTATTTTTGCTTGTGCTCACGCCTCACGAGCCTCCTCATACTTAGTATCTGCTGCATTTTTAGCCATTCGAAATTTTTTACTTTCTCGCTGGTCGTTGGCCGGTCGCTCAGTAGCCTATATACTGCTTCATTTAACATATCAGCTCCTGCAAAAAGGCGGTTGCTGTCGCCTGTTTCTCCTACCCAAACCTTTCTTGACATGGTTTGTTTTTTCATAAAATCTCCTAAATATATAAAGCTAATCGTTGGGCGCCGGTCTTAGTGATTCTTTCATTATGGTCCAATTAGAAATTCACGCAATCATGGTCCAGCGCCTCTTTTCGTTATTTCGTCGATAAATTAGATAAAATCGCTAACTCCAGCATCAGGTTGCGAAAAAATTACTGGGTTATTCAATTTGTTATACGTCGATTCTCATATGAATGCTTTCGGCAAGCCATTGCCTGGCGAGGCAACCTCCGGCAAGTCTTCGCGCAGGATTCCTCTATCGCCGTAGGTTTTTTGTCGATTTTTTTATGCTTTCTGGGCCAAAAGTCGCTATCGAGTTTCGGGCGCTCTGGCAATTTGGGTATTTCGTTGTAACAGCCGTTAACCTCCTAAGAGTACTTCTGACTCTGCTAAATTCTAACTGAAGGTAGGCGTTTTCTTTGTGCGCGTGTTGTTGTTTTGTAAAGCTATAACCTTGCATCAGCGCCATCTAAATATTGTGCGATCACTCCTCGAAAGCCGACGCATTAAATGCGATTTTTGAATTATTAATGAGCTCACCGATTCAGCCTTTCTGGCGCTATCGTATTTTAGGGCCAATTGGCGTCAAAATATTCTGAACCTCTGTGGTGCCTTCGCCCCCTAACCATTTATTACTAGGAGGTGAGCCATGTTAGTTACGTATTTCTGGATTGGCCTGATGCTTATTCTGCTATTGCTCGACCTGTGGATCGTCAACAGTGTTTGGAGAAGCGATAACACGTCTGGGCGAAAGGCAGGCTGGACTGCCATAGTTTGAGCTTTTGCCTTTTTTAGGCGCAGCAATTTGGGCTATCGCCGGCCCGCGCGGTGTCACCAAGGGACCATCCTCGCCGGAGCACAGCAAGGGTTAGTGCTAGTCCGGTTATGAAAATCCCAGAGCCTGACGACTGGCAGAGCCGCAGCTATCCGGTGCGGGAAGACATGACTTTGCAGCGCAAAGTCTGGCGTTTCGAGCGCACGGGTTGGTATGTGCTGGTCGTGCTGATGGGGCTGACACTGGCCGGGTTGTTTTCAAAGGGGCCGTTAAGCAATGGCGAGGCGCTCAGCGCCGATGGGCAATTGCGTGTGGAGTACCAACGGTTCTTGCGCAATGGCTCGTCCGATGGATTGGTTATTTATCTGAAAGGTAAGCCGCGCGAGACCTTGGAAGTCGAGATCAGCGGCGAGCTGCTAAGCGGTTTCAACAATGAAACGCTTCAGCCTCAGCCGCTCAAGGCCAGTACCGCCGGCGAGGGCGTCAAGCTGTGGGTGCTCAGCGATGACAACGGCCAAGCGACGCTGCATGTGACCGTACAGAGTGAAGGAATAGGCAGTTTTGATACCCGTGTGTCTCGCGTGACGGGGTCCTCTGTACGCCTCTCTCAATTCATTTATCCCTAGGGGCAACGATGGATTCGGTCTTGCGTGCTGCCGCGATTTACCTGGTGCTGATGGTCCTGTTCAAGATCGCCGGCCGGCGCTCCCTGGCGGAACTGACCACCTTCGACCTGGTGTTATTGATGGTAATCGGCGAAGCGACTCAACAGGCGTTGTTGGGCGACGATTTCTCGTTGACCAACGCTGTGCTGGTGATCGTCACGTTGATCGCCATCGATATCGGCCTGTCGTTGATCAAGCAGCGCTCCCGCGCGTTCTCGCGCCTGCTTGACGGCGGGCCGACGGTCGTGGTCGAGCAGGGCCGCGTGCTTCATAAACGCCTGAAGCAGGCGCGATTGGACGAAGACGACATTCTTGAAGCATCGCGATCCGCCCAAGGCATTGTTGACATCAGCCGGATCAAATTCGCAATTCTTGAGCGCAATGGAAAAATTTCAATCATTCCGTATGAGTCAGCCGAGGAGGCCATGCCTATGAAAACGCAATCCACCCGCCAACCTGCAACGGAGCCCCCTGCACAGTTGCCGGAAAAAGACATTGGCCAGGGACTCACCGACGACGAGCGAGTGTCCAGAGAAGGTGAGGGCGATAGGAATGCAGACGGTGAAGGCGCGCGGGTGACACCGGGCCCGGAAGACGAGAAACGTTTGAAGCCCTGACTGTACGCCCTTGGTCAGACCTTGGCGCACGCCGATGGAATTATTTGAGCCAGGATCGGCTCTCTCGTTATAGAGGCGCTAAAAAGCGTCGCGTAACGGGTGTTGGCAGTCGCCGAGGCCTGAATAAAACTTGTGGATGGAGCCTGCCATGACTGTCTTTCAAACCCTGCAAAGTGCTTCTCAGTGGCAGCATGAAGGGCCGTTGCGTAGCCAGTACCATCGCCTTCTCACCGATTGGGACACCGGGTCCGCGCAAGCGGCGGCGGAGTTTTTGCGGGCGCAACTGGACCACGTCGGCGCCGCGCACAACAGCGCATTTCCCATGTCGCCCGACCAACTGATGAACTGGGTCGAAGACAACTGCACCGCCGTTGCCCAGGAATATGCGCAGTACTTGCAAGACCGGCAGCAAGGCGGCGGCCGCCGGTATTTCCAGAACAAAGCGCACGCCCTGTACTTCCTGCAGTGCGTGGCGCCGACCAAACAGGTAGATGGCGCCTGGCTCTACGGTGTACTCGCGCACTGGCGGGACTACCGCTACGACGGACTTTTGACCACTTACCTGGAAGAGCTCGGCGATGGCGAGCCGACGCAGAACCACGTCGCGATATACCAGCGTCTCTTGGCCGAACAAGGCTGCGACGGTGATTTCGGCTGGCAGGATCAGCATTTTCACCAGGGCGCCATCCAGTTGGCACTCGGCCAGAGCGGCGCGTCGCACATGCCGGAGATCCTCGGCTACAACCTGGGTTATGAGCAGTTGCCATTGCACTTGCTGATCTGCGCCTACGAACTCAAGGAGTTGGGGATCGACCCCTATTATTTCAGCCTCCATGTGACCATCGACAACGCCAGCAGCGGCCATGCCCGCCGTGCCGTGCAAGCGGTCCTGGCTTTGATGCCGAACGGAATGGACGCAACCGAGTATTGGCAACGGGTACGCCGCGGTTATCAGTTGAACGACCTTGGACAGGGCTCCACGGCGGCGATCCAGGCGTTCGACCTGGAAGAAGAAGTGGTGGCCATGCTTGAACGCAAGCGGCCGTTCGCGCAGCACATGCATTCGGACTACTGCCGCTTCGACGGCAAGAGTGTCAACCAATGGCTGGCGCAGCCGGGGCAGATCCGCAATTTTTTGCAGGCCATTGAGGACAAGGGCTGGATCAAGCGACACCAGGCGCCCGAGGACAGTCGTTTCTGGCAACTGATCGAAGGCCCGGGCGCCGCCATGTTCGGCGTGTTCAGCGGCTATGAAAAACAACTGCTGCGGGACTGGATAGCAGGGGATTGGCGCGACGCAAAAAGTAGTGCACGGCCACGCCCAGTGCGGCCGGTGTCGTCAGGCGCGAACGAGCACACGCCGGATGACCCTGAAACCTGCGCGTTGCGCAACGCACTGGCGCAACACGATGGCGAGCAGCAGTTGGCCCTGTTACTGCCGTGGCTCGGCCCTCACCGCCATCATCGTCCCGCCGGCTTGTTTGCGACCCGTCGTTTTATCGAATTGCGCGCAGGTCTGCGCTGACCGACAAGGAACCCCGACCATGCTCGAATTGCCGCTGTGTTCAACGCCCCCCGTGATATCGGCCCAATCGCAAGCCGACCGCGCGCTGCTGCACCTGGGCCGGCGCCTGCAGGCGCAGGGCTATCGCTTCATCACTCCCACGCCGCTCACCCACCAGCGGGTCATTGCCCGTTGGGATAACGCAGCGGCCAGCGACATGCGGGGGATTTTCGGTTGGTCGCGGCCATTCGATACGCAGGTGTTCGAAGCTGCCGAGCGGGAGGAACTGCAGCAGGCCGGAATCATCGTCAAGGCCCACGACCGCTGGCACAGCACGGTGCGCTGGTCGACCCTGAGGCCTTTGCTGCTGGCGCATTCGGCGTTTCCTACCGAGGAGGCTGATTCGGTGTTTTTCGGCCCCGACACCTACCGTTTTGCCAGTGTGATCGAAGGCTGCCTGCGCCAACGCTCCGCGCCGATACGCCGCGCCGTGGATATCGGCTGCGGCTCGGGCGCCGCTGCCTTGCTGGTGGCGCGTGCGCGTCCCGACGCTGAGGTGCTCGCGGTGGACATCAATCCCAAGGCGCTGCGCCTGAGTGCGGTCAATGCCGTACTGGCCGAGGCACCGAACGTCAGCGTTTACCACAGCGATGTGCTCGACAGCGTCGACGGTTGCTTTGACCTGATCCTCGCCAATCCGCCCTATATGAAAGACGGCCAGCAGCGTTCCTATCGCCACGGCGGCGGTGAGCTGGGCGAAGCGCTGTCGCTGCGTATCCTGCGTGAAGCGCTGCCGCGCCTGGAGCGCGACGGCACCCTACTGCTCTACACCGGGGTAGCCATGGTAGAGGGGCGCGATGTGTTTCTTGAGGCGGCCCGCGCCTTGCTGACCAGCAACGCTTTTGGCTGGACCTATCAGGAGCTGGACCCCGATGTGTTCGGCGAAGAACTGGAACAGCCGGGCTATGAGCACGTCGAACGCATCGCCGCGGTGGCGCTTACTGTTACCCGCCTGAGCTGATCGCTCATGGATCGCGCGCAACGCTTCGGCATTGAAGAAGAATACTTCATCACCGATCTGAGCACGCGGCGCATGCTCGCAGAGCCGTCGGCGCATGTGCTTGCGGCATGCCGCGAGGCCATTGGCAAGGGTTTCTCTTATGAGATGTTCCAGGGCCAGATCGAAGTGGCGTCACCGGTGTTTGACAGCTCCGCTGAAGCTGCCACTTACCTTGGCCGTGTCCGCCGCGAATTGAGCCAGGCGTTGGCCGGGCACAGGCTGGGTTTTATATGCAGTGGCGCGCACCCGTTGGCCGATTGGCAAGCGCAACGCGCGACACCCCAGGTGCATTTCCAGCGCTTGTTCGATGAGTTCCAGATCGTCGCGCAGCGCAGCGTGCTCAGTGGGCTGCATGTTCACGCAGAAATCCCGGTGGGAGTCGATCGGATCGCCGTGCTGAACGAGGTGTTGCCCTGGTTGCCCATGCTGCTGGCCCTCAGCGTTTCATCGCCTTTGTGGCAGGGCCGACCCAGTGGCTATTGCAGTTATCGGCAGGTGCTGTGTGACGAGTGGCCACGCATGGGCATTCCTGAATATCTATCGGATGAACCGGGCTTCGAGCGATACCTGAGTGTGTTGAGACGTAGCGGCGCGTTGGCCAGTGACGCGAATATCTGGTGGGGTTGCCGCCCCTCGTTGAGCTACCCGACGCTGGAGTTGCGCATGACCGATGCATGCCCGCGATTGAGCGATGCGCTGGCTCTGGCAGGGCTGTTCCGCGTGATGATCAAGCACGCTTGCCAGATGCCGGCGCCCGGCAGCCATTACAGTGTAGAACACCATTGGCTGCTTAAGGAAAACCGCATTCAAGCGAGGCGCTGGGGCTGCGCTGGGCGCTTTGTACTGGCACCGAACACGGAGCCTGTATCGCTTGAAGAATGGCTGGTGCTGGCGCAGCAGCAATTTGGTGAAACCGCCCGTGCGCTGGACGAGGAGGGCGTGTTCGCCCAGGCACGGCAAATGCTGCGCAACGGCACCAGCGCTGAGCGTCAGCTACGTGCCTTCAGTGCTCAGGCGTCGTCTGCCCTAGTAAGTCGGCAAGCGGTGGCTGACCTTTTGCTGGAAGAAAGCCGTGACGCCTGATGCGTATATGGGCTGATCTGCAATCAAGGTCTTTCACTAGGACTGGTTTTTCCCACCGCATCCGCGCTGTTATCCGATTTATGCAAAACCGTCTGAACTTCCCCGTCCCGCGGACCGTCGCAAAGATAATCACATCTCGAGGAAATACGATGAACAGTTATCCAAAGCCCCCCTTTAAACCTTAACAGCAACAGCAGCCCGTGCCCGGCGACCAGCCCAAGATGGACCCGATGCCCGATAGTGGTGAACAAACCTATAAAGGATTAGGCCGCATGACCAACAAAATTGCGTTGGTCACTGGCGCCGATAGCGGCATCGGTCGCGCAGTAGCCATAAGCGCGCTCAGCCAGAGGGTGGAGCGGTAATGCATGTCGGCCAGCATTTCTTTGTTGGTGAACTGCTCAATATCTCGCAACTGCTCTTCGCAGGCTGCCTTGAGCACCGGGGACATTAGACTGGTGACGCCTTGTTCGGGCTGTTTAGGCACGAGCGGATGCCTTTTTCGAGTGAAGGGCTGTCAATGAGTAAAATCACTGTGGCGGATATTAGTGTACCAGTCTAGGGGGTAATGGTTTCCGCCGATACGAAGAAAGGCCGCCACGCTTGGCTTAGGTGTGGCAGCCTTTTTAAACATAAACGGCGTTGCTCGCAGTTGAAACCCATAACCATATTAGATAATTAGCAACATAGATCCGGCATGCTGGGAATAGCTATACAAAGCGAATTAACTTGCACAGGTAATTATATTATGAGTGCAATTTTAAAGCATCGTCAAAAGAGTTAAAAGTATTTGGGAGATAGAGTGGGAATTTGTCGACAAGATACGGTCAAACTCAAACGAACTCTGATTATTGAGATCAGTTTGCCACTACCCAATGATATTAAAGATGCTTGATTTATCTCGAAAATCACCCATATTAATAGTATGTACACGCTACTGAACAGTCAGTTGCCTACCTAATAGGTAAATTATGAAATGCAAATCTATATCCAAAATCGAATGGAGAAATGCAACGGCGACAAGTAATCGACTTTTTGCCGAGGCTGATCGTCTTAATGAAGTCGCATATGGTCTCCTTAACGATAGACCCACCTCAGCAGAGACTATAAAACGATTCCAGATAGCTAGAGATGCAGCTAATGCAAAGTATGAAGAGGCCCAGCACGCTTGGAGAGCTGCGAAGCAACACTTGGTACAAAACGTCGTATCAGTTTCGACAAGCAATAATATCAACGTGTATGAGCCGGAGGATACCCCACCCAAAAGAGAGTCAAAGCGTGGCAAGAATAATTCAGATGGATAGTTCGTTTGGAACACGTCTTAAAGAAGAGCGTTTGCGACTTTGCCTTACTCAAAGAGAGTTGGGTGCGATCGGTGGAGTCGCAACGAACGCGCAAGCTCATTATGAAAAAGGTACTCGTTTCCCGAAGGCTGATTATTTGACTGCAGTCACCACTGCGGGCACAGACGCTTATTATTTACTGACAGGTCGCCATCCTCAAGGCAGACCTGCCTTAAGCATGACGGAGCATTCTCTTTTAGAGAACTTCCGATCAATGCCCCATCTCGACCAGGTAGCGGTTTCTCAGATTTGTGCATCCGTAGCCGGAGTGTCTCGCGACGCGAAGACTTAACTGACTGAAAAATGCGGAGGCAGTCCTGAGCGAAAAGACATAGCCTCTTCCATGCACTCATATCGGTGCATATTTTCGAAGTTCAATCGTTCAGTCGACTGCCTTAGGTAGCAAAAAAATCCGGCGTCCGCTCAACGCTTCTCAGCCAATCATTTCCGGACCAAAAATGCGCGCCAGCACTATGGTAGCCCCATAGAGGTGGATTTCAATCGCCATAAACCGCGAAATCCCGACTTTCCCTAGGAAAATCAGGGGATTGCATTTCCGTAATTTAGCGGTGAAGGAGAGATTCGAACCCTCGACAGCTCAAGCAGCTTGCCGTAGCCGATTCGGCGTCCAGCATGACTTCTTTTGGCCGATAGTGGCCACTTCCCTATCTCGGCTTTGCCATTTCCTCAACCATTGGCTTCCTAGTGCATCAGCAACGGTATACCCTCATCATAGGGACTGCGCGGAAACCGATAACTAATGGATCACTCAGCCATCACCCTCGGACTTCGTTTGACTGCCGTGAAGCTCTCGCCAGGAGCTTTTTCAACACGTTCTGTGTGCGGCCCGTAGGCTAGCTTTGGGCTTGCTGCTGATAGATTGCACATTGTCATTACTCGGCGCTTACCTATCTTAATCAGCACCAAAACAATGTCGATTCGGTCAGCTTCGGCTTAACCAACATGCCTTGACGAAGATTTGGACCTCTTGCAGTAGTTCTTCATCCGCTGCCTTGCCCCCCCCCCCCCC
>Ga0068851_10000023_pt1 | contig 126799 bp, 116 predicted proteins | sample KBSCornC12_FD_66588 | JGI IMG/M metagenome (GOLD analysis project Ga0068851, IMG submission 66588) | Corn rhizosphere microbial communities from Kellogg Biological Station, Michigan, USA - KBS Corn C1-2 | ecosystem: Host-associated > Plants > Roots > Rhizosphere > Soil ...
GATTTTGGAATAGTACTGAATATTGAGCGTAGCCGAAATATTCCCACCACTAACCCTTGGATAATTTCGATGGTTGCTGAGCGTAGTCGAAGCATGGATTTTAGATTTTGAATAGAATTCAGATTACCATGGATTTATTTACCCATCCGGAATTAAAGATGAACTTATTTAATTTTCTTCCAGATCGCTGAAGTGGGAGCTTTGCCGGTCATCAATTCGAGCATGTCGAAGATAAATTCATTTTCATTTTTACCATTGAGCATGGCTTTTATATCTGCTTCCGATTCCTGCATTAATGGGAGAACGTCAATTTTCCATTGTCCGTGTTCCAGGTTAAATACAAATTCCGTATCCGTTTTCTTGCCACTGTTGACCAGGTTAGCTTTCGCATTGTTCCCTTTTATTTTTGCTTTGCCCAAGGTGGCTCCTTCCAGCTTAGTTTTACCCATGCCATGGTTAAAGGCAAACGCTGTCATCGTGGCTGGAGTAAACCCGAGAATTTCTTTCTTAGAGGCCAGGTGACGGATCATCAGTACATTAAATTTTCCTGATAGTGGAAGCGCTTCGATGGCTAAAGAATCTGCACCGCGTACTTTTTCCAAAATCATTTTGAAATAATCCATGGACATCGAATCCAGGTATTTGACAGCTTCATCTCCTTTATTATCGAGCTGTGCGGCCTGGTAGGAAGTGAATGTTTTTTCCAAGTCAGCTTGGGGGCTTTGTGCAAAAGATAAAACTGCGATGAGGAGAAATGTGATGATGAGGAAATTTTTCATTTTTTTCAATTCAAAACAGGTTAACAAAAAAGTAAAGATGGTACTTATCCAAGATACATAAAGTTGGAAAAGTTAAATTAATCTACGGTTTTTATTGGAATAAGATCTCCAGGTTGTCTGAAATATTCACATCCGTGATGAAAGCCAATTTTATCATGATCGGTAGTCAAATTACCGTGTTGAACTGGCGATAGAATCGAAGGTCAATTATTAATTTGTAGAACACAAATACTATGAGTTATGAAAACCAAATTGATAGTTCTTCTGGCCACTTTATTGATAGCCTTTCATTCCCAATCGCAAAATGTTGGCATTGGCACTATTTCCCCATTGGCTCAATTGTCTGTTGGAAATACATCGCAATTCAGAGTCAACAGCACGGGGAATATCATCCGGATCAATGATCTGCCATATTCCTTTCCTGTTGCACAAGGGACCAACCAATATCTAAAGAATGATGGTGCCGGCAACTTAACTTGGGCTCCGGCTTCAAGGCCGGTGGTCCGGATTTTTTCTGCAGTACCGAATGGCACATTTACGGCATGGTTGATTGATAACACAACAGATTATCAGTCAGGATCAAATGCCAATCCGACGCTGGTCTTGCATAAGGGTTTTACCTATCAGTTCAGTATCAATGCAACCGGCCATCCTTTTTGGATAACGAACACGCCTGGATCGGGTTCATATTCGGTGGGGGTCACGAATAATGGAACGAGCAGCGGTGTTATCACCTTTACTGTCCCCATGGATGCGCCTGCAAACCTCTACTATTATTGTAGTGTGCATGCCGCGATGAATGGGACGTTTACCGTTTTATAAATAGGATTGGGAAGCAACTTCGGTTGAAGGAGAGGGATTATTGCTAAAAGCTCAAAACAGTTATAAACTATAACTTCGGAACGCACTACTTCGCAAATTAAAGATTTTGGGAATTATGATTTCGATGACTTCAGCGATTTCAAATGCGGTCAATTTTTTAGTTATAAACTATAACTTTGATCGAATCAAAAAATGCTTGTTTAAGATTTGGGTCGCTTCATTTTTATGTCTTTTAGAAATAATTTCAAAAGTTTAATAGCTTCTATGATATTTTTAGGATCCACTGAATAATAAGTGTCAGGATATTCTTCCTGAGGTTTTACGAGATGAACCTTACGAAGAATTCGGAAATGAACAGACATGGCCGGTTGAGAAATTGGATGGTCTTTTGAAATCTTTTTGACGGTGCAGGCGCCTTCCCTGACCAGTTGTCGGATAATTTTAGTTCTTGCGGGATGCCCGAGTGCTTTCATAATAGCACATAAGACCTGGTCTTCTTTTGGGTAACGATGAAATTTTGAAAATGCCATACTATTAAATTTTAATGTGATCAATAGGTGAAGAGTCTGAAAGTGCGACTTCAGTTATAAACTATAACTTATACCCTACTGCATAGTGTCTCGAGATTCCATTTTGTTACCGGTTTTTCAATTTATTTTTTAATTTCTTTAAATATTTTCAAATGTGCTTTTATACCCCCTTGTTTAGTTATAAACTATAACTTATAACCTCCGCCCCCCAGAGCATTGGTGGAAATACCTTACCCTCCCCAACTTCACTCTCCTTAAATTTTTGTCCGAACCAAAGCCCTCTTTATCCAAAAACCGCGCACTTAACTATCCACTTTCAGTTATTTTATCCTACAAAATTTTCCATGATGAAATTCTTCTTTTCTCTATTTCTCCTTTTTGGCTTTTTACTTGCAATTTATTCATGCCAATCTGAAGTCAAAGTGAATGTCAATGATTCTCTCACTGACACCGACATCACCTACGATTCCACTCTCGCAAAAAAACTAGGCGCCGATGATTACGGCATGCATCATTATGTAATGGCCTTTCTAAAAGCCGGGCCCAATCGCGATCAGGATTCCACCACTGCAGCAGAAATTCAAAAAGCACATATGGCCAATATCAAGCGCCTGGCTGAAGAAGGGAAATTAGTGGTGGCAGGTCCTTTCGAAGATGATGGTGAACTACGAGGAATATTCATTTTTGATGTGGCCACTGTCGACGAAGCAAAAACATTGACCGCAACTGATCCCGCTGTTCAGGCCGGAAGACTAATTATGGAGCTGCATCCCTGGTATGGGTCTGCAGCTATGATGGAAATTAATAATCTACATAAACGCGTTTCGAAGAACAGCTTTTAAGTTCTTCCCGGGGGCGTTGGCGGTGCGTTTCGCTGTTGCTTGAATAATTCAAATCGGGACATTTGTTTCTGCGCCGGAAAATAATTATTGCTCCGGTCAATGTCTGCTGTCTCCAGGTAAGGATCCAAAATGATTTGCTTGATGACTTTATCGGTGACAAAAACCTTGGAAACTTCTTTGTTATTCCTGCGCCAGATTTCTGCCGGAATCCGATGCTCTTCCACCGTGCTGTCTTCGTATACAAATCGAAGTATGATCGGCATGATCAATCCACCTTTATTTTTAAACGTCAGTGTGTAATAATTCTTTCCTGCATCGACTACAGCTTTTTCTTCCGGGCTAAGTTTATCAACATAAGCATTGTATTTATCCTCAGCGTCTTTTTCCGCATTCCTCTTCGAATATTTATCCACCAGAGTAGTATCGATTTCATCCTGGGTCATCTTGATCGATTCTCTGTTGCGTTCAGATGAAATACCATGAGGATTCTCACCGAGATAATTTTCTTCGTATGTTTTCTTCGAAGGATCCTCCGGTCTATCTGCACGTTGCCATTGTACATCCGCTAATTCTATATCGCAAGGATCAGTTGAAAAAAACCATCCGCGCCAAAACCAATCTAAATCCACTGCAGAAGCATCCTCCATCGTTCGGAAAAAATCTGCTGGCGAGGGATGTTTAAATTCCCATCGCATCGCATACTCTTTAAATGCCTTATCAAAAAGATCACGCCCCATCACTGTCTCCCGAAGAATATTAAGTGCCGTTGCTGTTTTTGCATAGGCATTGCTTCCAAGTGAAATGATGTTATCCGATGATGACATTATGGGCTCTAACTGACTCTTATCTCCTTTCATATAATCGGTGATCTTGTATGCAGCCCCACGACCAGAAGGAAAATCGCGCTCCCATTGCTGCTCTGTCAGAAATTGTACGAAAGTATTCAACCCTTCATCCATCCAAGTCCATTGACGTTCATCCGAATTGATGATCATTGGAAAATAATTGTGTCCAACTTCATGGATGATCACCCCGATCATTCCATATTTCTGACGATCCGTGTAAGTTCCATCAGTATCCGGACGACCACCGTTGAAAGCCATCATCGGGTATTCCATCCCGATATTGTTGGTGTGCACGGACCATGCAACGGGATAGGGAAAATCAAACGTATAATGCGAATACCATTTCAATGTATGCGCAACCACCTTAGTCGAGTACAGCCCCCAAAGTGGATTTCCTTCTTTCGGATAAATGGACATGGCCATAACATCTGGAAGTGTTGTCTGTTTTACCGCCATTGCATCCCAGATAAATTTCCTACTCGATGCAAATGCAAAATCACGAACATTATTAGCCTTAAAGTGCCAGGTCTTTTCTTTGTCGGATCTGCTCGATTCATTCGCTAATGCTTCTTCCGGTGTGATAATTAATACCGGTTTATCATAAGATTTCTGTGCTTGTGCAAATCGATCTTGCTGTGCTTTGGTTAAAACATCTTTTGCATTTTGCAGTTGTCCGGTGGCAGCTACAGCATGATCTGTTGGCACCGTGATGCTGACATCATAATCACCAAAGGCCAAAGTAAATTCACCAGAACCGAGAAACTGTTTATTCTGCCAGCCATTGATATCGTCATATACACACATGCGGGGGAAAAACTGGGCAATGGTGTAGAGATAGTTACTGTCTTTCGGAAAGAATTCATATCCTGAACGACCACCTTCTTTTGTACGATTGTTGATATTGTACCACCATTCAACTTTGAATGTATAGGTGCCTCCTGCAAGAATCGCTGCAGGTAAATCAACCCGCATCATCGTTTTATTAATCGTAAAAGCAAGGGGCTGCCCTGCTGCATTAGTCACCTTTTCCACATGATCACCACGGTCCGGTGTAATCTGCATTCGGGACAATTGATTAGAGGTAACTCTTGTATCCAACTTACCTGTCTGTGAACTATAAGTATCTGAATTTTCAGCAATCTGATTTTGATCCAATTGAAGCCAGAGGTAATCCAATGGATTAGGTGATAGGTTGTGATAAGTGATTGTTTCCTTTCCGGAAATCCGTTGGATGTGATCATCAAGATGAATGTCCATTACATAGTCCGCTTTCTGCTGCCAATAGGCATGGCCGGGAGCTCCGCTGGCTGTGCGGGTATCATTGGGAGTCGGTAATAAAGTGCCGAGCTGTTCGAATTTATTGATCTCTTGTGCAGTGGCCACATAAGCCAATACCATAAAAAGAGAAAGGAGCGTATTGCGCGTGCGGATCATCTTGCTCATCCTGTTATAATTTAAGGTTGGCAAAGGAAACTAAAAAAATGTGGAAACTTTCAACGTTTCGATTAAACGGTATGTGAAGGCCGTGCTAACCATTCATACGGACGCCCAACTCAGCATGGAAGAGGTGAATTCGCGACCGATCGACATACAATGTCTTGACTTTTTGGATAGCCAATATGGTCTCCGGTCGTAGCCGGGCAATGATGTCCTTTCCACCTAACTTTCCATAGAGAAAACTATCACTCCCCAGTGGTTCCATCGCTTCGACCATAACGTCAATCGGCTGATAAGAAGCAATGGCTAATCCATTGTCCCCGTGAATATCTTCAGGTCGAATGCCTATCGTCCACTTTCCAGCTGAAATGTCTTTTGGTAAATACGCATTAAGATCAATTTCAAAGGATTTCTTTTCATCAGTGAACACACGATTTTGATCCAGTGTGCCCTCAATAAAATTCATTGCCGGACTTCCGATGAATCCAGCCACGAATATGTTTGCTGGAGTGTGATAGGTGTTCATCGGCGTATCAAACTGCTGAAGCACACCATCCTTCATCACTGCGATCCGATCCGCCATGGTCATCGCTTCGGTCTGATCATGGGTGACATAAATCGTGGTCACTCCCAAAGTTTTTTGCAAACGGGTAATTTCAATCCGCATCTGCACGCGAAGCTTGGCATCAAGGTTGCTTAATGGTTCATCGAACAAAAAAACTTTTGGATTGCGGACAATGGCACGACCGAGAGCAACGCGTTGTCGTTGTCCGCCTGACATCGTTCCCGGTTTTCTTTTTAAATATTGTGTCAACCCAACAATGTTGGCTGCTACATTGACCCGTTTTTCTATTTCTGCTTTTGGCACTTTCTTAATTTTTAGTCCAAATGCCATGTTTTGATAAACTGTCATGTGTGGATAAAGTGCATAGTTCTGAAACACCATCGCGATGTCGCGGTCCTTGGGCGGAATGGCATTGACTAACTTATCTCCGATGAATATTTCACCTGAGCTGATGTCTTCCAGTCCGGCTATCATGCGCAAGGTGGTGGATTTGCCGCAACCCGAGGGCCCTACGAGCACAACAAATTCTTTGTCTTTGATCTCCAGCGTAACATCATGCACCACGGTAACAGCGCCGTATTGTTTAGAGAGATTTTTAACAAGGACTTCAGACATCGTTATTCTGTTGTGACTATTTGTTTGAATTGTTTCTGATCGGCATCATAATATACCTTATACATTTCTAAAGCCTGCAAGGCTAACAAAGATTCGATAGTGGATTCAGCGCCGGAATTTTTGTTGATTGCTGTTGAGCTATTGATGCCATCGTATCCTCTTCCTGTTGCCGGGTCATACATCATGGCCTTTGCCGGATTCTCACCAAAAAACCACATGGCGAGTTGGCAGGCAAGGTCAAGATACTTCTTATCCTCCTCGCCTGCGAGTGCATGTGCCTGGAGGGCAGCCCAAATCATTGGACTGCGGCCATAAGCAATCTGGTTGAATGCTGCTGTTTCATATCGACGAATCTGGTCCCCATTTTTCTTTAGCCAAAAATGATCCAGTCCCCCGACTTTTAAAACAGCCGGATAAAAATGATCCACTTCATAGATTGCTGATTGCATCATAGTGGAATCCAATAATTCCTGCCCTACAGTCATTAAAGTAAAAGCCTGGATGTTTCCATAGGCATGCCATAAATTTCCCCAACTCCGAAACGCGCCATCCTCAAGACTATCAGGTGCATGCGTCTGCATCATCATGATACCATCTGTCATGTGGCGAATAAATGAAACAATAGAATCACGAAATGGAGATTGCTGTTCTTGTGCTGCGGCAATCAATAATGCCATTGAAATAATTGAAGCCTGGTCTGTACCTGACACTTTTGGCAACCAGGCAGGAACTGTGAAGCCACCTGCTGTATCTGTTGACGTGGATCTGAATTGAGGTTCTTTTAATATAATATGGACAAGCCGTGTCTGTTGATTTTTAATGCGCTGTGAAAGCTGCATGTCCTGGTGATCTAAATAATTGTTGATCACCCCAAATGCCCAAAGTGATCGCCAGGCCCACCATGATGGTTCTGCTCTGCTAGTTGATCCGGTTTTATTAATGCTTCCGTCGGGCCAGATGAAATTGTAATAATATCCATTGTCCGCCTGCATGGCCAGGAGAAATTTTACCAACATTTTTCCTTTATGAAAATACTGGAGCGAATCGGTTTGCTTGTATCGTAGCAAATAAAAAATCGCTGCACGCGAAGCATCATCCACACAGGCAATGCCTTCATCTTTGTCTCCCACCGCATGATAATCCGGATACTCAGAATAAATATGGACGATGCCGACAGTATCATCGCCCATCCTGATCTCTTCATATAATTGATCAAGATGAGCAGTGTTGATGACAGATACAGGTTGTTTGTTTTCTTTCTTTTCCTGGCAACTTTCAGAAAAGAAAAGAATCATGAATCCTGAAACCAGGACTATGCAAGTGCGGAGTGTAGATTGTATTTTAATGGTGATCATGCTTTTCCCTGATCTGCTTTTAATTGCGCAAGCAAATCCTTTGTATTGACGGAAGCAAAACCACAAGCGACGTCCGACATCGCATAAGGAATCACAATGCTGTCGAGATGTTCCATCCATCCGCAAGTGTACAATACATTAGGCACATAGCCCTCCCGCTCACTATCTAAGGGCTCCATAAGCGGTCCTTTTAACATCGAGATAATTTTATGTGGTTGCTCAAGATCAAGTAAAGTGACACCAAGTGTATATCGACGCATGGGACCAACATGATGAGTGATCATCAACCAGCCTTCGGGCGTTTCGATTGGAGAACCGCAATTTCCTATTTGAACAAGTTCAAAATCCCTTGTCGGAAATTGCAGCGGTTCCTTTTTATTCCACGTCATGTAATCATCGGAGTGCATGATGGCAAGTGATTCACCACCTTGTCGGGAGAGTACATAATACTTTCCATTTAATTTTCTCGGGAAAAACGCAATTCCCTTGTTCTCAATCTGGCTACCCTTAAGGTTTTTTATTTTAAAATGTTTAAAATCTACAGTCTCCAGCATTTTCGACTGAATGTTTTTCCCATTATATGCCGTATAGGTGCCTAAATAATTGACAACGCTATTCTCTTCAAATTTCACCATGCGCAAATCTTCCATACCCATCGATTCACTTTTCGCTTGTGGAAAAATGATGCGCTCCGATAATGGAATGCTATCATCAAAAGTGATATCATAATGGTCATCATCTCCATGCGGAGGCGTGGATTTAACTCCAGCTGTTCGCCACGGCCCTTGCTCAGTGAATTTGATGTGATGTTGATTGTCGATAACCCCTTCCATAAAACCTACTGAAGAAATATGCCCTTCTCCAACAGAGCGAAGTGTCAACACAAATCGGGTATCACCAGCTGAAAGTCCGCTTTGATCAGGATGAGGAACAATGCTCGGATTAAACAAGGCTGCTGCTTCAACTGAATATTCTTTCGTCAGGTAAGAGCCGAACACTAGTTTTTGTTTTGCATTCAATACCGTTCCGTTTTTCAATTCATTCAATCCACGTTCTGCGTGTTCTAATAGAATTTGATTGAAATAACGGTGACGATGTCCAAACAAGGACATAGTTTGTTGATGAATTATGTCTGCTTCCTGATCGGACAACTGACGGGAGAAATTAGCGAAGCGTGGTAATCGTTCTGATTCACCGGGATCGAGATAGAGTAGGATTACTTTTTTAGGGTCTGCATCAAAATGAATAGGAAGTCGTTGTGCTAGCATGAGTTTGGTTATTCTTTTTGTCCGGAAGCGGCCATGCTCTGGATAAAATATTTTTGAAAAAACATATACGCGATTATAATCGGCATGGCGAGCAAGGTTGCACTCGCGAGCTTCATTCCGATCTGTCCCATCGATCGTCCACCGACCGCAAATAGTGTGACGAGCTGTGGCATCGTCATTAGCTTTTCAGTGCGCATCACGATGATGGGCCACAAGACATCATTCCACGTTGTCATGAAAGTGATGATACCAACAGTGATGATAGTGGGACCTGATACAGGCCAAAGTATCTGAAACAAAATGCGCAATTCGCTGCAACCATCAATCCGCGCAGCATCAATCAAATCCTGCGGGATAGACATGAAGTGTTGTCGAAAGAGCAATATCGCAAAGGCATTGATCAGCCCGGGGATAATCAATGCTAAAAATGAATTCGTCCAATCCAGTTTAACCATCAGGATGTAAGTCGGTATGATCGTCAGTTGAAAAGGCAGCGTCATGCTGAATATGATAATGTAGAAAATCAGGTTTCTTCCTTTAAAAGAATGCCTTGCCAGTGCATATCCTACCATCGAACTAAAAACCAAAACACCCATTGTCACAGCACCAGATACTATTATACTATTGATCAAGGATCGGAAAATCGGAATGCTTTTAAACAAACGGATATAATGATCAAGTGTAAAGTTGACTGGCAGAAAGGATATATGTTCAATGCTACGCTCTTCAGAAAGAGATGCACTGATCATCCACAGAAACGGATAGAGAAAAGCAAGTGCAGCCAGGATGAGAATAATATATAAGATGGTTTTTCTCATGCTTTGTTGCTTTCAATAAATGTTCGTTGAAGAAAAACCACGAATAGGATCAGGACCGCAAAGACTAATCCAAGTGTAGCAGCATAACCCATGTGGTAATAGAAGAATCCTTGTTTATACATATACAACACAGTAGACAGCGTACTGTTAAGCGGACCACCACCGGTCATCACATAGGGTTCAATAAAAAGAGAGAATCCTCCAATGGTAGATAAAACAACGACCATGAAAATGGTTGGATTGATAGCGGGAATAGTGATCCATTTAAATTGTTGCCATTTGCTTGCACCTTCGATGGATGCTGCTTCGTACAGTGATTTCGGAACAGATTGCAGACCAACGAGAAAGAGAATGATGTATAGTCCAACATTTTTCCATGTTGCCATAATCGCGATGGCTGGCATGGCCCATTTCGCATCAATCAACCAGCCAATTTTAGGAATTCCTATTTTATTTAAAAGCTGATTGATCGTGCCTAATTCATATCCATACAATTGCTGCCACATGATTGTGATGACAACGCCGGATACCACGACCGGCATAAAAAATGCACTGCGGAAAAATCCCCTGAACCATAATTTTTCATTCAACACAACAGCAAGACCCAGCGCTACCATCAACTGCAGTGGAATGTGCAGCATGAGAAATACGATTGTATTGCCCAATGATTTTAAAAAATAATGATCCTGGAAGAGTTTGATATAATTAGCGAATCCCACCGGTTTCATCGGGCCGATGATATTCCAATCATGAAAGGTGAGGAACAACGAAAAGCTAATCGGGAAAAGAATAAAGACCAGGAAGTATATCACGTAAGGCGATACCAGGACATAAGAGGATATGGAGGATTTGATCTTCATGCAGTGTCGTGGTTTATCGGAGATAGAGCAGATCTACGGCATGCGCTGCGTCTTTGATGCCTTGAGCAGGAGGTTTCAGGCCATAGACGACACAAGCTTCATATTCTTGTGAAATAAGATCAAGTACTTCCTTCATGTAGGGTTCGCAATCAATGCCTCGCAGGTGTTCCGTTTGCCTCGCGAAAGGCACCAATTCAGGATGAACTTTGAAATAAGATGCAAAAGAAGGATTGTCCATTAAATTTTTTCGTCGCGGAAATTGTCGTGACATTTCAAGAAAATCAAGGTCTGCTTTTTCAGACAACAAAGTTTTCAAAAAGCGCCATGCATTTTCCGGATGTTGACACGTATTGAAGATGACGATGTTTTTTGGATCACCATAAGTATAAATCGGACCTACATGATCATCCGGCACCGGCACTTCACGGAAATCATATTTTAATCCGGCAGGTTTGAATTTTTCATTGAAATCAAAAGTCCATGGCCCGGTAAATGTGGTAGCGACTTTTTGCGCTAAAAAAGGATCCCGTTGTCCTTTCAATGATTCTTTTGGAAAATATTCCGGTATATATATTTTTTGCAAAAAATCAAAGACCATCACACCATACTCATTATCGAATGCCGCTTTACCATCTTTGACTAAGGGTGCACCACCGGAAGCTGCATAATAGAGCGGAAGGAAATTAAAAAATCGTTGCCACCAGATCGCATTGACTTCACTTATGCCCAGGTAGGTGTTTGATGATTTTAATTTTGCACCTGCTGCCAGAAAATCTGTGTAGTGCCCGGGAATCGAATCCATTCCTTCTTTTTTAAATAAACTTGGATTGTATTCCATCATGATTGGATTCACCTTCCACGGAATTTGATAAATGTGTCCATCCGAAGAGGTGATTTCCTTTACGACTTGTGAATCACATCGTTCATACAGGAAGTCTAAAAAACCATCCAACGTATCTAATGGAACAAGTACTCCACTTAGTGCAAAATCTTCAACATCACCTTGCCACATATTAGCATAGATGTCCGGAGTTGTTCGGCCTACAACAGCCGCCAGGATTACTTCTTCGCTGGATTGTCCTTCGGGAACAATTTGAAATGCAACGGGAAGATCGGTGTGTTCCTGGTTCCACGCGTCAACATATTTTTTAGTGAAATTGATTTCTTCCGTATTGTTAGAGGACCAGAAAATAAGACCGTTATGATCCCGATCCTCTTTCTGACAAGATGGAAGCGCAAATAACAATAAAGCAGCAACAAGGCTCGCCTTCCATATCATTGTAATGTTGCCTTGCTGATTATTCACAATTAATTTTTAACTTTTAGTTTTTAACTTTTAACTTAATTACGATCGTACCACTTTGGTACTATAGCTCGCCGGTTTATTCAATTGAAAATGATTTCCCCCGGGAGGTATAAATTGTCCCGGTGTGATTTGTTTGTTCCAGTCAAATTTGCTTTTCTCCTGGTAGATCTTTCGAAATTGCAGTGGTGTACACTGATGGACTTCTTTAAAGAGCCGGTTGAAATTAGCGATGTTATTAAAGCCGGACATAAAGGCTACGCGACTGATTTGTTCATCGGATTCAATAAGCAATTTGCAGGCATGTTCAATACGCATGGAAATGAGGTAATCGGAGAAAGAACGGTTCGTTGCTTTTTTAAAAAAGTGGCTGAATGCACTATCGCCCAGGTTGACTTCACCCGCCACATCGGACATCTTGAGACTGCTTTCTTTAAAATGTTTCATGATATATTGATACGCGGCATGTAATCGTTTGCTGTTGACCTGCACCGGGTTGACATTAAAACCTTCGCTGGCCAGGTAATCACATTCTTTCGACTTGGATAGCAAATCCAGGAGAAGTAAAAAGGATGCTGCACTCTGTACCCCATTCAGTTTGACCAGTTTTTGCATTTGCCGGAATGCTTCACGACGGGTGCGCCCATAAAACCGAATGCCTCTTCCCGAATTGATCATCAGGTTTTGCATCTGGAGGAAAGGCTTCTTGGTTAAAAAAGCTTTGTCAAACAAATGCATGTCAAACTGTATCGTGATCACCCTGCAGGGATTGTCTTTCGTTCCCTTCCGGATATCATCATCCCATTTATGAAACAGATATGGGCCGATCAGCACAAGGTCTTCATCTTTATATTGAGCTGTCGAATCTCCCACAATCCGGGTCCCGGCACTTCCTGACACCAGTGTTAATTCAAATTCCGGATGATTGTGAATCGGGTACTCAAAACCGTTGTTGACTGAGTCCAGAATCACAAACAAGTCCGCACCTGTGACTGGGGTGATCTCCTGATATACTTTCATAATATTAATAAGGGTTTATATCTGTTCAATCAGATTTTCATAAAAATACCATTCTTTTCACTTAAAGTACAAATTCCTGGAATGGTGATTTTGTAGTTTCACCTACCATTCCCATGCACATTCAGCTGATTCCGGATTTTACCCGGTCCCTCAGCAAACACCCTGTTTATCTCGTTTTATAAAGCGACAATACACCCTTCAATGAAGAAAAATCTAATGTGCTCCCTATTGGTGATGGCCACCTATCTCACCATGGCGCAGAATATCACGGTCACCGGCACAATCCTATCCGCCGAAGACCAACAACCCATTATCGGCGCCAATGTCATTCTTGTTGGAAGCACCATTGGTGCCACGACTGATTTCAATGGAGCATATTCAATAGAAGCTCCTCCAGATGGTCGGCTGCTTTTCACGTACACAGGTTTCTCCAACCAGGAAATATCTATCAATGGGCAAACCCAAATCAATGTGACGCTCAAGACCGATGAGCAAATGCTGGAGGATGTCGTCGTCACTGGTTACAAAAAGGAAATCAAAAGCAATGTCTCCAGCTCGATCTCCACTATAAAAGCAAAAGACATCGATCATCTTCCGCTTCTCGGACTGGACCAGGCATTGCAAGGACAGGCTGCCGGTGTTCAGATTACACAAACTACCGGTGCACCCGGCGATGATATTGCAGTTCGTATCCGTGGTGCAGGAACATTGGGAAATAACAATCCACTTTATGTTATCGATGGCGTTCCGACAACCGGTAACATCAATATGTTTTCGATCAGTGACATCGAATCGATTCAAATTCTGAAAGACGGCGCATCTGCTTCTATTTATGGAGCACGTTCTGCGAATGGTGTAATTGTGATCACCACGAAGAAAGGAAAGAAAGGCAAACCCGCATTCGAATTTAATTCTTACTACGGTACACAGGAAGCTAATCGCCTACCCTCCCTGCTCAACAGCACCGATTATCTTAAAATTCGCAATGAAGCCATCAATAATTCGAATGCATTACGCGATCCCATTCGTCAACTCGATACTTATCCACTTTCCATATTGGATACTTTACCCAATGTGGATTGGCTGAGTCATTTGTTTAGTAATGCACCGATTCAACGCTATTCATTAGCTGCATCAGGTGGTGGAGATAATGGGAGCTTTTATATCATGGGTGAATACTCCAACCAGGATGGTGTGTTCAGGGGACAAAGTTTTGATAAATATTTGCTCCGCTTCAATGGTGATATCGGAACAAAGAAATTCAAAGTTGGAAATAACCTATCCCTTTCTTACACTACAAGAGATGTCATCGGCAGTAGTGGTGATGGTGGTGGTCCGGGAAATGAGTTAAGTGGTATTCGATACACCCTGATCGCAGCACCGGTTTTTCCTATTTATGATGACCAGGGAAATTATATCAATACATCGGCATCCTTAGGTGATCCAACATTGTATGGTGATGGCAATGCCAATCCACTAGCTTTCGTCGATGCGACTGACTGGACCATACAGCGCTACAGAATTTTTGGAAATGTTTTCGCTGAATACAATATCACTGACCATCTGAAATTTAAAACTACGGCGGGCATCGATTTGCTGATGCAAAATGAATCGATTTTTAAACAAAGACTTTCTGTGGCCATTTATGATCCGACTTCTCTTTCTCAAGGCGATGTGACGGATCGCAATTTAATTTGGAACAATACACTTGAATACAACACAGCGCTCGACGCAGGTCATAATCATAACCTGAGTGTACTGGTCGGCATGGAAGCTATTGATGATCGCACAGATTATCTCGGCGCTTCAGCTCGTAATTTTTTACGTTCTGATCCTAATTTACATTTTATCGATAATAGTCTGAACCAGGAATACGGTGATATCGGTGCTTCCGGCATAGCTACCGAATGGGGATTACTTTCCTACTTCGGCCAGGTTGGTTATAATTATAAAAACAAATACATTTTGAATGCTTCCGTGCGTCTTGATGGTTCTTCACGTTTTGGAAAAGACAATCGTTGGGGAACGTTTCCAGCATTCTCTGCTGCATGGAATGTGACGGAAGAATCTTTTATGAAAGACATCAAATCCATCTCTCATCTTAAACTGAGAGGAAGTTGGGGACAACTGGGTAACCAGGAAATTGGTATCTATCCTTTTAGTTCATTGGTACAAACCGGTTCGTTGGTGTATGATTTTGGCGGACAGATCACTACTGGTGCTGAATTAGTGGAGACCGGTAACAGCGATATCAAATGGGAAACCACCACACAAACGGATGGTGGAATCGAAATGAGTTTCTTTGGTGACAAACTTTCCCTGACAGCTGATTATTACGATAAAAAAACCAATGACATTCTGGTTCGCGTGCCACTGCCACAATCGGCTGGTGATTTTACTCCACCATATGTCAATGCAGGTAAAGTAAAAAATACAGGATTTGAATTCGGTCTCACGTATCGCAACGCAGCAGGTGGCTTACATTATGACATCGGGGCCAACATCGCTACCGTTCATAATGAAGTCATATCGCTTGCCGGCACCGAACCATTGTTGGGCGGATTTGGATTATCTGATGGACCGATCACGAAAACTGAACCTGGTTATCCAATGGGTTCATTCTTCTTGTATAAAGCTGAAGGTCTTTTCCAGACACAAGCAGAAATCGATGCTGCACCTTTTCAAAGTGATGATACACGTCCCGGTGATGTTCGCTTCGCTGATCTCAATGGTGATAATGTGATTGATGATAAAGACCGTGCGCATTTAGGAAATCCATTCCCTGATTTCACTTATGGTTTCAACTTAACACTCAGCTACAAACGATTTGATCTGTCGATGTTGATCCAGGGCGTGCAGGGCAATGATGTGTATTTTCTTTATGGCAATTTCGCTTATGAAACTCAATTGCGCGGTTTCAATAGTTACAGTGACATCTTAAATCGCTGGACACCGACGAATACCAATACCCAAATTCCAAGAGTGAGTGTTGATGACCGGAATCGAAACAGGAGGACCTCTACCCGATTCCTGGAAGACGGATCATACACGAGAATGCGAAATCTGACGTTAGGATATGATCTCACCCATGTCATCAAAAATGGGAAACTATCGTTCTGGCGGGTTTATGTTTCATCACAGAACTTATTCACCATCACGAAGTATCACGGTCTTGATCCCGAGATCCAGGCGAATACCAACGACACTAAAGGATATGATATTCCCTCTGATTTAGCAGTTGGAATTGACTGGGGAACGGTACCGGCAGCGAGGACATTTTTAATTGGCATGAATCTTAATTTTTAATCGCCATGAAAACACAACTGATATCATTCTTTGCACTGATTACACTGCTCATCACCAGTTCATGCAATGGACTGTTGGATAAAGAACCATTAGGTCGTTTGGATGCCGATACTTATTTCCGCACTGAAGACGATGCTATTCAAGCCGTGAACACAGCATATCGTTCTTTACTGGTCAGCAATGAAAATAATAATTTCTATTGGGTATTAGGTGTCGTAGCTTCTGATGATGCAATTGCAGGAGGTGATGGTTCACGTCCGGGCATCAATGATCTTGATCTCATGCACCAGACTCCGGCTACTGAGGAATTGAATGATCTATGGAAATTAAATTATGCTGGTATTGTTCAGGCTAACACAGTCATTGAAAAAACTCCACTCATCGATGCCGATCAGGCATTCAAAGACAGGGTGATTGGCGAAGCGCTTTTCCTGAGATCCTATTATCATTTTGTTCTTGCACAGATATTTGGTGATGTGCCCTTGATCTTAAAGATTCAGGCACCGGACCAGGTATTTGTCACACGAACTGCACAAGCAACAGTTTATGCACAAGTGGCCAGTGATTGTGCTCTGGCTGCATCTATGTTGCCCGTATCCTACCCAGCCGCTGATGTTGGTAGAGCAACCAAGGGAGCAGCATTAGCTTTAAAAGCAAAAGCAGATCTCTACCTGAAAGATTACAATGCTGTCGTTTCGACAGTTGCTGATATCAAAGCACTTGGCATTTATTCTTTGCAAGCCGACTATCAAAATAATTTCAGGGACAGCACTCAAAACAACAGTGAATCCGTTTGGGAAATACAACATACTAATCTTGAATTGGGTGTTGGTAATAGTCTCAATCAGTGGTGGACCTCCAAGAAAGTACCAGATGGATATGGTTTTGCTGAAGTTGATACCAGCTTCGTCAACACGTTTGAACCCAATGATCCGAGATTAAAATTTACTGTGGCCAGAAAAAATGAAGATTATTTTGGCGTCACGTATAAAGCTTCCTTTTCTTCAACAGGAGTAAGCCCAAGAAAATATCTTCAACCGGTCAGCGAAGTCACGCAAAAATCAGATGGTGGTATCAACTACACCAACATTCGGTATGCTGAAGTATTGCTTTGGGAAGCAGAAGCTTTAGCTGAACTCGGTCAAACTTCGCAAGCATTAGTTCCATTGGAAGAAGTTCGTGCAAGAGCTCGTGCCCAGGCTGCTGATCCCTCGACGACATTACCTGCGGTCACAACAACTGATCAGGCTCAACTCATTGATATTATACGACATGAACGAAGAGTGGAACTCGGGTTTGAAATGCACCGCTTTTTTGACCTGGTTCGCTGGGGCATCGCTGCACAAAAAATTCCTGGATTTGTCGTTGGAAAAAATGAAGTTTTCCCGATTCCTCAGACCGAACGTGATTTGAATCCAAACCTTTCTCAGAATCCGGGGTATTAATAGATGATGAAAAATGTAAAGTGTTGGATATTTTGCCTGTTCTTTCTCTCCACGTGTGAGATGCTGGTTGCGCAAACGGGACAGGTTAATATCCAACGTATTGAATTGATGCCTAATGAACCTTCCCCATATTTCATGCGGGATTGGAAAGCCGTTGCACAAGGTTATGATTCCTTGGTGTATGACATTTCCAGGAGCGGTCAATATCTTCCTCTTGTTTTTATTCGCTCGAAGGGTACCAACTATCCGGACCGTGGTTCATTCGGCATTGATTCTTATGTCGGAACATTCAGTTCCGATAATGGAGAAGCCATCAATGTATTGCCTTCTTTGGTTAGTGCATCATTAGTCGGTATTGACAAACGTAATCAGTTTGGACAAGACTGGATCCTTATGAGCCAGGACTATTTCAATATTGCGAATGAAGAAAATCTCTATCTCAACAATATCGGCGGACATAGTGGTAGTGACTGGTGGTATGACATGTTGCCGAATATTTATTTCTACGAACTCTACGATCTCTATGGTCCGGTCGGTGATGCCGAATCACAATATCATCTCATTGCTGACCAGATGTATGGTGCAGTAAAAGCAATGGGAGGTAAAACTACACCATGGACGAAGGCCAACATGGATTATCGTGCATGGGACTTCCTCCACATGACACCTAACCCGGATGGTGTACATGAACCCGAAGCTGCAGGTGCTTATGCGTGGTTGCTGTATCATGCTTATCAGAAAACCGGAGATGCAAAATATCTTCAGGCTGCTGAATGGAGTATGGAATTCCTCAATGGACTTGCCAGTAATCCTGCCTATGAATTACAACTTCCATTTGGTGCTTATACCGCCGCCAGGATGAATGCCGAAATCGGTACCAAGTATTTAGATGAAAACTTTTTGTACTGGATTTTTAATCGCGGACCATTACGTGGTTGGGGAACCATTGTCGGTAATTGGAACACCTTCGATGCCAGTGGCCTTGTTGGCGAAGCAAATGATGCCGGCAATGATTATGCCTTTCAATTGAATGGCGTGCAACAAGCTGCGCAGCTTGCCCCATTGGTCCGGTATGACAAACGATTTGCAAGAGCGATAGGAAAGTGGATCCTCAATGTCGCAAATGCAACACGACTGATGTATCCGGGATTTTTACCCAGCAATATGCAGGATGCAACAGCCTGGTCCAATGCGTATGATCCAAATGGTGTGATGGGCTACGAAGCTTTGCGTGAAGTTTGGAACGGCATGAGTCCTGTTTCCACCGGTGATGCATTGAAAGGCGGATGGGCTGGTACTAATCTTTCGCTCTATAGCACCTCCTCAATTGGCTATCTCGGTGCTATTCTTAAAACCACGAATCAGGATAAGATCCTTCAAATTGATTTACTGAAAACGGATTTCTTTCATGACAATGCATATCCGTCATTCCTTTATTTCAATCCTTTTAACTCATCTAAGTCAGTTACACTGGATGTCGGCCCTGATGCAAAAGATATTTATGATGTCCTGACAGAAACTTTCCTGGCATCGAATGTTAGCGGTGTTGTTCAATTAAACATTCCGGCTAACCAGGCCATCTCTATTGTATTGGCACCCGCTAATGGCACTATTAGTTTTAACAAAAACAAAATGCTGATCGATGGCGTTATCGTCGATTATAAGCAAACCCAACAAGCATTTAATTATTCGCCGCGCATACAGGCATTTGCAACGGAAAACAATACCGTTGAAAAAAACAAAACGGTAACCTTTTATGCAAAAGGAATTGACCAGGAAACCAAAGATCTTACGTACACTTTTTTCTTTCCTGATGATACCATTTCTGGTTTAGCTAAAACAGCAACGTGGACAACTCCGGATGCAGAAGGACCTGTTACTTTAAAATTAGTGGCCACTGATGAAGCTGGTTTGACCGACACTGCATTTCTCACTATCAATGTTGTTCAGGAAATCAATATTTCACCGGTCATCAATAATCTCGTTGCCGGAAGTCGCTATACTCAGCCTAACGGGGCCATCACATTAAGTGCAGATGTTACGGATGCCAACAACGATCCGATTACTTACGATTGGACAACTACTGGTGGATCTATCTCTGGAACAGGAAATAATGTCACCTGGACTGCTCCCGCTAATGAAGGAATCTATACTGTTCAACTCCAGGTCAATGATGGACGCGGTGGAATGTCCACTGCCAGTGTAAAATTGCTGGTCATTGATTTAAGCCAGCATGTTGAGGGCAACATTATAGCCTGGTATCCTTTCAATGGCAATGCATTGGATATCAGTGGGAATCAATTGAATGGATTGGTCAGCGGAGCAAAATTGACGACGGATTCTTTAGGACAACCACAAGCCGCCTATTTTTTCGATGGTGTCAATGATCACATTCGGGTCACCAATGCTCCCGTTCTGAATTTTGGAGATAGAATCACTGTAACCAGCTTTGTTAAACCGGGAACAATCGGCGATAAGGAACGTTTTATTCTTTCCCATGGCAGCTGGCAGAATCGCTGGAAAATTTCCATTACTCCGGAAGGGAAACTTCGTTGGACCTTAAAAAATACCACCGGAGGGGTAAAAGACCTCGATTCAGAAACAACTTTAGAAGAAGCTCATCAATATCATGTAGCTTGTACATACGACGGTCAATTCATGGAAATCTACATAAACGGACGATTAGAGAGTTTTACCACATTCAGTGGCACGCTTAATCCGAGCCCGGTAGATCTCGAGATTGCTCAAATCATGCCGGATGACCCCTCTTATAATTTCGGTGGTGTTTTGGATGAAATCAAAATTTTCGATTACGCCCTATTACCGGATTCTGTGTTTGCAGAAAGTGGCCAGGTGCCTACCAATATTGCAGATCCAGATTATCGGAACGGAATCGATCTGAACATTTATCCTAACCCCGCGCACGAATCCATCACCCTTGAATTTACCAATGCTGAGACGGCGCAATATTTCGCCAACTCGACTTATCATCTTTTCAACATCCTTGGACAAGAAAAACTAAGTGGACAATTAAACGGCCACAGTAGTCAAAGCATAAATCTAACATCATTGACTCCGGAACTCTACCTGCTCAACATTAGCAAGAATGGAAAGCAAGTGAATAAAATATTCTGGATTAACTAAACACGGACATTATCTATTATTAACAATAAAAGCATTTATCTAATGAGAAGAAATTACTCGTATTCTTTTTTACTAGTCTTGCTGGCTTTCCTGGTGCCAGATATCAGGGCCCAGCAACTGGTAGCTAATTACACCTTCGACGGCAAGGCCGGCGATGCGTCAGTATATGCCAATAATGCCCAAGTGCATGGTGCATTGCTTACCCAGGATCGTTTCGGGGTAGCCAATCGTGCATTTTGGTTTGATGGCGTTCAATCTTATCTCACAGCTCCTAATGCTGCACAATTGCAGTCACCGACTACTTCGGTGAGCTTCTGGGTACGTGTGGATGAATTGCCTGCGCAAGGAGAAGTATTCTTATTGTCTAATGGTGGCTGGCAAGAGCGATGGAAAATTTCATTGCCCTCGCATGGTAAACCCGTTTGGACAACCAACCACGTCGGTGGAATATCCGATATGGATTCCGGTGATGGTCATGCACTCGTAGTGGGTGAATGGACACACCTGGTCATGGTGCACGATGGTGCCAAAGATTATATCTACATCAATGGCGTGGAAGCAGCACAGAAAGTGGTTACTGGTGATTTGAATACCACGACCTATCCTTTTGGGATTGGTTACAATCCTATTGATGGTGGCAACTATTTCAAAGGTGCTTTAGATGAAGTTGAAATTTTTGATGCTGCATTGAATGCTGGACAAGTCGCCAGTTTGTATGCTGCACAAAACACTGCACCAACATTTGGAACTGATTTAGTGGCTGATTATGAATTGAACGGCAATACGCAGGACGCTTCTATCTATGGCAATACTGCAAAAGCTGTCGATGTGACTTTCGTTCCGGATCGTTTTGGTTACGGTCGTAGCGCAGCTTCATTCAATGGTACAAGCTCTGAGTTAACTGCAGCTAATTCTGCTCAACTCAATGGACCTACCACTACTGTTTCCTTCTGGGTTAAAGCCAATACACTTCCGGGCAATGGAGAAACTTTCATTGCTTCTTTTGGTGGCTGGCAACAACGCTGGAAGATTTCTCTTCCTTCTCATGGCAAGATGGTGTGGACCACCAATCACGTAGGCGGTATCTCCGACATGGATGCCGGCGGTGGACATGAATTAGTACCTGGTCAATGGGTACATGCAGTTTTTGTACATGATGGCGTAAAAGACTACATCTATATCAATGGTACTGAAGTAGCTCAGAAAGATGTTGCCGGTGATCTCAATGACACGCAATATCCACTGGGTATCGGTTACAATCCTGTTGATGGCGGCAATTATTTTGATGGCTCCATAGACAGATTCCAGATTTATAATTATGCGTTGTCTGCAACAGATATTACGAACCTGTTTGTAGCTCAAAGTACAAGTACTGTTGATCCTAATGATATTCTTGTGGCCAGTTTTCCATTTTCCGGAGATCTTAAGGACAAGAGTCAATTTAAAAATGATGCCATTTCAGAAGGTGCAACATTCACTACAGATCGCTTTGGTTATGCTAACAATGCTATCCACCTGGATGGCACTTCCGATGTTGAAGCATTGAATTCACCAGCTTACAATACTCCATGGACTACTGTAAGTTTCTGGGTCAATATGGATGAGTTGCCAGCAAATGGTGAGGTTTATTTATTTTCTTTAGGTGGATGGCAGGAACGTGTCAAAATCTCTCTGCCTTCCCATGGAAAACCTGTGTGGACAACGAATCATGTTGGTGGAATATCTGACATGGATGCCGGTGATGGTCATGCGTTAGTTCCTGGTCAATGGACACATGTGGTGTTCACTCATGGAACGGTGAATGATGAAATCTATATCAATGGTGCTTTAGCGAATACAAAAGCTGTTGGCGGTGCATTGAACAGTACCACTCACGATTTGGGCATTGGTTATAATGCAGTTGATGGTGGAAATTATATGAAAGGCTCCATCGATGAAGTACAGGTATACAATCATCCGTTCTCTGCTTTTGAAGTACAGAACCTTTATAATGCACAAAGCACACCACCAATCTTCACCAGCAATGTAGCTGCTGATTATAAGTTGGATGGTAATGCTAAAGATGATTCCGATTATCACAATAATGGAACTGTCCGTGAAGCTTACTCAGGTAAGAATCGATTTGGCCAGGCTAATCATGCCATGGTATTTAATGGCACCGAATCAGAAATAACAGCAGCTAATTCCGTACAACTCAATTCTCCGTTGACAAGCGTAAGCTTCTGGGTGAATGTCAATTCATTACCTGGTAACGGCGAGGCTTACCTGATGTCCTTTGGCGGATGGCAGGAGCGTTGGAAAATTTCACTTCCTGCTCATGGCAAGCCAGTATGGACAACTAATCACGTAGGCGGTATATCCGACATGGATGCCGGTGATGGACATGCTTTAGTACCGGGTGCATGGACGCATCTTGTATTTGTCCATGACGGTGCAAAAGATATTATTTACGAAAATGGACAGCAGGTCGCTGAAAAGGATGTTCCTGGTATTTTGAATAGTACCACACATGACTTAGGTATCGGCTACAATGCAGTTGATGGTGGAAATTGGTTCGATGGATCATTGGATGACATTTTGATTTTCAACACCGCGTTGACAGCTCAGGAAGTTTCCGATCTCTATGATCTGCAAGCAGCTGATCCAGGACTTACAGATGTTACCGCACCTTCTGCTCCTTTGGATCTGACTGCGGATGTCTCCTTCACCAATGTTGCATTATCATGGCAGGCTTCCATGGATATGGAATCCGGGGTAGCCGGGTATAATGTGTATGAGAATGGTGGAGTTGAATTGACTACAACTGATCTGAATGCAAACTTTAGCGGTCTTCTTCCGCTGACTTCTTATGAGTTTGGTGTTTCTGCAGTGGATAGCGCAGGTAATGAATCGACCGTCACTACTTTAACTGTCGTGACCGGACCAGATCAGAATCCTGACACTGAAGCTCCAACTGCTCCTGGTAATCTTCATATCACTGCAGGTTCCAATTCTGTTGTATTCTCATGGGATCTTTCAACAGATAACGTTGCTGTAGTTGGATATGTAGTTTCTGTGGATGGTAATTTTGTAGATACCATATTTACACCAACGACTTCAATTTTCATCGGTGGATTGGATCCTTCTACCCTGTATACTTTCGAAGTATATGCTTTTGACCCATCAGGAAATAATTCTGTGATCTCTGATATCACGGAATCGACTACTGCACCGATTGATACCGGTGAACCAGGTCTTGTTGCTTATTACAAATTTGAAGGCGATGCTACTGATGCAACACCCTATCACAATGATGGTGCCATCGGCGGTAATCCAACTTTCCAACCGGTAACGAATCGTCCGAATGCAGCTGGTATGTCCATTGTATTTGACGGCGACCAGGATTCAGTTTTGTGTCCTAATGCAGTGCAATTGATCTCAGATTATGCTACCGTTGGATTCTGGATTCGCCTTGATGGTCAGAACCTGAATGATGCTGAAGCTTACATCATCGATTTCGGTCACTGGGATGAAAGGTGGAAAATATCTCTTCCACAACACAGGCAAATAGTTTGGACGACCAATGGTCATAACGCACAGTTTGATCACTTCATTTCAGATATGGATGCAGGTGCTGGTAACGATCTCGTACAAGGATTCTGGTTTTATGTTACCATGGTCCATGATGGCACTAATGATATCATCTACCTGGATGGACAACAAGTGAATTCCAAACCAGTGGATTCGAAACTCAACAGCACGGATAATCCACTCGGCATGGGAAATAATCCTGTTGACGGTGGTCAATACTTCCATGGTTCGTTGGATGAAGTGAAGATCTACAACAAAGCATTGACTGGTGAAGAAATCACCAAACTCTACAATACTGGTACTACCGGCATTTTCGAAGTGCCTAATGAAGTACAGAAGTATGTTGATATCATCTATCCTAATCCTACTGCTGATCAGTTAACGATCAAGCATGGATTTGGTGCTACACAGGATCTGCTGATCCGCATCTTCGATGTCGAAGGACGTCAGGTGAGTTCCAGCAAGGTCGATGCAAGGGATATGCAAAATGGCCAGATTAATCTGAATGTGGCCGGCATCCCCACCGGTATGTACAACCTGAATTTTGTACTGGGAGGAAAGAATCTTGGTTCCATACCGTTTATGAAACAATAGAAGAATAGTGTTTAGGTTACGACGGGTGGCCGTTCATTCAGGGTGAATGCCATCCGTTTTTTAAGAAAAAAAATAGGGGCGCAATTACTGCGCCCCTATTTTTTTGCTTTTTCCGATTTCGTTTCGACTCCGCTCAACGACCGGAAGGATTATTACTAAGGATTATTTTGGGTTCATTTCGGCTACGCTCAATGAACAATATTTTCTAAAATATTTATTATTTTCGAACTATTCTATTTCATTCACCAAATTGAAAACATTATGAAAGGGTACATGTATATCCTTGAGTGTGGTAATGGGCAGTATTATATCGGAAGCACACAGGATCTGAAAGCACGAATTCAACAACATCAAGAAGGAAAAGGTGCTAATTTCTCAAAAAAACTCTTCCCTATTAAGTTGGTTTACTTTGAAGAATTTGATAGGATTGATGTTGCATTCAACCGTGATAAACAAGTGCAGGGTTGGAGTCGCAAGAAAAAGGAGGCTTTAATTTTCGGAACTAGGGAATTACTTCATTCTTTGTCATCCTGTAAAAATGAATCGAATTCAAAAAATATGAAGAAACCTGAAGAAGAAACTGATCATTGAGCGGAGTCGAAATGATCTAACATAATCTATAGAATAATGTAACCGGTCGTTGAGCGGAGTCGAAACGAAATTGTGGGCTATTCGCAGTTTTCTTCCGAGATGATTTCTTCTGAAGTAAGATCCAGCGCCACAAGATTTCCGAATCCATAACGGTCCGTATACACACACCCACCATCAAGGTCGATTACATTTTCTTTTGCTTGTGCCCTGATCATTGGTAACGGAATTGGGGTGTGACCATGAACGATAATTCTGTCCCCTAATTTATTTCCATCAATCATAAAATCACGGATCCACATCATGGCATGTGTGTCTTCGAATGGATCTTTAATTTTAAAATTCAAACCGGCGTGGACTAAAATATATTTTCCGACTTCGAAGTAGAATTGTGTTTCGTAAAAAAAGGTCTTGTATTTAGAATCGAATTCATCGTAAGATTCAACGCCAAAACTCGCTAATGTTTGACTTCCTCCATTCTTCACCCAGTGAAGAAAATTTTCTCTGTTCTTTCCCGACTCCATCATCAACTGCTCGTGATTGCCTCGCAGTGTATGAACCTTAAATCCCTTTTCTTTCAATTCGAAAATAAAATCAATCACCCCTTTACTATCCGGTCCACGATCAACATAATCACCCAGGCAATACAGTTCATCCTCCTTTTGCAGGTTGATTTTTTCCAAAACCAATTTTCGGAAAGTCTTGCTGCATCCGTGTAGGTCGCCGACGGCGAAGATTCTGTTCATGAAAAATAATTACTTATTTGTTCATTTCGACTACGCTCAATGACCAAAGCATTTTTACTAAAAGTTTCATTAGATGTTTTCGACTACGCTCAAACATAAGAAAATGAAAAGAATAATTTCGTTTTGAGATTTCATAGTAATAATTCCATTGTTGAGCGTAGCCGAAACAATCAGTGAAGATATTCAGTATAATGCCGTTGGTCGCTGAGCGTAGTCGAAGCGGACCGACCGGCGAATTTCTTTATTTTATACTATACCTAAACCCCACATACCACTCTCTACCAAATATCGGTCCCCAGATCAACCCGCTGTCAAAATAAGGACTCTGCGGATGTGCTGCATCGAGGATGACGGGATCCTGTTTATAATTGAAAATATTTTCAGCGCCAACGTAGATCTCCAGATTTTTTCTAAATACCCATGTCAGTTGTCCATTCATTAACCAGTAGCCAGGTGAATGGGATGGCAATTGAAATTCCAGTGGATTGGATTCCGTGTCCGGGATCCGCTGCTGCCCAATATGCTGCAGTGTGGCACTTGCTCTCCAATGCCCTTTAGCGGTTGATGTACTCGATGTATAAGCTGCATTGATAAAGAACCTGGAATCCGGAGTAAAGATTTGTTCCCTTATCCCTTCATTCAGATAGGATACTTTCGATTGCTGTGACTTGTAGGCCATTTTCAAATCGAAGCGCTTGAATAATTCATATTGAATTTCTGCCTGGAACGTATTAGCATAGGACTGGCCATCTAAATTGTAGATCCACAATTGCTGCGGGCTGATGTCGAGATCAGCAATCGCTCTTTGTGTAAATCGTGTTTGATAAAAATCAACGACGACCACTCCGCTCCGGTAATCGATTTTGAATTCCTTTGTTATGCTCGCTCCATAATTCCATGCCTTTTCCATCTGCAGACCATTGTATGGTAAACTCGAATTAGAATTAGCATCACCAATTTTCCATTCGCGATTACTCGCTAGCCAACCAAGGTTTTCAGCAATCGGTAATGGGCTTCGCATTCCCCTTCCCACAGATGCGCGGAAGACGATGGATTCCATTGGTGCATACCGTATGTGCAAACGTGGATTAAACAGCCAACCAAAAAGATTGTGATGATCCAACCGCACACCAGATACCAAAGAGAATTTGTCATCGGGTTTGTAGGTGTATTCAAAAAATGCACCAGGCACTATCTCCTTTCGATTGTATTGATTCACATCGAGATACTCTTCGTATTTATCATACTTAAAACTCAATCCGGCAAAATACTGGTGGCGCGTATCCCCGATGATAGAACGATACAGCCAGTTGCCATAGAGTGAAGTTTGTGTAGTATAATAATCGTGGTTACCGATCCTTGCCGTCTGCATATGATGGGTGTATCCCCATTGTGAACCAAATGAATTGTATCGTTTGGCAGGAAAAATATATCCCAACTTGCCATAGATCTGTATCCGGTCATTATCAATTTGCGCGTGGTAATAACCAGGATTGATTTCATCCGTGATGGTGGTTCCGCTTTCTTTTTGATCCTTGAGCCATTGCAGGATGAGTTGACTCTCCCAGCCGGATTTTGCATTATGATAATCCCAACGATTGGTAAGTTCAACAAGACTTCCTTTTGGCATATCCGCAAATCCATCTCCGTTTCGATCTTCAAACTTTGGGATGTTACTATAATGACCCATGATGGCCGTATTAATCATGGGACTAATTTCTGCTCGTGTAAATAAATTGAATTCGGAACGGGATGCTTCATTGAAATAACCATTCAAAAGCAATTTGTCCGTGTCTTTTGTTTTTTTCAATTCCACATTGATCTGTCCTGTCATACTCTCGTATCCCTGCAGCACTGATCCGGAGCCTTTGCTGATTTGTATAGATTCAATCCAAGGACCCGGTGTATACAGTAATCCATATGGAATTGCAATGCCGCGTACACCCGGCATTTGTTCCTGGCTGATGAGACTGTATTTTCCGGAAAGACCGAGCATTTGAATTTCTTTAGCACCCGTCACAGCATCTGTGAAACTCACATCTACAGTTGCATTCGTTGAAAAACTCTCTGACAGATTGCAACACGCTGCTTTGAATAATTCTTCTTTTGAAATGCTTTGCATTTGCAACGGATCGAGAAATGAAACTTCTGTCGTGCGTTTGTGATGTGCAATGACCACTTCATCCAGCACCTTCGCTTCTTCTTTGAAAACAATGGAGAGATACTGACCCGGGCTGACCGCTACAGTATCCGGATTAAAACCGAGATATTGAAAGATGAGTCTGCCGCCATCAGCAGCACCATGCGCAATGAAAAAATAGCCGGTGGAATCTGTAGTCGTGGATTTGTTACTTTCCAGCCAAACCACATTCACAAATTCCAATGGTGAGAGTGTGCCATCAAGCATCTCTTCCATCACGACACCTTTTACGGAGATATCCTGAGCGAAGCCTGTCTTCATCATACAGAAGAAGACAGGCCATAACCAAATCAGCATTTTCACTTGCGATTAGTGTTTTTCAGCGCCGCTATCATACTGGCAGCACTTCGGCAATTTCGCATAGCCTTTCGGATCGGCTTTTGCCAGGTCGGATCCGTGTCCTGCTTTTGCAAGTGCATCTGCTACTTTTTGCTTATCCATTTTAGCTGAACCTACTAGCACCAGCATATCAGTTTTTTGATCCCACTCTGCTTTCTTGACACCTTTGACATCGAGAGCCGTGGATTCAATTCGTTGTTTGCATTCTCCGCAAACACCGGACACATGAAAAGATACTGTTTGATCAGTATTGGCGACAGCATTGGCCTGAGCTGATGCAGTAGATATAAAACCTGTTACAAAAAACAGGAAGAGCACCGCGGTGGTGATATATTTTATTGATGAGTTCATTGTTTGTGAGTTGTGAGTTGTGAGTATATATAAATTTCGATTTCATTTCATGAAATCCTAAACAGATGCTGAAAGCATCCTACAACTCAAGCTAGGCATAATAAATCAGCGAATGAAAACGGAGGTAGATCGGAGGTCCGGAATCAGTTTCAATACTATGAAGAGATAAAGGAGAGATCGTCGAGGTAACGATTTCCTGGGTTTCAATTATCTGATTATTAAGTGCACTGATGAAAGGGATCAAATGAATGACACCGGGCATCACTGAAGTGAGATCCTGGCTGATGACTTTTACCTGGTCATGGCAGCAACCTTTGTTTTCTTTCTCACAATGATTCTTGTAAAATTTCTGGCAGCACTTCGGCATTTTAGCCATGGCGACAGCATCATCTTCGCATGCATTTTTAAACAGAATCGATACGGATTCCAATGCTCCTTTGCAATAATGATAATGCATAGGCAGTCCTACTTGCGAAAGCAAGATGAGTGAAGTCAGGACATATGAAAATATAGGCCGAAGCATGGTGCAAAGTTACGGGAAATAGAAGAAGTACTTTGTAAAGAGGTGTTAAAAGCAAAGTAATGGAAAGCTTCACTTTACCCCCTAGCCCCCTGTAGGGGGTAAATAAGTCTTTCACTTCTTAATTCGATATTGGTTATTCGCTATTGGAAATTCTTTTTACCCCCATTCAGGGGGCTAGGGGGGAAATGTGGGCGCCAAAAGAAAAAGGGCCTTATGTACTAAGGGCCCTTTTTCTTTTCGGTCAGCTTGTCTCAGATCAGAAACTCCAGAGGCGGGTAAGGTTGAACCCAATGAGGATCTGATTGTCGCCAAAACTATTATCATTCAATGAATGATTGTATTGCGGAATCAGGCTCTTATAATTACCCACAAAAACCTGGAAAGCATGCGCACTGGTCACCACTTCAAAACCAAAACTAATGTTGGGTTCGGGATCAAAAAACAACTGATCCGTGATGGGCTGATCATACTCTACTATCAAACTCATGACCTTTGAAAATTTATATCGGGCCAATGCACCGGCTGAAAAAGTTGCGTTGTTGTTACGTCCCAGGAGGTTACCTTCCGTATCATAAACGGGATGATAATTAAACCAGGACAGATTGCCATTAAGTTGTAATGAAAAAGCATCAGAGAATTTTCGTGCTATCATGATCTGGTGAAAGAACGACCAACGATCCGAAGATTCCTGAAAGTTTGTATTCTCTTCCTTACGAGTATCGACTGCAGCATTGACATAGTAGGTCAGCGAGATCGCAGAACCACCATTCTTCATTTGCCTCAGCAATGCATATTTAGCAAAACCGTCCCATGCATTGTTTTCATTCGTAAAACCGAAACCCACCATCAACTTATCCATCGGAACATAATCGAATCCAATCCGGATATTGGATGGAGCAAAGACACCGTAGAAATCTTTATATCCATTTTCCCACGTTCCAAACCGGTGCTGGAAATCCATTTGAAAAGTATTCTTGTAAGGAACCATGACGGTTTGCTGACTGATCAGCCAGATACTTTCAAATGTTTTCTTCACAGGTGTTGGCATCGTCACTGCAACATCTACCGGGTTCAGGGTGTCACCTGTGACCTGGGCATTCAACATCGTTCCCATGAATAAGAATACGATGATTTGGAAAATCCATTTCACTTTCCGTTGAAAGTTGTTCCGTTCGTTTTGACCGCTTTTCATTGCTGTTTCTTTACCCGTTTGAGCAGTATAATTATCTCTTTATTAAATCCTATTGCAATGCTGCAATTGAATTCACTAACAATGCATTTGCATATTTGAAATTATGCACACCCTGGCTCTTGTCTTCAGCTACATATCTAAAGTTGAACAAGGCTCCTGCTTCGTATTGAGCATATTTACCTGCCTTATTTTGTTGGGTAGTTGAATTCCATTTACCACGGGCGACAAGCAATGCTTCAAGCTCTGCCAGTCTTGCATCGATTTGTCCCTGGCGATCGGTAACCAGAGCTCGCAGATCATTAGCATTCGGATGGCACTCCACGCAAGCTGCTGTATTGATAGTACCGGCTTCTGTGATGACTCTGAATGTATGGCCTCCTGATTCCACTCCTTCCTGAACAGTACCCATATGACAGACGACACAGGCATTTTTTACATTGTTTGCAAGTGCAACAGTATGCGCTGAGTTTTCATAGACTGCAGGACCTGGTATTTCATATCCATTCAAACCTGGCAACATCATGCCTTGTGGCCCGTGATGCGTACCGTAACGGGTAGTAGTGATGTTTACCGTATCCGTTTTATTAATATCAGTAGGTTTAAAATTATAAGCCACTGCTGGTGGCGGAGTTTGTTCTGCTGGTCCCGGACTAAATGGCCTGGATTGATGGCAACTTATGCAAAGATTGGCCTTTCCAAAATCCAATGTCTGTCCACCTACCCATATATTGACCGGTTTGGTTTCTGTAAACGCCCAGTCGGCATCGGTATATGTGGTGTGGATTTGGTGACAGGTATAACAATTGATGGGTAGCGGATCCTGGATCGTCGCTGCCGTAAAATTGGTATCCTTAGCTATTCTCTCCACAAATCCCTGGCTCGTATGACAGATAGCGCAGTTGTTCGCATTGTGACTGTTATTTCCGCCCGTTGCATGAACGGAATGCTCCCACTGATACAGCTTAGCTGTTATCTTTTGTGAATTAGCATGGCATTCGATACAACTGCTTTCACTGGTAGGTCCAGGAGGACCTATTGGGCCCTGATCGCCTTCACAAGAGATTAAACCTCCTGCCATAGCAGTAAATAATCCATAAATTAATAAGACCCCGTTTTTCATATTATATGGTTTTATAGTTGATGTTGTATAGATGGTATTAAAAGATCGTTTTGTTAATAATCTCCTAAAAACTTCTCATTATAAAAGTCCTCCAGTTAGGGAAGTTTTTGAGTGATTAAGATCAGAAGATCCGTTGATCTTCCTCATTTGATGGGATTATGCCGGCCTATACTACTGCCTCTTTCCTGGCCGAACTGCCAGCATAAATAAGGCCCCCAGGGTAAGAAATGCCCCCGCTATTTTGAAGTAATGACCCGGCGCTCTCCAAACCTCCAGGTTGGCCCACAAGCCATCCCGGCCACATTCTGATAATTGGATGTTGTTCCCACGATAAGAGATAACCTGGTGTCCATTGAGCACCTTCGTCACTTTAACCTGTCGAATGGAATCGTTGATAGATACCACGCACGTGCAGGCATCCACGAGGTCTTCATGAGAAATGTCCGCAGTCAATAATAAATCAGAACCTGGCACTCTCCACTCCCCGCCATGACGACCGGCAGCATTCGGATATACATAAACATTTTGCGCACCTCCTCCCAATTTCCAAACCTCTACTTCAGCAACAGGATTATCTAACTTTTCAGATTTAGAATATGGAACTGCTTTCAAGAGCTTGACATCCGGAAAGCATTGAAGAATAGTAAATCCAATCGAGTCTTTTCCTGGTATTGGGTAAAAGTGATTTACCGCTAAAGCGGCTGAATCCATTTTACCATTAAAATGGAAGTATATTTTTTTGTCTTTACCCGCAAAGACAATTTTATTATCAATTTTTCCTGAATCGGAATTCAGTTGCGTCAAACTGTCTTTAGAAAAAGTCCAAAAGTATTCAAGCGAGCAACCAAAATGTACCACATCATCCAATCGATGCAATTTGGGTTGATTAGAAAGTAGTGTGACTACTTCTTCTTTGCCTGTTGTCTTGAGATTCATCGTGATACCCGGTGCTCTCGGAGGTATGGTATCCCTGTTTTCAGGATAGCTATATTGAAAATCAAAATCAGGATAAAATTGCTTTAACCTGAATCTGAATTCAGTGTCCCCGATCTTACGGATCTTCATCTGGCTCAACGGGAATGCAGCAGTCAGCCTTGATGGAGGAAGAATATTCGTATGGATCTCTTGTGAAAATCCCTCATTGACTTCTCTTACCTGCAATTCATATTTTGGCGAAATGGTTTTTAACTGCAATGAATCCAGTTGTGTTACAAAACCTAAATCTCCGTTTAATACATTGTTTTCTTTTGATTGACCTTCACTCCTGATTTGGTGAACCGGTATGCCTAGCGTCAGATGAATAATCCCACGTTTACCCAATACACTATCGAGCAACCAGCCGGATATAAACAACATGATGCCCGCCAATACGAGCCACCGAAGTGGAGATTGGCGAAGCATCATGATGGAATTATTCGTTTTGATATACTGAATGATTATTCTGCCATGGTCCTGACATAAGCAACTAATTGCCACAGGTCATTTTCGTCAGGAATCTTCTTTTTGAAAGATGGCATGTCATCACGTCCTTCCAATGTTTTATAAAAGATAGCGCCATCAGATTGTTTCTGGAATGCAGCAGAACTGAAATCGCCGCATTTGGTATCCAACTGAGCAGCTTTTGGTCCATCGCCGAGGCCTTCTTTACCATGACATGATTTGCAATGCGTGGTATACAAGGTAGAAGCAGCGGCCTTGTCAAGTTTGACCGGATTCTTCATGGTCTTGTATTTTTCAGGCACTACCCAAGGCGTTCCCTGGTCAATCAATACAAAAGCCAGCGTTATACAAAGTATCACTGCAAGTGATAAGGGAAAAAGCATTCTTGTTTTCATTATTTTAGATTTTATTGATTCTATATAAAGATAGCCTATAAAAAGATGATTATGAGTCAATTATCAATCTGATAACGTTTATCGGCGGTAATTGACCCAACTTTAACTTGACGTTTGATCTTTATCCGCTTTTATTCGGAAAAGCTTGAATATGATGATCATATAATGGATCCAAACGGTACCCATCAGCACGAAAAACGTAACAATCATCCAGACTGGAGGATGATCACTCCAAAGTGCTTTTGGAAGTTCAGTGATTTCATAAGAAACTGCTTTTCCCCACTGCTTTGTCATATTGGCTTCCAGGTTGCCGTACTCCTCTGTTTCTTCAATTTTAGCGGTGATGATGAGATTAGCATCCTGATCACCGGATAGTCCCTTTGGAAATTCAACTTCCACCATTCCATCTGCATCGGTAGTGCCTTCCACTACTTTCAACGAACTGAACATTCGTTTGACATAGACTGAAACCTTTGCATCGGCAATCGGCTTTGGTCCATCCGCATTCAGTGCTGTTGCTTGTAGTTTGATCGTATACGCACTATCCCCTTCAATCGGTTCCATGACCAGTTTGGCGGGTTTCAAAATCAGATCCGATTCACTGCCATTCATGTGATCATTGCCATCGTAACGAGCGATGAAGGAATACGTTCCATCTTTATTTGCGGGCTTGCCAGTGGTATTAAATTTAAACCTGGCCACACCATCCTGATGCGAGATGCTATCTCCTAATGCTGTTTCTTCAGCTGCATCATTGACAGCAAAAAAAGTAATCTTTTCACCGGGTGTCTTCTGGTAGGAACCTTGCACTTTTGAACGCAGCAATGCACTGAGTTGAATAGTTCCATCCGGAAATTGACTTCCGGTCAGACTCATTTTTGTTTTGATCGTGGCATCTTCTTTCTCTTCTGCCACTTTGGTGGTGTCTTGCGCCATCAATGGTTGTATGCCTCCAAACAAAAGGGACATCAACACTATCGTGATCCATTTCATATGTCCAATAGTATTATTCATGAGCCGGTACAGTGTATTCTGTTCCATGTTCAATCTGATTAAGTTTTTCATCCTCTTTATCGGTCACTTCAGAAACCGGAATCAGCGTCATAAATTTTGCTGCGATTGTAAAGAGAAATAAAAAGGTCGCCACTCCGCCGAAAGTGAGTGCCCATTCTACCCATGTTATAGAATACTTGATATACTCAGGCCTGATATCTTCGATCGGAAGAAGTGGAGTTTCTAATGTCGGTACTACGATAAGATAACGTTTCACCCACATCGCCAACACCATTATCGCAGAAGCAATCGTGAGTAAACCTGGCTTACGCAGTTGAGGAACAGCCACCACGATAATCGGAATCAGGATTCCTCCCACATTCGTGAACAGGAAGAGTGCACCATATTGATTCCAGTCAAAGAATTTATGAATGAGCCGGCTGATCCATTGTTCAGAACCATACCAATCCGTCAGATATTCAGAGAAAGTAAAATACCCATAACCAGCAGCCAATACCAACATGATATAACCGAGGTAAGTGAAATGTTTATCGAGAATAAACGCATCAAGTTTGTACAACTTGCGGAAAATCCACATCGCCATAATCAATACCCCTGTACCGGAATAAATAGCCGCTAATACAAAGTAAGGACCGAAAATGGTACTGTGCCAACCCGGTCGTAAAGTCATTCCAAATATCCATGACAACACAGAGTGTACAATAATGGCCAATGGAATAATCATGATCGCCATCAGGTTGCTGGAAACAGCGATCCTCCTTCTCTGGCCAGGGGTGTCCCTGTAATTCAATGCGAGAATAGCAAACAACTTTCTTTTCCACTTCGAAAGTTTCAATACCGTAGAATCTCTATAGATCGCAAAGTCTTTGATCGTCGCGAGGTAGAGAAAAATTAAACCACCGACGAGGTAAGTACTAATGGCCAACACGTCCCAGGTAATCGGAGATTGTAATCTCGCATATAAGATCAGGTGATGCAGCCTGTCCAGTCTTCCTACACAAAGTAAAATGAACATCGGTCCTATAAAGGTGGCAATCACTGTGATCAATTCAGCAATACGGATAATCGGTTTCCTCCATTCTACTTTCAACAAATGCAGGATTCCGGAGATGACCGCACCGGCATAACTAATACCGATGAAAAAAATAAAATTGGCAATGTAAATCCCCCACACCACGTTGTCGCGCATTCCGGTGACCGTATGCCCAACGGTGATTTGCAGATAAAGTGCATACATCGCCCAGCCCATTATTCCCAACAGAAACAAGATCCAAATCCGTTCTCTTGTCGTGGTACGTTCCATTAACGGAGCGAAGGTTTTGAGTACTTCGTTACCGGCATGTGATATCTTAAGCATGATTTTTTATTCTTGACATTATTGAATCAGGGGATCGTAGGAATCTCAATTTTCTTTGCCTACGTTTTCATACCGGTCCTTGATATTATCCGGCAAACCTTCCATTCCTCTTTCGACCGGGAACAACCTGTCTCTTGGTGGTAAATACCAGACGCGTGGTTCTGTACCTAACTCTTCAGCAAATCTGTATCCTCCTCGATCACGGATGATATCACTGAATTTTATTGTTTCATCTCCATTGCTGACCACATCTTCATTTTGGTCACCGAAATAAAACACGCCATTAGGACATGCTTTCACACAATCAGGAAGTTCACCAACACGAGCCATATCGGGACAGAAATCACATTTCTCAACAGTACCCACTTTTGAAGGAACACTGGTTTCCGGTGAATACGGAAGACACATCACTTCCTCTGACAATTTAGGTTCGGACCAATTGAATACACGAGTTGAATATGGACATGCGGCCATGCAGAATTTGCAACCGATACATCGATCGTTGTCAATCAACACCAGTCCATCCTGGCGTTTGAAAGTGGCATCCACCGGACACACTTTTACACAGGGAGGATTGTCACAATGAAAGCATGTTTTGGGGAACCAATATGGCGCTGAATCTTCGCTGTCTTTCATGTAGCGTACCTGCAACCATTCTTTCTCTTCGGGAAGGTGATGCATTTTTTGACATGCCTTCACACATTTACGTGCATTCTTGCATCGCGCCAGGTCAATGACCATGACAAATTTTCTCCCTGGTATTCCCTGGCGAGCTTCTTCTTTAGAAACCACAACATTTTTTGGAACATATTTTAAATGACCAGTATCGACTTGGACCAATTCTCCATCTGGAGAGAGCAAGGTTACTTTTTCTCCTGTTTCACCAGCAGCATCGGTTGATTTCTTACACGAACATGCTGCACTTCCGCAGGTGGCTATTGCAGCTGTGGCTGCTACACCAAGCGCTGTTGTCTTCAGGAAGTCCCGCCTGGGATTCAATTCTTTATTGTCGTTCTCTTCCATGGTTATTGCGCTTTTTTATTTTCTGCAGTGGTCCAATCGAGGATATCCGCATTGGCTGCTTTCTTGCGTTCTTCTATTTGATCCAATACACGTTTACTGACCTCCACTAATTTTCCATCCGGTGTTAACATCGACACTTTCTCTTCTACTTCTGGTTCTTTGGGCAGCATGGCCGATGCTTTTGCTGAAATTAAACCGGCCCCGCCCAGCAAGCCCAGCGTGAGGAATTTCCTCCGGTTGCTGTTGCTGTCTGTTATTTTTTTCATTTTTTGATCCAATTAAAAGTGTGTGTGATTTTCAATTCGATTAATTCCAGAGACGGGTCATATTAAAGCCCAGCAGAAAATCGCCATCCCAGGGGTTGTTATTGTTGAATAGCATATTTCGCTGAGGGGTGATGTTATAAAAGTTGGTCATGAAAAACTGGAACTGGTGTGCGCTGGTGACAATTTCCACACCAAAGGAGAGATTGGGTTGTGGATCCTGAACATTATGTGTGGTAATCGGCTGATCATAATTGACCAGGATGCTCGTGACGGGGCTGACTTTATATTTTCCACCTAATCCAATTTCAAGATGGTCATTGTTGTATTTGTCAACTGTCTCACCTGCATCATTTTTATACGCTTCGACAGTATTGAAATGGGATAAGCTGCCTGTGAATTGAAGGGAAAACCGATCTGAAAATTTTCTGGCGATGATGATAGAGTTGAAATAGGAAATACGATCTGCCGTTTGAATTTCATCAGGATTGGTGAAATAATCTTTGCTTCGTGTATCGAATGCTGCATTACCGTAATAAGTTACACTGACCGGCATGCCTCCGTTTTGCATTTGTTTGAAAATCGCATATTTCGCATTTGCATCCCACGTGATATTAGTTTTCGTGATGCCAAAACCCACCATCAGTTTATTGAGGACAACATATTCAAACCCCAATCGAATATTGGATGGTGCAAAAAGACCACCGAAGTCTTGGTTTTCACTATTGATGAGACCAAAGCGGTGTTGAAGGTCAAATTCAAAAGTTCCTTTGATCGGCACCATCACAGTTTGATCATCGATGAGCCAAATGCTGTTGAAAGTATTTTTCACGGGTTTATTTTCCGGCACATTTGTCATCATGGAATCTTGCTGCGCGATGATGCAGGTCGAAATGGCTGACCAGAAAAACAGGATACCCAGGAATTGATAGAGAGCGCGTTTCATGGCTTGATTGGTTTTCATTCGTTTAATTATTTTTTGCGCCTTGATCGATCCATTGTAAAATGGTGGCAGCATCAGCAGGTTGATTACCACCAGGAGGCATCGACAGTCCTTTTGCTCCGGTCATCCAGAGATAGATCTCGCTGTTAGCCGGTTCGATAGTATCGAGCAATTCAGCACCCCAAAGTTGTTCATACGCTACAGCTGACCGCAGATCAGGCGAAGGGCCATTACCATTGTGACAACTGGACCCGTTGCAACTCGCATTGAAGATGGGCACGACATCGGTGGAGAAGTAGATCGTTTTCCCGGGGTCCGGTTCAGGCGGCAGGATGTCATCGTATTTACAAGCGCCAATGAGGGCGATCAAGAATCCCAGCATCAAACCTGCGTAAATCAATGGTTTCATTTTGAATTGTGTTTTGATTGGCGAATGTTCACGCCCGAATAATTAAATACGGTTAAACTTTATTCATTAATAAAGGTAGCTGCCAGGGGAAGTGGCTTAAGATGAGACAGATCAATTAATACTATGATAATGATCATGTTACTTTATCACTCCTGAATTTACGCAAAAAGCAATTGGGGGAATAAAAAGATATTATTATCGGATTTCCCCTCCCCCTAGCCCCCTAAAGAGGGTAAAAAGAATTTTTACTTCTTTCTTCGTTATTCCTTATTCCTTACTCCTTACTCCTTATTCCTTATTCCTTATTCCTTCTCTCATCCTCGCATTGGGCTACACCCAATGCTGCTTGATTACGGCCTTTCAGGCCTTGATTTCCTTCATGCTTCCTTATTCATCCTTCCACTTCTCAATTCGATATTCACTATTCGTTATTCGTTATTCCTCTACTCATCCTCGCATTGGGCTACACCCAATGCTGCTTGATTACGGCCTTTCAGGCCTTGATTTCTTTCATACTTCCTTATTCCTAATTCTTCCTTCCTTATTCTTTTAATCTTCTGTTAAACCAACCCGCCCCACCTTCTCAATCCCTACTTTTGATACAATGCTTATACAGCTACTACTCCTTGTTGTTGGAGTTCTCTCCAACAACCATCGTGATGCACCTCCTCTACCCCCTAGCCCCCTAAATGGGGGAACTGAGCAAGAATCAATTGCGTCTTTGCGTCTTTGCGTGAGAAATTTGAATTCCCCCACAGACTCCCTCACCGTCTACATCTTCCTCGAAGATGAATGCCTCATCAGCCAGTATTACACCAATGAGCTGACCCGTCTCTATGACAAGTATGGAAAGGAGCATGTCGGCTTCATCGGTTACTTCCCCAGCACGACGACAGGCCCGGAGGAGATCGCCGCTTTTGCTGATAAATTCAAGCTGGCCTTCCCTTTGCTCCCCGATCCTGACAAAACCTGGACAAAGAAATTCGACATCACGATCACCCCGGAGGTCTCCGTTCTGGATCACCGGACCGGACACACCATATATAGAGGTCGGATTGACGACAGCTATGTCCGGGTAGGGAAGAGAAAGCTCCATCCCCAAACCCATGACCTGGAAGACTTGATAAAAGCATGGCAGTTTAACCAAACCCCGGATACGCTTGTCCAAACGGAAGCGATAGGATGTTTCATTACCTTTACTCAGTAGGGGTTAAAGGCAGAAAAGGCAGAAAAGGCAGAAAAGGCAGAAAAGGCAGAAAGGGCAGAAAGGGCGGAAAAGGAAGAAAAGACAGAAAGGGCAGAAATGGAAAAATAGTCTCCGTGTTCTCAGTGTCCTCCGTGCGAGGTTTTCAAAAAAATAATTCAACGATACCAAATAATCATACTCTCAAATGAGATCACTTTTATCCACCACTCTTTTCGCGGTACTATCAGCTTCTGCTTTTGCGCAAGTTACTTTCACCAAAGACATCGCCCCGATCATCTATAACAATTGCGCCAAGTGTCATAGGCCAGGTGAGATCGCTCCGTTCTCCATGACGAATTATGATGAGATCAAGCCATGGGCACAATCCATCAAGTATGCAACATCCATTCGCTACATGCCACCATGGAAAGCAGATCCTCAATTTTCACGATTCCAGGGAGAACGATTTCTCACACAACACCAAATTGATCTCATTGCCCAATGGGTAGATGCTGACACCCCATTTGGTAATCCAGCTGATGAACCATCACTTCCTGATTTTCCAACAGGCTCACAAATCGGTACACCTGATCTCATCCTGCATTATGCAGAATCATATCATCATTATGGCGGAAGCCAGGATGAATACAGAGTATTTGTATTGCCCACAGGTTTGATTGAAGACAAACAAATTGCAACTGTTGAATTACGCCCGGGCAACAGACAAATATTACATCATGCACTCTTTACTTATGATGACACCGGTGCAGCAGCAGCGATGGATGCACAAGATCCTGCTTATGGATATGATGGATTTGGTGGATTCGGTATCGATGGATGGTGGGACAGAATGTTGCCAGGCTATGTGCCCGGACAAAAACCAATTTTATATCCAAAAGGTCTCGGACAAATCCTTCCAGCGCATTCAGACTTGTTGATGCAAGTACATTACGGACCTTTTGCACAACCATCCGATGATAGTTCAACAGTGAATATCTTTTTCAAAAAAGAAACGGTTACTCGACAAGTACAGAATTTCATTTTTGTTCCTTTAGCCCCGCTAATTGACCCTAATGTTAATTTTATTATACCGGCGAATACCGTTAAGACATTCCATTGTCAATACACCACACCGTTTAAGGTCAGTGTTTTTGCGATCTGGCCCCATTGTCATTTACTGGGACAGGAATATATAGTCTATGCCGTGAGTGCAACAGGCGATACTACTAATCTCATCCACATTCCGGAATGGGATTTCAATTGGCAAGGTTCTTATAATTTCAAAAAATACATGGTCCTTGATGCCGGCACTACGATTCACGTCTATGCCACGTATGACAACACGATCAACAATCCAAGTAATCCAAACTCTCCTCCGAAGTTGGTCACCTGGGGAGAAAAGACTACAGATGAAATGTTGTTCTTGCCGATCTCATATGTCTTCTACAGTCCTGGTGATGAAAATGTAGTCTTTGATGAAACCAATACGGCTGTTGATGATCCACACATCAGTTTCGTCGATCACTATCTCGCACCTCCTGTTCCCAATCCAGCCAATGATCAGGCCTACATCAATTTTGTATTGGAGCAAGCTGATCACATTTCACTCCGCGTATTAGATATGCAAGGGAATGTTATCAAACAAATTGCATCAAATGAATGGATGTTAGCAGGTTCACATACGAAGACGATTGAGTTGAGCCAGTGGCCGAGTGGTGCGTATTTCATTCAGATGCTCGGGACTAATTTTATGCAGTCGCAGAAACTAGTGGTGAGCAGATAAAAGGCATTCGCGTTTTGCCCCTAAATCCCCTGAAGGGGACTTCCTTTGGATTCTTACTGGGCTCAAGATATTGAGCCCCTACATTCTCCTTGTTGAATTTCGTTTTTCATTTCAAAATGGAAATCGTAAATGCTCTCGCCGCATCGCGGCATAAGGTTGGTAGCAGAAAAATTCAAAGAAAATTCTCTAAGTAACCGCATCGCGGCGAAACTTCTCCCACCTTGCCCCCTCCAGGAGGTAAATGAATTTCATCTTTAGAATGCTTGAATTAATGTTGCTTTCATTTTTATATGGGTATGCTAAAATTGCCCCGGCTTTCAAGCCGGGGGGTTCTGTCATAAAGAATATGACTTTAGTCGCCACATGAATCCCAATATGTGGCTAAAGCCGGAAGTATTACTGAAATGATCCCCGGCTTGAAAGCCGGGGCAACTTCAAATTTTTTCATTTTGAAAGTCGGGGCAATCTCAAATCTTATCAATTTGAAAGCCGTGGCAATTTTGAAGATCTGCTGCGCATTTATTCCAAATAGGTTACATAGAATAACTCTATTGCTGTAGACATATCCCAAAAAGACTGTTTTTTGGGTTACATCATCAACACATATCCCAAAAATGTCTGTTTTTGGGTTGCTTCTTTTTGCTTTTTTCTATTCTCTTTAAAGAATGACTATTTCGGCACGAAAAACTTAAAACTTAAGTGAGGGGAGTTCTAAGCCCCCTCTCTTTTGCACAATCAAATCGAATTTAAGCACAATCATTTCGATAAGAGAGGGGGTTTGGGGGTGAGTTAATTGCGGCTTTGCATCTTTGCGCGAGGTTAGTTATTCCATTTTGGATTCCTACAGGGCTCAGGTTATTGAGCCCCTACCTCCTGCATTTATATTATTACTCTCTTACCTTCTTACTCTCTTACTTTCTCAATACCAGCTGAGAAAACAAATGATCCAGCGTAGCCTGCGCATCTTCAGTAAATCCCGGATGCACATTAGATGATTGAAGAATTGTACTCCGCGTCGCCGTCAACCATCGAAATCTCCCCGGCAGATCCATCATACCAATAGTACCACCATCTGTTCCTCCCTTGCTGATGATATCGAATGAACAAAGATGTTGATGCACTTCTACGAGATCGAGATGAGGAGCAAATTGTTTGACGAAAGATTCATCGAGTGACCATTTCACACCGAGGAAATCCTGGTGTTTACAATATAGGATCACGCCCACATTGATAAACTCCTCGCGCTCCACATAGGGCACGACCCGGATGACGGCGTATTCAAATAAGTCCTTCTCTTGCATGATTAGCTTCCGTTATAAAAATAGCAGCATTCGCTAAGCGGGTCATAAAATAATCTGCATAGTTTGCTCTTTGTTCATCCGCTGAAACATCTTGTGCAAGCCACTCATCTGGAATGAAAGAGACGATCTCTTCAATCTTATCTTTTGTCAGCAATGCTTGTGCACTTTCATTCGCTGCATCAAGTTCACTTGCTTGTTTAATCAACACATGATCCTTGATCAGTGTAAATGGCTGCTTCGCTTTCTCCTGCCAATCCATACTCCCATGATGAAAATAAAGTGCTGCACCATGATCGATCATCCAGAGTTGCTTGTTCCAGATCAGCATGTTTGTATTCTTTGCTGTGCGATCTACATTCATCAGGAATGCATCCAGCCAAACAATTTTTGATGCCAACGCCGAATCCACTTTATTCACTGTCGGATCAAAACTGATCGCCCCCGACAAAAAATGCACCGCCAGATTTAATCCTACACTGAATTTTAAAAGATCCTGGATTTCTTCATCTCTTTCCATCCTCCCAAAACCTTCATCCAAATTCGCAAAGACCAGTTCCGGTACCCTCAGTCCTAACACCCTCGCCACTTCTCCACCCAGCAACTCTGCAATCAATGCTTTCGGACCCTGTCCAGCCCCTCTGAATTTAAGCACATACATAAACCCATCATCAGCTTCAGCGATAGCCGGCAGAGACCCGCCTTCGCGAAGAGGAGTAACATATCGGGTGACGGTAACAGTGCGGATCATTCGGGGAAGATCGGGAGAAAAGGTGACAGGGACACCTGCGAATCATGTAAGATTTTCACGAAATCATATAACACTTCCCCGAACGGACATGGTGATATTTGTTGCGTCACCACGATCCAACAAAACCAACTAATTTAAAAATTGTGGTTGTCCCATGCCGCAATATTCAACAAGATTATAAAGGGGTGAGACTAGGCTGTCTGAAGAGACGGCCTTTTTTTTTGTATATTTATCAAAGCCTGCATTTCTACCCAAAAAAGTTGAGGAATAAACCCATCAGGCTATGAAAAACTATTCACCGTTTATCATCACCGGCATTTTGTGTGCCGGTATCACCCTCCTTATTTCATATGGGCTCTGGGGTGTTGATGCAAAGAAAGCAGCCACTAGTAAATCCACTCTTGCTTTAATTGATGCAGCACGGAAAGGAAGGGATGCAGTCGTGTTCGTCAATACATTGAGTTCAGATACGGCGCAGTATTACGACGAAAATGAAAGAGGGTCCGGAGTCATCATTTCCGACGATGGATATATTGTCACTAATTATCACGTCATCGCAGGCGGATATACTATTCATGTACAATTGAACAATGGTCACGAGTATCATGCAGAATTGGTTGGCATCGATTCATCGCATGATGTTGCGCTCCTGAAGATCAAACCCTCCGGTCTTCCCTTCCTTGAAATTGGCAATAGTGATTCTCTCCTGATCGGCGAACAAGTATTGGCTGTTGGGAATCCTATGCGATTACACTCTACAGTCACTTCAGGAATTGTCAGTGCAACGGATAGAGTCTTAGAACTTCCCAATGTTACCATCCGGAATTTCATACAAACTGATGTGCCGCTCAATTATGGAAACAGCGGGGGAGCTTTACTAAACGCAAGAGGCCAATTAGTGGGACTCAGCTTTGCTTTCATGTCTAATAGTGGCGCCTACGAAGGTTTTTCCTTCGCCATTCCATCCAACCTGGTGAAGAAAATTGTAGACGATATCAAACAGTTCGGTTCGAATCAACGTGGATTTATTGATATGTCAATTCAGCCTGTTGACCAGGAGATTGCAACAGAAGCAGGAATGTCAGAAATATTCGGAGTTGTAGTCTATGCAGTTGGCGCAGATGGAAACGCTGACAAAGCAGGAATTCAATCATTGGATATCCTCTTATCGCTTGATGGTAAAAAAATAATATCCAATGCAGATCTGCTGGACCGATTAGCACTCTACCGTCCCGGCGATGTGCTTTCTTTTGAGGTTTTGCGGAATAAAAAAGTGAGTGTAATAAATGTGACGATGGCCAGAAGGAAGGAATAGCAAACTGTCTGAATCAGAATTCACAGAATTTTAAAATTTTCAAAATTGTTATTGATTACCAGAATGCTAAAATTGCCCCGGCTTTCAAATTGCTTTGCCTAGGATGCTAAAATTGCCCCGGCTTTCAAGCCGGGGCAATTTCAAATCTTATCAATTTGAGGGTAGTCCAACATACAATTCACATTATTATGCTATGCTTCATCAACCTCCACCAACACTTCTATTCATTTATTTTGTACAAAATTTCCACACCCCAAAAATGGAATAGTATGTCAGCTAAATATTCACTTCCGCCTCTTCTGCCTCTTCCGCCTCTTCTACCCCTTTTGTTTCTTCTCTTCTTCATTCAATCAACAAGCGCCCAAAACACCGGCTACGCATACTACACACCCGACATGAGTGTGACTTGTATAACTCCTGCTCAACACACCGCCATTGAAAAAGAAATCCACAAAAACCAGGACAGCCTGCGAGCCTCAGGCATTCTTCCTGAAATCAATGATCGCAGATCTACCACGTTGTTCGCATGGCCACTCGCGCAAAACAACGGCCTCAATGATTATGATGTTCATGGCATATATAATTACGTGGACCAGGATACAACCTATCCCAATATGATCCTGGATTACCATTGCGGCAACAGGACCTATGATTTGAATTCGGGATATAATCATCGTGGTACGGATATTTTCCTTTGGCCTTTTCCATGGTATAAGATGGAACATGACCAAGTGAAAGTAGTAGCGGCTGCACCCGGGATCATCGTGTATAAAAGTGATGGCAACTTTGATCATAACTGTTCATTCACTGGCATGGATTGGAATTCAGTAGATATTCAACATGCGGATGGTTCGATAGCCTGGTATGGTCACTTGAAGAATGGATCACTAACCAATAAAACAGTTGGTGAATCAGTCGAAACAGGTGAATATTTAGGAATCGTGGGCAGCTCCGGCAATTCTACTTTACCACATTTGCATTTTGAAGTCTATGCTGCAGAGGGTAACCTGATCGATCCTTATGCAGGCGATTGCAATTCGTTGAACACCGAATCGTGGTGGATAGAGCAACGACCTTACAATGATTCCGGCGTGAATGCATTGCGTACGCATAGTGCTCCTCCTGTCATCCCAGCTTGCCCCGAAACCGAAACGCCGAATGAAAAAGATCAGTTTTGTGCAGGCGATGTAGTCTACTATGCTGCTTATTTCCGCGATCAGTTGCCTGGTCAGCAAGTCAATCATAAAGTACTGCGGCCCAACAATACGCTTTATCAACAATGGAATCAAACTTTCGATACGTATTACGCGGGTTCATATTGGTATTCGTATTACACCTTACCTGCCAGTGCGCAGACAGGAGTGTGGAAATACCAGGTGACCTACCAGGGCAAGGAGTATGAAAAATATTTTGATGTCAATGGATCAACTCACATTAGTGCAAGCGGAAACACTACCATTTGTGAAGGAGAAGAGATAACCTTAACAGCACCTGCAAGTCATTATGGTTTTAGTTATCAATGGAAAAACAATGGAGTTGACCTTACTGGAGATACGAGTGCAACATTAGTGGTCACCGAAACCGGCAATTATACTTGTGCTGTTTCAACTGTGAATGGATGTACAACCATATCGAATACGATCGCTGTCACTGTTGAAGATGTGCCGCAGGCTACTATAGATCCTCCAGGTCCCATTTCAATTTGTGATGGCTACACGGTAAACTTATGTGCCAGTGGCGGGACATATTACACCTGGAATGTATTTGGAGCACCTATTTCTACAATGGATTGCATCGATGTTCACTACACTGGAGATTTTACGGTCCAGGTTCAAAATGATAATGGATGTTCAAGCCTTGCCTTTATTATGGTAACTGTTCTTTCAAGCCCAGTAGTCGATTTAGGCGATGACATTATTTACCTCACAGGAGCTGATACGGTATTGAATGCAGAAGGACCAGGTCTCACTTATCTATGGTCCACAGGCGAGACGACTCCTTCAATCATAGTGAGTCAGGATGGATTTTATTCCGTGACGGTGACGAATAGTGAAGGATGTATTGCAACAGATGAAGTGCAGGTGATTGGGAGTTCTTCAATTAATAATATTAATAAAGCAGAAGGAGTCAGCACCTCTCCTAATCCGGCTGGTGATTATATAGAAGTAAGGTTACCTAACAAAGTCAGTCATAAACCCTACCGTATAAGTTTGTTTAATGTCCAGGGTGAATGGGTATCCACTTATTTAATTGTTGATCCGGAAAAAAACCAGCGGATAGATGTTTCATCTTTATCTCCTGCGGTCTACTTTTTATATCTCTCCAGTGGCAGCGAATTTCATGTCGGGAAGTTCCTGAAAGACTAAAAAAGTACAATGGCCGTTGGCTGGTGTTCCGCCGCAGTGAGTTAACCACAAATGGCGAAGTTCTTTGTGGTCGAACCATCTCCGCCCACCAACGAGATGCCATAGAGAAATCTCCCTAAGCATTCTACAGAGCTCAAGATATTGAGCCCCTACATCCTCGATGTTGAATTTGTTGTTGTTGGAGTTCTCTCCAACAACCAACGAAATGCCTGTTCATTGCGCAAAGAACTCAGGGATGAGGTAGCTAAGTTCGTGGCTTTGCTGAAAGAGAAATCGAAAGTAAAGTCAAAATTGAAGGTTCGAGAATTTGGGTATGCCAAAGGAAAAATTGAGCTCACTAAAGATTTTGATGAACCCATCGGTGAAATGAAAAAATCAATGAAGTCATTCCTGTAAACCCGGATAACGTCCGATCTTAAAAACACAATTTCCCCTATTTTTACATCATGTCCGACCTTGTACAAATATTGAAGAATAAAAAAACCGATGTAGTCAATCTATGTCGTTTGCTTCACATCAAGCGGATGTATGCTTTCGGATCTGCTGTTTCAGATCAGTTTCGAACGGACAGTGATATTGACCTCTTAATCGCTTTTGAGGATAATCTGACATTAGAAGAATACACAGAAAATTACTTCTCCCTCCATTCTCAACTGCGTGAACTTTTGAATCGCGATATCGATATCGTCACCGAATCAAGCCTTTCCAATCCTTATTTCATAGATAGCATAAACGAATCTAAGGTGCTGATCTTTGATTAGCTTTTTTTAATCCCTTATCTTTGATATGTGAATTTATCAGATACACATATAGCTTCTTTAATCCGCACCGCTGTAAAGAAAAAGGATCCTTCAGCAGATATTATTTTATTCGGCTCCAAGGCGCGCGGGGAATCATCACCTTTCTCGGATTGGGATATTTTAATTCTATTGCAGCGATCGAAAGTTAACAGGATGCTGGAGAAGGAATTTCGAGATGTACTCTTTGAAGTGGAGCTGGAAACAGGTGAGCCCATTTCTACTTTAGTGTTTTCAAAAAATGAATGGGAGACCTTGCATGCTGTTACTCCCTTATACCAGAATGTTAAGAAAGAAGGAATTTTACTTTAATGGAGGACGCTAAAGAGGAATATTTAAAATACAGAATTTTAAAATCCGATGAAGCTCTGGAGGATGCCAGGTTACTGGCAGAAAACGGTCGCTGGAATGCTTGTATCAATCGACTTTATTATTCCTGTTATTATTTAATCAGTGCATTGTTGTATAAGTATAAGTTCTCAGCTCACACCCACAATGGAATAAAGACCAAGTTCTTCCTTGAGTTTGTCAAAACGGAAAAGATTGATAAAGACTCCGGAAAACTTTTTTCAAGCCTATTCGACTGGAGACAGGAAAGTGATTATGCAGATTTCGTTGACTTCGATAAAGATGTTGTCTATCCGTTGATTAATAAAGTTTATGCCTTAAACGAATCGCTGAAGTTTTTGATTCAGGAGTAAATCACCTCATGGCCGTGGGATGAAAAGCTTCCTTGAGATTTCATTTCTCTAAATTAATGCTGCAATCATTTATCCGGTTGATGCTAAAATTGCCCCGGCTTTCAAGCCGGGGGTGTATGACAAAATACTTTTGACTTTAGTCACCACATGAATTCCGGTATGCGGCTAAAGCCGGAAATATTTCTGCAAAGATCCCCGGCTTGAAAGCCGGGGCAATTTCGAATCTTGTCAATTTGAAAGCCGGGGCAATTTCAAGTCTTTTCAATTTGAAGAAAGTTGTAAGCCGCCTCTCCAATTGCGTTCTCTGCGTCTCCGCGTCTCTGCGTGCAATTATCATTTTTGGATTCCTACTGGGCTCAAGATGTTGAGCCCCTACATTCTACATTTTAGTTCTCGCTCTCTTGATCCCTTCCACTTCTCCTTCTCATTCAACTTCCCCCTTTTACTTCCTACTTCGTTATTCGATATTCACTATTCGCTATTCATATTTATATTTTCACCACCCGAAAAATAAAATCCTGCCCATCCTCCATCTTTATCACCAGGAAATAAATTCCGCCTGGATGCACACTCATATCAAAGCATTTTCCCGATAGCTTTTCCCTATTAGTCATCACCAGGCTACCGAGCGAATTGAATAAACTGATCTCCCTGATTTGCTGCTCATCACTGACATCGATAAAGAGGTTTGATGCCACCGGGTTGGGAAATACACGGATACGTCGATCTGGTTCCAATGGATAGGTACCGGTAACTTTTGCCAGCACACAAGCTGAAGTATCCAAACAATCTCCCGCTCCATTGACCAGGGCATAAGATCCTGCTTGGGTGACGAAGAGAGTATCATTGGTTTCACCAGGAAGTGGTTCAAAATTATTTTCACAATCCAGCCACTGAAAAACTCCGATGTGCGAAACACTGGTCAACAAGTTATCATATACAAGCACTGCAGCAACCGGATCGATCACCAGGATCTCACCCTGAACCATACCGATACATTGATGCTCTTCTTCCGTGTATTTGATTTTAATGGGACCGATGTCAAATGCAGTCAGGATATCTCCATTCAATGTACCTGGTCCGGACATGATTTCAAATGCTCCACCGGGAGGATCCGCTGTAAGTTGGACCGAATTCCCAATGCAAATAACGGTATCGATTACTGTAATTTCCGGCACAGGAATAGGGTTGGATGAAACGGAAAGGGTATCCATTCCAACACAACCATTTTCCTCATATTGTCCTGTCAATTCAAGTGTTCCGGGAGCAGTGGAAGTCAACAAGTGACCACTCAATGTTCCCGTTCCGGAAATCAAATTCAATTGACTTGACGCTGGTATAATATCAACCAGTTTTTCTTCCGCGACACACATATAAAGTGTATCGGTTGCAAATTCAACCTGCGGTGTAAGCCTGGAAGAAAGCCATTGAAGATTTTCTCCTACACAACCATTATCGTTGACCAGGTAGGCAAGCTTTATCAATCCCGCACCAGTCGATGTCAACACACCATTCCCAACAATGCCGGGACCACCAACAATCCAATAAACACCTCCTCCAGGATTTGCATTCAGAGCTCTTGAATCGCCACTGCAAAGCATTGATGTGTCCATAGTAAAAATGGGTTGAAAAGTTTCTGCACTGGTCACCAGTTTTTCTGCAGAGCCTGTGCAACCATTTTGTGTTTTGGAATATCCGATGAGAATATTTCCTGTACCGGTAGCCTTCAGGATGTTTACGTTCAATGTACCTGGTCCGGAAAACAATTGGAAAGTTCCCCCGGCAGGAAATGCATTTAGCGCAATGGAATCATCCACACACAAGCCATCGGGAGGATTAATAAAACCTACAGCAATACCCTGAAGACAGTTGATGATTTGTCCTGCGGTTTCAGTACATCCATTTTGAACGAGGGTATATTGAATATGAATTTCACCTTCCCCTGTGGAGGTGAGAGTGTCTCCGGTGATTACACCCGGACCGGATAGTACACTAAAATTACCACCCAACGGAATGGCACTTAATATTCGCTCATCACCACTACACATGTTATTTGCACCACTGGTAATAGCCGGTATGGGTACTGTACTCACCAGGATGGATTGTGTAGTGTCGGCACTGCAATTATTTATTTCGACATGGTATCCCAGGATAACAGTTCCATTTCCATCGGTGTTAAGCGTGTCTCCATGGATGAAGGCAGGTCCTGACACGATATAAAAATCACCGCCAACTGGAAATCCGCTTAGCACTCTTAATTCACCATCGCACATAGGAAGATCGCTACTGGTGATTTCCGGATCAGGTGTTTGTTCAACAATGATTTCCTGGACAGTATCTCCTAAACATCCGTTATTGTCGATGTTGTATTCAATCAAAATACTACCAGGTGATTCCGCGGTTAATTCATTCTCCTGCAAACTTCCCGGGCCAGTGATAAGGATAAAATCACCACCTGGCGGTTCACAGGAAATTATTCGTGTAGTGCCACTGCACATCGGGTCGTCCGTATTGGTGAAATAAGGTTCGGGAGTTTGATGTGCCTCAATATTTTGAAACACATCATTATTGCATGTGGTGGTGTATTGAATCACGATGGTGCCTTCACCCGTAGCAGTGAGTACATTTCCCTCGAGTATACCTGGTCCGCTGATCACGGAAAAGTCACCTCCTTGTGGAGTGGCGGCTAATTCTTTACTTTCCCCGGAACACATAGGATCATGATCACTGATGATTTCCGGAAGGTCCAATGGCACACAACCGGTAGAGTTTAGTAATTCCGCTCTTGGAGAAACCAACATGGTGGCGCGCATTCTCGTCCGTTGATCTTGTGTAAAGCGACCCAGGTTGGCAGGGACAACACAATAACTCATCCAGTTGTACCGGCTGTTGTTCCAATCTCCTTCATTACTGCAGGGATTAGTGGTTCCGCAATCTGTGCGCTTGTGCGGTGGAGTGTCGCAAATCAGATCACCCATGGTCATGCAATTCACATTCGCAGGACAATCATTGCCATCGCCATCTCCCTGGAAAGTGTGTCGGAGATTGAGTCCATGTCCCAATTCATGACTTAGTGTTTTTCCATCGCCTGTCATGAAATCTTTGCCAATAACAGTTCCATCCAGGTCACTGCCATTAGGAAAATAGGCATAGCCTGCCCAGTCGCCATAAATATCAGTGACGACCCAGATATTGTAATAGTCCAGGGGTGGCCAGTGGCTAAGGGCTTTGATCGCAGATTCACTTGCACCGCCGGGGCCAATATATTCTATGCCTTCATCAGCATAGTGGGGTACCCCGGAGCCATTCACACGAACAATTCCATTAGTCGGGCATCCTTCCGGGGTCCGAGTGGCCAGGCAAAAATCTATTTCACAATCCGCACCTTGCCCATTGCTATTGTGAAAGCGTTCATTCGCTCCACTGATGGCTGCCTGGACCTGGGCATCGGAGATATTGCTTCCTGTTCCAACGGGTTCGCCAAGGTGAATGACATGCACTACGACGGGTATGGTGTAATTGGGTGGCAACACACGTCGATCAAAGGGTGTGCTGTTTAAAACCGAATCCAGTTGATGGGTATGAAGAAGAAAATTTCTTCTATATATGCTGTCGTTACGTAGGAGGAGTTCGTGTCGCTCATCAGTACCGCAGGAGAAATGATCCTCGGGATTGAATGGAGTTGAGGACCCATTATTAACTTCCGATACCGGTTGATCCTGGGCTTGTATAGGTAAAGAGGAAATGAAGCAAAAGATGATTAAAAGGAAGGTCGGCAGGGGTTGTTTCATCTTCAGCATATCCAGAGAAATTTAGCAGCAAAGAATATGCCGTTCTGGCCCTGTTTTATTAAAAGAATGTTTGGCGTAGCGAAATGCTTTCGCGTTCTCCCCCCTAGCCCCCTGTAGGGGGAAAAGAGATTCTCTTTTTAATTACGAAAACAAAACTGCGTTCTCTGCGTCTCTACGTGAATAAAGCATTTTGTGATTTTCCCTTATTTTAGAAACTCAAAATCCCGAGTCATGAATAAAAACCTCACATTATTTGTATTCGCCCTCCTCCTGGTGCTGGTTTCCTGCAACAAAGACGATAATAATAATCCGGCCCATAAGAAAGTATTAGATTATATTGAAAATGGCATTAGTGGTGACAGGGTGTTTTACACCTTCAATGATAGTGGCCAGATCTTACGCGAAGCCGAATCCGATGACGTCACCACGTACTCCGTCAATGGCAACCAACTTCATCTCTCGCAGTTTCGCAATTCCGCAAACCGTGTAGTCGCTGATATTACATACAATTTGAATAGTGATGGAAATATAATCTCAGGCACTGGTAATTTTACTTATCCCACCTCTGATCCCTGGACGGCTGCCTATACTGTTCAATACAATACGAATGGCTTTATGACCGAGCGCACCAATATTCAAACCGATGGTGAATTCTGGACGTACAAATACTACTGGAACAACGAAGATCTCACTAAAATGGAATGGTATAACCATGATACCCTTTACCTGACCATCCAGTTCGAATACAGCAAACAATTGGAAGATAAATTGCAAATTGATTTCTATAAAATATTACGACCTACTACCAGTTGGACCGGTAAATCCTCCAAACACCTTCCTAATCACACCTTCGGCATTTTTGCCCCTGGTACGCACATTACTTATGATTATAGTTACCTATACCATCTGGATGCAGATGGTTATATCACTTCGTATGTCGGCCATGATGATATGGGAGGAGTAGCGGATACCACAATCTATCATTATCGGTAATACACGGAATCCACGTGTGCATACATGGCCTTCGCGTTCCCCTCCCTAGCCCTCCCGCTGCATCACTGCATGATGGCGGGATCTACGCTGCTTGCGACCTGTAGGGGGTAAATGGATTTCTTCCTTTTGGATTCCTATTGGCTCAAAATGTTGAGATTTCAATTCTCTTAATTAATAATGCTTTCATTTTTAAATTGGGATGCTAAACAAATTGCTTTGACCGGGAATGCTAAAATTGCCCCGGCTTTCAAGCCGGGGGTGTATGTCAAAATACATTTGACTTTAGTCACTACATGAATTCTCATATGTGGCTAAAGCCGGAAATATTTCTACAAAGAACCCCGGCTTGAAAGCCGGGGCAATTTCAAATCTTATCAATATTAAAGCCTTGGCAATTTTGATCTAATTCCTTCGCCGCATCGCGGCATAAGGTTCTTAGCAAGAAGAATCCAAAAAAATCCCGCAGGTAGCCGCATCGCGGCGAAACTCCAAAAACGAAATCCTATTTTGTCAACATGAACCCTCTATCCCGCATCATCAACCTGGGTACTAATCGCGAAACAAACCCCGTCTTCAACAAACACATCCGCTTTACAAATGCAGTAACATTAATTGTCCTGGGGTTCATCTTTCCCAATATGGTAATGGCCTTGCAGTATCATGAACATGGACCCTCCTGGGTACTGATGGCTCATTTTATTCTCATCACGCTGGTTTTTGTTTTCAATGCACAGGGAAAGCGGATCCTGGCGAGCAGCTGGTGGAGCATCATCGCCATACCGGCAGTAACTTATTATGGGGTTGTTTTTACGGCGCAAGGTTTGAATTTTACATTCCTGCCGATGGTCCTGTTCCTCCAGTTTTTTTTGTTTTCCTCTTCAGATAAGTGGAACATCGTTTTTTTTAGTGGTTTCACCATGCTGTGTTATGCTTTTGTTCTCGTTTGTTTTCAAAACCATTGGGCTCCATTTGGCCAGGTGTCGGAAGGATTGATTTATGCACAGCGTATCAATTCGATGATTGGGCTGCCGGTGCTGAGTCTTGCTTTTGGGCTATATGCCTATTTTAGTATTACGGGTGCGGAGCGTGAAGTGGCGAATGAAAAAGCAAAAACGGAAAAGTTGTTGCTCAACATTCTTCCTGCCCCGGTGGCTGAACGATTCAAAAATGATCAGTCCGTGCTGGCGCAGGGATATGAATCCGTGAGTGTGTTGTTTGCCGATATCGTGGACTTCACTTCCTTTTCTGAAAAAACGCCTCCTGATCAATTGCTCCATTTCCTCAATGATGTTTTCCTGAAGTTCGATGCCATCACTGAAAAGTATGGCCTCGAAAAAATCAAAACCATCGGGGATGCCTACATGGTGGCTGGCGGTGTACCTGAACTATCCCATGATCATCTGAAGAAAATCTGTGACATGGCGCTAGACATGCAGGAAACCATCGTGCACATCAAAACTCCCTCTGGCGAACCTCTCCGCATGCGTATGGGGATTAGCACCGGTCCTGTCACTGCTGGTGTCATTGGTGCCAAAAAATTCATTTATGACTTATGGGGTGATACGGTGAATACGGCCAGTCGTATGGAGTCGCACTCGGAAGCCGACTGCATTCAGATCACCAGCGAAGTCTATGACGTGATTTGCGATGGGTTTGAATGCCAGGAAAGAGGAGTGATCCAGGTGAAGGGGAAGAGGGAGATGAGGACGTGGTTTTTGGTGGGGAGGAAGCAATACCAGACATCAGTGATTTTGTGATAATACGGCAAAGATTTGGGAAGCTTAAATAATCAATCGGAGAGGTGTTGAAATTGGTGGTAGAATGAAACAATCTATCACCAAATCGCATTAGCTGGTCCTGTTGGCTAGTGTCCGGTATAAAATCTAATCCGACCAAGTGAAGGAATGGACTTTCCACACTTTCTAGAACCAAAATCGGTGTAATTGAAATTTGGCAGCTTTGCTGAGACTGGTGGTATTCCAAATTCGTATATTTGGTTTCTATCCTTGAAAAGTTAAAATTTGATCTTCTTCCGTAATGAAAATTTACAAGGCAGCTTTAATATTATTTTTATTTTTTTGGAATTATTCAATCTCAGCTCAATTGATAAAACCGGGCTCCCCATTTATACCTTCCGCATTTGTTTCTGATGTCACCTCAAATTCCGCTAAACTTAATGCGAAAGTTAACCCAAACGGAGATAATACAGCTACATGGTTTAATATATATATCGGAAACGCAAGACAAGAATCTGGATATCAAAACATTGGAAATGGAACAAAAAGTATAAATCTGCAACCTTACATTATAACCGGCCTTCAACCAAATACCACATATAAGTTTGGTGTTGAAGCACGAAATAATGTGGGCAATTCTGTATCATCCTTTGTAAATTTTACAACAAAAGGATCTTCAATAAAAAATTCAATTTCATCTCAAAATGGAATAAGCCCATCTGTGGAAAAAGGATTGGTTTTAGAAATAACTTCAAGATCTGCAATCCTAAGTGGAATAGTTAACCCAAATGGGTCAATTTGTAATGTTTGGTACGAAACCCCAAATAGTGAACCACTTCAAATTCACACACTTAATGGATCAAAACCAGTAAGAACTGAATCATATAAATATTCAAATTTAACCCCAAACACCAAATATCAATTTAGAGTTCTTGCTTCAAATCAATACGGTATAAATCAAAGCGATTGGTTAACTTTCACCACAACAATGGCAGATCCTATTGTTAATGCACCTATTGTCAAAACATTCCCTCCGACAATTAACAGTACGTTTATATCCGATATTACATCTACTTCCGCAATTTTTAAAGGATCAGTAAACCCAAATGGAGAAATTACGTATGCATCCTTTTTAACTTCTGCTTCTGATGGTGGACCATTTCAGCAGCAAAAATTGTCATCAACCACAAAAGTGAGTAACTTGCTAGATTATCAAATTTCAAATCTCAATCCAAATACAAAGTACCGCTTCAAAATTTTTGCATCAAACAAAAATGGCACAATAGTTGGCGATTGGTTTGACTTTACTACACTCAAACAACCTTTTGATTCTGTTGATCATGCTCCAATCTTTATAGAATCAAATGTTTCTAATATATCAACCAATTCTGCCAAAATAGTTGCAAAAATCAACCCTCATGGTGATAGTACAGCCGTATGGTATAAAATTTCTCTCGATAGCTTAGGAATTCAAAAAACAAATAGCGATACTGTTGATATTACGTTAGATACATTCTTTCTAGGAGGATTATCCCCAAATTCCACTTATAAATTACAAGTTATAGCAGACAATAATTACGGAACTTCATTCGGTAATATTATTTCATTTAAAACACAGGCCTATATAAATCAGGATTCAATAAATGAAAATTTGATTTATTCAAAAAGAATAGCTGAACTTATAGATTCAACTACAGACCATAAGGAAGATGTTCTAGGAAATTCTGATGAATTAAATAAATTAAAAATTGAATACTCTTTAAAATTTCAAAAACTAAGAAAAAAAGAAAATAAGAAGATAAGCAGAATATCTGATAGATTATCAGAACTTAAAATAAATCCTTTATTATCTGAATTGGACATTGAAAGGGTCTTTGATATAAATAATCAACTTGATAAATTGCAACAACATTTTAATGAATTTGATTTTAATGATTCGAAATCTGCATATATTCTGAGTTACAATTTTAATTTTGCATTATGTAGTATTCTGCATCCGAAACAAATAAAGAAGATTCCAGATTTTATTATTAAGTATTCTTATTTAATTTCTAATCTTGATGCTTTATATTCTTATCTTAATAAGCCGGATTTTGGAAACAATTTATTTAACAATGAAGATATTATTGGGATTTCTACGCTAAGTGTTCCGTTACTTGGGTCCTCATTTTTGCGAAAAATAGCTTCTGATAATGTTGGTTCCATGTATGATGGAAAAATACCAGTATGTGTAAATGCGTACAAAGCTGATTCAAATGGAAATATTAGTCCGAGAAATGGTCTCACAGTAAAGTATAATTTTAAATATCAATTAAAGGAAATAGAAGAACCATTTGAATTTAGACAGGTTACTTCACCTAGTTGTGATTTTGTTGCACCGCTAAAATGGTATTTTTGGTTGGTCGATAGTTCAATAGAATCGTCCCCCCATGTATCTGAAACAAAATATGTGAATTTAACTGAGGTTACTGAAAAAGAATTTCCAATTGTTGTTGATATTCTTATTTATAAAAAGTAAACGAAAAAGGATGGGATTTATAAAAGAGAAAATGCTATCAGTTACTGTATTTACCGCAACAGCAGTAATTCATGGTGCTATTCCTGCGGCAGCAGAATTGGTCTTTAGTGACATCGGACTGAAAGTTCAATTTATACTTCTTCTTGCTATTGGTTCTTTAATATATATGTATTTAAATTCAGTTGGTACAAATTGGAAGGAGAGAATCTGGAATATATTCAGGCATTCCTCTTTTATCTCAGCAATTCTTATTGTCATTTTATTATCGCTTATAGCAATCAATTACATTGGTACGACTGAATTTGGTTGGTATTTCAAGGGATCAAAGTATACTTTGGCTGCAGAGAATATATTAAACAATAATGTTGCTACTGTAGACGAGTTAGTGTTCGAAAGAGAAAATAATACGAGATTGATATGGCAGGATAGTGAAAAATTTAAGAAATTATTTAAAAATTTATTATTTTTTGCGGTAATATTTTGGGATATCGGAGCAATATCTCTTCTTCAATTAAAAAAATTCTCTAAAATTAATTTGATTTCAGCAACTGGCGAGACATGAATAAAGTTAAAACTAATTTATACCGATATTCATCTTAATTTATTCCGATTAGAATAGCATTGTTTTGAAATTTATAATTTCGTAACAACCACATGAAATTATTTTCTCTCATTTTTATTGTTATCTCCTTTTCATGTACTTCTAATACTAAAGAGGTTGATAATAATTCTGATAACAATAGCTCCACTTCTCAAAAGTCTTCTGAGAATGTTAAGCCCAGTTCGGATCCCTTACCAAAATGTAAGTTAATTATTAAACCCGCCCGCACTGATGTATCAGACCAATTTGCTTTCCAAGTGGATAGTTTCAATGCTAAGGAAAACGATTGCTGGGAAGCCCTTAAGCAACATGGTATTTCTTTCTGTCAGGACAAATTTCCTTGTCGGGTAAAATACATTGAAACAGATTATTTAGGAGTGGATAAAGCAAATCCAGGTTATCCAGATTTTAAAACTCTGAAGAAGTATGGTATTGGGGAATTCACCAAATTCCAAGGCCCCAATGGGTGGCAATTAGCGGGTGCAGATGAAATGTCCTGGGAAAGGAATGCTCCTGGTTTTGATTACTTCTCTACTAAATAAGTTATCTAAATATAGCAGTAGCCCATGCTTATAAAAGATGGGCTACTGTTGATTAATCAACCAAATGCCTTATCAATCGTGATAAGCGCACTCAGGATGACCGCGAAAACAACAATGTCATTTACAAGTCTAGCAGACTCACCATGTAACGTGAATCTGTTTTGACCTATAAAGACTGTTGTTGAATTCTTCGAATGATAAGAATAAAAATTATTCATTCTGTCATTTTAGGATTAGCAATCATTGACAACACCAAGCCGTGCCAACTTCGGCATCTTTCTATTTCTAATCTTACTCCACGTCCTATTTGGGCTTGGTTCCATGATTATTTATAATGTTTTTTGATCCTATCTCTGTCTTCGATATCCTTATCCCCCTTATAATAAAGCTCCACAAATACTATCCTCGACTCCTCCTCAAACCATGCATAAATCAATCGTAGACCTGAATTAATTCCCTTCCCTTTCATAGCCTTGCAGGCAATCTTCTTTACTTTGATCATGCAGGTGGTAATCCCTAATCCTTCGATCCGGTAACTAAAAGGTGGATGTTCACCAGGTTCATCGGTCAGATCGAGCCTGACAATCTCAAGATCTTCGCTCAGCGTACGATACTTCTTCAGCAATCTTTTGAGATCCTTTTCAAATTCATCAATTTCCTCAAACTTCATTCCCCTCATCATCTTTATACACCCTTACTGAATACGGAGGCCTCCGGTAAAAGGCCAACTCATAATTGAGATCATCATTCATGGAGGTGGCTCTCCAGGGCTTATCTCCATGAGAATAATCACTGATCATAGTTGCTGACCAGTCACTCATCTGATCAAGCACCCTGTCAATGACTTCTACTTCACTTGCTTTCAATTTAGTGAGGTCTGGTTTTGCCAGCGGTATATATCGTTTTTGCGGATAACCATGATACTCCGTTTGGATTAATTGTAATTGATTATTGTCGATCATTTGATTCAGGATCCTGTCCATGCTCTGGGGAACAGGGCCATAGGGAAACTTGCGGTATTTCGCTCCCGTCATCTGCTCTTCATACAATTCGTAATAATTAAAGTCTGAGAAATACAAAAGTTTATAGACTACCGTCTCTCCTACATTGGGCTTCCCGGCACAACGCTCAAGAATGTAGAGCAATACATTTTTAAATTTTTCCACCTGGAGTTTCGGAACAGAAATGCGCTCTGCGGATTTTATTTCTTTTATAGATTGAACTTCTTCCAATTTTTGATCAATCTCAAAATTGGTAGACATAATCTCATCCATTGAAAATCCAAGCACTAATGAAAGTTTCTGCAATTCCATGATGTCAAGATTGCGGTTCCCAAGCTCAATTTGAGTTAATGCAGTTCTTGAGATACCTATTCTCCTGGCGAGGTCATCCTGGGACCAATCCTTTTGCTTCCGGAGCATCGCAATCCTCTGGCCTATTTCTTGTTGGGATATTTTATCTTTCATGAGTCTTTGTACTAATAACACCTCAAATTAAAAATTAGTTTGATATTAAAACAATATATTGTTCTATTTTCGAACAATACTTATTAATTACCTCATTAATAAGTAGTTATACGCAAAACTTTCACTCAATAATCTCAAATCATCACTCCGAATTCAACAAATGCAAAATCTAAACTCTAAAATCCAAAATTATTTTAGCTTCTAACCAATCCTCCGAACATCGCTACCACGATCGCTTCTACGCAGCACTTGTGCTGTGCGGATGCATCACTAAAGACAAAAAGAAAATAGAACTTAAAGGAGACATTATATCGCATGGGAATACACACAATCTTTGACTAAGTAAATCTTCCTTTCAGAATTGACTAGTTTAAAGAAAGCCCTTTTGTCTACTTTTATACGGTTCGATTTTTTGAGGAAGACTACTGTGGCAGATGTTCAACCCTTTAACTGAATAATTTAGAAGCTGATATTGCGCTAAATATTAGAGTGTTTGATAAATTATTAATAGATCACTTAAAATGCAAGTAGCTCAATTATTTAATTGAAATTTACCAACTAAATAAAATATAATGATAATTAATGACATAGCCAAATTCTTAAATGAAATTGATGTCAAAAATAAGGCCGCTTCGCGTGGTTCATTTAAAATCAAAGGGATTTCGGATGAGGATTACGCTAAAACTCTCGATTTTCTTTTGAAAAATCAATATGCTATACAAAATGTTCTATCCAAAAAAGATAATGAGCTGTTATATAGAGAAGAGTTAATACAATTTCTTCATAGAGAATTTATTTATTTGCCTACTAATTTGACTGGATGGTACGGTAAAAGGAAGAAATTATTACTTTTAAGTAATTCGTATTTATTAAAAGGATCATATCTTAAAATTTTTAATTCTGAAGTTGAACCTCTTATTGATGCATTTGATCAATACGAATCTACAATAAATAAACTAGACAATAGACTAAGAGAGACCACCCTTATAATAACAGCTTTGCCACTTGAATTTCGTGCTGTAGTCAGAAGGTTTTCTTTTTTAATAGATGTTAAGAAAATTAAACATACTTCAGATAGGGTTATGGATTTACGACATGAATTGGTCGATCCAATCCAATTTGTATTTGACATAGAAAAAGATAATTTTATTCACCCTGATGCAAAAGATAATGACCCACACGATCGTCCGTTTTATGTTTTTGTAGTGGGTGTGTTAACTGACGGTACCTTATTTAAAAAAGTCCACATAGTCCTTTTGCCAAATTATGGGCATTATAATGCATATGAAGCAATGCATATTTGTGAGAGCTACAATGGTGTAGGTATCAATTATACTGAAATAATAGTTACAGGGATTGCTGGAAGTATTGATGAAGATGATTCACTTAGAATAGGTGATTTAGTTATTTCTGGGACTATTTATGGGAGCGAAACAAAAAAAGCGACTGAAAAACATGATGAATATATTTTCGATGAGCCGAGTATGGATATTGAATTTAGGAGTATTAATGAGCATAATAAAAGTCAAGAAACAATTGATTTTGTTCTTTCTGAATGGAAGCCAAAACTACTTGAAGTGGTTCCATTGGATATAGAAAATCCGCATGAAAGAGGATTTAACAAAGCATTAATGGTAAATTACGTGTCAATTGATACTCTATCGAAGGCTTCATGGTTTAAGAAGAAATTATGGCAGAGTTTCCCATCATGTAAAGCAATTGAAATGGAATCATTTGGAGTTGCACGATATTTAACAAAAAAAGATCTTCACAAAGAGGTAAGAGTAATTAAAAGCATTTGTGATTATGGAGATTATAGAAAAAACAAGATTTGGCAACCATATTGTGCTGATGTTGCTGCCTCTTTTGTCGAAGACTATTTAATAACAAAGTATGGCAAGCCGATCGTTGAAGTGACCTATTAGATTTATACTTTGTTTGCCAATGTTTTAACTTTGATTGAAAATAATTCAACTCACCATCATGGATAATCTAAATTTTTATATAGTCGAATTTGAAAGACTTAAGCATGAACAATTAAAACGTATCGAGTTCAGGGATCATATGATTTATCTAACCCTCATAGCAATAGGTACTGTCTTTGCTTTTTGCTTGGAAAAGCCTGAATTTAATTTTGCCTTTTTAGTGCTTCCTTTTTTTTGCATAATTATGGGATGGACTTATTACGTTAATGACAGAAAAGTCTCTGCAATTAGTGATTATATAAATAATAAATTAATACCAAAGATTGCTGCCATTACAGATCAGCCCATAACAGATAATTGGGAAATCATAAGAAAAAACGAACCTGATAGAATATTTAGGAAATGGTTTCAATTACTAATTGATGTTTCACTTTTTTGCGCTTCATCGGTGATTTCCATAGTAGCGTATTTTATACTTAATGATTATTTTGATTGGTCTCATTTGGTTATTGTAATAATTGAAGGGGCGTTAATTCTTATTTTATTAGTTTTATTTATTATAAGTAGTCAAAAATAATCTTCAAGATGGAATTAACTTTATAATCCTCTCCAATCTCTTCACCTGATATCCCATGCCTAATCAATCTCCCGAACAACTCGCCCGCGACCGCATCGACGCGGCCCTGGTCCAGTCCGGGTGGATCATCCAGGATAAAAAGAAAATCAACCTCAGCGCCAGCCTGGGAGTGGCTGTGAGGGAGTACCAAACCGATACCGGGCCTGCCGACTACATCCTGTTTGTAGACAGAAAGCCGGTCGGGGTCATTGAGGCAAAACGACCTGAAGAAGGTGACAATCTCACTAAAACAGAAGATCAGTCTGAGAGATATGCATCGAGCAAGCTGAAGTATATCAATAATGACAAACTTGTCTTTGCCTACGAAAGCACAGGCGATATCACCCGCTTCACCGACTACCGTGATCCGAAACCAAAATCAAGAGAAGTCTTCACTTTCCATCGTCCCGAAACATTTCACCGATGGATCGCAGATGGCAAATCGCTGAGACGACGTCTACTCGATATCCCTACTCTTCCTGTTGAAGGTTTACGTGAATGCCAGGTCAACGCAATTACAAATCTTGAAAAATCATTCAAAGAGTTCCGCCCAAAGGCATTGATTCAAATGGCCACAGGCTCAGGAAAAACATATACAGCAATTACTTTCATTTATCGCTTACTGAAATACGCGAAAGCTAAACGTGTTCTCTTCCTTGTCGATACAAAGAACTTAGGCCAACAGGCGGAACAGGAATTCCAGGCCTTCCTGCCGAATGATGACAATCGCAAATTCACCGAGCTGTATGGCGTCACCCGGCTGCATAGTAGCTTCATTCCCCCGGACAGCCAGGTCTATATCAGCACGATCCAGCGCATGTATTCCATCCTCAAGGGCGAAGAACTGGATGAATCCCTAGAGACCGAAAATCCCAACGAAATCCGCTTCGAACAGAAAGCCCCGATGCCCGTTGTGTACAATGAAAAAGTACCGGTCGAGTTTTTTGATTTTATCATCATCGACGAATGTCACCGCAGCATCTACAACCTCTGGAAACAAGTGCTCGACTACTTCGATGTCTTCCAGGTCGGGCTCACGGCGACACCGGACAACCGGACCTTCGGCTACTTTAACAAAAACGTGGTGAGCGATTACGGCTATGAGAAAGCAGTGATCGATGGCGTCCTGGTGCCGTATGATGTGTTTACCATCGAAACCAAGATTACTAAAGAAGGTAGTAAGATCCCCGTGGGCGAATACGTGGACAAGCGCGAACGCCTGACCCGGAAAAAATTCTGGGAGACCGTTGATGAAGACATTGAATACAGCGGTAAGCAACTCGACAAGGACATCGTCAACCTCAACACGATCCGCACCATCGTACAGGCCATGCGCGATAGCCTGCCGGCGATGTTTCCGGATCGCATCACGCGCGATGAGCATGGACAGGAGGTGTCCTTTGAAGTGCCAAAGACGCTGATCTTTGCCAAGACCGACTCGCATGCGGAGGACATCATCGACATCGTGCGCGAGGAATTTGCGGAAGAGAATAAGTTCTGCAAGAAGATCACCTACCGCAGCGAAGAAGATCCGAAGTCCGTGCTGTCTCAATTCCGCAACGACTATTATCCCCGCATCGCGGTGACGGTCGATATGATCGCCACGGGTACGGATATACGTCCGCTGGAAGTGCTGGTCTTCATGCGGGATGTCAAGAGCCGCAGCTATTATGAGCAGATGAAGGGTCGTGGCACGCGCACCTGCTCACTGGAAGAGCTGCGATTGAAAGGGACGCCGTCGGCCAGGATGTCGAAGGATCATTTTGTGATCATCGATGCCATCGGCGTGGAATCCTCGCAGAAGACGGATAGTCGTCCATTGGAAAAGAAGCCGGGCATCAGCCTGAAAGATCTATTGCAAAATGTAGCAGTGGGCAATACACAAGAAGAAATCCTCAGCTCATTGGCCAATCGATTGATACGTCTCGATAAACAGATCAATGAAAAAGAGCGCATGGGCTTTGCTGAAAAGTCCGGCGGCTTTATGATCAATCATATCGTCAAAAATCTGCTCAATGCCTATGATCCCGATACGTTAGAAAGTGTAGAGAGAAGAGTGAAAAGTGAAAACCAGGGAGAATCATTGCAAGCTATTGAAGTTGCGATTAAAAAAGAAAAACAAAAGCTGATCGACCAGGCTGTGGATGTATTTCACAATCCTGATCTGCGCGATTATATCGTAGATGTGCGAAGGAAGTATGATCAGATCATTGACACTATCAATCCGGATTCACTCGTAGATATCGGATGGGTGAAGGATCAAAAGGCTTCAGCAAAAAATACCATTGCAGATTTTGAAGCATGGATCAATGAACATAAAGATGAGATCACTGCCTTGCAGATTTTTTATGGTCAGCCTTTTCGCCGGCGTGAACTGACATATGCTATGATCCGCGACTTGTATGAAAAGATCCAGATGGAAGCTCCTCGTCTCTCACCCATGCATGTATGGCGCGCCTATGACCAGATCGACCAGGCAAATGGATCCGCTAAAAATGAATTGATTGCCCTGGTATCCCTGATCAGAAAAGTAAGTGGCATCGATGAGTCTTTGGTACCATATGATAAGACCGTGGATAAAAATTTCCAGGACTGGGTCTTCCGCAAGCAGGCCGGACCTGTTAAGTTTACACCTGAACAAATGGAGTGGCTTCGGATGATCAAGGACTATATTGCAGGTTCCTTCCACCTGGACAAGGAAGATTTTGAACTGGATCCATTCAATAAAAACGGAGGACTCGGCAGAATGTGGCAGTTATTTGGTGATAACACTGAAAAAGTGATTGCAGAATTGAATGAAATCCTGGCAGCGTGATTAATCAAATAAATCAGGAAAATCATAGTAGGATGTGGCAGTTGTTTGGGGAGGAGACGGAGAGTATTATTGGGGAGTTGAATGAGGTATTAGCAGCATGATACAAGGCCAACAAAGAGCGATTGTTTCAAATGACTGGAAATGGTTTCAGCTTTCAAATCTATTAGAATTTGTAATTGGAGGTGATTGGGGAAAGGACGAAAATTTTGATGACAAAAATTATGATCTAGCTTATTGCATTCGTGGTTCTGAAATTCGAAACTGGCAGAGCGATAAGGGAGTCACAGCATCATTAAGAAAAATAAAACTTTCAAATCTTGAAAAAAGAAAACTTCAGGAAGGAGATATATTACTCGAAATTTCTGGAGGTGGACCTGATCAACCAGTAGGCAGAACAGTTCTAATTGATAAACAAGTCTTATCCTTTAAACCTTCAGTCCCAAAGATTTGCACTAACTTCTTACGCCTTTTACGACCTCTAAAATCAATTAATCCAAAATACTTAAATAATTATCTCCAATTTTTTTACAATTCTGGGGAAATTGTTGGCTATCAAGCTGGAAGTAATAATTTAAGGAATCTAAAATATCCTGACTATGCTAAGATTAAAATACCAGTTCCCCCACGAGAAATTCAAAATAGCATAGTCTCCAAAATCGAAGAGCTCTTCAGTGAATTGGATAAGGGGATTGAAAATCTAAAACTTGCACAGCAGCAGCTCAAAGTGTACCGGCAGTCGGTATTGAAATGGGCATTTGAGGGGAGGCTGACGAATGAGAATGTGAAGGAGGGGGAATTGCCTGAAGGATGGAAGCTAGAAACATTGGGTACCTACATTACAGATATATCAGCCGGCAAAAGTATACGATGTGATGAAAGGCCACCAAAAACAAATGAGTTCGGCATAGTCAAAGTAAGTGCTGTTAGTTGGGGACTTTTTGATGAATCAGAAAGCAAAACTTGTCTCTCCCAGAAGAATTACAACAAGGACTACATTATTAAATCAGGAGACTTTTTGTTTAGTAGGGCAAACACAATAGAACTTGTTGGTGCTTGTGTTATCGTAGGGCATACAAATGGAAATTTGATGCTAAGTGATAAAATTCTTAGATTTCAATTTAATATTCAAATTTCCAATGAATACGTTCTTTACTACCTACGATCAAAACAAGGAAGGAAACAAATAGAATCGTTATCAACTGGCAATCAAGAATCAATGCGAAACATTGGCCAAGCAAAAATTAAAATGATTAACATTCCATATTGCAAACTAAAGGAACAACTTGAAATAGTAAATGAGATAAATGACCGCTTCAGCATTATTGATAAAATGGAAGAAAGCATCAATCAAAGTCTTCAACAAGCGGAGATGATGAGACAGAGTATTTTAAAGAAGGCATTTGAGGGTCAATTAATTAATTAATTACCATGGAGTTATTACCATATTTTCAAAGACATAATTTCACTGGCTTTATACTATATAGACTAAATCCGACTGATTGGAGCGATTTTGTTCAAAATTTGACAGATGGTACACGACTTTGTTACATAGATAACAGCCTCCTGCATACAAGATGCCAGCAACGTGGAATTACTCCAGGCGAATTTTTAGATCAATATATATTACCATTAGAGCCTACTATTCAATCAGGGGATTTTGGGGAAATATTTAGTTATTTCATAGTAATTGAACAACATAAACCTAAAGGGATACACCTAGTAGGACCTAGAAAATGGCGTTGGAAAGAGGATAGAAATAAACCATCTCCAGGATCAGACTCGCTACTATTTCATATGCAAAACACAAAAAAGCCATCTCCCCAAGATCAGCTTGTAAGTATAGAATCTAAAATGAAATCTGTATCATCTAAAAGTTTCAGAATTCAAGAAGCGATTGATGGTGCAGCTAAAGATAAATTAAGTAGGTTAGCAAAATCATTAAATTGGCTTGAAGAAAAATATGCTCGAAATGGCAGTGAAGATCAAAGGAAAGTGGTTGAACGATTTTTAAACCCATCCATCCATGGTACTTTTATCATTGTTAATAAAGCCATTGCAATAATTGATAGCACGTTAGAGTCTGGCGAGACCTCTCAAACAATCACAAACCCACATGGAGTTGTTGTAATCGTTTTTTCAATATTAAATTTAAAAGATGCGTATGTTAAAGTAAGAGAAAATGTCATTAAATCAATATAATGCCTGAAAGTTACCAATTGAATACCTGGATTGCAGAATCTAATTCGTGGCAGTCTTTTATAGATTTCAAATTGCCCCTTGAATCAATGGCAAATTATCCATTCTATGCATCCGCATCAGATTTTTATCTTAGCCTTATGTCAAGGGGAATTGAATTATTAAAAGAATTCAACCCAGATGAGAACCATTCACAATTTCTTTCCATTGCTAAAGGTCTAGAAATATTCTCACTTGAAACTAAACGAAATTATTTTCATGGCATTGATCAATCAAATAATGTTCTCTATGCAGCTTCCTTTTATTTTTTAGCTAATTATCCAGCCTCAGCATGGATTCTAGCAAGTATTTATAACATAAGTAATTACAAAAGTGAAATAGATAGGTTTTTACATGGTTTTTTAAAAAGGAAATTAAATACCAAATATCAATTTGATGATGAATTATCTAATTTTATTAATTCTGGCGACTTAAATATACTTGACTCACTAATAAATAAAATAAAAGAATTACAAGAGTATTATTTTGAAATTAATGTCGACTATTATTTTTCTTTTTTATTGTCGAAGGCTCTATTAATTAAATTTAGAGATAATAATTTGTGGGCCGACCTACTAAAAATAAATAATAATCATGATTATTGGAGATCCTATATTACTCAAAGTATTAGTAAGTCAATCCCTGTATGGAGTTATTTCCCTTCACAAAAAGCTGCGTTAGAAAATGGTATTTTAGGAGAGGAAACATCTACTATGCAAATGCCAACAAGTTCGGGTAAGACTTCAATTACCGAATTAATAATATACAATGAATTTCGAAAGAATAAAGATTGTAAAATATTATATTTAGCTCCATACCGGGCGTTAGCCTCAGAATTAAAACAAACTCTAGCAGTAAATATTAGTAGATTAGGTATTAAATCTAAGACAATATATGGAGGCAATATACCAACATTAGAAGAACGTGAGTCGATTCTTGAAGTAAATTTATTAATCGTTACACCGGAAAAATTTATTGCCATTGAAGATGTATTTCCTGGAATTAATAAATATTTTACAACTATTATTTGTGATGAAGGTCAATTATTAGATGATAGTACGAGAGGCTTGAGCTATGAACTGTTATTGAGTCGTATAAAGCAAGACCCATCACAAAATCAAAGGTTTGTTTTTATCTCTGCTATTATTCCAAATATATCAACATTAAATGATTGGTTAGGAGGCAATTCAAATACCCTTATTTCTTCGGAATATAAGCCGACAGAATTGGAATATGCATTCTTAATTAAAATGTCTAGTAGAAAAAATGAGTATTATTTAGATGTAAATCCATTAAAACAAAGGCCTTTCAACTATCAACTATACAAGTACCTATCAGACAATGAATTGAACTTCCCCATCCCTAATTCTAAAAAGAGAATCAGGATCAAATCTAAAGCAGGTATTTCTGTCGCTGTATCACTGAAGGCTACAAATACAGGAACGGTGGCGCTTTTTTCGCCTAGTAAAGGCGGAAAAACAGGCGTTGAATTTTTAGTGAATGAAGCAATTTTTCAACTTTCAGTTAGAACTGATATCGACCTAACTTCATATTCTCCGCCATTACATTTAGAAAAACTTGAAGAGTACTTTAGAGTAGTTTTTGGGAACGATTATTTATTGACAAGAGCCGCTTTGAAAGGCATATTATTTCATCATGGAGATTTACCACAAGGTATTAGAGAAATTATTGAAGAATCGATTAGAATGGGAAAAATCCGCTTCGTTATTTGTACAAATACATTGGCTGAAGGCGTAAATTTACCTATTAAATGTATTGTGATACATGGTACGACCAGATACAATGAATTTTCCGTTAATAAAAGAGAAACTCTAAAAATAAGAGATTTAAAAAATCTAGTTGGGAGGGCTGGCAGAGCAGGTAGAGAAACAAAAGGAATGGTAATTATTCCACATAGTGGGGATTTTGAGATTATTAAAAAGCTAATAAGGGAAGAAAATATCGAACCAGTTTATGGACAACTATTCACAATTATTGAAGCTATTACCGCAGTACTTGTTCGCCGGAGGCTTAAATTATCAACTGAGATTTTAGACTCTTTAGGTGAGGAAATTCAACTTCTATTAGATTCCGTAGACACATCAATGATTGATTTATTGTCTGAAGAAGTAGAGGTTGGCGATTTAAGTACTCTTGTTGATGAAATGATCTCTAAAACTTTATCTTTTTTTCAATCAAACGATGAACAAAAAATTACGTTAAAAAACTTATTTGAAATTAGGGCTGAAAAACTTATACCATTTATTAATGCCGGTGAATTTAAATCATTAAAAGGTAGCGGAACAAATATTAGATTGTTTGATGAAATTAAGGAAATTGTCGATTTTAGTTCAGATTTATGGGATATACATACCCAATCGATTGAAGACAAATGGCTAACATTTATTTTAAACGAAACTTTATTTAAATTCAATAAATACATAATAGCGTTAAATAAATTCAATCGAATAAATTCAGTATCGCTTGATAATGATATGATTCGAAAAGCAATTGAATCTTGGATAAATGGCGATTGGTATGAAATAATTTCGGAAGAACTAAATATCGAAATAAACGCTGTTCTTAAATTAATTAATAATTTAATAGGTTTTGAAATTCAAAATATTGTTTCAACTGTTATTAGAATTAAAGAAATAAATAGTGATGTAGCATTACCATATTATATTCAAAATTTCCCGTTATTCATTCAATTTGGGATCAATTCAAAAGTTCAATTAAATCTACTTCAATTAGGCCTCATTGATAGGGTTTCAATTTTGGTTTTAGGTAATTATCTCTCTACAATCGGTTATGGCGATCTAGAATTAGACGCATTAAGAATCTTTTTGCGAGAATTTAGAGAAAAAGATTTAGAAGAATTAAGAGAGCTTTTACCAGCTATTTCTTACGAAAAGACTCTCATTTTCATCCAAAAACTGGACTTGGAGAACATTTATTAACCAATATGAATGAAACAAAAGTATCTTCTTCAATCGTCTCCAAAATCTGGGCCTTCTGCAACACCCTTCGCGACGACGGCGTAGGCTATGGGGACTACCTGGAGCAACTGACTTCTCTCCTTTTCCTCAAAATAGCCAATATGTATAGCTATTTAGACACTTTAAAGTCATAATTCAACTTTTCAAAAATCAAAAATATGGCTGATTGCACCCAATGTGGCAAATACACCAAATACAATGGCGGACTATGTACCGAATGCTATAATAAATCGAAATCAAGTAGCACCCCCATAGAAGGCGCAGCGGAAATTGAAGGAGATGAAAAGTTATCTGGTCTCACAGACAAAGAAAGAGCTTTTCGCTATGGCATGATCAAGGGTCGAATTGCTGAGACCCTTATCCAGGAATTGTTTCTCAGTCTGGGATATAATGTATTCCGATATGGAATGGAAAACACAATCCCTGGTATTATGGAACTTCTCAAAGGTGTTCGTTCCGATGTAGCACTTGAAATCCGCAGAATGCCTGACTTTGTGATGCAGAATCCTAAGACTAAAGATGTTCACTTTGTAGAAGTCAAATTCAGAGCTAGTGGAGAGTTCAAGTACAAGGACCTTCCTGCCAATTATCCCTATGAAAACGCCTACATCGTGCTAGTTTCTAAAAAGCATATCAAATGCCTTACTGTGACTGAATTGAAAGAAGGTGCAGAGATCACTCCCACCAGCCGGAATTATTTAGGAAGTAGAAAGGAATTTGATCTGGACAAGGATATCATCATTGACTTTTGCAACTTTGCGGTTCAATTTTTTGAGAACGTGTGAAGGTTATTACAAAAGAATAGGAAATAAAATCAATCAAAGTCTTCAGCAAGTAGAGGTGATGAGGCAGAGCGTATTGAAAATGGCATTTGGAGAGTTTCATTTAAAATAGATTTATATTATGGAAAGAAATGAAAGACTTCTTGAGCAATCTGTTATAAATAGATTTGAAACCGCATTAATAGATTCAGAACTAATAGTTAAGATTGAGGATAAGTGGGACACACCCAATTTGATTAGGCGCTATGATATAGTAATATATAAATATGATTTTCCGCTTGCTGTAGTTGAAATTAAATCAAATCTTTCAAATAAAGATAAGTTTGCTAGAGCTACAGATCGTATTCGATCGGCAATTATAATAACAAATGCAAGATTCGGGATTGTCACAGATAATGAATTATTTTTTATTATTGATAAAAATCAAATTAAAAATGGTTTTATTAAATCAACATTTAATGACATTTTAAATATACTAATTAAACCAAGTAAAGTAAGATCATTAAAGAAAGATATTGATGGTATTGTAAATATTATCCGTGAATCGGCCAACATTCACTTAAGCATAAAAACAAATTTTATAAATTTTATTAATAACAGTATTAACTCATATAAAATAAATTTTAATTTAGAAAACAATACATTTTGCTTCGCTGAAACTATAGAAGGAATACAATCTTATGAAAATCAAATATTTCAAAATCTATTTGGTATATTTACTGAAACCAAAATTTGTCACTATACTTCTTTCAGAACACTATTTGAAGTTTTAAATAATCTTACTTTCCGCCTAAGTGGAATTGTAGGAATGAATGATAAATCTGAGGTCAATTATGTTGAAAACTATTTAAGCAGAGGAAACAATTCCTCTGATTTAGGCAAACCATTAAATAAGGAACCAGCCGAAATTATAACGGATTTAAATAATAGGTACATCACCTCGTGCACAACCTTTGATAAACTGGATGAACTCACATTGTGGCGCTTATATTCTGAAGATGCTAAGGGTGTCTGTTTGGTGTTTAGTATTAACCTTGAGAATTTGAATGATCATGTTTTGTTACAGAAAGTTAAATATGCCGATAGCGATGGTGGTGATAAATATTTGGATTTTATTAAGCAAATAAAGGACGATGTTCTTAGTTTAACTGGATTTAATTTTGAATTTAAAAAATTAAGTTACTGGAGGCATTTTTTCAAACCATTTGAATATACCGTTGAATCTGAAGTCCGCTTACTTGTTGTGGACAATGGTGCACAAAATAATCCTTTATCTAAATGGATTATTACTTCTCAACATTCTATATTTAATCCAGTGATAGATTTTCAATTGAACAGTCCAAATTTCCCAATTCATTTAACGAATATAGTTATTGGACCTAAATGCCCAGAACAGTCTACAAACCAGGCTCAAATACAAGAAATGATTCGGCATAAAAACAAAGAAATTATCAAAAAAGGTATTAAATCAGATATACTTCAACTAAAAGTTGAGCTATCAAAGAACACAAATTACAGATAACGCAAAATAATGCAGAACAATTCTACAAATATTGTCTCCAAAGTCTGGGCCTTCTGCAATACCCTCCGCGACGACGGCGTAGGCTATGGCGATTACCTGGAGCAGCTGACCTATCTTCTCTTCCTCAAGATGGCAGATGAGTACAGCAAGCCACCGCATAGCCGCACGATGCCGATTCCCAAGAAGTATGCATGGCCGACTTTGACCAATAAAAGTGGAAGTGACCTGGAAACTCACTACAATACCCTACTCCGTGAACTAGGAAAAGAGAAAGGCATCCTGGGACAGATCTTCACCAAAGCCCAGAATAAGATCCAGGATCCTGCCAAGCTCTATAAGCTCATCGCCCTCATCAATGCCGAGGAGTGGGTCCTCATGGGCGTCAAAGACAAGGGCGATATCTACGAAGGCCTGCTGGAGAAAAATGCAGAAGACACTAAGAGCGGCGCAGGTCAGTACTTCACTCCCCGGGCATTGATCAGAGCTATGGTGGAATGTGTACGCCCGGAACCGGATAAAACGATTGCTGATCCGGCATGCGGTACAGGAGGATTCTTTTTAGCAGCATATGATTTCATCACCAACGAAAAGAATTACACCCTCGATAAAAAACAGAAACTGAAATTAAAGCACGATACCTTTTTCGGTAATGAGATCGTAGCCAGCACACGTCGTCTTGCTTTAATGAATCTCTTCCTGCATAACATCGGCGACATCGACAGCAGCACGCCCATATCGCCGAATGACTCCCTGATCGCATCCCCCGAAGCCAAATACGATTACGTCCTGGCCAATCCACCCTTCGGCAAAAAGAGCAGCATGACCTTCACCAATGAAGAGGGCGAGCAGGAAAAAGAAGACCTTACCTACAACCGGCAGGACTTCTGGGTTACCACCAGCAACAAACAACTCAACTTCGTCCAGCATATCAAATCGATGTTGAAGTCCACCGGCCAGGCTGCCGTGGTCCTTCCCGACAATGTCCTCTTCGAAGGCGGCGCCGGCGAAACCGTCCGCAAAAAACTCATGGAGACCACCGACCTCCACACCATCCTCCGCCTCCCCACCGGCATCTTCTACGCCAATGGCGTCAAAGCCAATGTCCTCTTCTTCGACGGCAAGCCCGCCAGCAAAAACCCCTGGACCAAAGAAATCTGGATATACGACTACCGCACCAATATCCACCACACCCTCAAAAAGAATCCCCTCAAACTCGAAGACCTTAAAGACTTCATCACCCTCTACAATCCTAAAAACCGAAACAAGCGCAAAGAAACTTGGAATGAATCCAACCTTGAAGGTCGCTGGAGAAAGTTCAGTTACGAAGACATCCTCGCCCGTGACAAGACCTCTCTCGACATCACCTGGCTCAAAGACAAGTCTCTCGCCGACCTTGATAATCTTCCAGATCCGGATGAATTGGCTTTGGAGATCATTGAGAATTTGGAGGCGGGGTTGGAGAGTTTTAGGGAGGTGCTGAGATCTCTGAGTAAGAAATAACCTAGCTATTCAATCCATGCATTTTAGAGTAAACAAAAGAAATTGATATATTAGTACAATAAAATAAAATCATTATGTTTCAAGGAGAATCACCCGTAAATTTTGAACAGAAGTGTTTATGTGTCCTTGTAGTAGATATTTCAAGTTCGATGGCTGGAGAACCTATTACCGAGTTAAACAGAGGGCTTCAGGACTTTAAAAACGACATACAAGAGGATTATGTAGCTACCCAACGTTTAGAGATTGCAATAATTACTTTTAATAGTTCTGTCACATGCATACAAGAGCCTGCTAATATCGAGAACATTCTTATGCCTACATTAAGAGCATCAGGAAGTACAAAAATGGTTGACGGTATAAGAATGGCAATAGAACTCGTTGATGAACGAAAAAAATGGTATTTATCCACTGGTCAAAATTACTTTCGTCCAATGATCGTTTTGATAACTGATGGAGAGCCTGATCCTGATCAAGAAATAATAGGGCTATCAACAGAAATCTCACATAGGTTAGACTCTAAAAGTTTCATATTCTATTGTTTAGGTGTAAGTGGCTATAATCATGAAAAATTAACATTACTGTGTTCGAGGCCTGAACCACTTCCATTAGTTGGCTTAAAGTTTTCAGAATTCTTTAGATGGCTAAGTAATAGTATTGGAATAATCGCTAAATCTGTTGAAGGTGAAACACTCCGTTTACCTTCACCAAGCGAATGGACACAATTAGAAATGTAAAATGCAAAAATATGATTGGGTTTTTGCTCATTCCTCAGTGAGAGGCAATTCTCATTTATTAGAGAACATTCCATGTCAGGATGCCAACGAAGTATTTCAACATCCTAAATTTAATATATGTGTCGTTTGTGATGGAGCTGGTTCATGTTCATATTCAGATCTTGGTGCAAAGATTGTTTCAACTTCATGCTTGTTTCATTTTAAGGAATTAATTAATAAAAATAGGTGGTATCAAAGAAGAAAATTCCCAACTTATAGTAAGTGGCACAAACAAGCAAAAAATACCCTATCAATTGTCAAGGAGGATCTCATAAATTATAGCATTCAAGAGAATATTGATTTGAAGAATTTATCGTGCACGGTAATAGTATTAATAACACTTGATTCTGGTATTTTAGTAACTCACATTGGTGATGGTCGTGCAGGATATTGCAATATTAATGATGATTGGTTCTCAATTATAAGACCATATAAAGGTGAATTGGCTAATCAAACTGTTTTTATTACTTCTGATATTTGGAAAGATGATATAATTGACAACTATATTGAAAGTAATATAATTGATGATAACATTAAGGCCATTTGTCTTTTATCGGATGGATGCGAAAAAGCAGCCTTTGAATGTAATCTTTTCAATGAAGAAGAAGGTTTATATTATGACCCAAATAAGCCTTATCCTCTTTTCTTCAATACTAATGTTAAGTTACTTCCATCACTCAAGAAAATGGGTAAAGAGGAAGAAATTAACAAACTTTGGGAGGAATTTCTTACTTCCGGGAATGATACATTAAAATTTGAGCCTGATGATAAAACAATAATATTAGGTGTAAAATATGAATGCAATGAATGAATATTAATAAATGCTTAGGGAAGTACATTTAAAAAACGGTGTTAAAATAGCCTTAGAAAGTAAAAGCTTCGCTAGTGGAGGCGAAGGGGATTTATATAGAATTATTAGTCCATCTAATTTAACTAATCAAGTAGTTAAAATCTATAAAAAAGATAAAAGATCAAAGGAACGTGAGGATAAGCTAATTTATTTAATTAAGAACAGACCAGTAACATCGAACAAGGGTAACCACAATTTTATTATTTGGGTAAATGAACTTGTATATGAGAAAAACGTGTTTTGTGGATTTTGTATGTTTTATGTCAGCGGTATCAAACTTGAATTACTCTGCTTGTCCAATCTTCCAAAAACGCTACCAGTTGAGTGGAAAAAATTTGATTTTTCTTCTAATGAGGCGCTTAAATTAAGACTAAGACTTTGCTTTAATGTAGCCGTTGCGGTTTATCATATCCACAAAATAAAATCATTTGTTATAGTTGATTTAAAACCAGAGAATATAATAGTTCAAAGTAATGGCCTTATATCAATAATTGATCTAGATAGCATAGCCGTTATAAAAGAAAATAGGGTGATTTTTCCTGCGCCAGTTTCCACCCCAGATTATACACCAGCAGAATACAACAACGAACAAAATCAAACAAGCACTGGTATCAACGAAACATGGGATAGATTCAGCATGGCAATAATATTCTATAGACTTTTATGTGGAATTCATCCATTTATTGGGACTTGTTTTCCCCCCTATGACAAAAGCAACACAACTTATGATAAAATTAAAAAAGGGTTATTTGTAAATGGGATTAAGTCTTCATCATATAACATTATTCCAGCACCCCATAGGAATTTCTATAAACTTAAAAATGAGGTTCAAAATTTATTTAAACTTTGTTTTGATGGCGGTTACGTAAATCCTAGTATCAGGCCAACACCGGATGATTGGTGTAGGGTCTTGTCAACAGAGGATGTTATTCGACCCAGAAAGCTTCCTTCTGAAATAATTTCATTCCCCGACTATAAGATGCCAACATCTTATTTGTATTCTCCTCCACAACGAATTGAGTGGGTAAAATTAGTCTTTCCAAAAATAAAAAGTCAGCCATTAGCAAATTTAATTTTTTCTAAGATATTCGGAGTATCTAATAGAGATAAATTTATTTTATCAATTAAAATTAAAATGAATGAATTAATTGATCATGAAAATAATTTGTTTTTAATGATATCTAAACATAATAGCATTCATCTTGAATTTATTAAAAACCAAACAACAATAATTGAAAATGGGTTATTAGAAATAAAGAATCAAATAAATTTGTTTACTATTAAAATGGTTGCCTATGACAATAGCTTCAAAGAATTAATTAATAATGAAAACAGTGAAACCTTAGATGTTATAAATAAATTTAACATTGAAAAAACACTTTTAAGTAATAAGATAAAAGATATATATTCTGTTTTTTTAGAAGATAAAGAGAATAAATACAACTTGAATTCAGAATTAATGCAATCAAAGTTATCTAAGGTAATCACAGATAAAAATGAAGAGGAAATTAAAAGAATAAATAATCCTTCAAAATTAATTCAGTATAAATTGAATAGAGCAGATATCCACAATTTCGGATTTAGTACAATTAAAGCCCTAGAAACAGTTGGCATTAAAACTGCTGCTGATTTTGTAGATATCGATGCAAATGGTTCGTTGCGACGAAGAAATGGCAATTGGGTTAAAGCCAATGGCGTTGGGTGGACAAGAGCTAATGAATTATTAGTTTGGAAGCATAAATTAGACCTTAAAGAAAATTCCATTATTAAGAAAGAAATAAAAAGTATGTTTGAAAATAAAATATCCACCATTCAGCAAGAGATAGGAAGACAAGAAAAAGAATTCAAAGAATACATTAAACCATATCAACTGAAGTATAATGAAGGTAAGTCAGAAATTGATATAAAATTGAAGGAAATTACTCAAAAATATAATGCCAAATTAAATGAGATTAAACAAAAATATGATAAATACTCTGAAAATTCTTATCAAGAATGTCGCTCATATATTAAAAATAAATTACAGATTGTTTTAGATGAAGTATTAAAAGGAATAAAAAATAAAATAGATACAAATTTTCGAAATTTTGAAAAAGCAGTTTCAGATTTAACGGATAAAATAGCAATATTAAAAAACAATATAATAACCAACTATAGTGAGTTTTCTTCAGAATTTAATTTGATTGATGATTAATTATTAAACACTTTTGTATAATTATTTAAACCTTACAATAAATGCCTTTATCCAAATCCGATTTCATCCTCGCCTCCTCCTGCCCGAAAAAACTGGTTTATAAGAAGGCCGGATATCCTACAGCCAACGATACCAATGAGTATATGCAGATGTTGGCAGAAGGAGGCTATATCGTCGGCCTGTATGCTCAACTCATGTTTCCGGATGGGATAGAAGTACACGGTGGATCTCCGGAGAGGACAGCAGCAGAAACGAAAAGACTGCTGGAAGAGAATGAGAACATCGTACTTTTTGAAGCATCTTTTATGTCCGCAGAAAAGATCGTGCGGACAGATATCCTTGAGAAAAAAGGAAATGAACTTCACATTATAGAAGTCAAGTCTGTATCGCATGATAGTGAGAATGACACATCAAAACAAAAAAAGAAATTAGAGGAATACATACGGGATCTGGCTTATCAGACTATGGTCGTCAAGGAAGCATACCCGATGTCTCAGGTAAGGTCCTCACTTTTCATCCCTGATATAAGCAAAACTACTTCCATTGAAGGATTAGCTGGATGGTTCCAAATTAAGGAAAACAAAAAGACAGGTGATGAAGTGGAAGAACTGCCAGCACAACTACACAGCAAGTTTAGCAAGCCTGAAATAATCTTTAAATACCAAGATGATAAGCAGCGAGATGTAAAGCTCGCTGCCCTGCGCACAGACTGCCTACTGTCATTGAAATCCTGCGATCAGGAAATCCACCTTATTATGGATGACATCAAGAAGGATTCAGAAATATACCTGGATATCCTTCGGAATGGAATATCGCAAGACCATTACAGTATTAATAAAAGCTGTCGCGATTGTGAATTCAAAACTGAGACAGGAGTTGAACCCAATGGATTCAGGGAATGTTGGGGTGAGTTGGCCGATCCCAAACCTCATATTTTTGATTTATTTCACGGTGGCTCCATTGGACATTACACCAAAGGATTCTACCTGGATGAACTCATTCTACAACGCAGGGTATTATTTGCTGACATTGATCCAATTCGCTTTTCAAAGGCTGATGGACAACTGGGACCAAGAGGAGAACGACAGTTACTTCAATTTCAAAATACTTTATCCGGAACAGAATTTATAAGTCAAAATCTTCAAAGAGAACTGGATACACTTGTTTATCCGCTGCACTTTATTGATTTCGAAACCTACCTCAGTGCTCTTCCGCACCATAATGGTATGCGCCCTTATGAAAAAATCACTTTTCAATGGAGTTGTCACACCATTTCAAAACCTGGAGCTGATCCGGTCCATCGAGAATACTTAAATGACACTTATGCCTTCCCCAATTTTACATTTGCAGAATCGCTAAGGGATAATATAGGTGATACTGGTACTCCCCTAATGTGGTCAAGTTTTGAGAATACCACACTTCGAGAAGTTCTTAATCAAATGGAAGTATTTAGAAATAATAATTCTGCATTGAAAGATTGGCTTATAAGGATTACTTCAGAAAAAAAACCATTTCGTCCAGGCCGATTTGTCGATATGAATGACCTGTGTCTGAAATACTATTTCCACCCCGATATGAAAGGGAAAACCTCCATTAAAAAAGTACTTCCTGCCATCTGGAATAACAATGCATGGTTACATGATGATCCTTGGTTTGCCGATTATAAACCTCTCGAAGGATCCTCGCTAAATCCATATGACCGCCTATCCGATATGGCCGTTGGTTTGGAGGCAGAAGAAGTAGTTGAAGAAGGCACGGGTGCCATGATGGCTTATAATGACATGATGTATGGTTCATCTTCAACTGATCCAACAAAACGACAGCGAATCAAACAAAGTTTGTTTAACTATTGCAAACTGGATACGATGGCGATGGTTATGATTTGGAAGTATTGGACTGTGAAATCTGGTACTTAAAAATTTTAACTGCTGCATTATTAAAGTAGGGTTTAGTGAAAAGATGATTGTATACCTTAATGTAACTAGAGATGGTATTTGGTTTTTGTATCGCGTTGGTTGACGTAGATACTTCGGCTACGCTCAGTACAGGAAACCTTCCAGCCAACGACCAGGGTTACTCGAAGAACATTTTTAGGTTTTAGACTAGTGTCAATTTGGCATTCTATTTGCTTGATAACAACTGGTTTAATCCATTTTTTTATATATCAGGCAAGCTTAATTTATGGCTAAATTTTTAAATGCAACAAAGGCGATATCCGAAATCGAAGATTTAATCAAAAATGCCGGCGAAAAACTGACTCTTATATCACCATTTCTAAAGATCTCCAAAGATTTTAAAGAGTTACTTAAGTATCGTAATGACCAGGACAAGGCCACTACAATAGTATTTGGGAAAAAACAGGAATTGATCCCGGATGAATTAAGCTTTATACAAAGCCTTAGACTTGTGGTACTAAGATTCAATGAAAATCTTCATGCAAAATGCTACCTGAATGATGAAAGAATTATCATCACTTCTTTAAATCTGTACGAGTCTTCAAAAGGTAACAATAAAGAAATGGGAATCTTGTTAGAAAAGAGTGAGGCTTCAGATGCAAAGGCCATTGAAGATGCCCTAAAGGAGGTAGATTTTATCATTTCAACTAGCCACCTATTTGGTCTCACACCATCTGTAAATAAAAATTCATATCCTGGACCTCAAAAAATCAATTCAATAGTCTCATCAGGAGTTGGCTATTGTATTCGAACAGGAGTTAACATTCCATTCAATCTGAATAAACCTATGGGTTATGAAGCTTTTATGGTTTGGGATCAATTTGGAGATCCGTATTATCCCGAGAAATACTGTCATTTTTCGGGAGAGCTCTCAAATGGCGAAACATGTTATTCAAAACCTATTTTAAGTAAGAATTGGAAGAAAGCGAAAGAGATGTATGGCCTCTAATAAATTAATTTATTAAAAATAATATCATGCTAAAATTAAATACAGATAAAAAAACATTTGAAACCTTACTCCATTCTGAATTAAAGGCAGAAAATTTATTGGAAAGATATGACTTCCAGGTAGCTATGATTAAAAGCTGGGAAACTATTAAGAATGAAATCGGTCTACCTAATTCATATTTAATTGGCCAGGAAATTAATCCTCATAAAGCTGTAGGCAATGCAATAGATCTACTAGCATTTAATGCTGATGATAGTTCCCTAATTATCATTGAATTAAAACGCGATAAAAATAAATTGCAATTGCTTCAGGCTCTTTCTTATGCAGCCATGGTTTCAAAATGGGATAAAGAGCTATTACTAAGTCAGATTCAATCGGATATAAATCCTGACCGATCTGAATTAACCGATCTCATTGAAAATAGTGATCTCAGTGACGAAGTCAGCATTATTCTAATTTCCGAATATTATGATCCGGAAGTTATTATTACTGCAGAGTGGTTAACAAATAACTATGGGGTCGATATCACAGCATTTGCTGTTAAAATATTGAAATTAGAGCAACAAACATTTGTTCACTTTGAACAACGATTGCCTCTCAAAGAGCTTGATGATGTTTATGAGACGAGAAAAAGAAAATCAAGACGGAACGAAATAAATTATGAAATTAACTGGGAAGATGTATTACCAAAATTGAAATACTCATTTGCAAAAAATGCGCTTGAATACTGCAAGAAAGTTTCAGAGGGAGATCCTGCGAGGCGAAGGTTTGGAACTTTTAGGAAAAACTATGATGGCTTTAATTGGATAAGTATAAATTTTCGCGAGAAGTATTTAAATATTTATACTGGGGATAATTTAGAAAATGGTGAAGCAACAATACAATCAAAATTTACTAAACCAATGGAGGTCTCAAGCTGGCGGAATGGTCATAGTTTTAAAATACATACAGAAAAGGAATTTTTGGAGCTAGTTAAATGGTTAAAATAATTTCTAGACTGCGTCGACAATTGGAGAGAATTCCATCCCACGGCATTTCGTTTCTTACATCGCACTGGTTGTAGGCGAGAACTCCAACAACAACAAGCCAGAGCCATTTCTATTTTAATTAGCGTGAATTAGCGGCTGAATTCCACCATACAGGTTTTTCAATTTTATTTTCAGATATTCATTTTCATGCTCTCCAAAACCCTCTTCAAATCCTACCTCCAATGCCCCGAATATTTCTGGTATAAAATCCATATGCCGGAGGTTCTCGCGGAAAAAGGACTAGATCATTTCGAACAAATGCTGGCCGACCAGGGGAAGATGGTGGAGAAGGAATTTTATAAGCTAAGCCCGGACACTTGTTTTGTCCTATCAAAAGGAATCGATGCCGTCGCGGAAACCAAATCACTTCTTCAATCTGGTTTTACACACATTGCGCAGGCGGCATTTGAGGCAGGTGGTTTTTTCGCGCAGTCCGATCTCATTCACGTCAAAGAAGATGGCCACCTTGATCTCTATGAAGTGAAGTCAAGTTCGTCTATGCAAAACATGGATGTGGATGGCGGCAAACAGGCTCCCAACAAAGAAGAACATGAGAAAGACCTGGCATTTCAATATGAAGTGGCGACCCGTGCCGGGTATATCATCGATACTACCTTCCTGGTGGAGCTCAACAAAAATTTCACCCGACATGGACATACAGATCCTGCACAATTATTCAGCATTCATCCTGTGACCGAAAATGTAATGAAACTTCTCCCCGGCATTCGCGAAAAAATGCAGGAAGCATTATCCTTCACAGGGATAACTACACCACCGATCACTTGCGGTTGTATGGATAAGCCACGGAAAAAACAATGCCCGGCTTTTGCGTACCTGTATCCCGACAGGATGGGCTACTCGATTTATGATCTGCCGCGGATCAGTGAAACCCGCCTGAGAGAGTTCAATGACCAGAACATCTTCCGAATCGAAGACATACCGGTCAACAACAAACTGACGGACATTCAGCGCGATCACGTGCAAAGCTGGAACGAAAACCGCGAGATTATTCACCGGGATAAAATAGAAACTACACTGGGTGGTCTCGGGTTCCCGCTTTACTTCCTGGATTATGAGACGTATGCTTCGGCTATTCCTGTGTTTGACGGAACGCGACCTTATCAGCATGTTCCTTTTCAATATTCGCTGCATATCCTGGATGGACCCGGTGCTGACATCAGGCATAAAGAATACCTGCATATCGATACTTCCAATCCCATGGTTTCGATCAGTCAAAGTTTGCGGGCAGCTATACAAGATCACGGCACCATCATCGTTTGGCATAAATCATTTGAAGGTGGCCGCAACAAAGAACTGGCGTATGCTGTGCCGCCCTTAGCTGAATTTTTATTATCCTTAAACAACAGGATGTTTGATCTCAAAGACATCTTTTCGCAGCGGATGTATGTGCACAAAGATTTTCATGGCTGCAATTCCATTAAAGATGTGCTGCCGGTGCTGGTGCCTTCATTGTCTTACAAAGAACTTACCATTCAAAACGGTGGTCATGCTACCAGCGAATGGGGCCGGATGGTTTTTGAGGTCACCGATGAAGCAGAAAAGCAAGTGATTCGCGATCAGTTACTGGAGTATTGCAAGCTGGATACATTGGCGATGGTGGAGATTTACAAGAAGGTACTGGAGAAGATTCGCGATCAGACGTGAGACGCAAGACGTGAGACGTTAGACTCGAGATATAAAAAACTGAGAAAGAAAACTGATCTCGTCCGAGCACCACCTCCCGATCTCCTCCAAAGGGGAATTGAAACGAAATATTCTTTTCCCCCATTTAGGGGGCTAGGGGGTAAAACGCAAGCTGGATACATTGGCGATGGTGGAGATTTACAGGAAGGTGTTAGAGAAGATTCATAAATAGATTCTCGTATTGAGATCATGTTGACAGGTATATCAGTCTGCAGGTAACTACCTTTCCCTTTCAGGGCCTTATCTTTGTACAAAGTATGAAACTCAGTCAGGCCAAAATCGATCAAATCAAAGAATTCTTCAGGGACAAACCTGTTAAGAAAGCTTACTTGTTTGGCTCTTATGCTAAAGGCACGGCTACTTCTAACAGTGACCTGGATATCCTGGTAGAATTGGATTATAATCACAAGATGGGCCTTGAGTTTATTCAAATGAAACTTGACCTGGAGTCATTGCTTAAAAAAGAAGTTGACCTGGTGACCACTAAAGGATTATCACTTCGGGTACTACCCATAGTGGAAAGGACAAAACAACTTATCTATGCCCGGTAAGTCTGGTGACAAGGTTCGTATACAACACATGATTGATGCTATTAACAAAATCAATATCTATGTTGGTCATTCTGACAAACCGGCATTTGAAGGTGACGCTAAACTCCAGGATGCCTGCATTCGACAGCTCCAAATAATTGGCGAAGCAGCCAGAAAAATTTCTAACGATTTTCATGCTAATCACCCTGAAATTCCATGGTCAGAAGTGATCGGACTTCGGAATGTTGTTATTCACGATTATGCCGGAATTGATTCTGATATCATTTGGAATATCATTTCAAATAACTTATCTACTCTATTAATCGGATTAGAGTCCATTGAGGAAAATTTACCCGATGAAGAAAGTTTGTGAAATGAAGATGTTTAAATAAAACTCGTTGGTTGTTGGAGATAGTTCGGCTACGCTCACTGTAGGAAACTTCATAAAAGGCATTTCGTTTTTTGCATCCCGTTGGTGGGCGGAGAGAACTCCATCCCACGGCATTTCGTTTTTTGCATATCGTTTGTTGTTGGAGAGAACTCCAACAACAACAATCCGTTCGTAGGATCCCGTTGGTTGACGGAGATAGTTCGGCTATGCTCACTACAGCGCAGCTCAAGTCAACGGCCATCTACATTTAATTTGTGTGAATTAGCGAAAATTAGCGGCTATTCATTTTTGTAATCTGTGAATCAGACGAAAGGGAGAATCCCTTATCTTTAAGTACTTCTTACCAGTTAATTATTTTTTACCATGAACCAGATTGAAATCTACCAGACAGCCGATAATGAAACACAGATAGATGTAACTTTTGAAAGGGACACGGTTTGGTTATCTCAGAAATTGATGGCTGAGCTTTTTGAAAAAGATTCAGACACCATCGGATTGCATCTTAAAAATATCTATGCGGAGAAGGAATTGGACGAAAATTCAACTACCGAGCTTTTCTCGGTAGTTCAGACCGAAGGCAAGAGGAAGGTCGAAAGGGATATTAAGTTCTATAACCTTGATGCCATTCTATCCGTTGGTTACCGTGTGAATTCCAAGCGCGGCACACAATTCCGTCAATGGGCCACTCAAAGACTGAAAGACTATTTGGTAAAAGGTTATGCTGTCAACCAGAAACGTTTAGAGCAACTTCAAACAGTAGTTGATATCATACAGAAATCTGGCAGTTCCTCAGAACTGTCGTCATCTGAAGCCAAAGGCCTTCTCGAAATCATCACCAACTATACACAAAGTTTTATACTCCTAAACCAATACGACAGTAATATCCTCGAAGGAGAACCCTTCAATGAAAATATAACCTATGAAATAGATTTTGAAGAAGCGGTTAGTGCCATTGAAGAACTAAAGACTCAGCTCATCCAAAAGAAACAAGCTTCTGGCTTATTCGGCAACCGGAAGGATGAAAGTTTTAAAGGACTGCTGGGTAATATTGTGCAAACTTTTGGAGGTGAATATTTATATAAAAGCATTGAAGAGCAGGCCGCGCATCTTCTATACTTTGTCATCAAAAATCATCCCTTCAGCGATGGCAACAAACGCATAGGAGCGTTTTTATTTGTTTGGTTCCTGGAAAAAAATAAACACCGCTTTAAGAAAAATGGTGAAGTAAAAATAAATGACAACGGCCTCGTCGCATTAGCATTACTAGTAGCGCAAAGCAATCCTGATGATAAAGAACTCATGATCAAACTGATCATCAACCTCATCAATAGTCGATAATTTGTTGGTTCTTGGAGATGGTTTGGCTACGCTCTGTGCAGGAGACTCCATCATAGGGCATTTCGTTTTTTGCATTTCGTTGGTCGTTGGAGAGAACTCCAACAACAACAATCTCATCTTATCTGAATTCAGATCGTTGAGCGGAGCCGAAACAATATCATCGAGATTCTTGAGCCCGGTCGTTGAGCGCTCGTTATGAGCGGAGTCGAATAAAGTCGAAACGAAACCGATGGAGAAGCAATCAGAGGGATTTCGTTGGAGCACCACCCCCCGACCCCCTCCAAAGCGATGTGCTGAGCGAAGTCGAAGTAGGGGAGGATGATTCTCGATATCAAAATGTATTAGTTAATTGAATTTTTAGTTTTAACAACGCTAAAGAAGATTCTTGTTTCCCCCTATAGGGGCTAGGGGGGAGATGGCTGCTAGGTAGGGGGCAAAACGGAGCCTTCCCATTTTTTCCCTAACTTTCCTCTCCCCCAGGTCCTTTCCCCGAAACCACTTACCACCATGAAAGCTGTATACCTCTTTCTCTCTACCTGGATGCTAATCACTGCGACTCGCGCCCAATCGCTTGAATGGGTCTCGACGATCGGTGATGTGGCGACGGATCAGGGTCAAAGCGTGGTGACCGATAGTGTGGGAAATGTCTACGACACCGGCACCTTTCGCGGTAAAGTCGATGTCGATCCGGGTCCCGATAGCTTCTTCCTGACTTCTACACCGGGCAATCCCGCAGTGTATGTCATCAAACTGAACAAGTTCCATCTGCTTGTATGGGCCAAAGCACTAGGATCCGGAAACGGTTTAGAGATTACGCTGGATCATGATGGCTTTGTGGATGTGACAGGTTCTTTTATAGGTTCCTCTGATTTTGATCCAGGGCCAGGCATCACGACACTTACCTCCAATGGCGATGATGATATTTTCATTGCACAGCTTTCAGGGAACGGTGTCTTTCAGTGGGCCGAAGGATTCGGCGGTCCTGAAAAAGATCTTGTTTCGTCCATCGCGATCGATAGCAGCAATGCTATTTATACGACGGGGTATTTCCGCAATACACTCGACATCGATCCGGGCGATACTGTGATGTTGATAACCGCCGTAGGTGAAACCGATGCGTTCATTCAAAAGCTAAGTCACGTCGGCATTCATCAATGGTCTCGTCAATTTGGTGATACGTGGTTTGACAGTGGTGCTGCCGTTCGCATTTCCAGTGTCGGCAGTGTGATACTGACGGGTGATTTTCACGGCATGATTGATTTCGATCCGGGTTCAGGCGTGCACACCCTCATTGCCGATGATAGCCTGGATGTTTTTGTTTGTTCGCTGAACGGCGCAGGCTTTTATAACTGGGCGGTAAATTTCGGCGGCGTCGATGATGTGATTGCCACAGATGTTATACTGGATTCAATCGATAATATTTTGATCACCGGGTATTTTAAAAATACAGCAGACTTTAATCCCTCTGTGCCGGGACATGCATTCCTGACATCACTCGGCGGTACTGATATTTTCCTGAGCAAACTGGATGTCTTTGGAAATTTTATTTGGGTGAAACAAATGGGAGGAACAGGACCATCAGATAAAACAACAGCCATCGCATTAGATGATGAAGAAAATATTTATCTCGTTGGAAATTTTATTGGGGTTTGCGATGTCGATCCAGGACCTGCGATTCATAACCTGATCAGTCCGTCTTCGATGGATATGTTTTTAGTGAAGATGGATGCGACGACACATTTTCTTTCAGCACATCAAATAGGAGGTCCTTCAAATGATGCTGCTAATGATGTAGCTGTTGACGATGAACAAAAAGCTTTCGTGACCGGTACTTTCACTGACAGCGCAGATTTCAGTCCGGGCAGAGATGCTGTCATCATACAATCACACGGTGGACAGGATGCGTTTGTCGTTAAGCTGAATTTCTTGCCTTACATATCCGATCTCCGTGGACCGGTTTCGCCGTGTGCAGGTAACCTGGCGACTTATTCGATCAATGCAGAAAATGTAACGCAGTTTGCCTGGACATTTCCGTCTGCATGGATAGTGATCGGCAGCAGCAATAACGACACTGTCACAGTGCGTACAAATTCTATCGGTGGTTCGGTAAGTGTTATTGCTACCGGTGAAAATGGAACGACATTTCCATTGTCGCTTTCAGTGCACCCGGTATTCGCACCGGGATTATCCAACCTGATGGGCACGTTCATAACCTGTCCAGGTGTAGTACAAACCTATCGTGTACAAGGCACCAACCTGGATTCCATTTCATGGACATTTCCGGCAGGCTGGCAGATCATCGGAAATGCACACCTCGATAGTGTGAAGGTGAAAGCCGGTACCATGAATGGTATGCTGACCGTCACCGGGTTTAATGCCTGCGGCGATACTTCTCTTTCGCGAAACTTGTTCACACAAAATCTTCCTGTGATTTCAAATATCATTGGTGATCTGACCCCTTGCATCGGCGAAACCTTATTTTATAAAGCACAACAATCAGCAGTGCAGCATTACAACTGGACATTCCCTGCAGGCTGGACGATCTTGAGCAATGAAGATTCTATTGCTGTTCGCGTGATCATCGGTTCATCATCCGGCAATGTAATCATCAAGGGGACCAACAATTGTGGTGATACAACATTCACTTCTGCTATTAATCCGGTGACTGTTCCGCATGCCTCCATTTCTGTCAATAATAACATTCTTACCATCAGTCCACCTGCACAATCTTATCAATGGTTTCTGAATTCAGTTTCCATTCCCGGTGCCACCCAAAATTTTTATACCGCGACGCAGAACGGATTGTATTTCGCGAAAGTGACGTACGCTACTGGTTGTATTACATATACGGATACCGTTGACATAATCATTAATGGATTGCATGATGCAACTTTGGAAAAGGTGCATGTGTACCCAATCCCGGCAAAAGAGATGATTCATGTAGATGGAATTGATGGTGACTTTCATTTTGATATTTACGATCTGACCGGAAGATTAATCAGTAAAGGACAATCTTCCACTAACGATATTTCGATTGCGGAATTAATGGTAGGTACTTATTTTTTAAGGATAGAAAAGGGTGATCGCCATTACACATTGCTGTTTATAAAAGAATAACGAATTAGAAAGGCCCTCCAAATTGTTGGAATCAGAATTTACAGGATTGGATAATTTTCAGAATTGTATTATTTGTTAAGTCAATTCTGAAATTCTGTAAATTCTGATTCAGACAATGTAAGCTCCGACGTTTAGGCTTCCGGGCCTTTTTTATTCAGGCCTAAACGTAATCGGCATATCATACTTAACCGTAACAGGTTTGCCTTTTAAACGACCAGGTTCGAATCCCGTTTTATCGAGCAGCTTAACCGCCCGCAACGCTTCATCATTACAACCGCCGCCGATGCCTTCATGAATGAATGCATCCTCCATCTCTCCTTTCTCGTTGATGACTACACTGACCAGTACCGTGCCACCGATTTTTTGCTCGCGTGCGGCATCCGGATAGCGAATGTTGAGTTGCAACAAGGCCTCCATCGCATCGTCACCGAGGATGAATTCAGGAGCATGGGAAAGGGCAGCTTCTTCATATACCCCATCGCGCAGGATGTAATAGACGGTCTCATTCGATGGTTCAGCAGTAGCCATGTATCCGATCGGGGAAACTGTGGGAATGGCAGCTGGCAATAATTGAGCCGAAACGCTGAAGGCCATAGTGAGACAGAAGCAAATAGTATTCATAGGAATGCTTTTACTATTCAACGTGGATACACCACTAAAGTAACAGCAGGACAGTAGTATTAACAAAAGGAAAACAGCCGAGGAATAGGTCCTCTTAATAAATACACTATTAAGGTTCTAAAAAAATAACAATTCCTTTTGCCGCCCCAGCGGCTGTGCCTCGTCTCCGACGAGCTGCACAGTATTAGGTTCGTCTCTTGACGAGCGTTTTCAGTGAATCAAAACAATCGTATAGAAATTTTATGTCGATTTCCCCGGTTAAATTTTAATTCTCCCAGCCATTGCAATCGACCCACCACTATCGCAGGATGAGTTTTATATTGATATGCTAATTCAATGATATCCTGATCTTCAAAATCAAGAGGAAGGTCTTCAATTGCCCTTTCCGGAAGCAACCATTTCATTGCAAATTCATTTGCTTCCTGTTCTTTATTTTTATTTATTGTAAAACCTTCATATTCTTCCAGGAAAACTTCCTTTTTGCCATGCAATAAGACATGTCCGGCTTCGTGAAAAAAAGTAAACCAAAATTGATCATTGGTCTTATGCCGGTCGGTAAGTTGGATCAATGGATTATTTCTAAACCAACGAGTAGCTCCACTTACCGGGGCTCCAGGAAGACACATCGTATAGATGACAGCCACTCCAGCTTTCGCACATAAGAGTGGTAGCCTCTTAGCAAAATCATCCGGATGATGTTGCACCAATGACTTTATGTCTGTAAGTATTTTTTTAAACAAAGCACTGTTATACACGGGTAGTTGCAATTTCTGCATTTCAATTTCTCCCATACGCAACCATGTAGCCATACTGGAAACCGCCATCGAGTGTGTTTGGCTTTTGCGAAAATTTGCAGAAGCATATTCATCTACATATCGCCTTCTCCAGGCATCAGGACTGGCAACTCCAAAGAATTCAAGAATTTCTGCCACCATTCCGGAATCAGGCTTATCTGATTTGATATATCCGCATTTTTTAAGCAGTTTGAATGGATGTTGTTTTACCCATTCTTCGGCATAGGTCAGCGATTCTTCCTGCTCAATACGAGCAAGTTTTTCTCTGTAAAGCATTTCTCTGTTTAGCCAATATTGTGCTTCAATGCCAAGCACACTTTCAAGTTGCAGCGCAGTAGTGTAAGTAATAGGCTCTTTTCCTGAGATGAGATCATTTACTTTGGAAGGTGTCTTCCCTAAACGATCAGCGAGCTCAGCCTGGCTCATTTTGATATGTTCAATATGTTCCAGGATATCATCCCCAGGCGGAGAAAGGAGGTTTCTTTTATCCTTTAGATATTGAGGCATAAAACTTGGGTTGGTAAGGGTCAGGTAATTAGTGATAATCTGTGGTCTCCAATATGCGTATGTCGGTGATCAGTATCGAATCATAACTTCCATCCTCCTTTTCCGGAATAGGATCATGATCTATTTCGAATATTAACCTGTAATTGCCAGAGATACTGATGGCCCATTCTCCTTTCCGATTCCCCTTTAGGGCATGGCAATCGAGGGCAGGGAAGGATTGTATTGAAGCCAGATTCGGTGCGGCTTGTAGTTGGTCCATACGCTGAGAAACACGTTTGGCCATTGGTCCATATGCTTTCCTAATCTCCCCCGCATTCGTCAGGATCTTTTGCAGATTTCTATCCTTAAACGTAATATTCACACAAAAGTATGTTTTATTACCCAAATAGGGTAACTATTTTTTAATAGATTAGCAAGTTGAATGGATCTTTTTGCTAATTCCAACTCATCCCCAAACCACCTCGCTTTAACAAGAGCTGGTCCATCAATTCTGCCGCGGATTCCAGATTATACATTCGGATATCCTCACTTATCATTCCACTATACTGGTCAGGGTCATCTTTATGTTCATCAAACCGGATCAGACACACCAGCTCATTATCGGTCTCCCAATACTGGCTCTCATCTCTAAGGTCGAATTGGTCAAAGTATTTCATTTTTAGGTAGCGAAAGAACTTGATGATCGCCATGTGAGTATCCATCCCTGCATGCTGGGTATTGGTAAAGATCCATTGGTGTTTCTTCTCATCAATGCATTCCTTTTCGGCATGAAGAGTGTAGATAAAATGCTCTGGATTATACAGCATACCATTTAGTAAAAAGGTCAGCCATATCGGATCACCGTCCGTAGGCATAATCAGGACGCCTTGCATTGGCATGATGTTAGAGCGATGGATAGGCATATGCCACCATCCAATTTCCAGGCAGATATCATTGACATCCTCCACCATGGATTTGAAATCATTTGGGTTTCGCAGCGTACCGCGATAGCAGATGGTAAGGCCCATATTTCAACTGGCTTAAAAGGTGAAGTAATTTGTTTTCGGAGATTAAATTAAAAAAAATATTTTATTCGAAATAAAATTTCAAAAAACATTTCTTATTTTTCTCTCCTAAACTTTCACCAGTTATGACACCAGATGAATTCTTGTCCTTAGCGGACAACCCCAATTTTATTGAAGGCATTTACAATTATTGTGACCGTTGGTGCGAACGATGCCCGATGTCGCATAGATGCCTGCTCTTCGCCAGCACACCCCCTGAAGAAAATCTACCTGAAGGTTCAGTAGAAGAACATAAGCACGCAATGCTTCGACAAATAGAAGTATCCTTTACCCTGACTATTGATTTGCTCAACAAGATCGCAGTTGAACAAGGAATTGATCTTGCTGATGCCAGCAAAACAGATCATTCGATGCGAGAGCACCATCAGCAACGAAAGGATGCTGAAAAATCGCTACTTACCCGCCAGGCCAAGCAATATCTCGATGGCAGTATGAAATGGTTTAAGCATTGTGATGCTGTTTTATTGGAAAAAGACAAAGAGCTCGAGCAGGTAGCCAGGATGCAATTGCCCAACCGAAATCCTGAACGAGAAATCGAAGAGCTGAAAAATGCGATGGACGTTATCCATTGGTACCAGTTCCAGATCGCGGTGAAATTAGTTCGAGCTCAAACTTCAAGAATGCGTCAAATAGACCTGGAATATGATGAAGAGCCTTCGCTTAAAGATTCTGATGGCTCTGCAAAAGTTGCGCTCATTGGTATCGATCGGTCTATCGGTGCATGGGGAATCATGCTGCAAGCATTACCGAATCAGGAGGAAAAAATTTTAGAACTGCTTAAAATTCTTGATCGCCTTCGACGGATGACTGAAGAAGAATTCCCGAATGCCAGGAGTTTTATACGATCAGGATTGGATTAACAATTCTTTTTACCGCGCCAGCGGTTGTGCCTCGTCTCCGACGAGCTGCACTGTATTAGGTTCGTCTCCTGACGAGCGTATACACCTTCTTAACTCTACTCATACCTCCCATAATACTCCTGGTATTTCCCTTTCGCCATCTCTTCATCAAACTTCTTTCCTAATTGTTGCATCAGGGCATGATTGGATGAACTGAGACTGATCGATTGCTCTAGTGGATTCAAATACACTTGCAAATAGCCCTGTTCAATTTCCAGCGTGACCGTGACCAGCTTCGAGATCTTCGGTTCTTCAACAGGTGTACTGTAACTATCCACTTCATCTCTGGTTTCTTTCACCACCTTTACTTCCTTCCTGATGAAATCCAGAAAGACTGGCAACATGGTGTCTTCAATCGGTTGCAATTTATATTCGACAGCTTCTCCGGTTTCTTCACTGTACGACCATCTGCCTTGCCAATACGGGAGCTGTTTAAAATCACGCAGCTTAATCAATTCTTCACCATGGTCATCAACCGTCCATTCGAAATACGTGTTCAGCCATTTTTGATCGGCATCCCAAATGGAAAAAAATCTTGTATCCGTACGATCATACGGCACTGCATAAGCTGTATTTTTTTTAAAATCAATCACCACTAATCCATATTGATACAACAACACATTCTCAGGATTCGATCTGTTACCAATTAATACCATTTGAGTTTTCTTCGGTGAGAATTGTGCAATGAAAGAATTGCCTGCATGATAGCTATCCAGTTTTTGCAACACTTCATAAGTGATGAGATCAAAAGGATATATGTCAAGCGTCTGTACATCCAGCACCACTCTCGAATTAACCATCAGGTATCGCCCGCCGGAAAGAAATCGATCTGCTGCCGAATCATCACCTAGTGTCACATGCCTCATTTCGCCGGGTTGCCCCTGATCACTATCCAGAAATTGATAGGTAGCAAAATCACCATCCTGTTCGTGCAAGGGAGTGACCTTAATAGCACCATTTTCTTCCGTGACCAGGTATACACTATGTATAGCTACAATCAATGCCGGTTTCGGAGCATCTTTCAAAAACTTAGCTTGCCAAAAATCCTTCTGCTGTCCTTCACTGCCAGGAATAATGACTGGTTGACCATTAAAGTTGATGTTGAAATAAGAAGTGTATTGTTTTGCATTTGGATTGCCGCCGTTATTGTACCATGCACCGGACCTGGATTCTTCAACGGACCATGTAATTTCGAAGGGGCCGGATGCAGCGCTTCCTTTTTGCACCTCTTTCGAAGACTGGCAACCAAAAAGGGACAGGCCGAATAATTTCATGAGCAGGATGAATTTAAAGGAGACAGTATAAGGTGAGAAAGAATGAGAGGTATTCATTAGAGTAAAGATAAAAGAGATGGAGGAAGTAAGACGTAAACGCTCCATATCATGGCAAAAAATAAGGAAGGAAGAATAAGGAATAAGAAAGTAAAAAGTAATTATTAGAAAACACTTTACCCCCTTCAGAGGGAGAGGGTAAATTGTTGAGCGTAGTCGAAACAATATCATCGAAATGCTTGTGCTTGGTCGTTGAGCGTAGTCGAAACGAACGTGGAAGAGGGCATACTTCGCCGCCAGCACGATTTGACCGGGGTAAGCAATTACCGCCTGATTTTATTTATATTTAACTGTCCAAAAAAACCGGGGAAGGGATCACCTGGTTTTTTAAAAACCAACTCTCTTCGAGAATCACCACACCATGGCAGAAGAAATACTCGCTAATGTTGATCCCCAAGCTATCCCTCACAATCATTATTTCGAACAGCTCCGCAAAAAAGAGTTTAGCCGGTTAGATACCATTGATGAGATCTACCTGGACTACACAGGTTCGGGTTTGTATCCTGATTCGCTGGTGGAACAGTATGCAGATTTAATTCGTCACGGCAACTTAGGTAATCCGCATTCTTCCAATCCCGCTTCCGAGCGCTCTTCCCTGATCGAATACCAAACCCGGATAGGTATTCTTGAGTTTTTCAATGCCGCCGATGATTATGAAGTCATCTTTACACAAAACGCTTCGATGGGCGCCAAGCTGGTCGGTGAAAGCTATCATTTCTTTGACACCAGTCATTACCTGGTTTTAGCAGACAACCACAATTCTGTAATTGGAATTCGCGAATATTTACCGGATGCAAATGGTTATGATGTTTGTGAAATTCAAAAACAGGATCTTAGAATACCGGCGGATATCCTGTTGGACCATTTAAAAAATAAACCCGAGGGTGTCAATAACCTGTTTGCTTTTCCGGCTCAATCCAACGTTTCCGGTGTACAACATGATCTCTCCTGGATCCAAACTGCACAGGATATGGGATGGGATGTGCTGCTCGATGCTGCGGCTTATGTACCTACCTCTGTGTTGGATCTGTCTGTATACAAACCTGATTTTGTAATCTTATCGTTTTACAAAATGTTTGGATTTCCTACCGGGATCGGCGCGTTGCTTATTAAGAAAACCAGTTTCTCCAAGCTCATTAAAAAAGGGTTTGCCGGAGGCACGGTAGAAATAGCCTCCGCTTTAACCAACAATAAAATCCTTTCGCTGAGCATGTCTAAGCGATTTGAAAACGGAACAATTGATTTTTTATCGTTTCCTGCCGTGATCAATGGGTTGGAATTTCTTTCCAGGATAGGAATGAAAAAAATAAATGCCAGGATCAAATGGTTACGGTCCTATTTATTTGAACAGCTCAATGATCTCAAACACAGTAATGGCATTCCGATGGTCAATCTCTATGGTCCCCGGGATAATGAACATGTCGGGGGAACGATCTCCATGAATGTTATTGACAGTAATGGAAAAGCTTATCCCTTTGATGCCGTTCAGCAAAAAGCAAATGAATGCAAAATCAGTATCCGTAGCGGCTGCTTCTGCAATCCCGGTATCGATGAAACCATGAATGATATCACGCCGGAAAATCTGAATTGGTTTTTCGGTTTACAGGACTCCGTTTATCAATGCAGTTTTGAAATCAAGACCAGTATGTTTGGCGTCAACCGCGGTGCCGTTCGCGTTGCAGTTGGAATTCCAACTACGATCAGCGAACTGGATCGGTTTATCAATTTTATTTCCTCGTTTAGGAATGTTGCAGTAACACCATTGAATTAATTCAAAAACTGTCTGAAGCAGAATTTACAGAATTTTAAAATTTTCAGAATTAATTGATTTGTTCTGTCAATTCTTAAATTCTATGTATTCTGCTTATTAGAATTTTCAGAATTAGTTTATTTGTTCTGCCAATTCTTAAATTCTGTGAATTCTGCTCAATCGAACAGTCCATCATTAAAATCCATCCGCATATGACTCCCGTCACAAAAAGGTTTGTTGTTGGATGCTCCGCAGCGACATAAGGTGACACGGTTTCGGGTTTCATATTGCTCACCATTTTCAGAAATAATAGTAATACCCCCTTGCACCCATAACGGCCCACTGCATCCCACTGGAATATCTTCCACCACACTAATGAGAGGTTCGAGATGGGGTTCAATATCCTGGTCATTGGTTTTATCATGCAAGGTCAGGCGGCCGGAAGGACAATTCATAACTTCACGAATTACTTCTGCGCGAACTGCGGGATCACCCGAGCTGAGAATGAGATTCCGGAGTTTTCCGAATGCAGAACAAAATCTTGCATTGGAACATAGTGCACCAACATCACCCAAAGTCAACGTCGGACCCTCGAATTTTTTGGCCTGTTGATCATAAGGAAGGCGGCTGGCTGTTTCCGTTCCGTCGAATTCAATTTTTAAATGCGTGTCATCACAAAACGGTTTGGTGGACGATTGTCCGCAGCGGCAAAGTTGATATGAACTTTCCGTTTTTAGAGTTTCGCCATCTTCCCATTCCCAGGACTTTCCATCTGCATTCGCCATGATGTTTTGCATACGGAGAGCGATCCCACCATATACATCGTAAGGGCCATCTTTTTGAATGACGATTCGAGGGGTGTCATTGGTGGAATTGAGTTCACTCATGGTGTGGAATCAGACGTTAGACTAAAAGGCGTGAGACTTAAGACTCGTGACGTAAACTAAATATCAGTAATGTTTTCGGAATCACAAAACATAAATTGAACAAGGAGTAAGAAAGGACTTTTTCCAAAAACACGGCTACTTTATAAAATTTTTATATCTGCCGGCAGCCCTCTTAAGTCTAGCATTCGGTTTGCCCGAATGAAGTAAGGCATGAAAAAAGATAACCTGATCCTTTTCACTTGACAATATCTGATGATGATGTTCGAAACCCTTGTCAGCAAATTCTCTCGCCGAAGCAATCATAAAGTCCGATAACGTCTTAAACCTTCCGATTTTCGAAGCCTTTTCAAAATAGGTTTTTTGTTCCTCCGTTAAACGGATCGTGACATTTGTCATTTTCTTCCCGCTTTTGATGCTCATATCTTTAGGGTTTTCGTATCGAAATATTTTCATGGTAAAATAAAAAGAAAAAAAAGATTAACGAAGGCACAACCCCCCGACCCCTACTTCGACTTCGCTCAGCACGACGCTTCGAAGGGGGAGGAAGATTTTCGTAATTCAAAAGTATTTGCTTTTTATCCTTTTGCTTCCTGCCATAGAAAATACCTTATACCCCCTTTAGGGGGCTAGGGGGGAGAGTTGTCTACTTCCTATATGGATTCCCCATCACCTTCAAAATATCATCAATCGATCTTCCATTGTTTAGCAATTCATCTACTCTTCCCTGAATGCTTTCGCCTGACTCATAACCTCTCCCATCGATCTTCCCCAGATCGGCTGACATGTTATTCATCCAGACTGAAAACATGGCAAACCAATCTTTGCATTTTTCTGCATTGCCGGATTCCCAATATTCACTTTCATCGAGGAGATGGAAATGGTGAAAATATTTTTGACTGACATACTTCAGTATTTTAATCACCTGCATATGCGCATCAGGTCCGGCAAATTGTGTGCGCGGATTCATCTGGTTATCCTTCCAGTCGGAATTCATCCATACTTCAATTCCTTCCTCGTTAAGGTTGTACTCAGGTTCAGCCAATACCCCCGAAGGCAGGAAGGTCATCCATATCCGGTCCGCACCAGGTGGCGCAAACCACATGCCTTGAATGGGATTAATGGTGGTTGGAGAGAATTCATCACATGGCCATTTCAAATCGTCACAAATGTCTAAGAGCTCCATTGTAAGTGATGGTATCTGCTTCACATTTCGCAGCAATCCGGAATAAAAAATAGAAAGTCCCATAATTCAACTGGTTTAAAAAGATGAAGAAATTTGAAATTGCGTAATGATATGATGAGAATTTCCCATCACAATCTCCTTTTGAATCTCAATGGCTGTTGGAGATGATTCGACTCCGCTCATTACAGGAAACTCAAACAACAACAAGTGAATACTCTTTTCCCCCTATAGGGGGCTAGGGGGGAGAGAGAAATCATTAATTACTCCTCTTCATCCCGAACTTCTCTTCCAGCATCTTCTCAATCTTACCGGCCATCGACTCCGGGCTTTCTTCCGGTTCAAATTGCATAGCATCTAGTGCATTCCCTACCATATCGAGGAGCCGGTCATACTCGCCAAATCTTTTTCGACAAAGCATTTCATCATTGGTTTCCCAATACTCACTCTCATCATGACATTCAAAGCGTTCGAAATATTGCTGGCTGAGATAGCGCAGCAACCGGATCAATGCCATGTGCACTTCCACGCCTGCGTATTGTGTTTTCGTGAAGAGCCATTGCTCAGCATCTGCAGGGATGCCTTTTCCTTCGACTTCTTTTACATAGTCATACAAAATCGGATTGCACATAAATCCTTCTTCATGAAAAGTGAGCCATAAAGGTTCACAGCGTTCAGTCGGAGAAATCAATACACCCTGTACCGGCACATCCGGTAAGGGTTCAATGATTTCATACGGCCACTGCATGCTTTTAGCGATGTCAACAGCTTCTGCGATCAGCGATGGAATACTCGCGGGGTTCCGGAGCTTGCCGGAATAATGGATAGTCAGTCCCATGTTTCAACTGGTTTAAAAAGGTGAAGTAAAATTGTTTTCGGAGATTAAATTACAAAGCGTTTTGGAATTCTCAAAGCAAAATTTGAAGAAAAAATTCTAAGCCGTAGGACTCAAGATTCCTTTCCGCCCTTCCGCCCTTCTGCCTTTTCCGCCTCTTCTGCCTCTTCTGCCTTTTAATGATGATCATCACCTCCCCCACTAACCTTCCTCATACATTCCACTTTTACTTTCCAATACATTTAAGCAGATCAAATCAAGTGTGATGAAAAGCTTGCGCACAACGGAAGAACTTTATAGAGATGCCGATGAGTTACTATATGCATCAGAAGTAGAAATGAATCGCGCAGCGACCGATATGGTCACTCATCTTGTCTGCATGAATTCCAGGTTGGCCATCACGCATTACCTCATCGGGTATCTCCTTGAAAGAAATATTTCGATTATGTCACCTGGCTCGATAGCCAGCTTGCAGCAACAATGCCAGGATATAGATCCGCGTTTCCACGAACTCGATCTTAATGAGATAGCCTGCCGGTATGAAACACAGGGCAAGCGCTATTGCCTGGAGTTCGATAAAGTCAGCTATTGTTTTAAAGCTGCAGAAGAAGTCCGTTCGATCGTCAGATCAGCAGTGTCGGCGTAACCATTTTATCTGATCAATATCATCTCCATCACTGACGGCTCTCATAAAGCCCGTTTCGCTTCTTTGGTAGTTTTAAGTGTGAGATTGCCTGCTGACTGCTATAGGTCTACTTTTTAATAACCGGGCTATGAATATCAACCGAACAGAAGGTCTTTTCACCTTCGCCGAAGAATTGCTGATCGCCGCTGAACACGAACAAGAGCGGGCTGAAGAAGATGTCGTGTCTCATCTCATTTGTTCAAATTCGCGTCAATCCATTTCCAATTACCTCGCCGGATTTCTTCTTCAAAAAAATGTAGCCATTGAGCATCCGGTTTCGATAGCCAGTCTTCAATTACAATGCATTGCCATCGATGCGCGATTTGAATTATTGGATTTCAGTTCATTCAATTGCCGGCTGGATACACATGACCGGAATTATTGCCTGGAACAGGATATTGTCAGCGACTGTCTGAAGATCGCCCAACAAGTCCGCACCATCGTCCTTTCTGAAACACCGGGTTATTAAATACATCCGGACACCATATAATGAACATCACAAAATCAAACCTGACTTCCGCTCCCGATCTTTCCAGCCACGCGGAAGGTACAGGACCTCTTCGTACCTCACGGCCTATTTACCAGGATCTACTTCCTCCATGTAATCATGCATGTCCTGCGGGTGAAAATATTCAGGCATGGTTGTCTCTCGCACAAGCAGGTGAATACAAACAAGCGTGGCAAAAACTCATGGAAGAAAATCCGATGCCAGGCATTCACGGACGCGTGTGTTATCATCCATGTGAAGATTCCTGCAATCGCAGTTTTGTCGATCATGCTGTGAGCATTCATGCAGTCGAAAGATTCCTGGGTGACAAGGCACTTGAAGAAAAATGGGAAATTGAAATCAATGCAAAATCAACCGGTAAGAGAATTCTCGTTATTGGTGCCGGACCAAGTGGTTTATCGGCAGCATATCATTTGAGACGTCTTGGTCATAGCGTCGAAATATATGAAGCAGGTCCATTACCCGGTGGTATGATGCATTTTGGTATTCCCGCCTATCGATTACCTCGAAATATTCTGATGGCGGAAATAAATCGAATTGAAAAATGTGGTGTAAAAATTAAACTCAATTATAAAGTAGAGGATATAGCTAAAGAGAAAACTGAAGGAAATTATGATGCAGTCTTTATCGCAGTTGGCGCTCACATCGGAAAGAAAGCCGATATCCCGGCACGTGATGCGGGGCAAATTCTGGATGCCGTCAGTTTCATTCGCGAAGTGGAATTAGGGAATACTCCAAAACTTGGAAGACGAGTGGCTATTTATGGTGGTGGCAACACAGCTATGGACGCAGCGCGCATGGCTAAACGACTTGGTGCATCAGAAGCATTGATCATCTATCGTCGTGATCGGGAACACATGCCAGCTCATGACTTTGAAGCCGATGAAGCCATGGGTGAAGGCGTGAAAATTCATTGGTTGCGAACTATTAAAAGCATCGATCAAAATGCATTCACCGTTGAGGTGATGGACATCGTGGATGGAAAACCTGTGCCCACCGGTAAATTTGAAACACTCGAAGCTGATTCACTTATTCTTGCACTAGGACAGGATACCGATACAGGGTTTTTAAAAAATGTAGCAGGTATTTCATTCAAAGACGACGGCACTGTCATTGTCGGACCGAATATGATGACTGGTGCTCAAGGCATTTTTGCGGGTGGTGATATGGTTCCCGGCGAACGAAGCGTCACCATCGCAGTGGGACATGGTAAAAAAGCAGCAAGACATATTGATGGCTATTTAAAATCAATACCCTATTCACCAGATCCCAAGCATCCTATTATTGGTTTTGAAAAATTGCATACGTGGTACAGCACTCATGCACCGAAAAGCGAACAACCTCATCTTCCGCTTGAAGAAGCCACCAAAGATTTCTCTGAAATCGTCAGCGGTTTGTCAACATCGGAAGCACAGTATGAAGCATCCCGTTGTTATTCGTGCGGCAATTGTTTTGAATGTGATGGATGTTATGGTGCATGTCCCCAAGGTGCCATTATCAAATTAGGCCCGGGAAAACGATATCAATTCAATTACACGCTCTGCACCGGGTGTGCAGTATGTTTTGAGCAATGTCCATGTCATGCTATTGATATGATCAACGAACCGATGCAAATGGAAATTGAGGTATGAGCAAGCAGGTTAAAGCAGCGACACTGGATGGAAATGAAGCCACGGCTTATATAGCTTATCGTGTCAATGAAGTGTGCGCCATCTATCCCATCACGCCTTCGTCCACCATGGCCGAACTCGCAGATGAGTGGTCAGCAAAAGGCATAAAAAATATCTGGGGCAATATCCCTGACATCATCGAAATGCAAAGTGAAGCCGGTGCTGCAGGCACAGTTCATGGTGCACTTCAGTCCGGTGCTTTGACAACAACCTTCACGGCATCGCAAGGGCTCATGCTCATGTTGCCGAACATGTATAAAATTGCGGGCGAACTTACTTCGGCTGTCTTTCATGTTGCAGCAAGATCATTGGCATCGCAGGCGCTTTCCATTTTTGGTGATCACCAGGATGTGATGGCAGCGCGCACAACAGGTTTTGCAATGCTAGCTTCAGCGAGTGTGCAGGAAGCACATGATATGGCATTAATTGCACAAGCAGCGACGCTGAAATCGCGCATTCCGTTTATTCATTTTTTTGACGGCTTTCGTACATCACATGAAGTCAACAAACTTTTCCTGATACCTGATGAAACCATCAAGTCGATGATCGATGATCAACTGGTGTATGCTCATCGAAATAGAGCATTGAATCCCGATCATCCCTTTATACGTGGTACCGCACAAAATCCTGATGTCTATTTCCAGGGTCGTGAATCAGCGAACATATTTTATAACGCATGTCCTGACGCCGTAGTGGAGGCCATGGAAAAATTCAGATCACTCACAGGTCGGGCTTATCAACCATTTGATTATTCAGGTGATCCCAATTCGGAGCGCATTATAATCATCATGGGTTCGGGTGGAGAAACTGTAGCAGAAACATCAGACTTTCTCAATGCATTTGGAGAAAAAACAGGAGTGATACAAGTGAGATTGTTCAGGCCTTTTTCTATTGATCACTTATTGAAAGTTCTACCAACAACTGTAAAATCAATTGCAGTGTTGGATCGCACAAAAGAATCCGGTGCAACGGGAGAACCACTTTACCAGGATGTTCTCACTTCTCTTGTTGAAGCATTCAACCAGGGAAAAAAGTCAACCATGCCTCGTGTTACCGGTGGTCGTTATGGTTTATCCTCGAAAGAATTTACACCAGCCATGGTGAAGGGTGTATTTGATGAATTAAAAAAAGATATTCCTAAAAATCATTTTACGATTGGCATCAACGATGATGTCACGCATACCAGTTTATCCTATGATCCTGACTTCATATTAGATGAATCCGGGTGGCGGCAAGCTCTCTTCTTTGGACTGGGTGCTGATGGAACCGTTGGTGCCAACAAAAACAGTATTAAAATCATTGGTGAAAACACCGACTTATTCGCACAGGGCTATTTTGTCTACGATTCAAAGAAATCCGGTGCCCGAACGGTATCGCATCTTCGTTTTGGACCTAAACCGATACGTGCGCCTTACCTCGTTTATCACGCTGATTTTATTGCCTGCCATCAATTTAATTTTTTAGAAAAAACGGATATACTCTCACAGGCCAAACCAGGTGCTATTTTTTTAGTCAACAGTTCTTTTTCCGTGACGGAGCTTTGGAACCATTTGCCTTTACATGTTCAGAAAATAATCCTGCTGAAAAAACTTCGCGTCTTTACCATCGATGCTGACCAGGTGGCACAGGATACCGGTATGGCGGGGAGGATAAATACTATCATGCAAACTTGTTTCTTTGCGATCTCCAATGTGTTGCCTCGAGAGGAAGCGATTGTTCACATTAAAAAATCAATTGAAAAAACATATTTCAAAAAAGGAAAAGCAGTCATTGAAAAAAATTTCAACGCCGTTGATCAAACGCTGGCTCATCTTTTCGAAATAAATATTCCGGCTCTCACCAACGCGAAAATACAATCGTACCAAATTGTATCGGATAAAGCACCTGCATTTGTTCGTGAAGTGATCAGTAAGATGATGGAAAGTCGCGGTGATGAACTTCCTGTAAGTGCCATACCGGTGGATGGCACCTATCCATCCGGAACTGCGAAATGGGAAAAACGAAATATATCAGACAAGATTGCCAACTGGGAACCGGATCTTTGCATTCAATGTGGCAATTGCAGTTTCGTTTGTCCGCATGCAGTGATCCGAGCTAAATTTTATCATCACGATTTGCTAAAAGACGCTCCGGTTGATTTTAAATCCGCACCAATCAATGCACGAGGCTATCCCGAAACGAAATACACTTTACAGGTCTATGGTGAGGATTGCACGGGATGTAATTTATGTGTTGAAGCATGTCCGGTCATTGATCCTTCAGATGGAAGCCGGAAAGCAATTAACCTTGGCCCATTTTCACTACCACTCGATGGCATTGAGGGGCAGACTGAGAGAAACAATATTGAATTCTTTGAATCGATTCCATTCAATGATCGCTCCACTGTTAACTTTTCAATGGTGCATGGAGCGCAGTTTCTCGAACCGTTATTTGAATTTTCCGGAGCCTGTGCCGGTTGTGGAGAAACTCCGTATATCAAATTACTAACGCAATTATTTGGTGATCGTCTACTGGTGGCTAATGCAACAGGTTGTTCATCTATTTATGGTGGTAATCTTCCAACAACACCATGGGCAAAAAATTCTGCAGGTAAAGGGCCGGCATGGTCCAACTCTTTATTTGAAGACAATGCTGAGTTTGGTTTAGGTATGCGATTAAGTGCAGACAAACATCTTGCTGTTGCGCAGGACATGCTTATGCAGCTTGCGCCTCAATTAGGAGATGATTTTGTAGAGGCTCTTATTCATGCTCCTCAAAAACTGGAATCAGAAATTGAGGCACAACGAATTCGGGTTGATGAATTAAAAAATAAATTGAAAACTATTTCATCGCCATTGGCAGCTAACTTGTTGTCAGTGGCTGATCAACTTGTTCATCGTAGTGTTTGGTTAATCGGTGGAGATGGATGGGCTTATGACATTGGTTCCGGAGGACTGGATCATGCGATGGCAAGTGGACGAAATATTAATGTGCTGGTATTGGATACTGAAGTGTATTCAAATACAGGAGGCCAGATGTCGAAAGCAACTCCCACTGCAGCCACAGCTAAATTTGCCTCAGCAGGAAAACGTGTTGGTAAAAAAGATCTTGCCCTTCAGGCGATTTCGTATGGCAATGTGTACGTAGCGCAAATTGCAATGGGTGCCAATCCGCAACAAACTTTGCTCGCGATGCGTGAGGCGGAAGCCTATGATGGACCTTCGCTGATTTTAGCATACAGTCATTGTATCGCACATGGCATTGATATGGAAAAGGGATTGGATCAGCAGGCGAATGCAGTGGCGAGCGGTTATTGGCCTTTGATTCGTTACAATCCTGTGTTGCGCAAAAACAATCGCAATCCTTTTGTACTGGATTCTCCGCGGCCGACCATTTCATTTAAAGATTATGCCTACAATGAATTGCGGTATAAGGTGCTAACGGTGACTCATCCTGAAGAAGCAGAGCGCCTGATTACGTTAGCACAGGAAATTGTGGATCTACGGTGGAAAACATATGAGCAGATGGCAACTGCGGAAGCAAAAAGTTTTCAACCCACCTATTGATTAGGAAGTCCCCTTCAGGGGATGGTTGCTGAGCTGTCGCACGAGGATGAGAAGGGCAGGTCGAAGCATAGGGGCAGAAGGGTTACACTTCTCTTCCTTTCTCCTTCACTGCTATCTCACTGGCCGGAACATTTCCCACATATTTATCTGCATATGCTTTTGTGATCTCGGCCCCATAAAAAACAATCATGGAAGAATAGGAGGTCCATAATAATATTAAAACAATTGATCCGGCTGTACCATAACCTGATCCCGGGTTGGCTCGTCCGAAATAAAGTCCCAACAGGGTCTTACCAATTTCGAATAATAACGCGGTAACGAATGCACCCCGCCACACTATGTTCCATTTGATTTTAGCATCCGGTAAAATTTTAAACATCAAGGCAAACAAAAACGTGATAAACGCTATGGAGCTTATAACATTAAGAATAGAAAAGAGCCATATCAAGGAATCACTCCAATGCACCTTGATCCAGCTCCCGATGGCGGCCAACAATGTGGTAATTACCATGGAAATCAATAATAAGAATGCAATGGAAATAATCAAACCAAAAGAAAACAAGCGAGTCTTAACGTAGGTCCACACTCCTGATTTATTGGTGGTGGCTTTGACTTCCCAAATGATGTTCAGGGATTTTTGCATCTGAACAAATACGCCGGTAGCTCCCAATAGAATGGTTGCAATACCCAGGATGGTCGCCCAGATGGAATCTTTTCCTTTAAGCGCTACGATGATCATGTCCTGTATTTGATCGGCCGTATCCTTGCCCATTGCCTTGGAAATGGAATTGTGCAATTGCTGGTTGATCAGTTCTGTACCAAAAAAATAACTGGCTACTGTGATGACTACTACTAGCAGGCCCGGCAAAGAAAATATAGCATTGTAGGCGATGACGGAGCTTTCTTTAAATGGATCACGTGAACTCCATTTCTTGAAGGCATTCTTAAAAATGGAAGCTGTATTTTTTATCATGGTCCACATACTGAAAATTAATGTTTTTTTTCTGCCTTCTTATTCTTTTTATCTTCTCCCGGGGGTCCGAATACTTTTGTGAAAAATCCCTGTTTCTTTAATTCATCCTTTTTCACCTCATTCACGGATTGAAGGTTAACCTGGTTATCTATTGCCGGGACTAAAGCTTGAAACAATCCATTCCGTATAGCGGCGAAAACGGCATACCATATTCCGATCGTTCTTTTATCATATTCTCCAACAAGGGGAACTTTAGTGGCGATATAATCTTCTTTCGGTGCCTCCAGAATGTCGCCGGCTACGCCTACAATTCCTTCCCATATTTTTTGAAGGATATTATCCTTTCGATCCTCGTGGCCTACTACATCGAGGTCCTTGATAAAAGGTTTCACATATCCAATAAATTTCTTGTCTTTCGCAGCCAGTTCCATATACATTCCAAATGTCCCTTTATTGACATCAAATTTTCCATAGGCCTTGAAAAAATCATTGAGGCGAGTCAGTTCCGCACCTTTTATTTCAACATTCATATCATAGGTCGGATCATCCGCTAATGCATTGACACGCATATTGAAAATTAAATTTCCACCGTATACATTGGCTGTTGCATTCACCTTGGCAGGTAATACGGTAGTGTCGACTACATTGGAAAGATTTCGAGCCAGTATGTGAGTGTCAGTCATTTGAATATCCACCACAGGGCTCGCATTCGGATCGAGATAAGCAATTTTTCCGTCGAATACTTCGAAGCGGTTGACACTCATCGGGGTAAACGTCTTCAACATGTGACGGAAATCATCTGTATCCTTTTCCATTTGCTCAGGTTCTGCTTTGTCTTCGGTAAACCGCAGCAATGGATTTCTAAATTCCATCTCACTGACGATCCGGCCATGGAACAACGATTTCCATTCAACAGAAATATCAATCACCGGAGCATTAAACAACTCGGTTTGTTTTTGGGTCGCGGTGTCCACGCGGTTGATGTAGAGATCATTGACTACATAGGCTCCCCGATACAGGGATAAGTCGATGTCCCGGACATGTCCGTAATATCCCGATAGGTGGGATAATTCTTTGTTGATATAATGCAAAACCCAATAGGGAAGGATCAATCGAATGACTACTAATACTACTAGTACTATCAGGGCGATCTTCCGGAACTTAATTTTTTTAGCCTTTTTCGAACCTGATTTTGATGATATTGAACTCATATCACGTTGGTTTTTTGTGATGTGATGAATTCGGAATTAAATCCTTTCCAATAGTTGAGCAAACACTACGAAATATTTAATAACAAAAGAATCTTCCGGTCTGCGCCAGATTGTTGGTATTATTTTTAAGAAAATAAAAATAGTTGCAAAAAAGAAAATACCTGGCCATGATATCCTATCAGGGGCAATTTGAAATCACCCCTGACAGGATTAACATAAACCATGTGAATTTCAACAGCCCTCCGGTAAAGCAGGAAAGGTGTTGATTTCAATGATGTTATGCATGGGCCTTACGCGTTGCGTCTCCAACTTTGTTTTTGGCCATCGCCACCATTTCATCCTTATGAGTGGCAAATCCATCAACGAGGGTATTGAACCTGGACTTAAGATCATCCGCCATTCCCTGGCTTTTCGTGGATATTTTTTTACGGATATTTTCTCCACTATCCGGTGCCATTAAAACACCGAGGATGGCTCCTGCTGCTACACCGGCAGCTATGCCTAGAATTGCTTTTGAAGTTCTCATGATTTCAGTTTATTAAAAGGTTAATTAATTTTTTACTATACCGGTCGCTGCCCGCTGATCAGTCTGAGCAAAATGGCAATAATCGCAATCACTAAAAGGATGTGAATAAGACCACCGGCACCATAAGCAAAATAGCCAAGTGCCCACAGAATAATAAGGATGACTGCTATTATATACAATAGGTTTCCCATGACTTTTGATTTTGATAGTTAGTGGATGATTGTAAATACGAATTGGTTTTTCTATTGAGCATAGCCAAACCACTCGTTGTTAGTCGTCCAACTCTTGATCTTCATCTTGTTCTTCTTCCTCATCTATTACATCACCATCGTCTACATCCTCATCATCAAAGTCGACGTCTGATTTCCGTGGTTTGGTTTGATGTTCAGGAGGTGTGGTGGGCTGCCATTCTTCCGGGCGCGCTTTCTTAGTGAAAGATTGTCCAGGAGTCTGGCGATTTTTTTCTGGATTCTCCCGTTGGGGTTGTTGAAGTTTTCCGGGGTTTGTGTTGGGCATGGTTGGTTTTTCCTTACCCGGTTGTGCGATTTTCTCTTCTGTTTTTTTCATGACTGAAATTTTATTTGTTAAAAGATTTATAGCACTACTGTTTCAATACATATAGCTAAATCCATGCTTATGGAAGGGGAAGACTAATGAAGTATATACAATCAGGGCAATGCAATTGTTCAGAACTTTTTTGATCCGGGCCAATAAAATCAGGGGATATGGCCCGTATTTACAGGGTTTACCATGATGGGTCGGGACTTTCCTTTGGAATCAAAATCCTGCGTTTTTTAGCCTTCATGCTAATCGTTGTTGCACCGCTCTATGTTATTTATAATTAAGGATATATTTGTCTTTTATTTGAATTCTTATTATCTTTGCTTCCGAATTAATCCTCCTTCAAATGACACTGTCTTATCAAAACACCGTAGCTGAAACCGTTGCTCATGATTACCGCACAGCAGCCATCTTCGAGAAATATGGAATCGACTTTTGTTGCCACGGCAAAATCTCCATTGATGAAGCTTGCGAAAAGCGGCACATCATGACGGAAGAAGTCATGCGGGAACTGAAAACACTTGCAGAAAGCAACAGCAGTTGTTTTAATTACAGTGCTCTTCCACTCGGTGTGTTGGCCGACCACATTGAGGAAAAACATCATCGCTATGTTGAAGAAAAAACGCCTGTCATTCAACGCTACCTGGACAAAGTATGCAAGGTCCATGGTGGACATCATCCCGAACTCCATGCTATTAACCAGTTGTTTCAGGCTTCTGCTGCTGAACTGGCACAGCACATGAAAAAGGAAGAACTTATCCTATTTCCCCGCATCCGGAAATTAGAGGGGCTAACACGTGAGCCCATTGAAACCAATGCCATCCAACCCGGTGTGCTTCAGCTTCCCATAGACATGATGATGCATGAACATGCTGTGGAGGGCGATCGATTTAAAACCATTGAGGAATTGACTCATCACTATCAGCCACCTGCTGATGCCTGTAATACATTTAAAGTGACTTACGCTTTGTTGCAGGAATTTGAAAACAATCTCCATCTCCACATTCACCTGGAGAATAATATCCTGTTTCCGAAAGCTATTGAAATGGAGAATAGTTTGTTGAATTAACCCGAAGCACTGTCGATCAATAAAGCTTCATTTCTCGCTAATTGTTTTCGCTCTTTCCGCTTTCTTAGTCTGGTCACAATTGCCGTCACGGCCAGGGCCCCTGCAGACTTTAATAAAGTATATCGATTAGCCAATAATAAGTTGATGCCAACATTTACCGCCATTCCGATCAGGCCACTTGCCTTTCCAGCAGGTTTTGAGGAAACTATTTTATCCGTAACCACTCCCATGATCATTCCGATCACTGCTTTTTTGAAAACAGATCGGACTTCCTGGTTAGTGGTCACATCCTTAATTGCACTCTTCATCAAATTGGAAGGTTTCAACTTTTCCCCGGTGGTTTTTAGATGCTGTTTGAGTGAAGCTAAATCGTTCTCTCGTTTTTCTTCCAGCGATGCAATTTGTTCATGCAACAGGACTGATGATCTTTGTTTCATAAATCGGTTTATTTAGTCAGGTGTGAAATGACCGAATTATTTACGGCATTTTTAATCATCTTTTTTCCAAAAAGAAGATATATAGTAATCAATACTGCATAAAACCCGGCAACGATCATAAATCCGAGCGTCATATTGTTTAAAACTTGTCCCATCCAGATACCGGCCCCGATACTAATGAATAAAACCATTAGGAAACAAAGTGAAAACAAAACCAGGCTGGCTGAAAAAGAAGAGACCAGGATGCCGGTCTTATCCACCGTTTTCAATTTCAATAAACTGACATTGGTCTTAATATAAGAATCGGTTTTTTCAAATAGCTCATGGATTAACTCCTTCGGATTTTCAACAATGACCGCATTATCATCGAAGTCAGTCTCCACTACCTCGCTATTTTGCTGCTGCAGGGATGTTTTTTGTCTTTTGTTCATGATTGTATCCTATTAATCTCCTTCCGGAAGTTAACAATACATGATAACGACTAAATGAGGGAATAGGTTCGGGCTAATCCACCAACTCCCCCAACCCATCCTTCAGCACCCCTCTCAAATAATCATCTTTCACTTTCCCATACAAACTGCGGATGGTAGTGCGAAGCTTATCTTTGAATGGACCAGCCTGCTCTTCGTTGTATTGATTCAGGGAACCCGTGATGAGGTAGTACAAACGATAGTCATGATCATTACCCGTTAGATAAAAATCGGAATTGATCAATGCAATACCATCGTCCTGAACGGAAACCGGCGCAGTAGAAAGATAAAGGGTCAGTGCTTTGATGAATTCTTCAAAATAATTTTCATTAATTTTTGCTGCTTGCGGTGTTTTGAAATAATCGAGGGAAAGTACATTTCCTTTCTTCGCATAAATGCTCGCCCTGACTACATAAATAGCATCTGCATTTTGATCTTCGAAATGACTTAATTGTCGAACTGCTTCATCGACATCAACATCATTTATAGCACCCAATGCTGTATAAATAGTAGGTACGCGATTAGCTGTTTTCAGGAGATGAACAGCCACATCCTTCGATTTTTGTGGATCAACTTCCATGATGGATTCCAGGATGTAATACTGTAATTCAGGTTTACTTTCCCTGAGCGACATTTCGTACAGCTTATCTGCATCATGATGATCACTGAGGTACTTAATGGCCATGCCTCTAACCACCCATGAAGAATCATTCATGATCCTGTTGAGAAAGTGATCGTCCAAATCGTCCATCAAGTGAAGGGCAGCCAGCCTGTGACTAATGGAAGGCGCCAATAAGGCACGCACCGGGTATTCTGCTGCATCTACACTATCATGCAACACAGCGAGTAGTATATCTCTAGGATCAACAATGACTGCAAGCGGATGATTGGGTACATCAAAAGTGAAAGTCTGATCTTTTTGATCCATCCATACTTTTTCATGAATCACCGAAGAGTCTTGTTTGAAAACATCAATGTCAATTGGTAACCTGAATATCTTGGTATATCCTTTCTCACCTTGCGTCTGCTGAAACGTCATCGTCAGTTTCTTTTTCGTCGCATCATAATTATGTTGAACGTCTATTATCGGATGACCGGTTCCGAAATACCACTGGTTGAAAAACCAATGTAAATCTTGTCCGGTCGTAGCTTCAAATGCTTCCCGCAAATCACCTGCTTCAACTGAAGAAAATTTATGTGCTTCTAAATAATTGTGCAGTGAAGTAAAAAAGGCATCATCTCCCAACATGTCTCGAAGCATGTGCAGCACTAAGCCTCCCTTGTTGTAAGAATGCGCATCAAATATGCTCTCCTCATTTTTATAATGATAATAAATCAATGGATGAACTTCTCTTTCAGCCTGATCAAAATATCCGCTGAGTTCTTCGAGTCGTGACAGATCCGCTTGTTCTCTTCCATATTTATATTCATTCCATAAATATTCGGCGTAGTTGGCAAAGCCTTCATTCAACGTAATATTGGCCCAGGATTCACAAGTGACCAGGTCGCCAAACCAGTGATGAAACAATTCATGTGCTACAACATAGTCATTGTTACCATCTGCAATGGCATCCTCTTTGTGATACTCGATGTAATCGCCGAATACTGTTGCTGTTGTATTCTCCATAGCGCCGGTGACAAAATTCTTCACGATGATCTGTGAATATTTAGGCCACACAAATGGGAAGTTCAGTTTAGTAGAAAAGAATTCGATCATCTCTGGTGTATTCGAAAAAATATCTCTTGCATCTTTTCCATATCCGCGGTCTACATAATACTCAACAGGTCGACCTCTCCAGTAGTCGGTTACTTTATCCCATTGCCCAATTGCAATCATGGCGAGATAAGGGGCATGCGGAAGATCCATTTTCCAATAATCTTTTCGCATTCCGTTGTCGAGTGGTGTAGAAGATGCCAGGACTCCATTTGATAATGTCATCATACTGTCCGGCACAGTGAGTGTGATTTCTTGTGTCGCACGCTCATTAGGTTGATCGAGTGTGGGATACCATTTTCTATTTGATGAGGTTTCGCCTTGCGACCAGATTTGACGAGGGAGATCGGGTGTGGTGTCTAATGGATCGATAAAAAATAATCCCCGGTCATCAGTAATCGCAGCTCCGGCATCAGGAGCCGAGGATTGTGGATGTGCAGTATAGTTGATCGTTACTGTGACTTCCTCTTCTTTTTTATAGGGTCGCGGTAATTGAATGACAATTTTATCAGTATCAGTTTTATAATCCGAATAGGGTTTGCCGAACAAGTAAACTGACTTGACTTTGAAATGATCTGCATCAATCGACAATACTTGTTGAGGATAAAACAGAGGTGTAAGTTTTAATGTAGCGGAACCGATCACATCTTGCTTACCCCAATCAAAAGACAAATCGAGTGCAGTATGTATTAAATCCCAGTCCCGTTGTCGTGCTGGTCGATAGGGCGACAAAGTATCCATGATAGTACTGTCGGAAGCTGCTGATGCTTCAGTGCCCATTTCAGGACCTCCTACATTTTCATTCGAGGAAGTTGTCTTCTTTGTGGTGCTGCACGAAATAAAAAAGGCCGCGATGACGGCCACGTATATCCATTTCAAATTCATCATCCTGATGTTCTTATTCTTAAAATTAAAGAGCGACGAAGATACAGCCACTCTATCTCATGGGCATGTATATCTGTCGAATAGAATAAGCTATTCACTCTTCATTTGTAAAATAAATAAGGCCCTGTTCGGGCCTTATCCAATTTTCATTATTCGTAACTAAAATCAATCTTCTTCTTCCACAGGCACTTCCTCTTCCGTTCTCACCACCCTGGCAGTCGCATATTTGGTCTTGATCTTTTGTTCGATCTCCCAGGCGAGTTCAGGGTTGTCGAGAATGAATTGTCTTGCGGCATCACGTCCCTGGGCGATCTTGGTACCTTCATAACTATACCATGCACCGCTTTTTTGGATGATGTCGGCATCACTTCCCATGTCGACGATTTCACCGGCTTTGGAGATGCCTTCACCAAACATGATATCGAATTCGGCTACCCGGAAAGGCGGTGCCAATTTATTCTTCACCACTTTCACTTTGACGTGGTTACCGACGATGTTTCCGTCGCGATCTTTTAATGCAGATCCATTGCGGCGTATATCGAGGCGGAGTGATGCATAAAATTTCAATGCATTTCCTCCGGTCGTGGTTTCAGGATTACCAAACATGACACCGATTTTTTCGCGGAGTTGATTGATAAAGATGCAGCAGCAACCTGTGCGGCCGATCGTGCCGGTCAGCTTACGAAGTGCTTGTGACATCAGGCGTGCCTGGAGACCCATCTTGGATTCTCCCATTTCACCTTCAATTTCAGCTTTCGGAACCAGTGCAGCTACAGAGTCAATGACAATGATATCGATAGCGCCTGAGCGGATCAGGTTTTCTGCGATTTCAAGTGCCTGCTCTCCATTATCTGGTTGAGATATCAGTAAGTTTTCAACATCAACACCCAGGGCTTCAGCATAGAAGCGGTCAAAGGCGTGTTCGGCATCAATAAAAGCGGCCATGCCACCAAGCTTTTGACATTCGGCTATAGCATGGATAGCCAGGGTTGTCTTACCCGAGGACTCAGGGCCATAGATCTCTACTACCCTTCCTCTTGGAAAGCCATTAATACCCACAGCTATATCCAGTGCTAGTGAACCTGACGGGATGGCTTCCACCTCGACGACCTGCTTGTCGCCAAGTTTCATGACGGTGCCCTTACCATATGTTTTTTCTAAGCGATCTACTGTGAGTTGGAGGGCTTTCAACCGGGAGTCGCGTTCCTTATCTGCTGACATGGTGTTAAAATTTAAGGTTATAAATATAAGCTATGTGAGTAATATATATGGGCAAATATATAGACATTTTTTGACTAATTATTCGTCATGTCAATTTTTTTTCCTTTTTTTGCAGTCCTTATTGCTGATTTGACCCCAGAAACACGCCTTCCGAAGGGAGGGCGTGTTTTCTTTTAGTATAGTGTCTCGAGAAGTCAAAACGTTACCGTTTTTTCAAAAAAAAAAAGAGCCTCTCCGTGGGAAAGGCTCTTTTTCTTTGACGAAGTACTGGAATCAGTTCGCAGAAACCGGTGCGGATGAGGCACTGTATCCGAGGATACGATTGATGATGCGGTCAGACGGAATAAACCGGTCCTCCCCCAACGCCTTTCTTCCCATTTTCAGGGTTTCTAGGGTTTCTGCGATTTGCGGTACGGTGGAAACCAACTCCAGCAGCATATCGGTCTCTGCCTTTGTCGTTTCTCCATATACCAGTCTTGTCAATTGTAGTTGGGTAAATTCATGCTTCATACTCAGTTGTTTAAACATGGATATAAACATGGCCAAATGATCAAATATTGTGTGAATCCAGGAAAAACTGAGCCCCCGCACCAGAGATTGGTGCTTTTTTATTCCGCCTTTTCGGGTGACAAAGGCAGGATTTTGCCGTCTATCCTTTAACAATGATTTTACCGTATTATTACCTTAGATTTTCACACCCTTATTCCTCATAATGGACTTTCTTTCTTCTTTATCCAACCAGGGTAATCCGTCATTCATTCTCATCGCGTTTTCAGTCCTGCTGGCCTTCGTGCTTTCCTCGCTGATCGTGTTAACCTATGAAAATGCGTCGCGTGATGTGGTACCGCCCGATCATTTCATTCAGTCCATGATCCTGATGGCCATCGTGACCACCACTATTATGCAATCGATTGGTGAAAGCATGGCCCGCGGATTTGGAATTTTTGGCGCCCTGGCAATTCTCCGGTTCCGCACCAATATCAGCAACCCGAGAAATGTCGCCTTTATTTTTGCTTCCATGGCAGTAGGGATTGCATGTGGTGTGAATAGTTTCATGAATGCCATTATCGGCACCATTGCGTTTTGCCTGATTGCGTTTTTCCTTCGCTTCACGCCCTTCAGTCGCAAGAATAACCTGCTCGGTCAATTACGATTTGATGTGAATGCAAATGCCAATGACATTGAACAGGTGCAATCTATTTTCAAAAAACTCTGTCGCAGTTTTGTATTGAAGCGATATCGAATTTCATCGGTTGAAACAAAAGGCGACATTATAGAATATGCTTATGAACTTCGTCTTCAAAATGAAATGCAAGGCATGGAGCTCCTCAAAAGCCTGCGCCAGATCAATCATATTGAAAACATCCGGCTGAATTTCAACGATACCTACATCAACCAATACGATTAACCGGATCTATGCGGCGTTTCAATATATTTTACCTGGCTATTCCTCTTATCCTGTTTGGGCTCACGCTTATTTATAAAAATCTCAACCGGAGCAGCGCGAGTTTTTTTGGTGTGGCTCAAAACCAGGAAACTGAAATCAACCTGGAACATGATGCCACGGTCAATACCATTTTTGTCAAGCAAGGGCAATTTGTAAATAAAGGAACACTGCTACTCGAAGTCACTCGTACTGCGCTGGATTATAAAATGAGTGAATTGAAACTGGAAATGGACCAGTTGATGGCCAAGAATCAATTGAGTATCATTGAAATCAAAGGCAACCTTGAACGCTTACGCGCAGAGCGAATCGAAAAAGTAAGTGCCATTCAATCTCGTATCCGCATTTTGGAATCCGAGGAAGCACTGAATAAAAATTTATACCTCGATTTGAAAAGTGTTCCGATGCCTGACACCTCTTCTGTTTCATCAGCACCTTATGATTCAAGGTTGGATGCATTGCATGAAGAAATGAGACTTACCGTGGAACCCATTGATGCTCAAATCGCACAACTTGAAGCTGCGTTAAAAGTAGCCAGTGTGCCGGCGCAAACAGAAGTTAGTAAACTGCAAAAAGAAGTCGATCTCTTTCAGAAGGAACAGGAGCAAATGAAAATCTATGCACCTGCTGATGGACTGGTGGGAAGCATACACAGCCAGCCCGGTGAAAATGTCCAGGCCTTCAATGCATTGATTTCGTTTTATGAAAAAAATCCGAATACCGTTGTAGCGTATTTACATGAAAGTTTGAGTATGACTATAAAAGTCGGGGACTCTCTCATGGTATCATCCAGCCTGCATCCGGAAGAACATTGCCTGGGTCGTGTCAGCGGTCTTGGTCACCGGATCGTAGAAATTCCGGAGCGACTACGCAAGATTCCGGAAATCAAAACCTATGGCCGTGAAGTGCTGATTGAAATCCCGCATGAAAATAGTTTTTTGCAAAATGAAAAGGTAGTGTTGCAGTGGCTCAATCCGCCTTCTAGTCCTTTCCTGGTTTTATTTCCATGGCATTCCTCTTCAAGCTCGTGAACATTGAAAAGCGGTAATAGCAGATTGGATATAAAAAAACAATGGATCTGCCTGGTCGTGTTGACCGGTCTCTTTTTTTATTGTCATGGACAATCCACACTTTCGAGTGGTGTCATTTTAGCTTCCGCCCGTCAGGATATGACACTTGATTTACAAAGTCAGCGACTGAAATACATCGAGGACAATAATCGCAAGCTTCCCTTTGTAGAAGAAATCAGCATTCGCACAGAAACCGATCGTTTCAATATTGATCGCCAACAATACCTCGCACGCTTTTCAGTGAATGGATGGAGTGAAATGCATCACGTAAATGAAGTGCATGCGATGGAACTGACGGCTGAAGAAAAAATGCAACGAGTGTATCTGCATGAGGCACTGGTTGATCGCTACCAGGCCGTTGCTTCTTTTCAACAAGTACAGCGCGAACTCAACTTGCAAAAGGAATTACTTCTTGTCTATGAAGATAAAGTGAGTGTGTTAAAAAAACAGGCAGCCTATAATGTCAAATCTGATCTTGATGAATTGATAAAGACCGAGTTTGACGTTGATGAACAAGCTCTGAAAATAAATGAGTTTGAAGATCAGTTAGATCAACTACGGCAATTGATCGGAATGCTCGCTGACACGGCAACCGGTGATTGGCAATTGGATACGCTCAATTTTATCACACCTGCTCAAATGGAACTGGTGATTGCTCAAGTACCAGACACCGTAATACAAAATCCCACACTCGAACAAAAACAAAATAAAATAGAACAGATCGGTGCTGAATATGATTTGGAAAAAACGCAATCGAATAAGGTGTTGGATTTTCTGCAATTCCGCTATGCCGGTCGCCCGAATGATCCGTTCGATCAGGATTTTTCTGTTGGGGTAAGTTTACTCATCCCCTATAAAGGATCTTCACGAGTAAAAATGGGTGAGTTGCTCATTGAAAAAAACAATGCAGATCAGAATGTGCAGCTTTATCAACATACTTTAAACAGGCAATTAATCTTATCCCGTCAGAAAGTCAAAACGCTTGCTCAGCGATATCGATTAGCCGAACAACAATGGAAAGACAGCCAGGCCAGATTTACATTGGAGCAATCGGCTATTTCTCAATCGGAAGGACCGCTCACTTTATTAAACGCAAAAGAGATGCAGCTCAAACGTCAATTGGGTTTACTGGACATTCAACGTGATATGCTTGAGCAGTATTTGAAAATATTGGATTGGTCTGGTTATATCTCTGCAGCGCCACCGGTTAATTATCTCTCGTCGAATCTGGATACCTTCTAGAGGCTAAGAAAAAGATACTCCATAAATTAAATTAAGGTATAGGCTCAAAATGTTGAGCCCCTACCTTAATTTAATTGGAGGCTTACTCTCTTACACTCTTACTCTCTTGCATCTGCACTTTTAGGCTTTTGGGGTTCCTGGAGTGCGGGTTGATTGAAAAAAAAGACGTGGGAAAAACTGCTGATGACAGCATCATGTTAGGTTTCATTTTCACTTTGATAGGTCAATAAAAACTTCAAGCTATACGCGATCATTCCAGTCGAATGATCAGCTTGCTAAATCCATCAAATAGAAAGTGAAATGCCGTTTGGAGGTTGGAGAAGAAAAGTAGTATAGGTGAATTGGTAATGATTCGCGTAAGTTTCGCCAGAACGGGAACTTACTTTATCTCCGTGGAGTGGAAATGCAAACACTTGAAACACGAGACCGGAAAGGAATTTAAAAACACTCAGTATAACGGTACGCTGTTGATTGTTATCAGATTGATGGTGATTAACCAATTGTGCCATGTGTTTAAAAAATGCCGATTCGCGAGGATCTTCAATACATTTAATTTTCGTTTTGTTGTGGGACATCAACATGATAGAAACAATGTCAAATAATTTACCCTTGTAATAAAACTCATGATTGGATTCGATCCAATTAATTTTTTCAAACTCCTGCGTTTCAAAAGTCAGCGTGACTGCCTTTTTTTCAAATTCACCTGATGCTAACAGGTGAGACATTTCTTTCTTTAGTTCGTACCAGTCTACCAGGTGATAAAGAATAATGCCTACAACATCTGCAAGGAAGAATAGAAGAAGTGATATCGTCAGTGCGCGGATCATGTGGTGTGAACCAAAGGTAGAAAAAAAGTCTGCAGCCTACCTTCCCTTCTCATTCCTCTCATTCCTCTCATTTCTCTCATTCCTCTCATTTCTCTCATTCCTCTCATTCCTCTCATTCCTCTCATACTTCTCACACTTTAGTAGCTGCGATAGCGATGCACCGTATCCGCATCCGGGAATTTGATTTGTCTTTCAAAGCTGACTTCAAATGCTACCATCGTATTCGTGCCTTCAACGCCGGGGATGGATTGAAGTTTGTCGTGGACGATGTCCTGGAGATGACGATTGTTGACCGCATAGATGCGGGCCATGAGATCGTAGCGTCCCATGATGCTGATGCAGCTCACGACTTCGGGAATTTTTTTGAGTTCTTCAATGATGGAGCGGATGTCGCTGGATTCTTTGGCGATGATGAGGACGAAGGCGGATGTATCATATCCAGCTTTTTCGGGGGAAACTAAATACACTGGCTTAGTGAGGATGCCGACATCACGCATTTTTTTGATACGCTGGTGAATCAGAGTATTGGAGGTGCCTAATTGATCCGCGAGGGTTGAGAAAGCTACTCTTCCATCCTCCATGACTGCCTCCAGGATGCGCAAATCCGTGCTGTCAATTTGATTTTCAAGGTCCTTTATAGCCATGGCTAAAAAATACTTTTTATTCTAAAATTCAAATAAAAAGATAATATGACAGTAAATATAGGCTATTGAAACACAATACACTCAAATACCGTTACTATTGGTGTAATTTAATCTAAATGTTATGGCTATTACGGCTATTTTATCAGTGACCATGATCCTCTTTTCGGTGATTGATATTATCGGGTCACTGCCGGTTATCATTGACCTCAAGAAAAGAGGAACTACCATTCATGCTCCTACGGCAACATTGACTGCTGGGATATTAATGGTTGCTTTTCTATTCTTCGGAGTGGCTATTCTCGGTGTGTTTGGTGTGGAGGTGAAGTCATTCGCGCTGGCAGGTTCATTGATCATTTTTTTCATTGGACTGGAGATGGTGCTGGGTATTCATTTCTTTCGTAGCAACAATAGCGAAAGTGCATCAGGTAGTATTGTGCCGATTGCATTTCCATTGCTTGCAGGTGCAGGAACATTGACAACGATTTTATCGCTGCGTTCCAGTTTTCACACGATCGAAATTTTGTTAGGCATCGCATTTAATCTTGCCATCATTTTCTTAGTGTTACGCAGTACACCATTTCTCGAAAGAAAACTTCCGAAGCCAGCGACTGAAGCCTTGCGAAAGATTTTTGGAATTTTGTTGTTGGCGATTGCGATACAGATGTTTCGGAAGAATATGGGATAACAACCTCACTCTCCCCCCTAGCCCCCTAAATGGGGGAAGTGGCTTTCTACTTGAATAGTTCTACTCTCTCCCTAGCCTCCTAAATGGGGGAAATGAATTCCACTTGTTTAGATCTACTCGCCCCCCTAGCCCCCTGAATGGGGGAAATGGATTTCCACTTGTTTAGATCTACTTTCCCCCCTAGCCCCCTAAATGTGGGAAATGAATTCCACATGTTTAGATCTACTCGCCCCCTAGCTCCCTAAATGGGGGAAATGAATTTCTACTTGTGTTGAATGGTGAAAGGGATTAATTTAATTGTTTAAATCACTTCATCATGAAAACAAATATGAACCGCGGTGCGGCCTCGCACCTATTTGGCTTTGCCAGGCAGCTAAGAAATAATCAAACCGATGCTGAAAAGTTGCTTTGGGAAAAACTTCGGGGCAATCAAACAGGGTATAAATTCCGAAGACAACATCCACTCATTAATTATATCGTTGATTTTTATTGTCATGCGTTAAGACTGGTGATTGAAGTAGATGGAGATGTTCATTTAACTCCTGCAGGAAAAATGGAGGACGCTGATAAAGATGCTACTCTTGTCTCTAATGGATATAAGATATTAAGATTTACAAATCTTCATGTCTTGAGCGATATTGATGATGTCATGCAGATCATCTTATCTGAAATGAAATCACTCGAAGAACAATTGGAAGAAAAGAAATGGAGAGAGGAATAAATTTCTCATCTCCACATTTACGATAATCTGTTTCCCCCTTCAGGGGGCTAGGGGGAGAAGGGGTTACTTCCCATTAATCCAATCCAATATCACCTTCGTATCCGGAAAGACATCCGGTTCAACAAAGCCCACCACATGTCCTTTTTCATCGATCATGAATTTTTGAAAATTCCAGGTTACCGGTGCATCGATCATACCGTTTTCTGATTTTTTGGTGAGCCAGGTGTATAGGGGATCAATATCTTTTCCCTTCACGGAGATCTTGGACATCATTGGGAACGTGACGCTGTAGTTAGCGGAACAAAAATGTTTGATCTCCTCGTTTGATCCAGGTTCCTGTTTGCCGAAGTTGTTGGCAGGAAAACCGACGATGGTAAATTTATCGGGACCATATTGTTTGTACATCTCCTCCAACTTGGCGTATTGCGGAGTGTTGCTACATTCGGAAGCGGTATTGACGACGAGCACTTTTTTGCCTTTGAATTGGCTCATGCTTACCGGCTTGCCATCGATATCGGTAGCCTTAAAATCGTAAAACGTTTTGGTTTGAGCGAAAGAGGAAAGGCTGAAAAGGCAGAAGAGGCTGAAAAGGCAAAAGTGTTTCATGATGTAAATGTAGTCCTGAAATCGGAGTATTCCGAAATAAGTATTCGGTGTTCAGTATTCGGTAATCTGTATTTAGTATTCGGTAAACGGTAATCAGTGTTCAGTATTCAAAAATCAAAAATCGTCAATCAAATCTTAATTCTTAAATCTAAGATCTGAAATCGAGACTTTCTCTTTGCTGATTGTCTTTCTTTTCCGTAAATTTATAAGAACCAAAAACTATCTATCATGCCTTGTTTCGTTGCCCTCATCGCTCTTGCATTTCCCAGGATCCTTATCGCCGTCTTGTGGTTTTTCACAACCTGGTTTTCTGGTGTATTCAATTCCCTGCTATGGCCTGTGCTAGGCTTTGTTTTTTTGCCGGTCACTATGCTTTGGTACAGTGTGGTCATCAATAATTTCGGTGGTCAATGGACCAATGTCAATATCATCGTCATGGTATTGGCGGTGGTGATTGATATGGGATCGTGGGGCGGAGGGTATAGGAGCAGAAGAAGGTAGGGGTATGAGTTGTGAGTTGTTTAATGTAAGTTCTTTGCGCCTAGGTTGGTGAGTTTACCTAAAAGGCGAAGTCCTTTATGGCGTAGTCGAACCATTGTGACTTAGTGGCGAAAATAATTCGTGTGAATTCTTGTAATTCGCGGCTAAATAAAGGAACAAGAAATCAGTAATCAGTATTCGGTGATCCGTATTCGGTATTCAGTAATCGTCAATTAGCCATCTGCAATCAAATCTTAAATCAAAGATCTAAGATCTGCAATCTATTATGGATTGCGCTTCAATTCTCGGGCAATAGCTTCTTGTACAAATTCATTCAGGTTTTTACCTTCCATTTTGGCCCTGGTGAAAACCTGCATATGCATTTCTGGTGAAATGCGGACATTGAATGAACCCTTAAAGGACTTTATGGATTCCTTTCCGGTTTGACGGCAGAGTGCTTTATAATCTTTTACGGCGGCTATAAAACTCTTTTTCAATGCGTCCACTGTTGTGCCTTCGAAAGTGATCAGGTCATTGACCCCTTCCAATTTTCCAAAAAACGTCTTGTCTTTTGCTGAATAATGAACAAATCCGATAAATCCATCATGTTGCATTCTGTCGGTCATCTCTATTTATTTTTTACCAGTCGTTCTTTGATCAATCTTTCTTTTCCATTTTATTACCTCTCTATTAAATTCTGGAATTGTCATCTCTTCAATTTCAATTTTAGCGAAATTTTCAGCTTCCGATTCTGTCGACTTGTAATGAGCTTTATATTTTTTCATTTTGTCCTTAAACAAGTCTGTTTGGAAATCAAAATAATCCGAATAAACTTTTGAGGAAGCTGGTAAATCTTTAAAATTTGCAGTTTCGGCAAACCAGGATCTTACACATTTGACCAGGGATTCCGGATTGCTTTCGTGATTCTTTATATCCATGCCACTTATATCTGATATAGCTTTCATGTAATCAAATTTGCTTTTCTCCAAGATCAGCATTCGCTTATCACGAAAGGTAGGATCAAATTTTCTGAGGCCGTAATCAATTCCTAACTCGAATGGCATATTGAGGCGATAAAATTCATCTATGGATTTCGCCTGAAGTCTCGATAAATCATGGATGCTAAAACGGGACTCTTTGATCAACCTCGTAATCTTATCTAATCTGATCTCACCTGAATCGGAGACCTCAAGGCTAATTCTTGGTGTAAAGCCTAAATAAGAAACTGTGAATAGGAGGATTTTTCTAAGATCATAATAATCATCGTCAAAAGGACAATTGATAAAAACATTTTCGGAATAGTTGGGATGTTTAGCCATGATGACTTCATCCTCTGGCTGGATTTAGAACCTTTCCATAAGAGTTGCGCTCTTGGACAGTCCCGTCCTTCTTATGAATAAAAAGTACCGTACTTTCTTTTCGACTTAATTCTCTTCCATATTTTATAGCATCCTCCTTCTTATCAAAAGTCTGGGATGCCCGGGTTGTGCCAGACTTCTTAACAGCCCATTCACCGCCCTTGGCTGGAATGACATGATTAGTTTTCTTGCTCATAACTAAAAGGAAACTTCGATTTTTGTTTTAAAGTTCCAATATTTTATACTTGCTGGCAACTTTTTTATTTTTCTCCTGTCCCTCGGCTTTGGTTTATTTTCTATGGTCATTGGTTCCCGGGCTTTTAATCGTATCTTAATTATCATGAAAAGCAGCACCTGCAAAGGCTCCAACAATCAATTCCTGGAAGAATACCACAGCGAAGTCGCTGCACGAATCGACGCTGAACGCATTAAAAAGGAATACGACCGCGATGTCGAACCTTATCAATGTCGAACCTGCAGCTACTGGCATGTGCAAACCGTAAGCAAAACCAGGCAGTGCATGTTTTGCACGGACAGTGCATTGTTTTTAAAAGACATTTATTCTACAAGACAGGAAGCGGAAGTCGTGGCTGCACGAGTCGGGAAAGAAAACCGTATCAAACTTTATCCGTATAAATGTCCGCATACAAGCGGATGGCATTTGACCAAGGCTGTTCCAAATAAAAAGAGCCGCTAATTCTCGCAAATTTCCGCAAATAGATTCTCATTGAATATTGCTTGTCTATTGCCGATTGCGAATGACATCCACTTCGCCTTCGCCGTTATATTTTACTTCTGCATCGCAATTCTTAAATCGCGAATCGCGAATTAAGAATTGCGAATTTCAGTGTGGCACATTTAGCTCAGGCTGAGCGTGGCGAATGTGCTACACTTCAGACGATTCCAATGTGGCACACTTAGCAAGGCTTGCGTGTGGCGGGTGTGCCACATTTCATGTGAATCTTTTGTGCTGATGTGCTAATGTGCTGATCCAAACTTCAAATTCTCCTTCGCCTCCAAATTTTACTTCTACTTCTTCGACCTCTACTTCCACTTCGATATTCGTTATTCATTATTCCATATTCCCTATTCCTTCGTCTTGTTCTGCACTAACTCTATTGCAACAGTATCGTACACACCCGGGTGATCATGAGCGAATTGTTGAATGATCTCTTCATAGGAGGAAAAGGCGCCCAGCCGGAATTCTAAAAAAGAAAAGGTATCCAATTTGAAATACTGGGAATCAATAGTGACTTCTTTGCTCCGGTGATCGTAAATCGCAAAGCGTTGTTCTGTCATTTCATCACCGCCATGGGTGAGTTCAAGATGGAGATCCCCATTGGTGGAGTGAAGGTCGAGTCCGCAGTCATTTCGGGCATAGGTATAGATCCTTGAATTCTCGCTTTCATAAAAGTGAATATTAACTTCAGATGGATTGAGGAAATCAATTGAATCAATATAATATTCGGAGTAAGGCAAGGGGAGTGTATCATCATGGATATGGAAAGCCCATTGTGAAAAGAGTCCATATTCAATCTTTCCATTTTTTATTTCCACCGGAGGATCCGTTTGGATGTTATAAACATTTGATGCCTTTACAAAATGATAATCCTGGACATAAAGTTCATTTAGATGGCAGTTCATTTCGGGGCCGGTGGGGTCGTCTTTGCAGCTAATACTGGTAAGAAGAACACATGCTATGGTGCTGATTTTAAAATTGAAGTCAAGTGAATTTAAACTCATTAAACTTTATTATCCTTAAATAAATTTACCACTAAATGTTAGATTATGAAACGCTTTGTTAAAAACATTCTACTTCTAAGTCTCGGCTTCGTGGCTTTTGGCCTGGTGGCCAGTGATCTTTTTCATTTTGTTTATTGCGCTGTTGACTGCTCGATGTTCAAATTCCTTTTTTGGCCGTGATTGATCATTGTTAATATTGCAATCGTAGCGAGTGGGTTGTTTTGGAGGGTGGTGGAAAAGTGAATAACTTAGAATAATATTTCATGAGAGACTGCAGTAAAGGTCCTATACATTTTTTCAAGAGTGGCCTTAAGTACCCGGTGAATTATTGCGTTTCTTGAAATCTTGATGTAATGAATTAATTATAAAAACAAAGGGGTTCGAAGTTGATTGTTCATAGTGGTTTTATAGTTCAAAGTATCTTTGATAGCGGCTAATGGTATAACACAAAATTCACTAAACTATCTTTCTATAAATCCTATCACGTATATTTTTTGCCAAATTTAATTCATATTTAGTATGTAATTAACTCATATAATGTAAATAAT
>Ga0068851_10000028_pt1 | contig 117106 bp, 97 predicted proteins | sample KBSCornC12_FD_66588 | JGI IMG/M metagenome (GOLD analysis project Ga0068851, IMG submission 66588) | Corn rhizosphere microbial communities from Kellogg Biological Station, Michigan, USA - KBS Corn C1-2 | ecosystem: Host-associated > Plants > Roots > Rhizosphere > Soil ...
CGGCCGTGTGACCTTCCGCCGCGACGGCAAGGTCGAAAGCCAGTTGATCGACTTCAAGCTGCCGATTGCCATCATCCCCAACCTGGCCATTCACCTGAACCGTGAAGCCAACCAGGGTTGGGCGATCAATGCCCAGACCGAGCTGCCGCCCATCCTCGCGCAATTTGCCGGTGACGAGCGCGTGGACTTCCGCGCCGTGCTCACCGATCAACTGGCACGCGAACATGGACTCAACGCCGACGTGGTGCTCGACTACGAGTTGAGCTTCTACGACACCCAAGGCGCTGCGGTCATCGGCCTGAACGGTGACTTCATCGCCGGCGCACGCCTGGACAACCTGCTGTCGTGCTACGCCGGCCTGCAAGCCCTGCTCACCAGCGACAGCGAAGAAACCTGCGTGCTGGTGTGCAACGACCACGAAGAAGTCGGCTCCTGCTCGGCGTGCGGCGCCGATGGCCCGATGCTGGAGCAGACCCTGCGTCGCCTGCTGCCGGAAGGTGATGAATTCGTACGCACCATTCAGAAATCCCTGTTGGTCTCAGCCGATAACGCCCATGGCGTGCACCCGAACTACGCCGACAAGCACGACGCCAACCACGGCCCCAAGCTCAACGCCGGCCCGGTGATCAAGGTCAACAGCAACCAGCGCTACGCCACCAACAGCGAAACTGCCGGGTTCTTCCGCCACCTGTGCATGGCCCAGGAAGTACCGGTGCAGAGCTTCGTGGTGCGCAGCGACATGGGCTGCGGCTCAACCATCGGCCCGATCACCGCCAGCCACCTGGGCGTGCGCACCGTGGACATCGGCCTGCCGACGTTCGCCATGCACTCGATCCGCGAACTGTGTGGCAGCCATGACCTGGCGCACCTGGTCAAGGTGTTGGGGGCGTTCTACGCGAGCCACGATCTGCCCTGATCTGAATGTGGGAGGGGGCTTGCCCTCTCCCACATTGGTGTTGCGTCCCCCTGATCTATATCACCTGCACTTCTCATAATCCGACCTAGACTTGTCAGTATTCCCACTCCGACAAGGCCGTCGCACCATGATCTCCATGTCTTCCTTCCACGCCATGCTTATCCCTATCCTGATCGGCATGATCATGTTGGCCGTGGGTTTCAACTTTCGCGACAAGCCCCTTGGCGTGTTCGGCATGTGGCTCGGCATGCTGCTGATCCTGGGCACCGTGGTGTACAAGATCCTCGCCAAACTGGCCGAATGACGCTTGCACTCGTACACTCGCTCAACCCGTCGTTTCCAAGGTTGACCACCTCGTGCTTTCCCGTCTGTTTGCCCTGCCCTGCTACTGCTTGATCGCCCTGCTCACCTTGCTGCCGCTCACGCCTGCCCATGCCGTGGGTTTGCCCGGCCTGCTCGGCACCACCAACAAGACCCAACCCCAGGCCGAAGTGCCGCTGGGGCAGTCGCTGGACGAGGTGATCAAGACCCTGGAAAACGACCAGCAGCGCACTCAGTTGCTGAGCGACCTGAAAAAGCTGCGTGCCGCCACGCAAAAAGCCCAGCCGGCCGCCGAGGAAGGTGTGCTGGGCTTGATCGGCGGCACCCTGGCCAATCTCGAGGCACAGTTTTCGGGCGCCGACAGCCCGCTGGGGCGCTGGTCCAACGAGGTCGACCTGGCCAAGGAAGAACTCGGTGCGCTGATGCTGCCGGCCAACGAATGGCTGCCGATCATTTTCGGTTTTGCCCTGATCCTCGCGGTGTGGAGCCTGCTGGCGTACGCGCTGATCTGGCTCAGCCATCGAGTGCGCGAACGTTTCGGCCTGCCTGAAGAATTGCCGCAACATCCACGCACCTGGGACATGGTGCGCTTCGCCCTGCGCAAGCTCGGCCCGTGGATGATCGCCCTGGTGATCACGGTGTACCTGAGCTACGCCCTGCCCTCGTCCCTGGGCAAGTCCCTGGCGATGGTGCTGGCCTACGCACTGGTGGTCGGCACCTGTTTCTCGGCGATCTGCGTGATCGCTTTTTCGGTACTCGACGGCCCGCACCGTCATCGCGCGCTGTATATCCTGCGCCACCAGGCGTTCCGCCCGCTGTGGTGGATCGGCAGTTTTGCCGCCTTTGGCGAGGCCTTGAGCGACCCGCGACTGGTCCAGGCCCTGGGCCAGCACCTGTCCCACACCGCCGCGACAGTCGCCAATGTGATGGCGGCGCTGTCGACCGGTGTATTCATCCTGCGTTTCCGCCGGCCCATCGCCCACCTGATCCGCAACCAGCCGCTGTCGCGCCGCCTGACGCGCCGCGCCCTCAGCGACACCATCGAAATCATCGGGTCCTTCTGGTACATCCCGGCCTTGCTGCTGGTGGGTATCTCGCTGTTCGCCACCTTCGTCTCGGCCGGCGATACCAGCACCGCCTTGCGCCAGTCCCTGCTGTGTACGGTGCTGCTGGTGCTGTGCATGGTGATCAACGGATTGGTGAGACGCCACGCGCTCAAGCCGCAACGCGGTCACAAGCGCCACGCGCTGTATTCCGAACGCCTGAAAAGCTTCGTCTACACCCTGGCCCACCTGATCGTGTGGCTGGTGTTTATCGAGTTGGGCCTGAGGGTGTGGGGCCTGTCGCTGATCCGCTTTACCGAAGGCGATGGCCATGAAGTCAGCGTCAAGCTGTTCGGCCTGGCCGGGACCTTGTTGTTCGCCTGGCTGATCTGGATCCTCAGCGACACGGCGATCCATCATGCCCTCACCCGCTCGCGCAAGGGCCTGGCCAATGCCCGTGCGCAGACCATGATGCCGTTGATCCGCAACGTGCTGTTCGTGACCATCTTTATCATTGCTGCCATTGTCGCCCTGGCGAACATGGGCATGAACGTCACGCCGCTGCTGGCCGGTGCCGGTGTGATCGGCCTGGCCATCGGTTTTGGCGCGCAGTCGCTGGTGGCGGACTTGATCACCGGCCTGTTCATCATCATCGAAGACTCCCTGGCCATCGACGACTACGTGGATGTGGGCGGCCACCTGGGCACCGTGGAAGGCCTGACCATCCGTACCGTACGCCTGCGGGATATCGACGGCATTGTGCACACCATCCCGTTCAGCGAGATCAAGAGCATCAAAAACTACTCGCGGGAGTTCGGCTACGCGATCTTCCGGGTGGCGATCCCGTACAACATGGAAATCGACGACGCCATCAAGCTGATGCGCGACGTCGGCCATAAAATGCGCAACGACCCGCTGCAACGCCGCAATATCTGGTCGCCCCTGGAGATTCAGGGGGTGGAGAGTTTCGAGTCGGGCAGCGCGATCCTGCGGGCACGGTTCAAGACGGCGCCGATCAAACAGTGGGAAGTGTCGCGGGCGTTCAACCTGTCGCTGAAACGGCATCTGGATGAGGCAGGACTGGATCTGGCTACGCCGCGTTTGAGTGTGCAGGTGGTGACCGCCGGCACGGTGCAGGAGAAAGATCAACAACAATAAACTCAGGAGAGGTCCTTATGCGTTTAACCGGTCTGACACACCAATGGGCTTTCGGCATGCTGTGCGCGGTAGCCAGCAGTGTCGTGATTGCCGCCAGCAGCGACCAGGACAGGGCCCGGGAGACAATCGCCACCCAGGCAACAGCACTCGAGCCGGCGCTGCTGGAAACCCGACGCGACATTCACGCCCACCCTGAACTGGGCAACACCGAGACTCGCACGGCCGAGTTGGTCGCCAAGCAACTGCGTGACCTGGGCCTCGAGGTCAAGACCGGCGTCGCGCGCACGGGCGTGGTCGCCGTACTCAAAGGCGCCTTGCCCGGCCCGACCGTCGCCTTGCGTGCCGACATGGATGCACTACCGGTGAAGGAAGTCGCCGACTTGCCTTTCGCCTCCAAAGCCAAGGGCACCTACTTGGGCAAGGATGTCGACGTGATGCACGCCTGCGGCCACGACGCTCATGTCGCCATCCTGCTGAGCACGGCGAAGATCCTGACCGGCATGCGCGAGCGCCTGCCCGGCACCGTGGTGTTCTACTTCCAACCGGCCGAAGAAGGCCCGAGTGATTTCATCCCCGATGGTAAAAATACCTGGGGAGCCAAAATGATGGTGCAAGAAGGCGTGATGAAGGCGCCCAGGCCGGACGCGGTGTTTGGCCTGCATGTGTGGGCGGGTGTACCCGCCGGCCAGATTGCCTACCGCCCGGGACCGACCCTGGCCAGCTCGGATGACTTGCGCATCAAGATCCTCGGCAAACAGACCCACGCCGGTCGCCCCTGGGACGGCATCGACCCGATCACCGTGGGCGCAGAGACCATCGTCGGCCTGCAAACCGTGATCAGCCGCCGCACCGACATTTCCTCGTTCCCCTCAGTGGTGAGCATTGGCACCATCAACGGTGGCACGCGCTACAACATCATCCCTGAGTCGGTGGACATGACCGGCACCATTCGCTCCTACGACTACGGCATCCGCCAGAAACTGCACGCGGATGTGCGGCAGACCGTGGAAAAAATCGCCGAAAGCGGCGGCGCCAAGGCTGAAGTCACCATCATCGAGAAGTACGACCCCACCATCAACAACCCGGCATTGACCGAGAAGATGCTGCCGAGCCTGCGCTGGGCGGCCAAGGATGACGTGGTGCACAGCCCGCTGGTGGGCGGCGCCGAAGATTTCTCGTTTTATGCCAAGGAAGCACCGGGGCTGTTTGTGTTCCTGGGGGTGACGCCGAGAGATCAGGATATGAGCAAGGCGGCGCCGAACCACAACCCGGGGTTCTTTGTGGATGAATCAGCGTTGGTGGTGGGGGTGAGAACGTTGGCGGCGTTGGCGACGGATTACCTGTACGCCAACCAGGCACTGTAAAGCGTTTCTGTGGGAGCGGGCTTGCCCGTGATGGCGGTGTGTCAGGCGATGTATTCGATGACTGATAAACCGCTATCGCGGGCAAGCCCGCTCCCACATTTGATTTGCGGTGCTTAAGCGAGCGTGGCGCCATCCATCTTCTGGCGCAGGCTCAGTGGACGCATATCGGTCCAGACTTCTTCGATATAGGCCAGGCACTCTTTCTTCAGGCCGCTCTTGCCCACGGTGCGCCAGCCTTCCGGTACGGTCTTGTAGTCGGGCCAGATGGAATACTGTTCTTCATGGTTGACCACTACCTGAAACAGGATGTCGTCGCGGTCAAATACTGAGGTCATTGCTGTTCTCCATCGCTATAAGGCTGGCTGCGCACCGTGCGCAGTACCGATATCTGTAGAAACGTACCAGGCTGGCAAAAAATTAGAGGCTGGCGACCGCCGCCGCCAACGCACGTCCGAAGATGTCCGCCACCCGGTCCACTTCGCTGGCGGTGATCACCAGCGGCGGCAGGAAACGCACCACGCTGCCATGCCGACCCCCCAGTTCGAGGATCAGCCCGCGCTTTAGGCATTCACGCTGCACCAGCGGCGCCAATTGGCGATGCACGGGCGGATGACCTTGAATGTCCGGCGTGCCAGTCGGGTCGACCAGTTCCACGCCGAGCATCAGCCCGCGACCACGAATATCCCCCAGGTGCGGGAAGTCGCGCTGCAGGATGCGCAGGTGTTCACCGAGGCGCTCGCCCATGGCCGCCGCATGACCGGCCAGGTCATGGTCCTTGAGGTAGCGCATCACCGCCGACCCCGCCGCCATGGCCATCTGGTTGCCACGGAAGGTCCCGGCATGGGCGCCCGGCAGCCAGGTGTCGAGCCAGTCGCGGTACACCACCACCGCCAGCGGCAGGCTGCCGCCGATGGCCTTGGACATCACCACCACATCCGGGATGATCCCGGCGTGCTCAAAGGCAAACATCTTGCCGGTACGGCCGAAACCACTCTGGATCTCATCGACGATCAATGCCACGCCCGCCTGCTCGGTGATACGGCGCAGGCCGCGCAGCCAGTCCAGGTCAGCCGGAATCACGCCGCCCTCGCCCTGCACCACTTCGACAATCACCGCCGCCGGCAGTAATACACCGGCCTCCGGGTCATTCAGCAGGTTTTCCAGGTAGTGCAGGTTGACCCGCACGCCTTCCGCGCCGCCCAAGCCGAACGGGCAACGATAGTCGTAGGGGTATGGCAGAAATTGCACGCCACTGCCGAGCAAGGCACCCAGGGGTTTCTTCGGCCCCAGACTCCCCATCAGGCTCAAGGCGCCCTGACTCATGCCGTGATAACCGCCCTGGAATGACAATACGGTGCTGCGCCCGGTGGCACTGCGCACCAATTTCAATGCGGCTTCCACCGCATCGGTGCCGGTGGGGCCGCAGAACTGGATTTTCGCTTCCCGCGCCAGCGCCGGCGGCAACAAACCGAACAGGTCCTGCACGAACTGGTCCTTGACCGGGGTGGTCAGGTCCAGCGTGTGCAGGGGCAATTCATCAGCCAGCACCTGTTGAATAGCCTCGATCACGACCGGGTGGTTATGCCCCAGCGCGAGGGTGCCGGCGCCGGCCAGGCAGTCGATGAAGCTGCGCCCTTCGACGTCCTCCACGTAAATCCCCTTGGCACGCTTGAGTGCCAGGGGAATGCGCCGCGGGTAGCTGCGGGCATTGGATTCCTGTTGGCGCTGACGGGCCAGCAGCGGGGTTTCGTCGAACTGGTAAAGCGTTTCATGCACCTGGGCGTCTTCGATACGGCTGGTAGCGACTGACATTTCTCGATCCCTCAATACGCTGATGATGGTGACCAAACTGCCGATCCGCTGGCGTCTGGCCCCAAGGGGCATGCGCACGGATTTCCTGTTCTGGAAACGCACCAGCGTCGAGGGGATTTAGGGCCTTTGATCACTCGCCAGTGAATACAAAACCAAATGTGGGAGGGGGCTTGCCCCCGATAGCAATGGATCAGTCACTGGTGTCGGGACTGACAGAGCGCAATCGGGGGCAAGCCCCCTCCCACATTGGAATTGCGTTCGGCGTCAAAGACCGCGGTATTTTTCGTTCAGTGCATACAAAATCGCGCAGGTCTCCGCATCCAGGAACCCGCAGTAATCCCGCGCCCGAAAGTGCATCTGAAACGCCCGCGTCCTCTGTTCAAACCCTTGCCGGTTCTTCGCCGGCGCATAGCCATAGCGTTGAAACGCCCGCTCCACCTCGACCTCCGGCGGCAGGCCCAGGCAAAACCGGCGCTGATACATCGCCCGTGTCGCCTCATCAAACCAGGCCCCCACTCCCGCTTCATGCAGACACCGCCACGGCAGCCGCGGCCCAGGATCACTCTTGCGACCGAACGCCACGTCCGCATGCCCGAGGATGTCGGTGGGCCCGATCTGCGGGTATCGCTCAAGAATGTCGCGAACCAGTGCAATCAACACGTCGGTCTGTTCCGGCGCATAGGCCGCAAAGGTGAACACACCGCCGTCATCCCGCGCCTGGTTGACGATCTCGATGCCAATCGAGCGGCTGTTGAGGTTGTCGCGCCCTGCCCAATGGCTCACCCCGGCGTGCCAGGCGCGCTGGTCTTCCTCCACCAACCGGAAGACACGCAGCTCTTCATAGCCAGCCGCGCGATAGTCGGGCTCATCAGGGTCGGGCAGCAAGTAGTGTGCACTCACCCCATCCTGAGTCAGGGTGCGCAGTGAGGCACCAAAAGGGGCTGCGGTGTAATGCAGGATCACCTGCCGCACGGGCTCGCCGTTGCGATCGTTGAAGCCTCTGGCAGGGAAACTGGTATCGATGACCAACATGAGAACCGTCCTTTTTCAATACAGGCCGAGTCATTCAGCCCGTTCAAGCGCAAAAAATTACCGCCATCCTGAAGGCTTCAACTTCAGGAGGGCGGTAGCTATTTGGCACTTGAAAGAAAAGTGATCAGCAGCGCAGTGGCATACCCAGGTCAACGCGCAGGCCGTCCGGCCCGCTGTCGAACTTCAACGAGCAGGAACAGCGCTGCACGATCGCTTGCACGATCGCCAGGCCCAGGCCACAGCCTTCGCTGTTACCGTTGCGCCAGAAGCGTTGGGTCAGGTACTGCAGGTCCTCGGGGGCAATCTGCTTGCCGTGGTCACGCACGCGGAACACCACATTATCGGCGGCGGTGAATACGCTGAGTTCCACCCGGGTATCGGTCGGCGTGTGGCGCAACGCGTTGTCCAGCAGGTTACGCAAGGCGGCGACCGCCAGGCCCACCGGCATGTCCACCGGGGTGGCCGAAAGGTCGTCCGGCAGGATCAGGTCGATGCGCGAATTGTCACCGGCATTGGCATCCTGGATCGCCAGGCGCGCTACTTCTTCGGCGCTGGAGTGCATGCCATCGTCAAACGACAGGTTACCCTCGACCCGTGCCAGCAACAGCAATTGCTCCAGGGTCCGATGCAGGCGGTCGGCGCCCTCCTCGGCATGGGCCAGGGACTGGTCGCGGGCCGCGCCTTCGGTCATGCGCGCCACTTGCAGGTGGGTCTTGATCGCGGTGAGCGGGCTGCGCAGTTCGTGGGCCGCGTCACCGGTGAGGCGGCGCTCGCGCTCGATGGTCTTGGCAATGCGTTGCAACAGCTGGTTCTGGGTGTCCAGCAGTGGCTCGAGTTCGCTGGGCAACGGGTGGATCTGCAACGGTTCAAGGGAATCGGCACTGCGGCGCATCAAGGCGTCACGCATGCGGTTGAGCGGCAGCAGGCTCTGGCCGATGCCCAGCCACAACAGGCACAGGCAGCCGAGCATCGCCACGCCCACCGGCACCGACGCCGCCAGCAGGATCGACAGGTTCAGCGCCTCGCGTTCCACTTGTCGGTCGGCCGTGGTGATCAGCAGGTCGCCACGGGACAGGGTGAAACTGCGCCAGCCCACGCCATCGACGACCTGGTCGCGAAACCCGCTCTTGCGCGACTCCAGCCCCTCATCCGGCGTGGTGTGGCTGCGCGCCAGGATTTCCCCGCGCAGGGAACTGACCTGGCAGGCCATGCCGCCGGGCACATTCAATTGTTCAGCGCTGAAATGCGCGCCGCCGCTGACGCTGGCCAGGCCGGGCATCTGTTCGGTCAGCCCCGCCACCATGCGCGCCGACGCGACCAGGCGCTGGTCGAGGGAGAACATCATCTGGTTGCGCAGGTCGTTGAGCATCCAGGCCGCCGCCAGGGCCCAGATCAGCACAAAGGCGGCGCCGAGCTTGAACGTCAGGCGCAGGCGCAGGCTTTTCACGATGCGTCCTCGCCCCCATCGGCTGGGCCCAGGCGGTAGCCGAGGCCGCGCACGGTCTCGACAATGCCGTTGCCCAACTTGCGCCGCAGGTGGTGGATATGCACGTTGAGCGCGTTGCTTTCCAGTTCGTCGTTGAAGCCGTAGACGCTGTCCTTGAGCTGTTCGCTGGAGAGTACCCGGCCTTTGTTGTGCAGCAGGGCTTGCAACAGCGCCTGCTCGCGACGCGACAGGTCAACCGGCTCGCCGCCCAGGAAGGTTTCGCGGCTGCTGGGGTCGTAGGCCAGGCGACCATGCTCGATCAGGTTGACACTGCGCCCTGCCACGCGTCGCAACAGGGTTTGCAGGCGCGCGGCGAGTTCGCGCAGGTCGAAGGGTTTGAGCAGGTAGTCATCGGCGCCGGCTTGCAGGCCGTCGACGCGATTGGTCACCGAGTCCCGCGCGGTGAGGATCAGCACCGGAATCTCCAGGCCCTGGCTGCGCTGTTGCTGCAACAACTTCAGGCCGTCTTCATCCGGCAGGCCCAGGTCGAGCACCATGATGTCGAACGTCGCCGCCTTGAGCATCGCGCGTGCGGCGCCCGCCGTGGCCACGTGTTCAACGGTGAAACCCTGGGCGGTGAGGCCGGCCACAATGCCGCTGGCGATCAGTTTGTCGTCTTCACAGACCAGTACGTGCATGGTGAACCCTTCATGAAAGATGGGGAGATTAAAGGGGCAGCGGATTAAGCGCAGATTATGCCGCTAAACACCCCACACTCAATCTAGAATAGCCGTGGTTAATCATCGGTTAATCAACGCCACACATTGTGTGCCTACTTGCATCGAACTAAGGCTTGACCATGCGGCATCTGTTTACCTTTCTGCTGGTGTTGTTCGCGGGGCTGGCCCAGGCCGCGCCGGGCAACCCGTTTGAGACCAAACCCGATTTCCTCCCGGTGGGCAAGGCCTTCACCTTTACCTCCGAACGTCTTGAAAGTGGCGAGATGCAGCTGTATTGGCAGATTGCCGACGGTTACTACCTGTACAAGCAGCGCATGAAGTTCGACGGCCTGGGCGAAAAACCCGTGCTGCCCAAAGGCGAGGATCACAGCGATGAGTTCTTCGGCGACCAGGAGGTCTATCGCCAAGGCTTGGAAGTGAAGATTCCCGCCGGCGCCACCGGCCAGGTCAAGCTGGGCTGGCAGGGCTGTGCGGATGCGGGCCTGTGCTACCCGCCGCAGTCGATCACCGTGGACCTGGGTGGCAACCCGGCCGTCGCCACCACCGCACAAGCCCAGGACCAGAGCCTGGCCAGCGGTTTGCAACAACGCAGCCTGGGTTGGAGCCTGTTGATATTCTTTGGCTTGGGACTGCTGTTGGCCTTTGCACCGTGTTCATTGCCGATGCTGCCGATTCTCGCCGGCCTGGTGGTGGGCAGTGGTGCCAGCCCGCGTCGCGGTTTTGCCCTGGCCAGCAGCTATGTGGTGTGCATGGCGCTGGTGTATGCCGCGCTCGGCGTATTGGCTGCCTTGCTTGGCGCCAACCTCGCCGCGCTCCTGCAAACCCCGTGGATCCTGGGCAGTTTCGCCGCGCTGTTCGTGATCCTCGCCCTGCCGATGTTCGGTTTCTTTGAACTGCAACTGCCAGCGTTCCTGCGCGACCGCCTGGACAACGTCAGCCGCCAGCAAAGCGGCGGCAGCCTGGTCGGCGCAGGGATTCTCGGTGCGCTGTCCGGCCTGCTGGTGGGGCCGTGCATGACCGCGCCCCTGGCCGGTGCCCTGCTGTACATCGCCCAGAGCGGCAATGCGCTGCACGGCGGCCTGATCCTGTTCGCCATGGGCATCGGCATCGGCATTCCGCTGTTGCTGCTGGTGACCGTGGGCAACCGCTTCCTGCCCAAGCCAGGCACCTGGATGAACGTGCTCAAGGGCATCTTCGGCTTCCTGTTCCTCGGCACCGCCGTGCTGATGATCCGCCCGGTGGTCGGCGAAAACCTGTGGATCGGCCTGTGGGGCGTACTCGCGCTGGTCATGGCCTACTGTGGCTGGACCCTGGCCCGCGAATACGGCCTGGCCGCCAAGGTATTTGGCGCGGGCTCCCTGGTACTGGGCCTGTGGGGCGCGGTGCTGGTGGTGGGCGCAGCGGGCGGCAGCGACGACCTGTGGCAACCGTTGAAGGTCTACAGCGGCTCACGGGGCGCCGACGCGGCATCCGCCCACGACGCCTTCATGACCATCAGCGACCCGGCCGTGCTGCAAAGCCAGCTCGACAGCGCCAAGGCCCAAGGCCAATGGGTGTTGGTCGACTATTACGCCGACTGGTGCGTGTCGTGCAAGATCATGGAAAAGCAGGTGTTCGGCAAACCCGAAGTCATGCAGGCGCTCAAAGACGTACGCCTGCTGCGCCTGGACGTCACCGCCGACAACGCCGCCAGCCGCGCGCTGCTCGGCCGCTACAAAGTGCCTGGCCCACCGAGCTTCGTGTGGATCGGCCCGGACGGTGAAGAACGCCGCGCCCAACGCATCACCGGCGAAGTGGATGCCGCCGCTTTCCTGCAACGCTGGACGCAAACCCGGGACGCGCTCTGATGCTGACCCTGACCATCGGCACCTTCGCCATTGCCCTGAATCATATCCTGCTGATCAGCGCGCTGATTCTCGCCACCCTGGTGGGTTGGCGCGTGGCCAAGCGTGGCGGGGAAAACCCTGAGTCGGTGCTGTTCAGCCTGTTCCTGCTGGGCATGCTGGTAGCACGCCTCAGCTTTGTGCTGATGTACTGGAGCGAGTACAGCCACGACCCGCTGCAAATGGTCGACCTGCGCGATGGCGGTTTTCTCCCCTGGCCCGGCGTGATCGCCCTGATACTCGGCGCGCTGCTGTATGGCTGGCGCCGCCCTGCGCTGCGCACACCGTTGGGTGCCGGCGTAGTCACCGGGCTGGTGTTCTGGGGGGTGGCCAGCCTGTCCCTGAGCCTGTATGACAAGGGCACGCAACTGCCGGACATCACCTTGCGCAACGCCAATGGCGACGTGGTGCAACTGGCCGACTACAAAGGCGGCCCGCTGGTGATCAACCTCTGGGCTACCTGGTGCCCGCCGTGCCGCCGCGAGATGCCAGTACTGGAGCGCGCCCAACACCAGCGGCCCGACGTGACCTTCCTGTTCGTCAACCAGGCCGAAAGCATGCAAAGCGTCAGCACCTTCCTCGCCACCCAGGGCCTGACCCTCGACAACGTGCTGTTCGACGCCAGCGGCCGCCTCGGCCAGGCCGTAGGTTCCATGGCCTTGCCGACCACCCTGTTCTACCAAGCCGATGGACGCCTGATCAACAGCCACCTTGGTGAACTGTCCCAGGCCAGCCTGGCCCGCGCCATGGAACCCTTCGACAACGCCCCTGCCGCCACAAGGAAACCGACATGCCTCGCCTCCGCCACCTGCTGACCCTGCTGCCACTGACCTTGGCCGCTACCCTGGCCCAGGCCGAAGACTGGCCGGCGCCGATCAAACAGATCGAAGCCAAGGGCGCCAAGATCCTCGGCAAGTTCGACGCCCCCAGCGGCCTCACCGGCTACGCCGCCCAGTACCAGAACCGCGGCATGGCCCTGTACCTGACCGCCGACGGCAAAAGCGTGCTCGCCGGCAACCTGTACGACGCCCAAGGCAACGACCTGAGCAGCGCGCCCCTGGAAAAACTGGTGTACGCACCGATGGCCAAGGAAGTCTGGGCCAAGATGGAAAAAAGCAGCTGGATCCAAGATGGCGACGTCAAGGCGCCGCGCATCGTCTACCTGTTCAGCGACCCCAACTGCCCCTACTGCAACATGTTCTGGGAACAGGCCCGCCCCTGGGTGAAGGCCGGCAAGGTGCAGTTGCGCCACATCATGGTCGGTATTATCCGCGAAGACAGCCCAGGCAAATCGGCCGCGCTGTTTGCCGCCAAAGACCCGCAGAAAGCGTTGGAAGAACATGAGGCCGCCGGTAAAGGCAGCAAGTTGCAGGCGCTGGCCAAGATTCCAGCGGATATCGAGGCCAAGCTTGATGGGAATATGAAGTTGATGGATGAGCTGGAGCTGTCGGCGACGCCGGCGATTTTCTATCTGGATGACAAAGGGGGGTTGCAGCAGCAACAAGGGGCGCCGTCGCCGGAGAAGTTGGTGAAGATACTTGGGCCGAAGTAGGCGGCGCCTTGACCGACGCCATCGGGGGCAAGCCCCACTCCCACATTAGAAATGCGCTCCAAATGTGGGAGGGGGCTTGCCCCCGATGAGGCCTGACTGACAGCGAAAATTAAAGCCCCTCCAACTCCGCCATCAAATCACTCAACCGATCCACCTTCTCGGCACTGATCTCATTGGCCGCCAGCCCCTCGATATACTCAGCCAACTCCGCCACCGTGCTGCACTCGAACATCGCCCGCAGCGGCACATCCCGCTGCAAGGCCTTCTGCACCCGCGAGGCAATCTGCGTGGCCAGCAACGAATGCCCGCCCAGTTCGAAGAAGTTGTCCTCTACCCCTACCCGCTCGACTTTCAATACTTCGGCCCAGATATCAGCCAAGGTGGTTTCCAGTTCGTTGCGCGGCGCCAGGTAGTCCTGGCTGTGCAACTGGCCGATCTCCAGGGCCGGCAGGGCCTTGCGGTCGAGTTTGCCGTTGGCGTTGAGCGGCAGGCGGTCAAGCCACAGCCAGTGCAGCGGCACCATGTATTCTGGCAGTTCGGCGCGCAGGCGTTGCTTGATGCGGTCCAGGCGTTCGCCTGGGTTAAGCACTGCATCCGCCGCCACCAGGTAGCCAACCAGGTGCTTGCCGTTGACACCTTCCTGCACACCCACCGCTGCGTCGCGCACTTCCGGTTGTTCGTGCAGGCGCGCTTCGATTTCACCCAGTTCGATGCGGTAGCCGCGAATCTTCACTTGATGATCGACACGCCCGACATACTCCAGCACGCCGTCACTGCGACGGCGCGCCAGGTCGCCCGTGCGGTACAGGCGCTCGCCCGGCGCACCGAACGCGTTCGGCACAAACACCGGGGCGGTGCGCAGCGGGTCACTGACGTAACCGCGACCTACGCCGGTGCCGGCGACGCACAACTCACCCACAGCACCCTGGGGCACCAGTTCCAGCGCACCATCCAACAGGTACAAACGGTTGTTGTCGGTCGGTGTACCAATCGGCAGGTAAGTGCCACGGGTCGACGCCAGGTCGACACGGTAGAAGGCCACATCGTCCGAACATTCCGCCGGACCATAGGCGTTCACCAAACCAATCTCTGGATAACGCAGCAACCACTGGTGCGCCAGCTCCGGTGGCATCGCTTCGCCGGTTGGCAGCATCCAGCGCAGGCCATCCAGGCCGATACGGTCCTGGGCCAGCATGCCCTGGATCAGTGATGGCACGCTTTCCAGCACGGTGATTCCTTGGGTCTGAACGTGTTCCAGCAGACCTTGGGGATCATGCGCAATAGTGTTCGGCACGATATCCACCCGTGCGCCAAACAGCGGCGCGGCAAGGAACTGCCACACGGAAATATCGAAGCTCTGCGACGCGGTCTGCGCGATTACATCCGTGTCACTCAAGGCCAGGTACGGCACCTTGCTCAACTGGTTATTGAGCATGCCGCGCTGTTCCACCATCACGCCCTTGGGCAGGCCGGTGGAGCCGGAGGTGTAGATGACGTAGGCGAGGTTGTCCGGGCCACTGTAGATCCCCGGGTTTTCGCCACGTGCCGGTATCTCTTCCCACACCAACAGTTGGCAGTCGAAGCCGTCCAGCAACTCGATGGCCTGCTCGCGGCACACCTCGGTGCACACCAGCAGCGGCGTGCGGCTCAGGTCGATGATGCTGCGCAGACGCTGGCTCGGCAGACCCGGGTCCAGCGGCAGGTAACCGGCACCGGCCTTGAAGCTGCCGATGATCATACCCAGCAGGTCGAGGTTGCGTTCGGCCAGCAACGCCACCGGTTGATCCAGACCCACGCCGGCTTCAATCAGCGCATGACCCAGTCCGTTACTGCGCCGGTTCAGCTCTTCATAAGTCCATTGCAGGTCGAGGCAACTGGCGGCGATGCGCTGCGGATGCGCGGCCACTTGTTCTTCGAATAACTCGATATAGCTGCGCTCAAGCGGGTAGGCGTGCTCGCTCTGGTTACAACCGTGCACCAGGAACTCATGCTCCTGCTCGCCAATCAGCGGCAGGTCGGCCATGTCGCCATGGAAGCCCTGCACCAGCGCCAGCAGCAGGCGCTTGAACTCACCGAGCATGCCTTGCACGGTGGTTTCGTCGAAGTAGCGCTGGTCGTAGGACAGGTGCAAGCCCAGGTCATCGCCCGGATAACACACGGCGGTCAGCGGGAAGTTGGTGTGGGTGCGGCCGGAGTCCGAGGTGGCATTCAGGCTTTGCGCACGGTCCAGCACCGAGACTTCCACCGGGGCGTTTTCGAACACGAACAGGCTGTCGAACAGCGGCTGGCCCTTGGGCAGTTCGCTGAGTTCCTGGATCGTCACCAGCGGCAGGTATTCGTACTCGCGCAGTTGCATATTGCTGTCGAGCAAACCGCTCAGCCACTGGCGCACGCTGCAACGCTGGTCGTCCTCGGGCAGCTTCACCCGCAGCGCGATGCTGTTGATGAACAGGCCGACGGTGCGTTGCATCTCGGGCATTTCCACCGGGCGTCCAGCCACGGTGACGCCGAACAACACATCACGATCACCGCTCAGCCGGCGCAGCACCAGCGCCCATGCCGCCTGGGCGAAGGTGTTGACGGTCAGTTGATGAGCCTGGGCCAGTTCGCGCAACTGCGCACCGTCGCGGGCGTCGAGGCGGGTGTAGCAGTCGCCGACCAGCATGCCACCGTGGCCGGCGTGGTCGCGCAGGAACGGACGGTCGCTCGGGATCGGCGTGGTGCGCTCGAAGCCTTGCAGGTTCCGCTGCCACCACTGGCGTGCTTCGCTCAGGTTCTGGCGTTGCAGCCAGGCGATGTAATCGCGATAACGCGGCGGCGTGGCCAATTGCGGGCCGCGGCCTTCGCCCAGGGCCATGTAGATTTCGAAGAAATCATTCATCAGCAACGAACGGCACCACGCATCGATGAGGATGTGGTGGTTGCTCATCATGAACCAGTAGCGCTCGGCGCCGACGCGGATCAGCCGCAGGTGGAACGGCGCCTGGTTGAGCAGATCGAAACCGGCCTCGCGCTCCTGCTTGAGCAGCGCTTGCAGGCGCGGTTCCTGTTCGCTTTCCGGGTCGTTGCTCCAGTCCAGGTACTCAATCGGCGTGCTGCCCGGTGTGTGGATCACTTGCAGCATGTCTTCGCCGATGTTCCAGCAGAACGACGCACGCAGGGCTTCGTGGCGGGCGATCACCGCCTGCCAGGCCTGGGCGAAACGCTCGGGGTCGAGGGCGCTGTTGATGCGGTAGCGGTCCTGCATGTAGTAGAGGCCGGTGCCCGGCTCCAGCAGGGTATGCAGCAACAGGCCTTCCTGCATCGGCGTCAGCGGGTAGACGTCTTCGATGACGCTGGCGGGCACCGGCAAGTTGTCGAGTTGCGATTGGGTCAGGTGCGCCAGCGGGAAGTCGGACGGCGTGAGGCCACCGGCATCGTCTTGCAGGCAATGCGCGACCAGGCTTTGCAGCTCAGCGAGATAGGCATCTGCCAGTTCATGGATGCTCTGTTGATCATGGCGTTCGCGGCTGAAGGTCCAGCGCAGCACCAGTTCACCGCCGTACACCTGGCTGTCGACGCTCAACTCATTGGGCAGCGGCGCGTCCGGGTCATGGGCCAGGCCGGCGGACTCGTCCAGCGGGTGGAACAGCGCATCGGCGCCGAAGCTCTGGTCGAACTGACCCAGGTAGTTGAAGGTGATCTGCGCGCTGGGCAAGGCAGCCATGCTGTGTTTGCACAGATCATCGGCCAGGTAGCGCAACACGCCATAACCCAGGCCCTTATGCGGCACGCCGCGCAGTTGTTCCTTGATCGCCTTGATCGAATCGCCCTGCCCGGCGTGCGGGGTCAGGCGCAGCGGGTAGGCACTGGTGAACCAGCCGACGCTGCGGGTCAGGTCGATATCATCGAACAGGGTTTCACGGCCGTGGCCTTCCAGTTGGATCAGTGCCGAAGCATGGCCAGTCCAACGGCACAGCACACGGGCCAGGGCGGTCAGCAACAGGTCGTTGACCTGGGTGCGATAGGCGCTCGGGGCCTGTTGCAGCAACTGGCGGGTGTGCTCGGCATCCAGGCGCACGCTGACGGTGTCGGCATCGCGATTACGCAGCGAGCCTTGCGGACGGGCCACCGGCAATACGGTTTCCGGCCCAGCCAATTGGTCTTGCCAGACACTCAACTCTTCGCGCAGGGATTCGTTGCCGGCATACGCCTGCAAACGCGCAGACCAGTCACGCAGCGCGCTGGTCTTGGCCGGCAGGCTGACGGAGCGGCCGTCGCTCAGTTGGCGGTAGACCGTTTGCAGGTCTTCAAGCAGGATGCGCCAGGACACGCCATCCACCACCAGGTGATGGATCGCGATCAGCAGGCGTTGTTGCCCTTGGGGGCCGTCCACCAGCAAGGCACGCAGTAGCGGGCCACGTTGCAGGTCGAGGCTGCGCTGGGTGTCGGTGAACAGCGCGGTGCACTGCGCCATATCACGCACTTGCGCCTGCATCAGCACGCCACCTTCCGGCACGGCCAGATGCTCGGCGTGCCACTGTGCATCGCGCTGGGAAAAGCTCAGGCGCAACGCATCGTGGTGTTCCAGCACCGCCAGCAGCGCTTGCTCCAGGCGATGAGGGTCCAGCAGTTGCAAGGGTTTGAGGACCAGCGCCTGGTTCCAGTGTTGACGGTTCGGGATCTCGGTGTCGAAGAACCAGTGCTGGATCGGCGTAAGGCCCGAGCGGCCGGTGAGCACGCCTTGCTCGGCGCAGATGAGCTCGGAGCGCGTGGCCACGGCAGCCAGGGTTTGCACGGTCTGGTGCTGGAACAGGTCGCGAGGGCTGAAATGAATCCCGGCCTGCCGCGCACGGCTGACCACCTGGATCGACAGGATCGAATCACCGCCCAGTTCAAAGAAGTTATCGTCCAGGCCGACTTGCTGCACATTCAGCACGGCGCACCAGATCGCTGCCAACGTCTGTTCAAACTCGTTGCGTGGCGCAACATAGGTCCGGCGATTCGCCTCGGGGTCCGGCTGCGGTAACGCACGACGGTCGAGTTTGCCGTTGGCGGTCAACGGCATGCTGTCGAGCACGATCAGGTGCGCGGGCACCATGTAGTCCGGCAGTTGCGCCTTGAGGTGCGCCTTGAGCGCATCGCGCAATGCGCCGTGCTCGGCATCGCTGACCAGGTAAGCCACCAGCTGTTTGCCACTCGGCGAATCCAGCGCCAGCACCACTGCTTCACGCACGGACTCGTGCTCCAGCAGGCGGGTTTCGATTTCGCCCAATTCGATACGGAAACCGCGAACCTTCACCTGATGGTCGATCCGCCCCAGGTACTCCACCAGGCCATCGGCGCGTTGGCGCACCAGGTCGCCGGTGCGGTAAAGGCGCCCGCCGTTACGCGCAAAGGGATCGGCCACGAACCGCTCGGCGGTCATGCCCGGACGCTGGTGATAACCCTGGGCCAGGCCGGCGCCACCGACGTACAACTCACCGGTCGCCCCTTGCGGCACCAGGGCCAGGTCGGCATCGAGAATGTACGCCACACGGTCGCCGATGATGCTGCCGATCGGCACGCTGGCGGCGCCCTCCTCCAACTGCTTCGGTGCAAGGCTGGCCAGCGGCATCACCACCGTTTCAGTCGGGCCATAGGCGTTGAAGAACACCTGCGGCTGGAACGCCGCGCGAATGCGCTGCAAGTGTTCGCCGGTCAGGGCTTCGCCGCCGGTGATGCACATGCGCACCGGCAAGGTCTGCTGCTGAGTCGCCAACCACTGCGCCAACTGGCTGCCGTAGCTCGGGGTGAAGCCCAGGATGTTGATGCCATGGGTGCGGATCAATCCGCAGATTTCCTCGGCATCCCACTGGCCCTGAGCACGCAACACCACCTGCGCACCGCTGAGCAACGGCACCAGCAGGCGCTCAGTGGCGGCGTCAAAGTTGATCGAATAGAAGTGCAGCTCGCAATCGTCCGGGCGCATGCCAAACCGCTCGATCACCGCCGCGCAATGCATGGCAATTTCACCGTGGGCCACCACCACGCCCTTGGGCTTGCCGGTGGAGCCGGAGGTGTAGATCAAGTACGCCTGGTGTTGCGGCAGGCTGATCAACGGCAGCTCATCGGTCGGGTAGTTGGCGAGTACCGGCAAATCATCTTCCAGGCACCAGCACGCCACGCTCGCCGGCAATTCGCCAAGGGCATCGAACATCGCCGCATCGCTGAGCAGCAGGCCGATGCCGCTGTCTTCGATCATGTAGTGCAGGCGGTCCAGCGGGTATTCCGGGTCCAGCGGCACGTAGGCGCCGCCGGCCTTGAGGATCGCCAGCAGGCCGATGACCATTTCCAGCGAACGCGGCAACGCCAGGCCGACCCGCACCTGCGGGCCGACGCCACGCTCGCGCAGCATCCAGGCCAGGCGATTGGCGCGGGCGTCCAGTTCGCGGTAGCTGAGGGTAACGCCGGCGAAGGTCAGCGCGGGCGCATCGCCACGGGCTTTCGCCTGCTGGCTGAACAGCGTGTGAATGCACTGATCAAGGCGATGTGCACCGGCTTCGATGCCCAGGCTGTCCTGCAACGCGCGCTGTTCCGTGGCGCTGAGCAACGGCAATTCGCTCAGACGCTGCTCGGGATTGGCGATCAACGCTTCCAACAGGTTGCGCCAATGCTCGGCCATGCGGGCGATGCGTGGCTCATCAAACAAATCGGTGCTGTAGGTCAGGCAGCAACCCAGGCGATGGTCGAGGTCGGTGACTTCCAGGTTGAGGTCGAACTTGGTCGCGCGGGCATCGTTGGCCAGGTACTCGACGGTCATGCCAGCCAGTTGGCGGCTCTGCTGGAATTCCCAGCGCTGCACGTTGCACATCACCTGGAACAGCGGGTTGTAGGCCGCGCTGCGCGGCGGTTGCAGGGCTTCCACCAAGTGGTCGAAGGGCAAGTCCTGATGGGACTGGCCTTCGATCACGGTGTGGCGCACCTGGTCGAACAGCTCAGCCACGTTCATCTGCCCGTTGAGCTGGCAACGCAGCACCTGGGTGTTGAGGAACGCACCGATCAGCCCTTCGCTTTCCGGGCGAATACGGTTGGCCACGGGCGCACCGATGCGCAGGTCGGTCTGGCCGCTGTAGCGGTAGAGCAACACGGCCAGGGTGGCGGTCATGGTCATGAACAGGGTCAGGCCGTGTTCGGCGTTGAAGGCACGCACGCGGGCGGCCAGGTCATCGCTCAAATCGAAGCGGTACAACTCGCCCCGATGGCTTTGCACCGGTGGGCGTGGGCGGTCGCCAGGCAGTTCGAGCAGCGGATCTTCGGTGCCCAGTTGCCGAGTCCAGTAATCCAACTGGCGCTGACGTTCACCCGCTTCCATCCACTGGCGCTGCCACACGCTGTAGTCCAGGTATTGCACCGGCAACGGCGCCAGCGGCGACAGGCGTTCGTCGATAAAGGCTTCGTACAACGCGCTGAGTTCACGGGCAAAGATGTCCATGGCCCAGCCTTCGGTGACGATATGGTGCAGGGTCAACACCAGGTAATGCTCACGCTCGGCGGCCTTGACCAGGCAGGCGCGCAGCAACGGCCCGGTTTCCAGGTTGAACGGCGTATGCGCCTCGTGATCGGCCAGTTGCTGCAAGCGTTGCTGGCGTTCGGGTTCGGCCAGCGCGGAGAAGTCCTGCCAGTCCATGCGCAAGCCGGTCTGTGCCGAGACCTTCTGACAGGCCACACCGTCGACGCTCGGGAAGGTGGTGCGCAGGGTTTCGTGACGCATGATCAGCGCTTGCAACGCCGCCTCGAAACGCCCGACATCCAGCACGCCACGCAGGCGCGCCATGCCACCGACGTTGTAGGCCGGGCTGTCCGGTTCCATCTGCCAGAGGAACCACATGCGCTGCTGGGAATAGGACAACGGCACCGGCCGGCTACGGTCGACCTTGGCGATGGCGGTTTGTTGGTTGCGTTGGCCCGAGGCCTGGATCAGCCCGACCTGTTCGGCGAAAGCGCCCAACTCGCTGGCTTCGAACAAGGTGCGCAACGGCAGCTCGACATCACAGGCCTGGCGGGTGCGGGAGATGATTTGCGTAGCCAGCAGGGAGTGACCGCCCAGGGCGAAGAAGTCATCGTGCAGGCCGATTGTCGGCAGCCCGAGGACCTCGCGCCAGATTGCAGCGATCTGCTGTTGCAACGGCGTTTCGGGTTCGACGTGCTCACGGGTTTGCCACACCGGCTCCGGCAATGCGCGGCGGTCCAACTTGCCGCTGGGGCTCAACGGCATGGCGTCCAGGCGCATCAACAGCGCGGGCACCATGTACTCCGGCAGTTCGGCGGCCAGGGCGGTCCTGACCTGCTGTCCGTCCAGTTCGGCATGGGCGGTGTAGTAGCCGATCAACTGGGCGTCACGCACCAGCACCACGGCCTGGGCGATGCCATCCAGGGCGAGCAGGCGCGCTTCGATTTCCTCCGGCTCCACGCGGAAACCGCGCAGCTTGACCTGCTGATCGAGACGGCCAAGGTACTCGAGCACGCCGTCGGCGTTCCACCGGGCACGGTCGCCGGTGCGATACAGGCGGGTGCCATGGTGGTCGGCAACAAAGCGTTCAGCGGTCAACCCAGGGCGTCCGAGGTAACCCCGCGCCAGGCCAATCCCGCCGATGCACAGCTCACCCGGCACGCCCAGCGGCACCGGGTTGAGCTGCTCGTCCAGCACGCGGCAGATCACATTGCCCAGCGGACGGCCAATCGGCGAGCGCTCGCCGTCTTCGGCGTGACAGCGCCAGTGGGTCACGTTGATCGCGGTTTCGGTGGGGCCATAACGGTTGTGCAATTGCACCGCTGGCAACTGTGCCAGCACGCGGTCGCGCAGCTCGGCGGACAAGGCTTCACCACCCGAGAACAGACGCCGCAGGCTGGTGCATTCGGCCACCTGCGGCTCATCGATAAACAGCTGCAACAGCGGCGGCACAAAGTGCAGCGTGGTCACGCCATGCTCCTGTACCAACTGTGCGATGCGATGCGGATCGCGATGCTCACCGGGGCCGGCCAGCACCAGGCGGCAACCGCTGATCAGCGGCCAGAAGCATTCCCACACTGACACGTCGAAACTGATCGGCGCCTTTTGCATCAGTACATCGGTGGCGTCGAGTTGATAAGTGGCCTGCATCCACTGCAAGCGCTCGGCGAGCGCCGCATGGGTATTGCCCACACCCTTGGGCTGACCGGTGGAACCGGAGGTGTAGATCACGTAGGCGAGGTTATCGCCGTGCAGGTGCAGGCCGGGCGGCTGGGTGGGCCAGCTGTCGAGGTGCAGGCTGTCCATCGCAATCACGCACACGCCGTCAGCGCTCGGCACCCGCTCCAGCAATGCAGTCTGGGTCAGCAGCAGGTGGACGCCGCTGTCCTTGAGCATGTAGGCCAGGCGTTCGGCGGGGTAATCCGGGTCCAGGGGGACGTAGGCGCCACCGGCCTTGATGATCGCCAGCAGGCCGATCAGCAGTTGCGGCGAACGCTCGGCGGCGATGGCCACGCACACGTCCGGACCCACGCCTTTATCGCGCAGGTAGTGGGCCAGGCGGTTGGCCTGGGTATGCAATTGGGCGAAGGTCAGGCTGCCGCCGTCCCAGACCAGCGCGGTGCTGTCCGAGGTCTGCTGGTTGAGCAGATCGGGCAGCCACTGTTGGGCGGGCGCGCAAGGGGCTTGGCTGTATGGCGCCTGTTCGTCGTGCTGCATCAGCATGAGGTCGCCGATGGCTTGCCGGGGCTGTTCGCAGACGGCATGCAGCAGGTTGATGTAGTGCTCGGCCAGGCGCTGGATCGTCGCGTTTTCGAACAGTTCATCGGCGTAGTCGAACGACAGGCTCAGGCGCCCGTTGCGGTCTTCTTCGGTGTGCAATTGCAGGTCGAACTTGGCTTCGCGGCTATGCCACGGCAGCTCGTCGGCGAGCATGCCCGGCAGGCGGCGCAAGGCGCTGAGGTCGCGTTGCTGGTGGTTGAACATGACCTGGAACAGGCCCTGTTCGCGGGCTTGCGGGAAAGCTTCCAACAGTTGCTCGAAGGGCAGGTCCTGATGGGCTTGGGCGCCCAATGCCGTTTGGCGTGTCGCGGCCAATAGCTCGTTGAACGGCAGGCGCCCATCTAGCTCGGCACGCAACACGAGGGTGTTGATGAAGAAGCCGACCAGGCCTTGGGTTTCCTGGCGCGGGCGGTTGGCGTTGGGCACGCCGATGCGGATATCGCGCTGGCCGCTGTAGCGATGCAGCAGGCTTTGGAATGCCGCCAACAGCAGCATGAATGGGGTGGACTCGTTGGCCTGGGCGGCGTGGCGAATCGCTTTGCTGAGGCTGGCGCCAAGCCGCACGGTGTGGCGTGAGGCACTGTGACAGTGGTGTACCGAGCGCGGGTGGTCGGTCGCCAGGCTGAGGGTGGGATGCTCTTCACCCAATTGCGCTTTCCAGTACGCCAGTTGGCGCTGGCCTTCACCTTCGGCCAGCCATTGGCGCTGCCAACTGCCGTAGTCGGCGTATTGCAGGGCCAGGGGCGGCAGTTCCAGGGTTTGGCCTTGGGCGGCGGCGGCGTAGAGGCGCGAGAATTCGTCGATCAAAATGTTGAGCGACCAGCCGTCGGCGATGATGTGGTGCAGGGTCACCAGCAGTTGGTGATCTTCGTCATCCAGACGCACCAGGGTCACCCACAGCAGCGGGCCTTTTTCCAGGTCGAACTGGGTGCGCGCTTCATCTTCGCGGATCTGTTGCGCACGGGCTTCGCGCTCGGCAACGGGCAGGTCGCTGAGGTCGATGACTTGCAGTTCGAAATCCGCTTTGGTGTCGACACGCTGGAAAGCCTGGCCGTCGCGCTCATAGAAGCGCGTACGCAGGGCTTCGTGGCGCTGGATCAATTGCTGGAAGCTGGCGCGCACCGCGTCTTCGTCCAACTCGCCGCGCAGGCGCAGGGCACCGGGGATGGTGTAGGCGCTGCTGTGCGGGTCCAGTTGCCAGGTGATCCACAGGCGGTTCTGTGCCAGGGATTGGGGCAGTTCCTTCTGACGGGACAGCTTGTGGATTACACCTTGGGCGACACCGCCATCCTGCTGCAATTGCGCGACAGTCGCGGCAAAGCCTTGCAGGGTCGGCGCTTCGAACAGCAGGCGCAGGCTCAACTCCAGGCCGAGGGTTTCACGCAGGCGCGCGACCACTTGGGTGGCAGTGATGGAGTTGCCGCCAAGCAGGAAGAAGTGGTCATCGGCCGCAACGGTCGCGACCTGCAACTGTTCGCACCAGATCGCGGCGATCTGGTTTTGCAGGTCGGATTCCAGCGCTCCAGTGCTCACCTGCGCTTGCAGATCGGGGAACTGCGCATAGCTGTCGAGGCTGCCGTCCCTGTGACGAAGCGCACACGCCGCGCGTTGCACCTTGCCGCTGGAAGTCTTCGGCAAGGCACCGGGATTGAGCAACACCACCACGCTCGGCGCCTCTTGATAGGCCTCGGCGACAGCCTGGCGGATCGCCTTGATCAGCGCATCGGGCGGCAGGATCTTCTGCACGCTGCGGCTGATTTCGGCGGCAATGCCGATGCCTTCCAGGCCCTGGTCATTCACCGCGAACGCGGCGACCCGGCCTTTGCGTACCACTTCCACTTCGCGCTCGATGGTCTGCTCGATATCCTGCGGGTACAGGTTGTGGCCGCGCACGATCAGCAGGTCCTTGAGGCGGCCGGTGATGTACACCTCGCCGTCACGGATAAAACCCAGGTCGCCGGTGCGCAACCAGGTACGGCCGGCATGTTGCACGAAGGTCTTGGCGGTGGCCTCGGGGTTGCGCCAGTAGCCGTGGGCGATGCTCGGCCCGCTGGCCCAGAGTTCACCGACGTGGTTATCGGGCAGTTCGGTGAGGCTGTGCGGATCGGCGATCAGCACTGCGTGTTCGGGCTGGCTGGTGCCGCAACTCATGATCGCACTGCCGTGCCCTGGCTCGGCACGGTTGGCGGCCAGGGCCTGTTCGTCGACGCGCAGCGCGGGAATGCCATGGCCACGGCTACCGCCGGCGACGAACAGGGTCGCCTCGGCCAGGCCGTAGGAGGCGAAGAAATTGTTCGGGGTGAAACCACAGGTGGCGAACTTTTCGGCGAAGCGTTCCAGCGTATCGAGGCGGATCGGTTCGGACCCGGAATAGGCCACGCGCCATTTGCTCAGGTCCAGGCGGTCCAGGGCCGATTCACTGACCCGCTCACTGCACAGGCGATAGGCGAAATCCGGCCCGCCACTGATGGTGCCGCCGTATTCGCTGATCGCTTCCAGCCAGCGTAACGGCCGGCCGAGAAAGTAGGCCGGCGACATCAGCACGCACGGTACGCCACTGAAGATCGGTTGCAACAGGCCGCCGATCAGGCCCATGTCGTGGTACAGCGGCAGCCAGCTGACGATCACGTCGTCGGGGTGGAGGTCGATGCCGAAACCGCGCCGGATCAGCACTTCGTTGGCCACCAGGTTGCCGTGGCTGACTTGCACGCCCTTGGGCAAGGCGGTGGAGCCGGAGGTGTATTGCAGGAAGGCGATATCGTCCGGGTGCAGGTCAGGGCCGACCCAATTGCCGACACCTTCCAGGCTATCGACGCTTAATACCGGCGGTGCATTTTCGATCTGCGCCAGGCCATCGGCGAGACTGGCGATGGTCAGCAACAGGCGCGGCTCGGCATCGCTGATGATCGACAGCAGGCGCTCCTGGTGATGGCGGCGGGTGGACTCCGGCGGATAAGCCGGCACCGCGATCACCCCCGCGTACAGGCAACCAAAGAACGCCGCGACGTAATCCGGGCCGCTGGGGAACAACAGCACCGCACGATCGCCCAGCTCGGCATTGGCCTGCAAGGCAGCGGCGATGGTGCGGGCGCGCTGGTCGAGGTCGCGATAACTGAGCACAACGCTGTGCTCGGCGGATTCGGCGAGGAAGCGCAAGGCAACCTGGTCCGGGGTCTGCGCGGCGCGACGTTGAAGGGACTGGACCAGGGTGCGGGGAAGTTCGAAGGCGTCCATCATGGGGTTCCTGCCTGAAATCGGCTTACGGGAAATTCAAGAATTCGGGGGTTTGTTCAGCCGACGGCGAGTGGCCGCGCCGCGCCATTGCGCCAGCGGGCCAGGTGTTCGTCGGCGTAGCGCCGCACGCAACGCAGTACCGCGCTTTCGTGTTGCACGAGGAAGAAGTGGTGACCGTCGAACATGTCCAGGGAAAAGCCGCTGGCGGCGTCGAGTTGCCAGTCGAGCAACTGGTCGGCGCGCACACTGTCCTGCTTGCCGCCGAACACATGGATCGGCATGCCCAGCGGTGCACGTTCGCCGTAGGTGAAACTGCCGCACAGCAGGAAATCGGCGCGCAGGATCGGCAGCATCAACTGCATCAATTCGGGGTTGGCCAGGGCTTCTTCGGTGGTGCCTTGCAGTTCGCGCAGGCGGGCGATCAGTTGTTCGTCGGTCTTTTCGATGGCGTACTCGCTGACATCACGCCGGGCTGGCCCGGCTGTGCCGGAGGCGAACAAGGCGAGCGGCGCGGGCACACCGCGAGCGTTCAAGGCGTGCGCCAGCTCAAAGGCGAGCAGACCACCAAGGCTGTGGCCGAACAGGGCATAGGGGCCGTTCAAGTCGCAGCTGATTTCATCGGCGAGCTGCGCAGCCAAGGCCTTGATATCGCGTTGCAACGGCTCGTCCATGCGCATGCCACGGCCGGGCAATTCCAGCGGGCAGACCTGCAACCACTCAGGCAGGGCCCGGCGCCAACGCGCATAAACCATGGCACTGGCGCCCGAATAAGGCAGGCAGAACAGGCGCAGTCGAGTCGGCGTACTCATCAGGCGACAACTCCAGACCGATACACGCCGCTTGCACGATAGAAACCCATGTCGTCCTCCTCCTTGGTCGTTTTACTAACGGACCTGTCACCCAGAAGAACGGACGGCACCGGCAAATAATTAGTCGCCAGGTATGGGCGAGACGTGGTTCACACTAAACGAGAAAGCATAAGATTAGTTCGCCTTCTCATTTGACAATCATTATCATTCAGCATAATTTGTTGCCCGATGTGTAGGAGGCCCCGGCACGGACGCCCTCCCCTAACCTATTGGCAGTAAGGTGATTTCCATGACGGAACAAGTATCCACAGGCAGGTGCGACTCACCGCTTCTCCAGGCATTCGTCGATAATCGGCTGATTCTGGTGAAGATCGCGGCACGCATTACCGGCTGCCGCTCCCGCGCCGAGGACGTGGTGCAGGACGCCTACTTCCGGCTGCAATCGGCGCCGACAATCACGTCTTCGTTCAAGGCTCAATTGAGTTATCTGTTCCAGATCGTGCGCAACCTGGCGATCGATCACTACCGCAAGCAGGCCCTGGAGCTCAAATACTCCGGGACGGAAGAGGAAGGCTTGAATGTGGTTATTCACGGCGCTTCACCGGAAACCTCGCACATCAACTTCAACACCCTGGAAAACATCGCCGACGCCCTGACCGAGTTGCCCCAGCGCACCCGCTATGCGTTCGAGATGTACCGCCTGCACGGCGTGCCGCAAAAGGACATCGCCAAGGAGCTGGGCGTGTCGCCGACCCTGGTGAACTTCATGATCCGTGATGCGCTGGTGCACTGCCGCAAGGTGTCGGGCAGCCATAGCGATACGTTTGCGCGCAGGGTGTGATGCCGCGCCGGTGGTGCCTCAGGGCACCGCCATCACATCAATGCGATACGGCTCGAAAATCTTCAGCATCTCGCCATCGTCGCGCAAGCGCTTGAGCAACGCGGCAAACGCGTCCCCCGTGATCGGCGCCTTCGGGCGCAGCAGTGCGAAGTGGTGATAGACCTGGTCAATGCGCTCCGAGACCAGGAACTGCCCCGCCATTTGCGCATTGCGCACCATGAAATCACTCAGGTACGAGCGCGTCACCAAGGCAATATCGGCACGCCCGCGCGCGACCATCAGCAGGTTGCTGTCATGGGAGTAAGTCAACGTGGCGTTGAAGTGCTCGGCCATGTACTTGGGGTCGGGGTTGAAGTTGGCGAAGGCGTAGTGATAACCGCTGAACACGGCCAGGCGTTTGCCGTTGAGGTCGGCGAAATAACTTTGGTCACGACCGGGCTCACGCTGGGCGACGAAGATTTCCGCATCTTCCAGGCCCATGTCGACGCTGGTGTGGGGAATGTTCTGCCAGCCCCAATCGGGATTTTCGAAGATCGCCATATCCACACGGCCCTGCTCGAAATCACGAAAGCGTCGGGGGATGGAGGTGGGCACCAACACAAACTGGTAATCGGTTTGCGCGGCGTTCAGGGCTTCGACCAGTTGCGGCAGCAAACCGGTGTCGGCGCCCTGCTCCGGCCGTACGGTGTAGGGTGGGAAATGCGCCGCGCCGATGCGTACCAACTGCGCAGCCGAAGCTGGCATCCACCACGCGGTGCCCAGTGCCCAAAAGGTAAGTCCTGCAGCCAGCCGCCATGGCGAAAACATCAAGGCACACACCGTTCAAAAACGCTCATGGCGATAAGCTAGGCGTTTTTGTCTGGAGAGACAACTTTCCAGCGGTAAATTAATAGCTTGCGCCTCAATCGGCCTTCAAAACCATCAACAGGGCCTCTTCGGCCAACTGCTCAAGTGTCAGGCTGCCCTCGGCGCGAAACCAGGTGGTGGTCCAGGACAGCGCGCCGGTGAGGAAACGCCGCGTGATGAATACATCACCACGAATGTAGCCCGCGTCCTTGGCCTCCCCCAGCACTTGCAGCCAGAGCGCCTCGTACACGTCGCGCAGGGCCAGCACCTGGGCCTGGCCTTCGGCCGACAACGAACGCCACTCGTACACCAGCACCGCCATGGCCTCGCCGCTGCCGCCCATGATCGACTGCAATTCGCAGCGGATCAGCGCCAGCACGCGTTCGCGCACGTTGCTCGCCTCTTCCAGCGAAGCGCGCATCATCGCCGTGTTGTAGTGGATGGTTTCTTCCATCACTGCCCGCAGGATCTCGTCCTTGCTCTTGAAGTGATGAAAGATGCTGCCGGACTGGATGCCCACGGCGCTGGCCAGGTCGCGCACGGTGGTACGTTCGAAGCCCTTGTTGCGAAACAGATGGGCCGCGGTTTGCAGCAGCTTGCCCCGGGCGCTGTCGGGGTCGGTCAATTGGCCGCCATCGACCATGGTGCGCATGACCCGCAGGGCTTTGTGCTCATCCATGCCTCTCTCCTCTACTTCCACGGACGTCTTGGCCCGCAATTTAGGCCGTGGCGGCCACCCAAGCAAGCGCTTGGCTGAAACTTGTATCCGCAGTTTACAAACCAAGCGCTTGCTTGGTAGTCTCGACCCCAGCCATTCGAGGAAGGATTTCTCATGAGCAAGACGGTTCGTATCGGCTGTGCCAGCGCCTTCTGGGGCGACACCTGCACCGCCGCCGCCCAACTGGTGCAAGGCGGCAAACTGGATTACCTGGTGTTCGACTACCTGGCGGAAGTCACGATGTCGATCCTGGCCGGTGCGCGGATGAAAGATCCCCAGGCTGGCTACGCCACGGATTTCGTCGACGTGCTCACGCCGCTGCTGGCGGATATCCAGCACCAGGGCATTCGCGTGATCAGCAACGCCGGTGGCATCAACCCCCAGGCCTGCGCCGCCGCCCTGCAAGCCGCCTGCGACAAGGCCGGTATCCCCCTTAAAATCGCCGTGCTGCTGGGCGACGACCTGCAACCCCAGCTCAAACACCTGCACGGCATCACCGACATGTTCAACGGTGCGCCGTTGCCGCCGCTGTGCGTGTCCGCCAACGCCTACCTGGGCGCGCCGGGCATCACCCAGGCGCTGAAGCTGGGCGCGGATATCGTCATCACCGGCCGCGTGGTGGACAGCGCAGTAGTCAGCGCGGCGCTGGTGCATGAATTCGACTGGTCCTGGCAGGATTACGACCGCCTCGCCCAGGCCGCACTGGCCGGGCATATCATCGAATGTGGCGCGCAGTGCACCGGCGGTAACTTCACCGATTGGCGCGACGTGCCGGACTACGAGCACATCGGCTTTCCCATCGTCGACGTCAGCGCCGACGGCCAATTCACTGTCAACAAGGTCGACGGCACAGGCGGGCTGATCAGCGAACTCAGCGTCGCCGAGCAACTGCTGTATGAAATCGGCGACCCGCATGCCTACCTGTTGCCCGATGTGATCTGCGACTTCAGCCAGGTCAAATTGCAGCAGCAAGGCAAACACCAGGTACGCCTGCACGGCGCCAAGGGCTTGCCGCCCACCGATCAATACAAGGTCAGCGCCACTTACCCGGACGGTTTTCGCTGCACCGCCAGTTGCCTGATCGCCGGCATTGATGCGGTCGCCAAGGCCGAGCGGATCAGCCAGGCGATCATCAACAAGACCTCGGAGCTGTTCCGCCAGCGCGGCTGGGCACCTTACACCGAAGTGAATATCGAACTGCTCGGCAGCGAAGCCACCTACGGCGCCCACGCCAGGCGCCAGGACTGTCGCGAAGTGGTGGTGAAACTGGCGGTGCGCCACCCCAACAAACCAGCACTGGTGCTGTTCGCCCGCGAGATTGCCCAGGCCGCGACCGGCATGGCACCGGGCCTGACCGGCATCGTCGGCGGGCGGCCGACGGTGTACCCGTTGATCCGACTGTTTTCGTTCCTGATCGATAAAACGGCCTGTGACGGGGTGATCGACTTCCAGGGCGCACGCCACCCCTGCGCACTGCCGCCTGCCGACGCCCCGCGCCTGCCCGATGCGTCCATCGATCCGCCCAAGCCCCAAGGCCGCGCCGACGCCAGCGTGCCGTTGGTGAAACTGGCCGTGGCGCGCTCCGGAGACAAGGGCAACCACAGCAATATCGGCGTGATCGCCCGCCACCCCGATTACCTGCCATGGATCGCCGAAGCACTCACCCCGCAGGTGATCGTCGACTGGATGGGCCATCTGCTCGACCCCGTGCACGGCCGTGTCGAGCGCTGGTATCTGCCCGGCAGCCACAGCCTCAACTTCCTGCTGGAAAACGCCCTGGGCGGCGGTGGCATCGCCAGCCTGCGCATCGACCCGCAGGGTAAAGCCTTCGCCCAGCAACTGCTGGAGATCCCGATTGCCGTGCCGCAACACATTGCCGATCAACTCGCCTAACAGGAGCATTGCCGTGGCCTTCGACTCGATCTTCAAAGCCGACCTGTTCCAGGGGCAAACCGTGATGGTCACCGGCGGCGGCAGTGGCATTGGCCGCTGCACCGCCCATGAATTGGCGGCGCTGGGTGCCCAGGTGATCCTGGTGGGACGCAAGCCGGACAAGCTGCAGAACGTCGCGGCGGAAATCGCTGAAGACGGTGGCCTCGCCCATTGGCAGGCCTGCGATATTCGCGATGAAGAGGCGGTGAAGGCACTGGTCGGCCAGGTCCTGAATGACCACGGCGCTATCCATGGCCTGGTCAACAATGCAGGCGGCCAGTACCCCTCACCACTGGCCGCAATCAACCAGAAAGGTTTCGAAACCGTACTGCGCACCAACCTGGTCGGCGGTTTCCTGATGGCGCGGGAAGTGTTCAACCAATCCATGAGCAAGCACGGCGGCGCCATCGTCAACATGCTCGCCGACATGTGGGGCGGCATGCCCGGCATGGGTCACTCGGGGGCAGCACGTTCGGGCATGGACAACTTCACCAAGACCGCCGCCTTCGAGTGGGGCTATGCCGGCGTCCGGGTCAACGCCGTGGCGCCGGGCTGGATCGCCTCCAGCGGCATGGACACCTACGAAGGCGCGTTCAAGGCGGTGATTCCCACGCTGCGCGAACATGTGCCGCTCAAGCGTATCGGCACCGAATCGGAAGTCAGCGCGGCCATCGTGTTCCTGCTCAGCCCGGCCGCTGCCTTTATCAGCGGCAGCACACTGCGTATCGACGGTGCCGCCAGCCTGGGCAGTCGTGCCTGGCCGTTGCACAAGGCGCAGGCGCCGAGCGAACCCTTCAATGGCTTCCACCGCGCCTACCTGCCCGATGTGCTCAAGGCGGGGCAATAGACCATGCCGGTGATTGAATCCCTGATCGACGCCCACAGCGCCCCATTCGCGCAAAACCGCGAGGCCATGTTGGCCGCCATCGCCCAGCTGCGGCAGTTGGAAGACACCCTGTTGAGCAAGGCACAGGACGCCAAGCCCAAGTTCGACAAGCGCGGCCAACTGCTGCCCCGCGAGCGCCTCAACCTAATGCTGGACCCCGGCGCGCCGTTCCTGGAACTGGCCAGCCTGGCCGGCTACAAGCGGCACGACGACAAGGACGGCAGCGCCGCCGGTGGCGGGTTGATCGCCGGCATCGGCTACGTCAGCGGCGTGCGCGTGCTGGTGGTGGCCAATAACAGCGCGATCAAGGGCGGCACCATTTCCCCCACCGGCCTGAAGAAATCCCTGCGCCTGCAACAGATCGCCCTGGAGAACAAACTGCCGGTGGTGACCCTCGCCGAAAGCGGCGGCGCCAACCTCAACTATGCCGCCGAGATATTCGTCGAAGGTGCGCGCAGCTTCGCCAACCAGGCGCGCATGTCGGCCATGGGCCTGCCGCAGATCACCGTGGTGCATGGCTCGGCCACGGCCGGCGGCGCCTATCAGCCGGGGCTGTCGGATTACGTGGTGGTGGTGCGCGGTCGGGCCAAACTGTTCCTCGCCGGCCCGCCGCTGCTTAAAGCCGCGACCGGCGAAGTGGCGACCGATGAAGAACTGGGCGGTGCCCAGATGCACGCACAAACCGCCGGCACCGCCGAGTACCTGGCGGAAAACGATGCGGACGGCGTGCGCATCGCGCGCGAAATCGTCAGCCTGTTGCCGTGGAATGATCGCCTTCCACAGGCGCCGAAACGTGCCTACGCAGAACCGCTGTACCCCATCGAAGAGCTGCTGGGCCTGATCCCGGACGATCCGAAAAAGCCCTACGACGTCCGTGAAATCCTCGCGCGACTGGCCGACGGCTCGCGCTTTCTCGACTTCAAGGGCGAATTCGACGCCCACACCGTCTGCGGCCACGTGCACATCCAGGGCCGCGCCGTGGGCGTGATCGGCAACAACGGTCCTATTACACCGAAGGGCGCGAGCAAGGCCGCGCAATTTATCCAACTGTGCGACCAGAGCCGCACACCGCTGCTGTTCCTGCACAACACCACCGGTTTCATGGTGGGCACCGAGTCGGAACAACAAGGCGTGATCAAGCACGGTGCGAAGATGATCCAGGCCGTGGCCAACGCGCGGGTGCCTAAACTGACCATTGTGGTCGGCGGCTCCTACGGCGCGGGCAACTACGCGATGTGCGGCCGTGGCCTGGACCCGCGCTTTATCTTCGCCTGGCCCAACAGCCGCACGGCAGTGATGGGCGGTGCCCAGGCGGGCAAAGTCCTGCGGATTGTCACTGAGGCCAAGCAATTGAAGGATGGCCTGGTGCCGGATCCCAAGGTGCTGGACATGCTGGAACAGGTCACCGCACAGAAGCTCGACAGCCAGTCCACCGCGCTCTACGGCAGCGCGAACCTGTGGGATGACGGGCTGATTGACCCTCGGGATACACGGACCTTGCTCGGTTTTCTGCTGGATATCTGTCATGAGGCTGAGGTGCGGCCATTGCAGCCCAACACCTTTGGTGTGGCGCGTTTCTAATCAGGAGAACAATAAAAATGATCTTCACCCAGGAACACCAGGAACTGCGCCGCACCGTCCGCGCCTTCGTCGACCGCGAGATCAACCCCCATGTGGACGAATGGGAAAAGGCCGGGCGCTTTCCCATCCACGACATTTTCCGCAAGGCCGGCGACCTCGGCCTGCTGGGCATTTCCAAGCCGGAGAAATTCGGCGGCATGGGCCTGGACTATAGCTATTCCATTGTCGCCGCCGAGGAGTTCGGCACCATCCGTTGCGGCGGTATCCCCATGTCTATCGGCGTGCAGACCGATATGTGCACCCCCGCCCTTGCCCGCTTCGGCAGCGATGAACTGCGCGACGAATTCCTGCGCCCGGCCATCAGCGGCGAGCAGGTCGGCTGCATCGGCGTCTCGGAAACCGGCGCCGGCTCCGATGTGGCCGGGTTGAAGACCCATGCGCGCAAGGACGGCGACGACTACGTGATCAACGGCAGCAAGATGTGGATCACCAACTCACCCAGCGCCGACTTCATTTGCCTGCTGGCCAATACCTCCGACGACAAGCCGCACATCAACAAGTCGCTGATCATGGTGCCGATGAACACCCCCGGCATCAGCGTCAGCCCGCCCCTGGAAAAGCTCGGCATGCACAGCTCCGAGACCGCCCAGGTGTTCTTCGACGGCGTGCGCGTGCCGCAACGCAACCGCATCGGCCACGAAGGTGCGGGGTTCATGATGCAGATGCTGCAGTTCCAGGAAGAACGCCTGTTTGGCGCGGCCAATATGATCAAGGGCCTGGAGCATTGCATCGACAGCACCATCGAGTACTGCAAGCAGCGCCAGACCTTCGGCAAGGCGCTGATCGACAACCAGGTCATCCACTTTCGCCTCGCTGAGCTCGCCACCGAAATCGAATGCCTGCGCGCGCTGGTCTACCAGGCCACCGAGCAGTACATCAAAGGCCAGGACGTGACCCGCCTGGCGTCCATGGCCAAGCTCAAGGCCGGGCGCCTGGGCCGCGAAGTCAGCGACAGTTGCCTGCAATACTGGGGCGGCATGGGCTTCATGTGGGACAACCCCGTGGCCCGGGCCTATCGCGATGTGCGGCTGGTGTCGATCGGCGGCGGCGCCGACGAAATCATGCTGGGCATCATCTGCAAGTTGATGGGCACCTTGCCGGGGAAAAAGCCATGAACACCTTGTTGCTCGAACCCCACAACGGCGTGCTGCACATCACCCTCAACCGGCCCGACTGCCGCAATGCGATGAGCCTGGAAATGGTCAATGAATTGCGCACGGTGCTATCGCAGTTGGACATCCAGACGCGCGCGGTAGTGATCAGCGGCGCGGGCGGAGATTTCTGCGCCGGGGCGGATGTGAAGGACCTGGTCACCGCAGGCCATCAACTGCAGGCGCTGAACCGCGCATTTGGCACCTTGCTGCAGGAAGTGCAAGCGCTGTCGCAAGTGGTGATCGTGGTGCTGCAAGGCGCGGTGCTGGGCGGTGGATTTGGGTTGGCGTGCGTGAGCGATATCGCCATCGCCGATCACCAGGCGCAATTCGGCTTGCCGGAGACCAGCCTGGGCTTGCTGCCCGCGCAGATTGCGCCGTTCGTGGTCAAGCGCATCGGGCTGACCCAGGCGCGGCGGCTGGCGCTGACAGCGGCACGGTTTGACGGGCTTGAGGCTGAGCGGCTGGGGGTGGTGCACTTTACCGAGCGCGACCCGCAGGCGTTGGCGCAGCGGTTGGATGAGGTGCTGGGGCAGGTGCTCACGTGCGCGCCGGCGGCGAATGGGCGGACTAAAGCGCTGTTGCTGGCCAGTGTGGATGAGCCGCTGGAGGCGGTGCTGGATCGGGGCGCGCAGTGGTTTGCCGAAGCGGTGCGCAGTGAGGAAGGGATTGAAGGAACGCAGGCGTTTGTGCAGAAAAGAAAGCCTCGGTGGTGCAAATGACGCCATCGGGGGCAAGCCCTCTCCCACACTGTGGGAGGGGGCTTGCCCCCGATGAGGCCCGATCAAACACCCCATCAGCCAAGGGATAAACCCATGCCCGCCTTCAACAAAATCCTGATCGCCAACCGCGGCGAAATCGCCTGCCGCCTCCAGCGCACCGCCCAAGCCCTGGGCTACCGCACCGTCGCCGTCTACAGCGATGCCGACGCCCAGGCCCTGCATGTGCAGATGGCCGACGAAGCCGTCAATATCGGCCCCGCCCCGGTACAACGGTCGTACCTCAATATCGAGGCGATCCTCGCCGCCGCCAGACTCACCGGCGCCGATGCGATCCACCCCGGCTACGGCTTCCTCTCGGAAAACCCCGACTTCGCCCGCGCCTGCCAACACGCCGGCCTGACCTTCATCGGGCCCAGCGTCGAGGCCATCGAACTGATGGGCAGCAAACGCCTGTCCAAACTCGCCATGCTCGACGCCGGCGTGCCGTGCATTGCCGGCTATCAGGGCAGTGCCCAGGACGACAACACGCTGCAACAGGAAGCTGAACGCATCGGCTACCCATTGATGATCAAGGCCAGCGCCGGCGGCGGCGGTCGCGGCATGCGCCTGGTGCACCAACCCGAAGCCCTGCTGGACAACCTGCACACCGCCCGCTCGGAAGCCAAAAATGCCTTTGGCAGCGATGAACTGATTCTTGAGCAAGCGCTGATCGAGCCGCGCCACGTCGAGATCCAGTTGTTCGGCGACAGCCACGGCCACTTGATCTACCTCGGCGAACGCGACTGCTCGGTCCAGCGCCGCCACCAGAAAGTCATCGAGGAAGCCCCCTGCCCCATCATGACGCCCGAGTTGCGCCAGGCCATGGGCGAAGCCGCATTGAAGGCCGGGCGTGCGGTGAATTACGTGGGCGCCGGTACCGTAGAGTTCCTGCTCGACCGCAATGGCCGGTTCTACTTTCTGGAAATGAACACCCGCCTGCAGGTGGAACACCCGGTCACCGAGCTGATCACCGGCCTCGATCTGGTGGATTGGCAACTGCAGATCGCCGCCGGGCAGGCGCTGCCGCTGACCCAGGCAGACGTGACCCTGAGCGGCCATGCCATGGAAGTGCGCCTGTACGCCGAAGACCCGGCCCAGGGTTTTCTGCCGCAAACCGGCGAGGTGCTGCGCTGGGAACCGGCGACCGGCGTGCGCATCGACCATGGCGTGATACAAGGTCTACGTATCAGCCCGTTCTACGACCCAATGCTGGGCAAACTCATCGCCCACGGCGCCACCCGCGAAGAGGCGCGGCGCAAACTGCTGCGGGCGGTGGAAGACACGCTGTTGCTGGGCGTCGCCACCAATCAGCAACTGTTGGCTGATTTACTCAAGCACCCGGCGTTTATCAACGGCGATTTCAGCACCGGGTTTATCGCCGAGCACTTCAACGAGATCCCACGCCAGCCTGTATCGAGCGAACAGCTAGCCCTGGCCGCTGCGCTGTTCTACACCCACGGTGCCGAGCAACATCCCCACGGTTTGTCGGGCTGGCGCAACACCGCGAGTAGCCCTTGCACCTATCGGCTTGAGGTCAATGGCGAAATCCACACCGTCAGCACCGCCCCCCTGCTGCTCAGCGCCGACGGCCGCCACGCCACCCTGGTGCTCAACGGCATCCGCCGGCGCATGGCCTATCAGCTCGACGGCGACCAACTATGGATACCCGGCCTGTGCGTGACCAACCGCACGCAGCAAGTGGCCAGCCGCCAGGCCGATGCCAGCAGCGGCACGGTGAAGGCGCCGATGGACGGTGCCATCGTCGATGTGCGGGTCAGCACCGGTGACAGCGTCACCAAGGGCCAACTGCTGCTGGTGCTCGAAGCCATGAAAATGGAGCATCCGCTGACCGCCGGCATCGACGGTGTGATCAAAGGCGTGCAGGTGAGCGCCGGTGATCAGGTGCACAATCGTCAGGTGTTACTCGAGATCGTCTAGCCCCTAGGCGGAACTACAGGGCCGGGCTACGCTCTATCCCCAACAGAAAGGGAAGAGTACGGGAACCTGCGCGATGCCCCATTGGCTGATTATTGACCTTGAAGCCACAACGGATGAAGGCGGCTGGCCCGTGACGGAGATGGAAGTCATCGAGATCGGCGCAAGCCTGGTCAACCGCCAGGGCCGCGAGCTGGATCACTTCCAGCGTTTTGTGCGGCCGCTGCGCCGTCCCTTGCTGACGCCTTTTTGCCGTCAGTTGACCCACATCACCCAGGCCAACATCGACGGCGCGGTGCCGATCACCGACGTATGGCCGCTGTTCGAGCGCTGGCTGGGCCAACACCAGGCGCGCCTGGAAGGCTGGGCCAGTTGGGGCGATTACGATCGCAGGCAGCTGGAGCTGGAATGGCAGCGCCATGGCCTGGCCAGCGCACTCGCCACCACGCCCCATGTGAACCTCAAGCAGCGCTTCGCCAAGGCCCGGCGCCTGGACAAGCCCCTGGGGCTCAACGGTGCCCTGCAATTGGCGGGGATGCAGTTCCATGGCCAGCAGCATCGGGCGCTGGAAGATGCACGCAACACCGCGCGCCTGCTGCCACTGATTCTGCCGGTCTAGGCAGCTTCCCTGCCCTTGGGCATACTGGCCGACCTTTCCAGACCCTTTTCCGAGGAATCGCCCATGTTCAAAGTCAACGAGTACTTCGACGGCACCGTCAAGTCGATCGCCTTCGGCACCGCAGAAGGTCCGGCGACCATCGGCGTCATGGCCCCGGGCGAATACGAATTCGGCACCGCCCAGCGTGAAATCATGCACGTGGTGTCCGGCGCCCTGACCGTCAAGCTGCCTGACGCCAGCGACTGGGAAACCTTCGCCGCCGGCAGCCAGTTCAACGTGCCGGCCAACAGCAAGTTCCAACTCAAGGTCGCCGTGGACACCGCTTACCTGTGCGAATACCGCGGCTAAGGGTTTCCCGGAAACAAAAAATGCCCGTTTCCTGAGAGACGGGCATTTTTATTCGCGTCGAACACTATTCGAGAATGGTCACCGGCATCCCGACTTCCAGGCGGCCAATGCCATCGTTGACCAGGTTCTGGCCGAAAATCGCGCCATTTTCAGTCTTGCGATAGGTCTCCAGCGTCGCGAAGGGTTCACGGTCGGCACTGCGTTCGCCGGTCTGCGGGTCGATGGTGGTGAGGATGCAGCGCGAGCAGGGCTTGACCGCACGGAATTCCACATCGCCGATGCGCAGGCGCTTCCAGTTATCTTCGGCGAAGGCGGCGCTGCCTTCGATCACCAGGTTGGGGCGAAACCGCAGCATCTCCATAGGCCGGCCGATGCGTTGCGAAAGGTCGTCCAGCGAAGCCTGGCCGATCACCAGCAGCGGGTAGCCATCGGCAAATGCGACCTGATCATCGTCCCTGCCATAACCGGCTTCGGTGGTGCGGGCGCGTTCGAGGGGGATCTGCACCAGCCGCGTCGGCTTGCCGATAAAGTCACTGACCCAGGCCGCTGCCGCGTCGCCCGCGTCCGGCACCCGCAGGGTGTCGCGCCAGATGGTCACGCCGCGCAACTCGGCATTACCGCCCGGCAGTGCGACATCCAGCGGCGGGTAACCGGGCGAACTCAAGGTGAGCCCGCCTTTGCTGTTCCACAATGCCGACAATTGGCTCATCCTGGCCACGGCGCGTTGCGTGAGGAAGCGCCCACTGGCTTCATCCACCAGCATCCAGCGTCGATCCCCGTCCACCCCGAGCTTATCCAGGCCAACCTGCTGCAATATCTCGGCCTTGCCGGACTTCAAAGGGTAACGGTACAACGCGCTGAGACGAAGCATGGGCCTGCATTCCTGAGGGGCAAAGCCATAACCCTAAGGTCAAGCAGGCACTTCGTCCAGCATCAGACGCTGACGGACCACGTCCACCAGCTTGTCGGGCTGGAACTTGGACAGGAAATTGTCGCAGCCGACCTTCTTCACCATCGACTCGTTGAAGCTGCCCGACAGCGAGGTGTGCAATACCACGTAAAGACTGCGCAAACGCGGGTCATTGCGGATCTCGGTGGTGAGACGATAACCGTCCATCTCGGGCATTTCGGCGTCGGTAAAGATCATCAGCAACTTGTCGGTCATCACATGGCCAGCGTCGGCCCAGGCCTTGAGCATGTTCAAGGCCTTGAGGCCGTCACTGGCGATGTGCATCTTCACGCCCAGCTGGCCGAGGGTGTCGCGCAGTTGAGACAGGGCTACGTTGGAATCATCCACCAGCAGCACTTCGCGGCCACGGGCACGCTCCAGCACCGGGTCTTCGAGTTTCTCGCGGGAAACCTTGGCGTTGTACGGCACGATCTCGGCCAGGACTTTTTCCACATCGATGATTTCCACCAGCTGGTCGTCGACCTTGCTGATGGCGGTGAGGTAATGCTGGCGCCCGGCACTGGTCGGTGGCGGCAGGATGGCCTCCCAGTTCATGTTGACGATGCGGTCCACACCGCCCACCAGGAAGGCCTGCACCGAGCGGTTGTACTCAGTGACGATGATGGTGCTGTTGGGGCCCGGCACCAGCGGGCGCATGCCGATGGCCTGGGACAGGTCGATCACCGGCAGGGTCTGGCCACGCAGGTTGACCACGCCGCATACAAACGGGTGGCGCTGGGGCATCAGGGTCAACTTGGGCAGTTGCAGCACTTCCTGCACCTTGAACACGTTGATCGCGAACAGTTGGCGCCCCGCCAGGCGGAACATGAGGATCTCCAGGCGATTCTCACCCACCAGTTGCGTGCGTTGATCTACCGTGTCGAGAATGCCGGCCATTAAAAGCTCCTGATGCGCTAAGGAATTTGTGCGGTTCACATAACGTGGGTTATCGGCGGCGAGTGCCAGACCTTGACCCCTGTAAAATGCCACGTAAATTCATTGATGTCACACTGACATCATGCTTTACTGCGCTGGCCTCTCCGTATGGCAATAAAGCGACGTTGCGCGACATTCAATTCGACGCAAGGTTCCGCTATGTAAGGGATTCCCCTACACGCAATCAGGCCCAACCTGATATTCGCAATATCTAATAGCCATTAATGTGACGCCATTCTCAATGCATGAATGGAGTCAGGCTTTTGTTTGCCATCCCAAGCCCTCGGCCCACGGGCCTTCCAGACATACAGATGTCGGCAATCGAAGGTACGCAATTGACCCCGCTCATGAGGGCAGCGCACAGCCGTTGCCGTCACTCTAATAAACGTCCTACTAAAAACTCAGAAGCCACCTACAGGTCCCAGTCATATTTCGGCGCTATTTTTAAGCCATTCACCCGGTGCGACATCTCATCACCCGACCTCATGTTGTGGAGACTTGTATGATGAACAGCGCAAATGAATGGCAGACCACACTTCCCGAGTTCCTGCTTGAAGCAGAAACGCTGCTGGCCAAGTCGCAAGAGTGCCTAAACCATCTGCATCTGATTCGTGACGACAGCGATGCCATCGACTGCATGAAGGCCAGCCTGGCCACACTCGCCGAAAAGGCCGACAGCCTGGCCCTGCAGGTGATCAGCGAATTCTCCCGGCATATCCAGTACGTGATCGCCAATGCGGCAAGCCCGATGCAACTGCATGACCAGGCGTTGGATGCACTGCACGCGTGCCTGACGTTGCTCGCGTGGCAACTGGAATTGATCGATGTGCGCACCGGCGAACTGAGTATGGACGAGAGTGAGCAGGCGACATTGATTGCAACCGTCACGCTTCAGATCCCGCAGAAGGATTTCACTTATAAACCGCAGCAGCGTGTACACCACGCCTCTTGAATGGATACCAAGTCGTATTCGAACCTGAAGTTATCCAAAAACGACACGGCTATTAATTGGCTGGAATTGAACCGCGCACACGAAGATATCAATTAGCTATTAACGGCAATAACGATACAACCAAACAGAAATAATATAACTCCCCACTTCATGAACTCTGGGAATACCGCCCGGAGTATTTGTGCGGTCAATAATCCGGTAAGGCACGGCACCAGGCGACCAACGGTAATAGTGGTGGTACTATGCCCCGCTCGAAGTGACTCAACTTCATCATGCATAAAAACGATTCGATAATGCATCCCAAACAGAGCCCCGTCAGCCCCAGTGACCGGGCTTCCCGCAGCGCACCCTCATTGGCTCCATCCGCTATGTACGCCAGCCTCAAGACACTCATCGCAAGGTCCGCGTCCCGCAGCAATGCACGCCGCTTGATCCTCGCCCTGTGCCTTGGCTCGCTGCTGCTGAGCCTGTGGACCTATGCCAGTTCAGAACCGCTGCCGTTGCTGGTGATTGTGCTTAACCTGGCCACTCTCGTAGTGGTCGGCCTGCAACAATGGCGTTCACGCAAGTCCATCAAGTTCCAGCCCCAGGAACTGGCCGATCGCCTGTTGCAGGTACAGGAAAACGAACGCCATCGCCTCAGCCGTGAACTGCACGACGATATCGGCCAACTGCTCACCGCGGCCAAGCTGCAAAGCGAATGGCTCAAGCGTCGCCTGCCCGACGACCTGCAAAGCCAATGCACGGTGCTGTGCAACACCCTGAACGAAACCCTGGCCAAGGTGCGTGACGTTTCCGCCATCCTCAACCCTCGTCAGTTGGCCAGCCTGGGCCTGGAAGCCAGCCTGCGCGCGCACCTGCTCAAGACCCTGGAAAACACGCCGATTCACTGGAGCCTGGAATGCCAGCAACGGCTGACCGGAATCCCGGAAGAAATGGCGGTGGCGGCCTTCCGCATCACCCAGGAAGCGGTGACCAACATGCTGCGCCACGCCCAGGCGCAGAACCTGCTGGTACGCCTGCAACGTTTGCCCGAAGGCCTGTCGCTGACTATCCGCGATGACGGCCAGGGTTTTTCACCGGCCGTCAATCCCGGCCTGGAAGGCCAACGGGGCATGGCCGGCATGTCCGAGCGGATAGATCAGCTTGGCGGTACGTTGTCCGTCAGCAGCCAGCCAGGCAAAGGGACACGGATCGAAGCGCTTTTCCCCTGGGCGCCCCGCGCCCTCGAACGGGCCAGTTCCCCTAAGGTTCTCGAGTGAGCTGCAAATTACTCCTGGTGGATGACCATGCACTGATCCGGGCCGGCGTACGCGCGCTGGTCCAGGACATTCCCGGCTACACGGTGATCGGCGAAGCCAGCGATGGCGAGCAGTTGCTGGAGCAGTTCAGCGCCCTGCTGCCGGATATCGTGCTGCTGGACCTGTCGATGAAGCACACCGGCGGCCTGGACGCCTTGCAGCAGCTCAAGCGCGCCTACCCCAAGAGCAAAGTGCTGATCCTGTCGATGCACACCGACCCGGAACTGATCATGTGCGCGCTGGAGTCCGGCGCCCATGGCTACTTGCTCAAGGACACCACCGCCAACGAGTTGGAACACGCGCTACTGGCTTTGCGCAACAACGAGCGCTACCTGAGCCCGGCGATCGCCCACACCGTGATCAACCAGGCGCTGGTGCGCAGCCAGGGGCCCACCACTCCCGCCGGCCACAGCCACAACCTCACGGCGCGGCAGTTGGAGATCCTGCGCCTGATCGTGCGCGGCAAGTCCACCCGGGAAATCGCCCACGGCCTGGGCCTGAGCATCAAGACCGTGGAAGCCCACCGCTCGCAAATCATGAAGCGCCTGCAGATTTTCGACGTGGCCGGCCTGGTGCTATTCGCGGTGCGCGAGCAGATCATCAGCCTGGACGACTAGCGGCGACCCCACCGGCAAGTGCACGCGCAAGGCCTTGGGCAAGGCCTGGAAGTGCAGGTCATCGCCCTGCAGCGGCTCGCCATCCAGGTTGATATACAGGCCCTGTGCAACCTTGATGTTCACCCACGGCAGGCGCGCCCGGACGAACATGGTGTCCAGGCCCCAGCCGTTGTTCATCAACTCTCGCAAGGTGCCAACCACTTCCTGGGGCGCCGGCAGGATGCTGACGTCCAGCAGGCCATCGTCGGCCATGGCGCCTGGGCATAGCTCATGCCCACCGCCTGCCTGGCGACCGTTGCCAATGCCCAGCGCGAGCAACTCGCCTTTCCAATGAAAATCAGGGCCATCCAGCTCGGCGTAGGCAGCCTTCAACTCGCTGAACCGCGTCAAACCGGTGAACAGGTAGGCGGCGCCACCCAGGACTTTTTTCAAATCTTCGGAGGTGTTGGCGGTGACCTGGCTGCCGAAACCGCCGGTGGCCATATTGAGGAAGATCTGCCCACCGACCTGGCCCAGGTCGATGGCCCTGGGTGGCACGTCCAGCAGCGCCAGGGCCTGGTCAGGCTCCAACGGCACGCCGGCAGCCTTGGCGAAATCGTTGGCGGTGCCCAGGGGCATCAGCACCAGGCTGGCGTCGGTCTTGGCCTGGGCCATGGCTTCGGCTACATCGCGCAGGGTGCCATCACCGCCACCGGCGATAATGTGGGTGTAGCCGTCAGCCAGGGCTTCGTTGACCAGCCGCTGGGCGTCGCCGCCTTCCCAGGTGACCCGTACTGCCAACTCCCCACCCTGCTCGCGCCGGGCCTTCACGGCAGCGCGCACGTCCTCGTTGAGGGCTTGCTTGCCGTGGAGGATCAACAGTGCCTTGGGGCTGGTCATAGCGGGCTTACTCCTGGATTCAAAGGTGCATGAAGGATGTGGACCTTTGGCAGCCGAAAAAAAGCCATGGGTAACGTAAATTAATTGGCCGCCCTAGAAATTGTCCATCGCGTTGCACATCGAGACTTTGCCCACCGGCGTCGGCTCGATCCGCACCCATTGCCTGCCGTCCGCCGGCAACTCGTCGAGCAGGAACGAACAATCCGCCGACATCGACGCCTGCACCATGTAGTCGCGCCCGGGCTTGGGCACAAAAGTCATGGTCTTGGCGCACTGGCGGGAGTATTGCAACCGCCCCAGGTAATGGAACGCGATCGGTTTGCCCGCTGGCACCACCAATTCGGACGTAACCGCCCCGGCCCACGAGTAGATCGGCCCGGGCATGCCGAGATTTTCGCCGTTGTGATCGGGGAAACCGCCTTTCACCGAGGCCATCACCCCGGCGCCCGGCACGTTCCAGTCCAGGCAGTCACGCCCCGGCACCGCGCGTACCAGGCCGTCGGTGACGACACGCACCCGGGCGGTCTCACCGCTTTGCGGCGGCACGTAGCCGGTGGACAGCGAACGGATGTTCGCCACCTGGCCGCAACCGCCCACGGCCAGCAACACAACAGGTATCACCATTAACCTTTTCATCAGCCATCCTTTCGCATCGGGGGTGTTTACGGCTGGCGGCAATTCTGCTTGACCGACAGGTGCGGCGCCGGCTCGTAGCTCACGCGCTGCAAGCCGTCAGCGTCCTGGAACAGGAAGTACTTGATGCGGCAGTCCTTGAACATCGCCGAATAACCCTCGGCGCGAAAGCCCTGGCCATCGACCTGCTTGGTCACAGTGTTGTTGCGGCTGACCACGGCGAGCACCTGCTGGTAGCTGTCGCCCATATTCACCCCCGGCTCGCCAGTGACGGCGGCCGACGAGGCGCAACCGCCCAGAGTGGTTGCCGCCAGCACCAATGCGGCGCCGTACAGTCCTTTGCGTAGATCGATCATTCCTTGGTTCCTTTTAGTGATGGATTAGCGGCGGCCTTCGCACACCGGCGATTCGCCGATGCGGCCTTCCTTGCACAGGTCCAGATTGTCCTTGCGGGTAAAACCTGCATCCTTCATGCAGTAGAAGCGCGTCAGCACCACATCAATTGGCGACTTGTCTCCCACACCATCAAGGTTGGTGTACCCGCAAGCACGCATTGCTTCGTCGACGCCCTGCTGGGAGACCCCCTTCTTTTTCCATTGGGTGTAGGACCCAGGCGGAGGCTGGAAGGGCGTACACGCGCCGAGTGCCAAAAGGCACAGACTCAACATAACGGTAATCTTGAACATATTCGGATTCCTCATGATTGCGGGACCTTGACGAACTCTGGCTTGCCCGTGGGGGAGTGGCTCCAGTATTTGCGGCACGCTTCTCCGCCATTGGCGTAGCAGTTATGCACGGTGTTCTCAGCACCAAATACCTTCAACCACTCCCACAAGCGATTACTGCCATCGGGAATGTTGCCGCCAGTCCCCGGGTTGAACCCTACGCCCGGTGTGCGGGCAACGGGGTCGAAGTCATGGTTCTGATACTGCAAGATCAACCCGTCGCGCTGTTCCGCCGAGGTGATTTTTGTACGGTCCTGCAATATCCCCAATAGCGTATCGGCCTTATTCACCCCATACGCCGCCCCGAAGAAGTTCATCGATGTATCACCCAACAGCCCAACGTTCGCTTGATCACGTACCAACGACTCCATGGCATTGCCCGTGGTCATGGTGCCACGGCTATGCCCGTCGATATGCAACCCGCTCTGACCGAACTGGACCATGTATTCCTTGGTCTGCACCGTCGCGTTGGACAGGCCCCAGAAATCGTTTTCCAGGTTCTTCTGATACGCCGCGATCATCAACTCCGACGTGAAGTTGTTGGCCTTCTCGAAATGGATCAGATACTGCGGCCCAGTGTCGGCCGAACTGTGTTGCTCGGCATATTTGGCGGCACCGTCGGCGTCGTTGAAAATGCCGTTGTTGGCGATATGTACCTTGCCGTCCGGGCCAGGCTTGAGGTGCTGCTTTTCTTCGTCGCTCAACTCGCGGTACTGAACCTTCTTGCCATCGAGCAGCAGTGCCTTGCCATTCTCGTCCTTCAAGACCTCATACACCCGCGCCTTCTCGATAAAGATCTTGCGATACGCCTCATCCGCCAGCAGCGACACCTGGTTGTAGAACTCACGCTTGATCTCCTGCTCTGCCTCGACCTTGCGCCCCATCTCCGCCACGTCCAGGCGCTCCACGGCAGCATGGGCAGCCTCGGTATTGCGGTTGAGGTTGGCAATCGTCTGGTCGACGCTCATGCCCGCCAACACGCGCTGGCGCTCGGCATTGGTGATGACCAGGGTGCCAGCGCTGATCGCGCTGCGGGTGTCGCTGGAGTCGGAATCGGAGTCCGAGCCGTTGGCGAGGCTGTTGGCGAGCAGCGCCTTGGCCGTGCCGAGCTTGCCGTCGAGCATGTCCGAATTGAGTTCCACCCCGGAAGTCTTGACGCTGGCTTCGGACACGTTATGGATGTCGGCCACGGTCAATGTGCCGGTGGTCAGGTTGTTCTTGCCGTCGGTAATGGCCTTGTCGGAACTGGCGATCACGCCGCCCTTGAGGTCGGTGTTGCCACGCACGTTGAGGTCGAATCCACCGTCGCCGGCGCGGATGCCCGATTGCTCGATGACGCTGGCGAAGTTGGACTTCTGCTGGGTATTGCTGGAGCTGAAGCTGGCCGTCGCCGCACCCGCGCACACCGGCGGGATGCAGATGCTGATGCCGGCACTCATGCTCTTCTGTTTGGAGGCAAATGTGCTGGTGTCTTGCAGGCTCTCGATGTTCAGGTCGCCGCCGACATCGGCCTTGACCTTGTCGGCCGAGACCACCGCTCCGCGCAGGGTGGTGTCCTTGCCGGAGATCAGGCTGGCCTGGTTGCCTGCTGTCACGTGGGTGTTGCTCCACACCAGGTCGTTGCCATCGGCATTGCCGCGGCTCTGGGAGGCTGAAGCGTTGAAACTCAGGCCGTTTTTCTCGCTGCCGAAAGAGATACCAATCCCCAGGCTGCCGTTCACGCTCTTATTGGTGCTGTGCTGCTCAATGGTGTTCTGCGCACCCGCCAACAGGATATTGCCGTCGGCCTTGAGCAACGCATCGTTGCCCGCAGTGATCTGGCTGCCCTGCACGGTCAGGTCGTTGTTGCGCTTGCCGCCGGTAGCCACAATCGACACATCGTGCCCCGCCGCCACCGTCGAGCCGGCCGCTGTGTTGGAAGTCTGCTCGCTTTTGTTCTCGCTCTTGTTCATGCCCAGGGCGATGCTCAAGTTGATCCCGCCCGCCGCTGCCGGGTCGGCCATCACCTGGGTATGCGCTTCGCTGGCGGCCCACGCGGTGTTCAGCGCGGCGAGGGTTTTCATGCGCTTGTCGTCGGTGCGCTCGGCGGCCTTGTTCATGCGCTGGCCGGTTTGCACCGCGTTCACGACCGGGTTGGTCAGGGTCAGGCTCACGCCGGTCTGCTTGAAGCGCTGCTCCTGCTGCTGCGCGGCGAGGTTGCGCGCTTCGAGGATATTGACCTCGGATGCGTCAATCGACACATCACCCTTGGGCGCACTCACATTGCTGCCAACCTGGCGGTATTCGCCGCCCGCGCTGATCAGCACATTGCCGTCGGTGGACCCGACGCTGCTGGCGGCGGCCGTGGTCTGCTGGCTGCTGTCCTTGTTGGTCTGCTGCTGCGAGCCGATGGTGACGGCAATCGCGCCGCCGCTGAACATGCCGCTGGTCTTCACGTCCTTGGTGTGTTTCTCGTCGAGCGTCTCGGTACCCGCCAATACCTTGATGTCATTGCCCGCCACCAGCGCCGTGCCCGAGGTCGAGACCACGTTGCTGCCGGTGAGGGTGATGTTGTTGCCCGCCTGCACCACCGCTTGCTCGCCGCTGAAGGTCGAGCCTTGCGCGGTGGTCTGGGCGACCGTATCGCGGGTGGCGGTGGTCTTGCTGGAGAACAGGCCGTTGCTGCCCTTGACCTTGTGCGCCTCGTCCGCACTGTTGAAGCGCTCGCCGGCCTCGACGTTGATGTCGCGCACCGCGCTGACCGACACCGCGCCCGCGTCACTGTTGACCAGCGCACCGCGTGCCTGCACGTCACGCCCGGCGCCCAGGCGGATATCGCCGTTGGCCTGCACCGAACTGCCGACCTCATTGCGCCCGGCTTCCTTGCGCCAGTTGTCGCCGTCCCACTGGTTGGCCTGGGTGTAGGACTCTTTCACGGTGCTCAAGGTGACGTCATTGCCCGCCACCAGCGCGGTCTTGCCGCCCACGCCGGTGTTGCTGACCTGAGCCGCTTGCAGGTTGATGTCATTGCCCGCCGTGGCAATCAGGTTCGCCGCCGGGGCCGACACGTACAGCCCGGCCACCCGCGACAACGCGGTGCGGGTGCCCTGCTCGCTGGCGCTGTCGGTGGTGATCGAGCGCACGTTGATGTCATTGCCGGCGCTCAACGCCAGGCGACTGTTGGCGCTGATCAGGCCGCCGATGTTGTTCAGGTCCTGGCTGGCATTGAGCGACACATCGTTGCCCTGGATGCGGCCGCCGAGATTGTTGAGGTTCTGCACGCTGATGGTCACACCGTCGCGCCCGGCCAGGCTGCCCGAGTTGACCAGGTCACCGCGCACATCCAGATTCAAGGTGCGCCCGGCCATCAACGCGCCCGAGCCGTCCACATCGCCTTCGCGAACCCGCACATACACTTGCGGCACCAGCACCTGGCGCACTTCGCCGCTGGCCAGGGTGACGTCCCTGGACACCAGCCACACGATGTCGCTGGTCAACTGCGCCATTTGCCCGGCGGTCAGCGCCACGCCCGGGATCAGTTTCCACTGCTCGGCCAGGGTGACGGCGTTGTCGATCATGCCGCGATATTGCGCTTCGTCGCTGGCGTAACCATCGACAAACCGGCGCCCCGTGAGTTGCGCGACTTGTTCGCGGATCAGCTTCTGCTCGTAGAAGCCGTCGCCCAACCGTTGCTGGGTGGCGGCCGGATCGAGGTTCAGGCGGTCGAGCATATAGTCCGACGACAACCACCGACCGTAATTGGTAAAACGCGGATCCGTCTCCACCAGATAGCCAGCCGTACTGTTGGGGTTGGTGCGGAACAGACTGCTGTCCGGCAGGTCGGGGTTGAACCCGCCGGTACGGATCTGCTCCACCGCGCCTGCACCGTTCTGTTGGGTCAATGCCTGCACCTGGCTGATCGGGCTGACGGTGTGGGTTCTGCCCGCACCGGCAAGCTCACCGGTACCGCGGGTGGTATCGCCGACGTTGGCCATTACCCGCGCACCCACCTGTGTGCCGCTGCCATTGATGGTCGCGTATTCGGTAAATACCGTCGGTCTGAGGGCGATCTGCTCGATCAAGGGCGCAGGCTTATAAGCCGTGACGCTGGTCCCCTGGCGATCACGCCCCTTGCGTTGGATGCGATAGAAGTTGGTCAGGGTACCACTGTCGGTGGTAATCCGTTCGCCGGTCACTTCGGTGTTGTCCACACGGCCCACACTGGCCGTCAGGGCCTGGCCGGCGATGATCCGGCTTTTGTCGTTGAGCAGGTGGTCGGCAGTCAGGTTGATGGCGCCACCTGCGAGCATTTGCCCAGGGTCGGAACTGACGATCCGGGTCTCGGTCACCGTGCGGTCGTAGTTATAGAGGTTCCAACGATCCTTGCGCCCTTCCGGGGTCACCAGGTACCGCACCTCATCCTTGTAGGTCGATATCTGCGAAGGCGTATAGCGGTTGGTCGAGCCCGACAGTTGGTATTCCTGCAGTGCCTCATTGGAGACGAGTACCCGCTCGGTGGCGAAATGTTCATTGGTGTTGCTGATGAGCCGGGCATTGGCACTCAGGCTGCCCAGCGCTTCAATCGTGGCGCTGGCATTGCTCAGCGCCTGGGCCTGGCCGGTGGCGTGGTCATCGACATCCAGTGTGCTACCGATCACCAGGTCGCCGGCACTGAAGATCAAGCCGTGCTCACGGTTATCGAGAGTCTGGCTGGCGATATCCAGGCGGTTGCGTGCGGCGATGGTGGCTGCCGTCGAACCTTCCACGCTGTTCATGACGTTGGTGGCGGCAATCGACAAGTGATCACCGTATATACGCCCCGTGCCGAGGTTGTTCAGGTTCGCGGCGCTCAGGCGCGTGGCCTCGCCATCGATCAGGCCGCGGTTGTCGAGTTGATTGAGCGCATTGACCCGGACCCGGCGGGCACTGATCGAACCGCTGGCGGTGTTGTCGAGTGCGCTGGCGTTGAGCCGCAACCCATCGCCCGCCTGGAAACTACCCTGGTTGGTCAAAAGCCCAGCCGTTTCTACAGACAGGTTGCCATTGGCCTGGAACAGGCCGGTGTTGACGAAATCATGGCTCAGCTTGAACGCCAGGTCTCTCAGGCTCAGGGCTTTACCGCTGCCACTGTAGCTGGCGCTGTCGACCTGCAGCGACTGGCCCGCAATCAGCGTGCCCGTGCCGTTATTCAAGGCCTGGCGCTTCTGCGCAAGGTCGCGGTCAGTCACGCTCAGCACGCTGCCGGCCGAGATAATGCCCTGGTCGTTATCCAGCGCACCGCTGCCCGTGATGCTCAACGCCGCATCGGCAACCAGCGAGCCGCCACGGTTATCGAGGGTATCGACGTTCATCTCGACGCCCAGGCCCTTGATGCCCTGGTTGGCGCCCTGGGTCGAACGGTTATCCGCACTGGCGGCAGTCAGCAACAGATGACCATCGGCACGCAACAGACCCGACTGGTTGCTCACCTGTCCGGCGTCAACAGCCAGACTGCCGGCGCTGCCGATAAACCCTTGATCATTGATCAACTGGCCGGTACGCACCGTGACGTCACGCTGCCCAAGAATGCCGCCGGTGCTACCGGAATTGCGGTTGCTGAGTTGCTGGCCATGGGTATCCACCCACAGGTTCGACTTGGCTTGCACGATGCCGTCGTCGTTGTTCAGTACACCACTATCGAGTGTCAGCGTATCGCTGGCGTCGAGGGTGCCCTGGGCGTTGTCCAGTCGCTGGCCTTGCGTATCCAGCAGCAGTTGGGCCCCCGTGATGACGCCGCCTGTGTTGTTCAAACCTTGTGCGTTGAGGGTCAAGGCTTTGGCGGCCTCAAGGCGGCCGCCACGGTTATCGAGCACGGCAGCATCGCTGTCGAGGATCAGGTCGCCCGCCACCGAGCCCAGGGTGCCGCCCTGGTTCAACAGGCTGTTGGCCCTGACTGTCAGGGTTTGGACGGCGGCGACGGTGCCCTTGGCGTTGTTCAATTGTGCGGCGTTGATATCCAGCACACCGCCCGCCGTGACCTGCCCGCGCTGGTTATCGAGGTTGCCGCCGTTGAGGGATAGATTCGCGGCGGTCACCAGCTTGCCGTTGCTGTTATCCAGCGCATCCTGCGCCGTTATGTACAGGTCACCGCCATCACCGGACTGCACCAGGCCATCCGCGTTGCCCAGGGTCTTGGCGCTCACATCAAGGCGACCACCGCTGGACAGGATGCCGCCATGGTTGTCCAGATTGCGCGCGAGGGTCACCCGCATGCCCGCCTTGCCGGTCTGCACCCACTTACCGGCGACGTTGGACATATCCATGGCGACGATGCCGATATGCGCCGCGCCCACCTGTGCAGCATCGCTGAACAAGGTTTGACTGGCATTGGCCGTCAGCGATTGAGCGGCAGTGACGTGGCTGCGGCGCAGGTCCAGATGGCCAGCGGTGCTGTTCAGTTCGACCGTGCCAGCCGATGTCTGGCTGTCACTCAGGTCGACCTGGGCGGCAGTGGCCTTCATGGTTTGCGCCGCCAGGTTCTGGCCCTTGGCCGTGAGGGTGCCGGCCGCCGTCAGGGTCAGCGAACCGCTGCTGCCCAATTTACCCGTGCTGTCTACACCTGCGGCGAGTGCAGAGCCGGCATCGCTGCGAATCGCCGAATTCGCGCCTTTGGCGCTCAGGCGGGTATCGCCCTGGGCAGACACGATGCCCTTGTTGTCGATATTGCCCGCCGTCTCCAAGGCCAGGTTACCCTGGGCGAACAGCGTGCCGTTGTTATCGATGCCTTTGTCGGCCTGAGCGGTCAGGTGCGTGGCGCTGCTGATCTGGCCCTGGTTCTCGATACGCCCATCGCTGCCGATGACCACTTCACCGGCACTGGAACCAATCTGCCCGGCATTGCGTACACCGACACCAGCGCCGGTGCCTACCAGGGTGATCTTGCCGGCGTACATGCCCCCCAACTGTGCCACGTCGATGGCCACGGCGGGGGCGTCGGCCGGGTTCTGGCCTGCTGCGCCGGTCTTGATAGTCAAGTCTTTGGACCAGATGCCCGCGTTCACTTCGACCGTGCGCGCGATGATCTCGGTGTAGTCGGCGCGAGTGGCGTCAAGGCCCGCGCCGCCGATGCTGACCTTGCCCCCAGAGACTTGATAGCCGGTAATCAAACCGTTCTCGAACTGCGCCCGCCCGGTAGTCAGCGTCGCGCGGTCAGCGTTGATAAAACCGCAGCCATCGCAGGCGATTCCGGAGGGGTTGGCAATCACTACCTGGGCCTTGGAACCCGCCACTTCGACAAAACCGCGCAACTGGCTGGGGTTGCTCGAATTGACCTCGTTGAGAATCACCCGTGCGCTGCCGTTGGCCAGCGCGCGGTTGCCTTCGACCCAGCCGCCCAGTTGGGTCTGGCTGTTGGTGACGGCGTTATTGAGGATCACGCCGCGCTTGTCGACGTCGAACTGCTGGTAAGTGTTGCGCGATACGCCTGCCCCGCTTGGCGTGGTGATGTTGACCACAGGCGCCCCGTTGCCCGCCGCGCCGATGCTCGGGCGTTGGCCTGCGGGGGCCGAACCGTCAGCCACAACCTGGGCCTGGGCCGGCATGACCAGCGCAACCCAGCCCATGCCCACCATCAGCGCAAAGCGCAAGGGCGTGAGTGTGGCCACGGCACCGCCGGCCCGACCAACGCTACCCGTGGTGCCGGGTGCCTTGCTGGCACTCTTGACGTTTTCCGCCACGACCATCAACAGGCCGCGAGCCTTGTTAAACACAATTCGATATAGCTGCTTATTCATGCAAATCCCTTGCGCGGTGGCTGATCAGAGCGCGTGAAGAGGTAACGGGTGGCTGGCAAACCAGGCTTGCGCCTCCAGGTCGAGCACGGCGATGCCCTGGAAATCGATGACGCGCAAACCGCGTTCTTCGCCCTTGTGGTACAGCGCACGGAAGATCCTTCCAGGCCACAGGCGACGGCGCAGCAAACTGCTGACGCGCCGGGTGTGACCAAACGGCGCGACCCAGTCGTTGATCCACAGGCGGTCGCCACTGTCCCAGTCCGCCGCCGGCAGGCACACCGCAGGTTCGCGCAGATAGCGCGCCTCGGCCTCGGCACTGAGGTTCAACCACGACATGAAAAACACCGGCTGCCCGGCTTCACTGATCAAGATGAACTGGCGCCGCTTGATCGCCGGCAACAACAAGGTCGACAGGCTGTGCAACGGCGCATCGCGATGGGCCGCCGAGTGCATCCACAGCCACACCGCCGAGCCCAGCACCTGGGCTTCGTCGATGGCGCTGTCGGCGCGCTCGGGAGCAAGCACCTCCAAGGTGTCGTGATGCATGCTGGGCTCCTTCAAAACGACCAGTTGGCGCTGAAGCCACTGGTCACGTCGGCGGTCTGGAAGCCCTTGGGTTTTTCCAGGGGTTTGCCGGTGTAAATGTCATAGGAAAATTGCTTGTAGCCCCCGCGCAGGCCCACCACCGCACCAGCCAGGCGCCGGCCTGAAAGGTACTGGGTGGAATGCCCGCCGACTTCGCCGTAATCCACGCCCAGGTACAGTTCCTGGCCGGTGTTGGCCAGGCTCAGGCCCAGGTCGTTGCTGAACGTCCAGCCGCGTTCGGCCGACAGGATCTGCTCGCCGTCGAAGCCGCGCACGGTGTAGCGCCCGCCAATTGAAAAGCGGTCCTGGGGGATCAACGGTGTACGGTTCCACTGCCCGCGCCAGCCAGCGACGTAACGCAGACGTTGATCCGACAGGGTGAACGGCACCTGCAATTGCGCGTTGGCGGTGATGATCTGCGAACGCGAGGTGCCTTCGCCGTTTTCCTCTTCAGGCGCACGCAGCGCATCACGGGCACCGGTGCCACGGCGATAACCGACACCGAGGTCGAGGGTGTTGGCGCCGATGAATTCACGGTGATTGATCCCGGCCTGCCAACCGGCCATGCGGCGACGTTGCAGTTCGATTTCGGTGTCTTCGATGTAGTTGCTGGACGTACGACTCCAGCCACCAACCGACACAGTGGTCTTGCGCACCGCGTCGCGGTAGATCACCCGTGACAGCTGCACCTCGTTGGTCCGGCTGCGGCCACTGTAGGAATAGGCCTGGTTCACCCCGGCAATCGTCTGGTGGTAGTCATACTCGCTGGACGTCAGGCTCAGTTGCCAATAGTCGTAGGGCACCGAGTAGTGCACGGTGTGGCCTTTCGAACCACGGTCACCGCTCTGACCGCCGCCCAGGTCGTGGTTGAAACTGATGTAGAACAGGTCATTGAGGGTCGCCAGGTTATCCAGCGACAGAGCGACGTTGCCCTGATACTTGCCGGTCTGCTTGCTGCCGGAGTCATCCACCGACAGGCTTACGCGTACTGGAATCGCCTGCTTCCAGGCAATCACGACATCACTCTCCCCCGGCTGTGCATCCGCGCCCTCGGCTGGCGTGATCTGCACATCGGCTTCGGCGGTGGGCACGCGTTTGAAGTTTTCCAGCGCCTGTTCGATGTCGCGCAGGTTGAGCACATCGCCAGGCGACGCGGGCATGGCGTTCCAATAGTTGGCGCGCGTGGAGGTGCCCGGTGCAAAACGGATGTGCTTGATGCGTCCGGGCACCAGCACCAGCGCCAGCGTGCCCTGGTTCAAGTCCTGGGGCTGGGCGAGGACGCGAGTGGTGATGAAGCCCTTGGCGATGATCGCGTTCTGGATGCGCTTCATCGTCAGGTTGATCCCGGCGGAGCCGACGCATTGCCCCTGCACCGGATCGTCGCTCGGGTTGGCGGCACGCAAGGCCCACTGGAAATCTTCGGACTGGTCGCCGCCAAGGACCACACGGTCGATCTTGAAGCACGGCGTTTCATTGCGCGGCAGACGCAGAGTGCCGGAGCTGTCTTGCGGAGCTTCGAGACGGACGTCGGGGGACGGTTCCAACTGCTCGCGCTGGGCACGTTCACGTTGTTGTTGCAGGAGCAATTGCTGGGCAGGCGCTTGAGGCTCAGCGGCCAGTGTCGCTGCACTGGCAAGCAAACCGACAAGGGAGCAGGTGGCGACGCAAGACTGCAGCAAAACAGAGGGTTTTGTTCTAGGTAAAGCGTCGAAAGACATTTCGCATCCTTGTGAGTGAAACTTCCTACATGCGCAGGTTGGTCACCACAAAGACATAAAAGTGCCATCAGGGTGTATGGCCCTGTGACACATTTCGCAAAAAAAGACCGCCCTGGACACCTTCATTTTTTTCTTGAAGGCTCTACTTCAAGGCTTTTAGGGTATCTCAGCGAATTTGCCAACAATTCGTTTTTGTACTGTTTTGTTGTAGAAGGGCTCAGCCCCCTGCAAGTTGATGGCGGTACGACCAGACATCAGCTCTTGTGCAGCTTGCTCATCAACTGCGCCTCAGCCTGGGTCAAGCCGCAAGACTGCGTCAATTCATCCACCGTAGCCCCCATGCCCACCAGCTTCGCCGCCTGGGCAAACGAAAGGCTCGAAGGGTCGCGTTGCTCGATCTGCGCCAGCTTGTCCGGCAACGGCGCAAGAATGGCGCGCAATTCGTGCACCTCATCCCCCACCCTCACCGCACTCTGCTGGTAATGATCGACCCGCTTGACCAACTCCAGGATGCGGCGGTCACGCACCGCATCACGCTCGGCCTGTTGCAACAACAGTTCGCGCTGCTGGCTCACATGGCGCAGCAGAAATGCCAACGTCCCGGCCCACAACAGGGCCAGGACGATCACCGCAGCCTCAAGGAACAATCAGATACTCTCCAGTTCCGACCACTCTTCTTCGCTCATCATCTTGTCCAGCTCAACCAGAATCAGCAGTTCGCCGTTCTTGTTGCACACGCCCTGGATGAACTTGGCGGACTCTTCGTTACCCACGTTCGGCGCGGTTTCCACTTCCGATTGGCGCAGGTAGACCACTTCGGCCACGCTGTCGACCATGATCCCGACCACTTGCTTGTCGGCCTCGATGATGACGATACGCGTGTTGTCGTTGACCTCGGTCGGTACCAGGCCGAAACGCTGGCGGGTGTCGATCACCGTCACCACGTTGCCGCGCAGGTTGATGATGCCCAGCACGTAGCTCGGCGCACCCGGTACCGGGGCGATTTCGGTGTAGCGCAGCACTTCCTGCACGCGCATCACGTTAATGCCGTAGGACTCGTTGTCCAGTTTGAAGGTTACCCATTGCAGGATCGGATCATCCAAACCTTGTGCGGACGCTGACTTGTTCATACCCCTGACCCCTTCAAGATTGGCCACGCACCAGCGTGGACCTTATTGTTCAATCAACTGCGTTTAGTAACCGGCATCGTTTTGACGGCACCACTGGCGATCAACTCGGCCAGTTCGGCGACGTCGAGCAACGCGCACATGTGTTCGATCACGGTGCCCGCCAGCCAAGGCCGTTGGCCCCGGTGGCTGCGCCATTTGATTTCGTTCGGGTCCAGGCGCAACGAGCGGCTGACTTGATGCACCGCCAGCCCCCACTCGTAGCCCTGCACCGAGATCACGTATTGCAAGCCCTGGCGGAAGTCGTCGCGGTAGCGGTCGGGCATGACCCAGCGCGCGGTATCCAGCACCTTCAGGTTGCCGGCCTGGCTCGGCAGGATGCCGAGGAACCACTCCGGCTGCCCGAACAGCGGCGTCAGTTCCTGACCTTCCAGGGAATAGATCGAGCCCAGGCACACCAGCGGCACCGCCAGCGTCAAGCCGGCGACGTCGAACAACAGGCATTCGAACGGCTCGGCGGCCCAGCTCGGGCGATCATCACCGGTGACCGGCGGCGGTGTGATGCTCGGCGGCAGGTGCACTTCCACCACCGGCTCGACCACTGCCGGGATCGCCACCGCCGGCATAATCGGCACCACGACCTGCGCATCCCGGGCTTGTTCTTCCAACACCGCCAACTGGAATTCATCCAGCACGGCTTCTGGCTCGACAGCAGGCTCCAGTACCAGGATCGGTTCCGGCATGGCTTCCTCGGTCGCGTCCTGCAGCAGGGCATCCAGGTAGGATTCCAGTGCCAGTTGCGGCCGGGTCTTGAGTTCGACGGGACGGTTCATCACGCCACCTGCGCCACAAGCTGCTGGGACAGCAGGTGTTTGAGCAACGCGCGGTAGGCCAGTACGCCACGGCTTTTCGGGTCGAACTGCGACGGCGCCAGGCCGGCGCGGCTGGCGTCACGCAGGCGCGTGTCCACCGGGATATAGCCGTTCCAGATGGTGTCAGGGTAGGCATCGCGCAATACGCGCAGGGTGCCGAGGGACGCCTGGGTGCGGCGGTCGAACAGGGTCGGCACGATACTGAACGGCAGCGCCTGTTTGCGCGAACGGTTGATCATCGCCAGGGTGCTGACCATGCGCTCCAGGCCTTTGACGGCCAAATGCTCGGTCTGCACCGGGATCACCAGTTGCTGGCTGGCCGCCAGGGCGTTGACCATCAGCACGCCGAGCAACGGCGGGCTGTCGATGATCGCGTAGTCGAAGTCCTGCCACAGTTGCGCCAGGGTCTTGGCGATCACCAGGCCCAGGCCGCTCTGCCCCGGCGACTGGCGCTCCAGGGTGGCCAGCGCGGTGCTGGACGGCAGCAGCGAAATGCTTTCGTTACTGGTGGGCAACAACAGTTGCCCGGGCAGATCGGCCGGCACACTGCCCTTGTGCAGGAACAGGTCGTAGTTGCTGTGTTCCAGCGCATCCGGGTCGTAGCCGAAATAGCTGGTCATGGAGCCGTGAGGGTCCAGGTCCACCACGACCACACGCTTGCCCGCCTCGGCCAGCAAGCCGGCTAAGGCGATGGAGGTGGTGGTCTTGCCGACTCCACCTTTTTGATTGGCAACTGCCCAGACTCTCATTCGGTTGGTTCCTCCCGGCAGGCACAGGCGCGACCGAGACATTGCATGGGGTTATTGAGCCAGCGACGGAGAATTGACGGCACTCTGTCGAACCGGCGGTTTTACCGGGGCCGGTGCAGTTTGTGTGCCAGCCCGCTTCAAGGCCGCATCCGGTGTTGCATTGGCGGTGCCGGTGCCGGTCAGGCTGCGGCGCACATCCAGGTTGCGCGAGACCACCAGCACCACCCGACGGTTACGCGCGCGGCCTTCCGCCGTGGCGTTGTTGGCCACCGGTTGGAACTCACCGTAGCCCACCGACGCCAGGCGTCCAGGGTTGACGCCCTGCATCGCCAGCATCCTGACGATGCTCGCCGCTCGTGCCGACGACAGCTCCCAGTTGGTCGGGTACTGCGCGGTGCTGATCGGAACGTTGTCAGTGAAGCCTTCGACGTGGATCGGGTTCTCGAACGGTTTGAGGATCGCCGCCACTTTGTCGATGATGGTGAATGCCTGGTCGCTGGGCATCGCATCGGCGCTGGCGAACAGCAGGCTGGAGTTCAACTCGATCTCCACCCACAACTCGTTGCCGCGCACGGTCATCTGGTTGGAGCTGATCAAGTCGCCAAACGCGGCGCTGATGTCGTCGGCGATGCTTTTCAGCGGGTCGCTGGTGCCGCCCACGCCGGCGGCGGTTTCATCGCTGTCGTTGACCAGCGGCTTGGCCGGGGTCACGGTCTTGGGCCGTTCTTCACCAATAGGGATCGGCTTGAGCGCACGGTCGGCATCGTTGAACACGCCGATCAGCGCCTGGGAAATGACTTTGTACTTGCCTTCGTTGATCGACGAGATGGAGTACATCACCACGAAAAACGCGAACAGCAGGGTGATGAAGTCCGCATAGGACACCAGCCACCGCTCGTGGTTGACGTGTTCTTCAGGCTCGCGACGGCGACGGCTCACAGGCAATTACCTCCCTGCACACAGTACTCACTGCCAACCGGTTCATTGTGGCGAGCGAGCTTGCTCGCGTTGGGCTGCGGAGCAGCCCCAAAACCCGGCACCGCAATCTTTCTGAAAAAACACGGTGCCTGGATCAGGGCCGCTTCGCGCCCCAACGCGAGCAAGCTCGCTCGCCACAAGTAGATACTCATGGTCATCAATCCATGAAGCCCTGGAGCTTCAATTCGATGGAACGCGGGTTCTCGCCCTCGGCGATCGACAGAATGCCTTCGAGCAGCATCTCGCGATAACGCGACTGGCGCATGGCAATCGACTTGAGTTTGCTGGCCACCGGTAACAGCACCAGGTTGGCACTGGCCACGCCGTAGATGGTGGCGACAAACGCCACGGCAATGCCACTGCCCAGTTGCGAGGGGTCGGCCAGGTTGCCCATCACGTGGATCAGGCCCATCACCGCACCGATGATGCCGATGGTCGGCGCGTAGCCGCCCATGCTTTCGTAGACTTTGGCGGCGTTGATATCGCGGCTTTCCTGGGTGTAGAAATCCACTTCCAGAATGCTGCGGATCGCTTCCGGCTCGGCACCGTCCACCAGCAATTGCAGGCCTTTGCGCGCGTAGCTGTCAGGCTCGGCATCGGCCACGCCTTCCAGGCCCAGCAGACCTTCCTTGCGCGCGGTGAGGCTCCAGTTGACCACGCGGTCGATGCCACCGGGCAGGTCCACGCGTGGCGGGAAAATGATCCATATCAGAATCTGCATGGCGCGCTTGAACGAGCTCATGGGCGATTGCAACAACGCCGCGCCCACGGTGCCGCCGATCACGATCAGCGCCGCCGGGCCGTTGGCCAGGGCGCCGAGGTGCCCGCCCTCGAGGTAGTTGCCGCCGATGATCGCGACAAACGCCATGATGATGCCGATCAGGCTCAGTACATCCATCAGAGGCAGGCCTCCACCAGATGCTTGCCGATGTCGTCCAGGCTGTAGACGGCGTCGGCCAGGTCCGCCTTAACGATGGCCATGGGCATGCCATAGATCACGCAGCTGGCTTCGTCCTGGGCCCAGATGGCACTGCCGCCCTGCTTGAGCAGGCGCGCACCTTCACGGCCGTCGGCGCCCATGCCGGTGAGCACCACCGCCAGAACTTTGTCACCGTAGGACTTGGCTGCCGAACCGAAGGTGATGTCCACGCACGGCTTGTAATTCAGACGTTCGTCGCCCGGCAGGATTTTGATCGCGCCACGGCCGTCGACCATCATCTGCTTGCCACCGGGGGCCAGCAGCGCCAGGCCAGGGCGCAGGATGTCGCCATCCTCGGCTTCCTTGACGCTGATGCGGCACAGCTTGTCCAGGCGCTCGGCGAAAGCCTTGGTGAACGCCGCCGGCATGTGCTGGATCAATACGATCGGCGCCGGGAAGTTGGCCGGCAATTGGGTCAATACGCGTTGCAGCGCAACCGGGCCGCCGGTGGAGGTGCCGATGGCGACCAGCTTGTAGGCCTTGCGCTTGGGTGCGGGCGAATGCGAAGACGCAGGCGCCGCCGTGCGAGCGGGTGCCACCGCAGGCCGTGCCACCGGCGCAGGCGCAGGGCGCGCAAACGACGATGTCGGTGCCGCTGGAGCCGGTGCTGGCGCAGCGGTTGGCGCAGGCGCGCTGAACAGGCTGCGACGGTTACTGCGCGAAATGCTGTGCACTTTCTCGCAGAGCATCTGCTTGACCTTCTCGGGGTTGCGCGAGATGTCTTCGAAATTCTTCGGCAGGAAGTCCACCGCGCCGGCGTCCAGCGCATCCAGGGTGACCCGGGCGCCTTCGTGCGTCAGCGAGGAAAACATCAGGACCGGGGTCGGGCAGCGTTGCATGATGTGCCGGACTGCCGTGATGCCATCCATCATCGGCATCTCGTAGTCCATGGTGATCACGTCCGGTTTCAACGCAATGGCTTGATCAATCGCCTCTTTGCCGTTGGTGGCCGTGCCGACCACCTGGATCGTTGGATCGGCGGAAAGAATTTCCGAGACGCGGCGGCGGAAGAAACCCGAATCGTCCACCACCAGGACCTTGACTGCCATAAACACTCCGTTAGGCGGGGCGGGCACTACCGCCCTGCCCCACCAGAATCAAATACGCCGAGCGGCGTAACGCTTGAGCATGCTCGGAACATCGAGAATCAGCGCGATCCGACCGTCACCGGTGATGGTCGCACCCGACATGCCCGGGGTTCCCTGCAGCATCTTGCCCAAAGGCTTGATGACCACTTCTTCCTGGCCAACCAGTTGGTCGACGACAAAGCCGATGCGCTGGGTGCCCACGGAGAGAATCACCACATGGCCTTCGCGCTGCTCTTCATGCTTGGCCGATGCCACCAGCCAGCGCTTGAGGTAGAACAGGGGCAATGCCTTGTCGCGCACGATCACCACTTCCTGGCCGTCCACCACGTTGGTGCGCGACAGGTCGAGGTGGAAGATTTCGTTGACGTTGACCAGCGGGAAGGCGAACGCCTGGTTGCCCAGCATCACCATCAGGGTCGGCATGATCGCCAGGGTCAACGGCACCTTGATGACGATCTTGGAGCCCTGGCCCTTGGTCGAGTAGATGTTGATCGAGCCGTTGAGCTGGCTGATCTTGGTCTTCACCACGTCCATGCCGACGCCACGGCCGGACACGTCGGAAATCTCGGTCTTGGTCGAGAAGCCCGGGGCGAAGATCAGGTTGTAGCACTCGGTGTCGGTCAGGCGGTCGGCGGCGTCCTTGTCCATCACGCCGCGCTTGACCGCGATGTTGCGCAATATGGTCGGGTCCATGCCTTTGCCGTCGTCAGTGATCGACAGCAGGATGTGGTCGCCCTCTTGCTCGGCAGCCAGGATCACCTTGCCGTTGCGCGACTTGCCCGAGGCTTCCCGCTCTTCCGGGGTTTCCACGCCGTGGTCCACGGCGTTGCGCACCAAGTGGACCAGCGGGTCGGCCAGGGCCTCGACCAGGTTCTTGTCGAGGTCGGTTTCTTCGCCCACCAGTTCCAGGTTGATTTCTTTCTTCAGCTGACGCGCGAGGTCGCGAACCAGGCGCGGGAAGCGCCCGAAGACTTTCTTGATCGGCTGCATCCGCGTTTTCATCACGGCGGTCTGCAGGTCGGCGGTCACCACGTCGAGGTTCGACACGGCCTTTTGCATGGCTTCATCGCCGCTGCTCAGGCCCAGGCGCACCAGGCGGTTACGCACCAGTACCAGTTCGCCGACCATGTTCATGATGTCGTCCAGGCGCGCGGTATCCACCCGCACGGTGGTCTCGGCTTCACTGGCAGGCTTCTCGGCTGCCGGTGCCGGGGCGGCGCGCGCCGGAGCAGGTGCGGCGGCCGGAGCCGGTGCTGGCTTGGCGGCTGGAGCAGGCGCAGCGGCCTTGGCGGCGGCCGGTGCAGCTGTCGCAACCGCAGCGGCCGGGGCCACTTCACTGAACTTGCCCTTGCCGTGCAATTCGTCCAGCAGGGATTCGAACTCGTGATCGGAGATCAGCCCATCGCCCGCAGGAGCGGCACTGGCAGCAGCCGGTGCCGCAGCCGTGGCGGCGACTTCCGGCAAGGCGTCGGCCGCGAAGGTGCCCTTGCCATGCAGTTGGTCGAGCAATGCCTCGAACTCATCGTCGGTAATATCGGTGCTGGCGCTGGCCGCCGGTGCATCCGCAGCCGCAGCGGCGGGTGCCACGGCGTCAGCCGCAAACTGGCCTTTGCCATGCAACTGGTCGAGCAGCGATTCGAACTCAGCGTCGGTGATGTCTTCGCTGGTCGGTGCGGCGACCGGCGCGGCCGGTGCTTGCGCCTCGGCCTTGACGGCACTGAGGGAGTTGAGCAACTGCTCGAACTCGCTGTCGGTCACATCCGGTTCGGCCTCAACCACAGGCTCCGGCGCGGCTTCAACCACCGGTGCGGCCGACGTGTCGGCAGGCTCCGCATAGCGCGCCAGGGCGGCCAGCAGTTCCGGGGTCGCCGCCGTGATCGGGGCACGCTCACGCACCTCGCTGAACATGCCGTTGACCGCATCCAGTGCTTCGAGAATCACGTCCATCAACTCCGAATCAACGTGACGCTCACCCTTGCGCAGGATGTCGAACACGTTCTCGGCGATGTGGCAGCACTCCACCAGCTCATGGAGCTGGAGGAAGCCGGCGCCCCCTTTTACAGTGTGAAAACCGCGAAAAATTGCATTGAGCAGGTTCGCATCATCCGGTCGGCTTTCCAGCTCGACCAGTTGCTCGGACAACTGCTCTAAAATTTCGCCGGCCTCTACAAGGAAATCCTGAAGGATTTCTTCATCGGCGCCGAAGCTCATGTGGGTGCTCCTTAGAAGCCTAAACTGGATAACAGGTCATCGACATCATCTTGACCCGATACAACGTCTTCACGTTTATCGGCATGAATCTGCGGACCTTCACCCTTGGCGAGATGTTTTTGTGGATCTTTTTCCGAGAGGATCGCTTCGCGGTCATGTTCGATGCCGGCGAAACGGTCAACCTGGCCTGCCATAAGCACCAATTTGAGCAAGTTGCTTTCCACTTCGGTGACCAACTGGGTCACACGCTTGATCACCTGACCGGTGAGGTCCTGGTAATCCTGGGCCAGCAGAATGTCGTTGAGGTTGCTGGAAACCGTACGGTTTTCCTGCTCGCTGCGTGACAGGAAACCGTCGACCCGACGCGCCAACTCGCGAAACTCCTCGGCCCCCACTTCCCGGCGCATGAAGCGGCCCCAGTCGTGGCTCAGGGCCTGGGCTTCAGTGGCCATGCCGTTGACCAGGGGCGTGGCGTTTTCCACCAGGTCCATGGTGCGGTTGGCCGCCGCCTCAGTCAGCCTGACCACATAGGACAGGCGTTCGGTGGCATCGGTGATTTGCGAGATTTCTTCGGCCTGGGGCATGTGCGGGTCAATCTGGAAATTGACGATCGCACTGTGCAGCTCGCGTGTGAGCTTGCCCACTTCCTGGTACAGGCCGCGGTCACGGGTCTGGTTGAGCTCATGGATTAACTGCACCGCGTCGCCGAACTGGCCTCTTTCAAGGCTGTCGACCAACTGGTGAGCATGCTTTTTCAGGGTCGACTCGAAGTCTCCCTGTGACGTTTCTTTATGCTCCATAGCTCCCCCGCGATGGCATTAGCCGTGGATGCGTTCGAAGATTTTTTCGATCTTCTCTTTCAAGGCCAATGCCGTGAATGGCTTGACCACGTAACCGTTGACCCCGGCCTGGGCGGCTTCGATGATCTGCTCACGCTTGGCTTCGGCGGTGACCATCAGCACAGGCAGGCTGCGCAGCTTTTCGTCAGCGCGCACGTGGCGCAGCAAGTCGATACCGGTCATGCCCGGCATGTTCCAGTCCGTTACCAGAAAGTCGATGCTCCCGCTGTTGAGGATCGGAATGGCCGTAATGCCGTCATCCGCCTCGACCGTGTTTGTGAACCCAAGGTCACGCAACAGGTTTTTTATGATCCGCCGCATCGTTGAGAAGTCATCAACGATGAGGATTTTCATGTTCTTGTCCAATTCGACCTCCAAGCAGTCTTAAACGCGCCCAGCACCTGGACGCGCCATTTCAATCAACAGGCATTACACAAAAAGGACTGCCGGGGGCACCACGGGTCGAACCCGCGAAGGCCGGTTGCCCTCGCGGTATCGTCTGCAGTGTCCCCACACTGCCTGTTCAGCGCGCTCGCCACTCTCCCAAACGCCCCCGCAAGCGGGCTGCGCACTGGCTGTGCAACTGGCTGACCCGCGATTCGCTGACACCCAGGACCTCACCGATTTCCTTGAGGTTCAGCTCTTCGTCGTAGTACAGCGCCAACACCAGCCGCTCACGCTCCGGCAAATTGGCAATCGCGTCCGCCAACGCTCCCTGGAAACGCTCATCTTCCAGGTCACGCGATGGCTCCATATGAGCACTCGCGCCGTCCTCGTGCAGCCCTTCATGTTCGCCGTCCTGCAACAGGTCGTCGAAACTGAACAGGCGGCTGCCCAAGGTATCGTTCAAAATCCCGTAGTAATCGTCGAGACTCAATTGGAGTTCGGCCGCAACTTCGTGATCTTTAGCGTCGCGACCGGTTTTTGCTTCAATTGCGCGAATTGCGTCACTGACCATGCGTGTGTTGCGGTGTACCGAACGCGGCGCCCAGTCACCTTTGCGCACTTCATCGAGCATCGCGCCACGGATGCGGATGCCCGCATACGTCTCGAAACTCGCCCCCTTGCTCGCGTCGTATTTGGTCGACACTTCGAGCAGGCCGATCATACCCGCCTGGATCAGGTCTTCGACCTGCACGCTGGCGGGCAGGCGTGCCAGCAGGTGATAGGCAATGCGCTTGACCAGGGGCGCGTAGCGCTCGATCAACTCGCCCTGGCTGTCACGGGCAGACTTCTTGTAAGCGTTGTAGCCGGTCGCTGTCATAGCACGGGTCCTGCGCTCGTCTGATGCACCAATCGCTCGACGAAAAACTCCAGATGCCCCCGGGGGTTGGCGGGCAACGGCCAGGTATCGACCTTCTGGGCAATAGCCTTGAACGCCAATGCACACTTGGAACGAGGGAATGCTTCGTAGACTGCACGCTGCTTTTGCACAGCCTTGCGCACACACTCGTCGTAGGGAACTGCGCCGACGTATTGTAAGGCGACATCGAGGAAACGATCCGTGACCTTGGTCAACTTGGCGAACAGGTTGCGCCCTTCCTGCGGACTCTGGGCCATGTTGGCCAGGACGCGGAAGCGGTTCATGCCGTAATCACGGTTAAGCAGTTTGATCAGGGCGTAGGCGTCGGTGATCGAGGTGGGTTCATCGCAGACCACCAGCAACACTTCCTGCGCGGCGCGCACGAAGCTGACCACGGATTCGCCGATCCCGGCGGCGGTGTCGATCACCAGCACGTCGAGGTTGTCGCCGATGTCACTGAAGGCCTGGATCAGGCCGGCATGCTGCGCCGGGCTCAGGTGCACCATGCTCTGGGTGCCGGAGGCGGCCGGGACGATGCGGATGCCACCGGGCCCTTGCAGCAGCACATCGCGCAGCTCACAACGGCCCTCGATCACATCGGCAAGGGTGTGCTTGGGCGTCAGCCCCAGCAGAACGTCGACGTTCGCCAACCCCAGGTCAGCATCCAGCAGCATGACGCGACGGCCAAGCTCTGCCAGGGCCAGGGACAAATTCACTGACACGTTAGTTTTTCCGACGCCACCTTTGCCGCCGGTCACCGCGATCACCTGTACGGGATGCATGCTGCCCATTTTATTTCTTTACCTTGTCTTGCTTAGACGCAGGCTACATGGCTTGGCCGCGTGAATCGCTTGCAGACCATCGATGTAGATACTTTTCACGGTGTTCATACCGTCCTCAACCTACCCGCTTCGCCGGGTTGTGGTAGAGGTCGGCGAACATATCGGCCATCGCTTCCTCGCTAGGCTCGTCTTGCATTTGCACGCTGACTGCACGGCTGACCAACTGATGACGGCGCGGCAGATGCAGATCATCCGGAATCCGCGGCCCGTCGGTCAGGTAGGCGACCGGCAATTCATGACTGATGGCCAGGCTCAGCACCTCGCCCAGGCTCGCGGTTTCGTCGAGCTTGGTGAGGATGCAACCGGCCAGGCCGCAGCGCTTGTAACTATGATACGCAGCGGTAAGAACCTGTTTCTGGCTGGTGGTTGCAAGCACCAGGTAATTTTTCGACTTGATGCCACGCCCTGCCAGGCTTTCCAACTGCATGCGCAAGGCCGGGTCGCTGGCTTGCAGGCCGGCGGTATCAATCAGCACCACGCGCTTGCGCAGCAGCGGGTCGAGGGCGTTGGCCAGGGACTGGCCCGGGTCGACATGGGTCACCGGCACATTGAGAATGCGGCCCAGGGTCTTGAGCTGCTCCTGGGCACCAATGCGGTAGCTGTCCATGCTCACCAGCGCGATATTCTGAGCGCCGTACTTGAGCACGTAACGGGCGGCCAGCTTGGCCAGGGTGGTGGTCTTGCCCATGCCGGCAGGGCCGACCATGGCGATCACACCGCCCTCTTCCAGAGGTTCGATTTCCGGGGTGGCAATCATCCGCGCCAGATGGGCCAGCAACATGCGCCAGGCCTGGCGAGGCTCTTCGATCTCGGTGGTCAGGGCCAGCAGGTCGCGGGACAACGGGCCGGACAGGCCGATGCGTTGCAGGCGGCGCCACAGGTTGGCCTGTTGCGGTTTGCTGCCTTGCAACTGGTTCCAGGCCAGCGAGCCCAACTGCACTTCGAGCAGCTCACGCAAACCGTTGAGTTCAAAGCGCATCGAATCGAACACGCGCTGGTCAACCGCCGCTGCCGGGGCTGGCGCAGCAGGGCGCGGCGGCTCTTTGAAGGTCGGCTCAACCAATGGCTCGGCGGCGGTCAGCGGCAGGCCAGCGAACAACTGACGATTGGTGGTGGCATCGCTGTCGCCACGCATGCTCAGTTCAGCCTGGGCCGAGACGATGCGCGAAGCGGTCTTGCGCAGCTCGTCTTCGAGCTCCATGTTCGGCACGCGCGGCGCCAGGGCCGAAGGGGTGTAATCCAGGGCAGCCGTCAGCTCGACACCGCCGGCAATACGACGGTTGCCGATAATCGCGGCGTCGGCGCCCAGCTCATCACGAACCAGTTTCATGGCCTGACGCATATCGGCGGCGAAAAAACGCTTCACTTGCATAACCCACTACCCTCAGCCGTTGGGCCCTACTGTCGCGACGATAGTCACTTGCTTGTTGTCAGGAATTTCCTGATAAGCCAAAACGTGCAAATTCGGTACTGCCAGGCGCCCAAACCGCGACAACATCGCCCGGACCGGGCCTGCCACCAGCAGGATCACCGGTTGGCCTTGCATTTCCTGGCGTTGCGCGGCGTCGATCAACGAACGCTGCAGCTTCTCGGCCATGCTTGGCTCCAGCAGAACGCCCTCTTCCTGGCCTTGTCCTGCCTTCTGAATACTATTGAGCAATATTTGTTCCAACCTGGGTTCCAAGGTGATCACAGGCAGCTCGGAGTCAAGCCCTACAATGCTTTGCACGATTGCACGCGACAATCCGACGCGCACCGCAGCCACCAGCGCGGCAGTATCTTGACTCTTGGCGGCATTGTTGGCGATAGCCTCGGCAATGCTGCGAATGTCGCGCACCGGCACCTGTTCGGCCAGCAACGCCTGCAATACCTTGAGCAACTGGGACAGCGACAGAATGCCCGGCACCAGCTCTTCGGCGAGTTTTGGCGAGGCTTTGCCGAGCAAACCCATCAATTGCTGGACTTCTTCGTGGCCGATCAGCTCGTGGGAGTGCTTGTACAGGATCTGGTTGAGGTGGGTGGCGACCACGGTGCTGGCGTCCACCACGGTGTAACCCAGGGACTGCGCCTGGCTGCGCTGACTGATTTCGATCCATACCGCGTCCAGGCCAAAAGCCGGATCTTTGGCGGTAATGCCGTTGAGGCTGCCGAACACCTGCCCCGGGTTGATTGCCAGCTCGCGGTCCGGGTAGATCTCGGCTTCCGCCAGGATCACGCCCATCAGGGTCAGGCGGTAGGCGCTGGGCGCCAGGTCAAGGTTGTCGCGGATATGCACGGTGGGCATCAGGAAGCCCAGGTCCTGGGACAGCTTCTTGCGCACGCCCTTGATCCGCGCGAGCAATTGACCACCCTGGTTACGGTCCACCAGCGGAATGAGGCGGTAGCCGACTTCCAGGCCGATCATGTCGATCGGGGTCACGTCATCCCAGCCCAGCTCCTTGGTTTCCTGGGCGCGGGCCGGGGATGGCAGCAGTTCCTGCTGACGCGCAATCTCCTGCTGGGCCTGGACCTTGACCGCATTCTGCTTTTTCCAGAACAGGTAGGCCGCACCGCCGGCCAGGGCCGCCATGGTCAGGAACGATACATGGGGCATGCCCGGCACGATGCCCATGATCGCCATGATGCCCGCCGCCACGGCCAGGGCCTTGGGCGAGGCGAACATCTGCCGGCTGATCTGCTTGCCCATGTCTTCGGAGCCCGAAGCACGGGTCACCATGATCGCCGCTGCTGTGGATAACAACAGTGATGGCAATTGCGCCACTAAACCGTCACCGATGGTCAGCAAGGCGTAGACCTTGCCCGCATCGCCGAAGGTCATGCCGTGTTGGAAGATACCGACGGCCATGCCGCCGATGAGGTTGATGAACAGAATCAGCAGGCCGGCGATGGCGTCACCGCGCACGAATTTGCTGGCACCGTCCATGGAGCCGTAGAACTCGGCTTCCTGTGCCACTTCCAGGCGGCGTGTCTTGGCCTGGTTCTGGTCGATCAGGCCGGCGTTGAGGTCGGCGTCGATCGCCATTTGTTTGCCGGGCATGGCGTCGAGGGTAAACCGCGCGCTCACCTCGGAAATCCGCCCGGCGCCCTTGGTCACCACCACGAAGTTGATGATCATCAGGATCGCGAACACCACGATACCCACCACGTAGTTACCGCCGATCACCACCTCGCCGAAGGCCTGGATCACCTTGCCGGCGGCGGCATGGCCGTCCTGACCGTGGAGCATCACCACGCGGGTGGACGCCACGTTGAGCGCCAGGCGCAACAAGGTCGCCACCAGCAGGATGGTCGGGAACACCGCGAAATCCAGCGGCCGCAAGGCATACACGCAGACCAGCAGCACCACGACGGACAGGGCAATGTTGAAGGTAAAGAACACGTCGAGCAGGAACGGCGGCATCGGCAACATCATCATTGCCAGCATCACCAGCAACAACAACGGCACACCCAGATTACCCCGCGAGAGGTCAGTCAGGGTGCTGCGCGCCGTGCCGAGCATTTGAGAGCGATCCACCAGTATTCCTCGTGTCCTTTGAAGCAAAGTTTTGACGCGGCTGGGCGTCCTGGAGGCGGTATTGCAAGAAGCCTTCCAACTTTTGTTTTGGAACGTCGATCGCTATGAACGCCCACGTTTTTTCGGAAAGAACACATTTTAAATGTGGGAGGGGGCTTGCCCCCGATTGCAGCTTGTCAGACTAAGAGTTGGTGACCGACACAACGCCATCGGGGGCAAGCCCCCTCCCACACTTGGATGTGCGCGCAGACGGTACTACTGGGGAAATTTCCGATAAGGTTTTGCGGTTGCCCCTAGGAAACTCGCTCTCTAGTCTCCGTACACCGCTGCAAACGCAGTGGGCGGGCGTCGCGGCCCGGCTTACCAATGCGCAGAAGCGCCATTGTCCGCTTTCAGTTGACGCCTTTTTATCGTCTACTATGCGGCCTTATGGTGGCTGTGCGCGGGATACCCTCGGGTATGCCGGGTCCATTGGTAACCGGTCCGCGAACCTGCGCACAGCTGCCACCCTCCATCGCGTCGCGGCGATCAGTGGCGGCTCCACTTACATGAGTGACTTTGCCTTCGAGTTGGACCGGACAAAACGTGAAGGTGCGCTGGGTGTTGCGCAGTTCATCGGGCTGGCGAAGCTGCTGGCTGACAGAGTGCTGGAGGACAGCGAGCACTTGATGGCCTGATGGCTGATCGTTCCTGTATCACCCTGCAGGAACGATCATCAAGCTCATAGGACGCGGACGTTCTCGGCCTGAGCGCCTTTGGGCCCTTGCGTAACGTCGAACTCCACTTTTTGGTTCTCTTCAAGCGTCTTGAAACCTTCGCACGTGATGGCCGAATAATGGACAAAAACATCAACGCCATCTTTTTGGGCAATAAACCCAAACCCCTTCTCCGCGTTAAACCACTTCACCGTACCTGTTGCCATTGCCGTTCTCCTGATATCTCACTCAAGGACTTGCTGGATGACCCTGACATCGGACGCAAAAACGCCGTCAGGTCGATGGATCTTCTGAAAGACCACCTGCACCCCCACCGCAAGCCGGACGTCCCGCGAACCAATGAGATCCACCGGAACGGCCTCGCCATCCACGACAATCAAACCCTTTCCAGTTTTCCGGTTATAGGATTTGACGATGCCTCTGATAACCCGATTCAAAACCACTCTCCCTGCATCTCGTTTACAGCCTGCGCGCAGTGCATAGGGCAATAGAACCGCGAGCAGCGCGCTTTGGCTACTGTGAAGTCTGACAGGTAGACGACAGTTATCGATGAGTGGTAGGCAGAGCGGGAGTACGTCAGGAATCGCGGCGCAAATCCGGCGGAATCGGCAAATCCTTGAGCGGATCCGGGCGCTTGCCTTTGCCGGCGCGGTATTGGCGAATCTGATAGACATACGCCAGCACCTGAGCCACCGCCAGGTACAACCCGGCGGGAATCTCCTGGTCGAGGTCGGTGGAGTAGAAAATCGACCGCGCCAGCTCCGGCGACTCCAGCAACAGGATGTCGTTGGCCACCGCAATCTCGCGGATCTTCAAGGCGGTAAAGTCGCTGCCCTTGGCCAGCAGCATCGGCGCGCCGCCCTTCTCCGGGTCGTATTTGAGGGCGACGGCATAGTGGGTCGGGTTGGTGATGACCACATCGGCGTCGGGCACCGAGGCCATCATCTTGCGCTGGGACATCTCGCGCTGCAGTTGGCGGATGCGTTGCTTGACCTCGGGGCGCCCTTCCTGGTCCTTGTGCTCGTCGCGCACTTCCTGTTTGGTCATCAACAGTTTCTTGTGGCTTTCCCACAACTGGATCGGCGCATCCACCGCCGCGATGATGATCAGCCCGGCCGCCATCCACAGCGCACTCCAGCCCACCACCTGCACGCTGTGGATGATCGCCGATTCCAGCGGTTCATGGGCAATGAGCAGCAGGTCATCAATGTCGGACGACAGCACCATCAGCGCCACGAACAGGATCAGGATGAACTTGGCCAGTGCCTTGAGTAGCTCCACCAGGGCCTTGGTGGAGAACATGCGCTTGAGCCCGGCGCCAGGGTTCATGCGGCTGAACTTGGGCGCCATGCTGCCGGCAGCGAACAGCCAGCCGCCCAAGGCGACCGGGCCGATCAGTGCGGCGAGCAGCAAGGTGATCAGAATCGGCTGCACCGCCAGGATCGCGATCTTGCCCGAATGCAACAGGTACCGGCCCATGGCGTCGGGGTTGAGCAGCACCTCGCGAGGCAAGGCGAAGTTGTGTTTCATCAACTCCATCAGGTCCAGCGCCAGGCCGCCGCCGTAGATGAGCAACGCGCCGGCACCGGCCATCATGGTGGCGACGGTATTGAGCTCTTTTGAGCGGGCAATCTCACCCTTTTCCCGGGAGTCCTTTTTACGTTTCTCCGTGGGGTCTTCTGTTTTGTCCTGACCACTCTCGCTCTCAGCCATGGCTCAGCGCGCCCGTGCCAGATCACGTAAGAACTGCAAGGCGTCGGTCGCCAGCGGTTGATACTGATTGAGAATGTCGGCCAGGCCGATCCAGAAAATCCCCATGCCCAACACCAGGGTCAACGGGAAACCAATCGAGAAGATGTTCAATTGCGGCGCCGCACGGGTCATCACCCCAAAGGCGATGTTGACCACCAGCAACGCGGTGATTGCCGGCAACACCAGCAACAGCGAAGCCCCCAATACCCAGCCGAGCCGCCCGACCACCTCCCAGAAGTGATTGACCACCAGCCCAGACCCCACCGGCAAGGTGATAAAGCTTTCGGTCATCACCTCAAAGGCCACCAGATGGCCGTTCATGGCCAGGAACAGCAAGGTCACCAGCATGGTCAGGAATTGCCCGATCACCGCCGCCGACACACCGTTGGTAGGGTCGACCATAGAGGCGAAGCCCATGCCCATCTGGATCGAGATGATTTGCCCGGCGATCACAAAGGCCTGGAAGAACAGCGTCAGGGAAAAGCCCATCAGCGCGCCGATCAGGATCTGCTCGGCAATCAGCAGCAACGCACTGAGGTCGATGGCATTGACCGGCGGCATCGGCGGCAGCCCGGGCACGATCACCACGGTAATCGCCACCGCAAAGTACAGGCGCACGCGCCGTGGGACGAGTGTGGTGCCGAACACCGGCATGGCCATGAGCATGGCCGTGACCCGGAACAGCGGCAGGATGAAAGACGCCACCCAGGTGCTGATCTGGGTGTCGGTCAACGCCAGCAAGGACTGCATCGGGTCAGCCGATCAACTGCGGAATACTGCCGTACAACTGCAGGATATATTCCATGAAGGTCTGCACCAGCCACGGGCCGGCCACGATCAGGGTGACCAGCATCACCAGCAGGCGCGGCAGGAAGCTCAAGGTCTGTTCGTTGATCTGGGTCGCCGCCTGGAACATCGCCACCAGCAGGCCGACCAACAGGCTCGGCACCACGAGCACGGCGACCATCACGGTGGTCAGCCACAATGCTTCACGGAACAGGTCGACGGCGACTTCTGGCGTCATTGCGCTATACCCCGCCGAAACTGCCGGCCAGGGTGCCGATAATCAGCGCCCAGCCGTCCACCAGCACAAACAGCATGATCTTGAACGGCAGCGAGATGATCAGTGGCGACAGCATCATCATACCCATGGCCATCAGTACGCTCGCCACCACCAGGTCGATGATCAGGAACGGGATAAAGATCATGAAGCCGATCTGGAACGCGGTCTTCAACTCCGACGTGACGAACGCCGGCACCAGGATGGTCAGCGGCGCCTGGTCCGGGGTGGCGATGTCGGTGCGCTTGGACAGGCGCATGAACAACTCAAGGTCGCTGGAGCGGGTCTGCGACAGCATGAAATCCTTGATCGGACCCTGGGCCTTGTCGATCGCATCCTGGGCGGTCATTTTCTCCGCCAGGTAGGGTTGCAAGGCTTGCTGGTTCACCTTGTCAAACACCGGCGCCATGATGAACAGCGTCAGGAACAGGGCCATGCCGGTGAGGATCTGGTTCGACGGCGTCTGCTGCAGGCCCAGTGCCTGGCGCAGGATCGAGAACACGATGATGATCCGCGTGAAGCTGGTCATCAGCATGACAAACGCCGGGATAAAGCTCAGAGCGGTCATGATCAGCAGGATCTGCAGGCTGACCGAATACTCCTGCGCGCCCGCCGCGTTGGTCCCCAGCGTAATGGCCGGGATCGACAACGGATCGGCGCCGAACGCCAATGGCGCGGCCAGCAACAGCATGAGCGTCAATAAAACGCGCATTACTTCTTATCCTTCTGATCCTTGCCCAGCAACTCCATCAGGCGCTGGGCGAATTCTGGCGTGGCGGACTGGCCCTGATCCACGCTCACCGGGGTCTTGAGCACGTGCAACGGGGTGATGCGGCCGGGGGTGATACCCAGCAGGATCTGTTCCTCGCCCACCTGCACCAGCACCAGCCGATCACGCGGGCCGAGGGCGCGCGAACCGATCATCTCGATCACCTGGCCGTTGCCCGGCCCTACGCGCTGCACGCGGCGCATCAGCCAGGCCAGCACGAAAATCAGCCCGACCACCAGCAACAGGCCCAGCACCAGCTGGGTCAATTGTCCGCCGATACCGCTGCTCACCACCGGTGCGGCCGCCGCCGTCGCTTGCGCGGCCGGCTCAGCCGCGAGGGCGCTCAATGGCAGCGCCAGAAACAGTCCCGCCATCGAATACTTCATATCAGCGCAACTTCTTGATGCGTTCGCTCGGGCTGATCACGTCGGTCAGGCGGATGCCGAACTTTTCGTTGACCACCACCACTTCGCCGTGGGCGATCAGGGTGCCGTTGACCAGCACGTCCAGCGGCTCGCCGGCCAGGCGGTCAAGCTCGATCACCGAACCCTGGTTGAGTTGCAGCAAGTTGCGGATGTTGATTTCGGTGCTGCCGACTTCCATGGAAATCGACACCGGAATGTCGAGGATCACATCCAGGTTCGGGCCATCGAGGGACACCGGCTCGTTGTTTTTCGGCACGCTGCCGAATTCTTCCATGGGCAGGCGGTTGCCGGCCGGAGCGGTGGCGGCGTCAGCGGCCAGCAGCGCGTCGATATCGTCCTGGCCAACATCGCCGGTTTCTTCCAGGGCAGCCGCCCATTCGTCAGCCAGGGCCTGGTCTTCGGCGGAAGTGTTTTCGTGTTCGGTAGCCATTACATGTCCTCGGCGGAGCAAACATTCATAAATAGGGGTGCATCAACGACGGGTGATCGGCTCGACCACCTGCAGCGCCAGGTTGCCCTTGTGGGAACCGAGCTTGACCTTGAATGACGGCACGCCGTTGGCGCGCATGATCATTTCTTCCGGCAGTTCGACGGGGATGATATCCCCCGGCTGCATGTGCAAAATATCGCGCAGGCGCAGTTGCCGACGGGCCACGGTGGCGCTCAACGGTACGTCGACGTCCAGCAGGTCCTCGCGCAAGGCCTTGACCCAACGTTCGTCCTGGTCGTCCAGGTCGGACTGGAAACCGGCGTCGAGCATCTCGCGCACCGGTTCGATCATCGAGTACGGCATGGTCACGTGCAGATCGCCGCCACCACCATCGAGTTCGATGTGGAAGGTCGACACCACAATGGCTTCGCTGGGGCCGACGATGTTGGCCATGGCCGGGTTCACTTCTGAGTTGATGTACTCGAAGTTGACTTCCATGATCGCCTGCCAGGCTTCCTTCAAATCGATGAAGGCCTGCTCCAGCACCATGCGCACCACCCGCAACTCGGTGGGGGTGAACTCACGGCCTTCGATCTTGGCGTGGCGGCCATCGCCGCCGAAGAAGTTGTCCACCAGCTTGAACACCAGCTTGGCGTCGAGGATGAACAGCGCGGTGCCGCGCAGTGGCTTGATCTTGACCAGGTTGAGGCTGGTGGGCACGTACAGCGAGTGCACGTACTCGCCGAACTTCATCACCTGCACGCCGCCCACCGCCACGTCCGCCGAACGACGCAGCATGTTGAACATGCTGATGCGGGTATAGCGGGCAAAACGTTCGTTGATCATCTCCAGGGTCGGCATGCGTCCACGGACGATGCGATCCTGGCTGGTGAGGTCATAACTTTTGACGCTGCCGGGCTCGGCAGCCATTTCGGTCTGTACCAGACCATCGTCGACGCCATGCAGCAGCGCGTCGATTTCATCCTGGGACAGCAGGTCTTGCACGGCCATGTCGTGATCCTACTGCAATACGAAGTTAGTGAAGAGCGCCTGCTCGACCACGACTTTGCCGAGCTCCTTCTGGGCCACTTCCTGCACGCTGGCCGTGACTTTCTGGCGCAGCATTTCCTGGCCCACCGGGGTGGCGAGTGTGTCGAAGCTCTGGCTGGAGAACAGCATGACGAGGTTGTTGCGGATCACGGGCATGTGCACCTTGAGGGCGTCCAGGTCCGAAGCGTTACGCGCCAGCAAGGTGATGCTCACCTGCAGGTAGCGTTGACGACCGTTCTGATTGAAGTTGGCGACAAAGGCCGGAAGCATCGGTTCGAAGATTGCCGGTTGCTTGACGTTAGTGGCGGTTTCGGCGGCGGGTGCCGGCTTGCTGGCACTGCTGTGCATGATGTACCAGGTGCCACCCACCGACGCGCCGATAGCCAGGAGCAGGCCCAGGACTATCAACAGGATAAGCTTGAGCTTGCCTTTGCCTGCGGGTGCTTTTGCTGCGTCGTCGCTCTTCGCCATGCCAATAATCCGTCACTATTCGGGGATTCATAGATCTACGGAGAGGCAAGAGCAAGTGTTATGCCAGAGTTGTCTGGAAGTCGAGGAGGTACGGGCGCAGCAAATCAAATTGTGGGAGGGGGCTTGCCCCCGATAGCGGTGTATCAGTCACCCATGTTTCAGCTGACACACCCTCATCGGGGGCAAGCCCCCTCCCATATTTCGTCCGGATCAGGCGTAGTAGTCGACCGCACTGGAGCCGATTACGGTTGAGGTGACCGGCGTCACGGCCTCAGCCACATCAAGGTGGTTGCCGCTGTCGCCATTGTCACCACCGCGCCCGCCGCTACCGCTCACACCACGGGTCTGGGCCTGCTGCTGTTGTTGCTCCTGCCCACGGGACTGGTCCGACACGTTCACGTCCACCTGGCCCATGCCCTGCTGGGCAAACATCTCCCGCAAGCGCCCGGACTGGCTTTCCAACGCTTCACGTACCACCGGGTGGGCGCTCATGAAGTTGACCTGGGCCTGTTGGTCGGCGGTCATGTTGACCTTGATATCCAGGCGGCCAAGCTCAGCGGGTTGCAACTGGATCTCCGCCGACTTGAGGTTGGCGCTGGACAGGTACATCACCCGGTTGACGATTTCATCGGTCCAGCCGCTCTGGTGCATGGCCAATGGCGCATTGGTCACCGGTGGCAAGGCGTTGGCGGTTTTCGGCGTGGCCGCCTGGGTCAACGCGGCGAGGCGGTTGGCGAAGTCATCGACACGGGTGTCGCTGCTGGCGTTCTTCAGGTCCTTGAGACCGTCTTCGATCAACCCGCTGAAGGCCTTGTCGCCGCCCTGGTCGGTGCTGTCCTTGGTGGCTTGCTGGTCGACCATATTGACCAGGCCGGCGGCGAAATTCTGTGCGGCGGTGGGTTGATCCTGAGTCGGTGCCGGAGCGGTTTTTGCCTGGGCCTGGCTGCTGGCCGATACGTGACCGCCCTGCTCCATCGCCAGGCGCACGGCGGGCATGGCATCCAGGGGATCTGCTTCAGGATCGAAAGCCGGCTTGGCTTCCTCGGTCGCTGCGACCGGCGCAGCAACCACCGGCTGAGCCTTGTCATCCTTGGTCGTGGTCGCGGGCGCGGGTGTTTCAACCGGCACCGGCACGGCTACCGGGGTGACGGTGGCAATCAGTGCCGGGTCGACCACCGGGTCAGCCGGAGGTTGCTGCACCAGGGCAGGGTCGGCTGGCGCGTCGTCATCCTTGCTCGCGCTGTCGTCGGTTTTGGCCGGCGGCGTGGCAGGCAAGGTATTGCCGCTATCGGCAACGGCTGGCGTGCTGGCGGCAGGCTTGTCATTGCCCGCTGCAGGCTTGGCGCTGGCATCGGACGACTTGGTTGCGGTGGGTTTGGCCGAGCTGTCGTCGGTCTTGACCGTGGGCTTGGACGCCTGGCTGGCAAACACTTGAGCGAAGCCAGGGCCCTTGTCCCGTGGGTCCGCAGCCACTGCCGATGGGCTGGCAGAGGGCGCTTGAGGCTTGGCCGCGGGGGCAGCCTGAAGGAGCGAATTCGGGGCGACTGGCATAGGTAAAGGTCTCCACTGCATGGGGGTCGGGGATGCAGTATTGAGAGGTAGAGCAAGAGTTGGGCCAGGTTTTGTGTGTATATCCATTATTTGGGCAACGGCGGCTTATGGTTCCGCCCTTACGGCGGGTCACTTTCGAAAAGCGCGAAAGTAACCAAAGCGCTCTTGCCCCAACACTCGGCACCTCGCCTAGGCTCGGTGTGCCCGTAATCCGACAGTGATTTGGGGGGCCGCCTAACATCAAAAGCAACCGCGGCGGCCTAGTAGCCGACCGAATAGTTGAGGCGTACGCGCTCCCCTGTAGGAGCCGGGCTTGTCCGCGAAGGTCATTAACGATGACGCGGAAACCAGGATAAACGCGGCGCGCTCACTGGTTCTAGGGCTGCTTCGCAGCCCAACGCGGGGCAAGCCCGCTCGCCACAGTAAGTCGGCAACACAGTAAGTGAGTTACACAGAACAAAAAACGTATCTACGATGCGCAGCGAGTCGCTCTTGCTTTTGATCTTCGGCGCCCCGTCAAACACGCTGGCCGAACGCAGGCTTGAGGGAACACCGAGCCTAGGCGAGGTGCCGAGTGTTGGGGCGAAGGCCTTTTGGTTACTTTTGGGCCTTTCCAAAAGTGACCCGCCGTAAGGGCGGAACCATAAGCCGCCGTTACATAAAAAACGGATATGTACTCAATCACATCTGAAACCGCTGCCGCTCCGACTCATACAACGGCTTCACCAACGCAAACTCCCGATCAATCTGATCCACCAACTCCCCCAGATCCCCAACCACAGGCCCAACGGACTCAACCTCCAACCGCTGACACAACTGCGCCAACCTCACCGCCCCAAGGTTCCCACTGCTGCCCTTGAAACTATGCGCAATCCGCCCCAACGCCTTCGCATCATCCCTGGCCTTGCGCAGCGCTTCGACGCGCTTCTGGGAATCATCGAGAAAGGTATCAAGCAACTTGGGATACTCGCCTTCCATGACTTCCTGCAAACCCGACAGCACCTCCGGGTCCAGATGTAGATCAACCACTTGCTCGCTCCTTGATCAAGAATCGGCGGATTATGCCAGAGCCTCCCAGGAAAACTCCACGCAGACACTGCGCCCGCCATCCGACCAGCGTACATCGCTGCTCAATTGGCGCACCAGGCTCAAGCCCCGGCCAGACAGACGGTCGATATCCAACGGCCGCGCCAGCACCTGTTCCACATCGAAACCGGGGCCGCTGTCCTCGACGCGCAGGGTCATCCTGCCACCCGCCTCCGTCGGTACCACCTGCACATGCACCCGTATATAGCCGCTGTTGAGTTGTGCCAGGCGGTCATTACGCAGACGGTAATACTCGGCAAACCCCTGGGCGTCACGCTTGAGCCGTGAATCCAGGCCCAGCACGCCATGCTCCAGCGCATTGGAATACAGCTCCGCCATCACGCTGTACAGCGCCCCGCTCTGCTCGCGCAGGCCGTGGATCTCCAGCAGCAGTTGCAGCAGGTACGGCAATGGGTTGTAACGCTTCAAGGTCTCTGCACGGAATTCGAAACTCACCGACCAATCCAGCGGACAAGACTGCCCACTGTCGGCATACAACGGCCCGCTCGCACGCAGTTGCTGGTCGACTTGCAGGGTGATCTCCACCATGCTCACGTCATCCCGCGCTTTGCCTCGGAAGGCCGCCAGCGCCTGTTCGATATCTTCAAACAGCCGATCAGGCTCGCGGTTGGCGGCGAACACCTGCTGCAAACGTTCAGCGCCAAACAGCTGCTCATTGGCGTCAGCGGTATCCAGCACGCCATCGGACAACAGGAACACCCGGTCACCCAGGGCCATGGGCCAGACCTCGGTGCGATCATCAAAGGCTTGCGCCGACAGCACACCCAACGGCAAATGCCGCGATTCCAGTGGCGTGCGTTTACCCGTGGCGATTTCATGCACATAGCCTTCGGGCATGCCGCCGTTCCACACCTCCACCACCCGCCGCTGCGTGCTCAGGCACAACAGGGTGGCGCAGCAGAACATGTCCACCGGCAGGATGCGCTTGAGCTTGGCGTTCATCTCCCGCAGGGTCTGTGCCAGGCCGTAGCCCTTGGCGGTCATGCCGTAGAACACTTCTGCCAGGGGCATGGCGCCCACCGCCGCCGGCAGGCCATGGCCGGTGAAGTCACCGAGCAGCACGTGCATGTCGCCGGACGGGGTGTAGGCAGCCAACAGCAAATCGCCGTTGAACAACGCGTAGGGCGATTGCAGGTAGCGAATATTCGGCGCGGCGTTGATACAACCGGAATGGGCAACCTTGTCGAACACCGCCTTGGCCACCCGCTGCTCATGCAGGAGGTAATCGTGGTGTTTGGCAATCAGGTCGCGTTGCTGCAAGACCGTTGCCTGCAACCGACGCAGGCGGTCCATGGCATTGATCTTCGCCGCGAGAATCAGCTGGTTGTAGGGCTTGGGCAGGAAGTCATCACCGCCGGCATCCAGGCACTGGGCCAGCGCTTCGCTCTCGCGCAGGGAGGTGAGGAAAATCAGCGGCACCAGCTCTTCACCCGCCAATTGCTTGATCCGACGCGCCGCCTCAAAACCGTCCATCACCGGCATCAGCGCATCCATCAACACCAACTGCGGTCTCTCACGGGTAAACACCGCGACCGCTTCAGCACCGTTGGTGGCCGTGAGCACCTGGTGGCCCTGGCGTCGGATGATGGTCGACAGCAACAGCAGGTCGGCGGTGCTGTCTTCGGCGATCAGGATCGTCAGCGGCTCAAGGACCGGGGCCAGGACGCTCAACTGATGTCGAACAGTTTGTCGAAGTTGGAGATACCAAGGATCTTGCGCACATCCGAATTGCTGTTGATCACCCGGATATCGGCGTCATCGCCGGCATGATCGCGCAGCAGCAACAGCATGCCGAGGGCGGAGCTGTCGAGGTAGGTCGTCTCTTTCAAGTCCACGACGTAGGTAGTGGGCACCTTGTAGAAACGCTCGTAGGCGTCACGAAACGCTTGATGGCTGCCGAAATCAAACCGGCCCTTGACCGCGATCGTCAACTTATTCCCATCCAGGGATACTTCTGACTCGACTGACATGTGACTGCTTCCTTGTCATTGGCAATGACACAAGGTTTAGCAGGTGCAGGGGATGTGGGCAACCTTCAATAGACGTCTTTGCGCGGCAAGCGCTGGGACAGCTCGTCGAGCAGCTTCTGCTCGCGCTTGTCTTCAAGCGCACGCGCTTCGTCGATATAGCGCTGCACCAGCTTGCGCAGACCTTCGACCCGGGCAAACGCGGCCTGCCAGCTCTCACGCGCCTTGTCGAGGTTGTTCTGGTGCCACGCCAGGCTTTGGCGCTGCTGGCCGACGGCGGTTTCCAACTGGTTGAGAAAGCCCTGGTAACCCATCAGCCATTGGCCGGACACGCCCTTGCTGCCGCGCTCGATCCATTGCTGCTGGTACTCGCCGCGAAAACGCTCCAGGTCGCCCAGCTTGCTTTCCGCCAGGCGGACTTGCCCCTGGAAGTAACCCAGGCGCTGCACGGCGGTTTTCTCGGCCTTTTCGGCCATGTCCACCACCGGAGCCAGGCGCGCGGCGCGGCTGTTGGCCATGGCTTAGCCGCCCGGCGCCGGGGCGAAGATCGACTGCAGGTGCGCTTCGCTTTCGCCCATGCTGATCTTGTCGTTGAGGCCCTGGCGCAGGTACGTCACCAACTGCGGTTGCAGGGCGATGGCCAGGTCGGTGTCGCGATCACCGCCCGCCACGTAGGCGCCGACGCTGATCAAGTCGCGGCTCTGCTGGTAGCGCGACCACAGCTGCTTGAACTGTTGCGCCCGGGCCATGTGTTCCGGCGTAACCACCGCTGGCATCACCCGGCTGATGGACGCTTCGATGTCGATGGCCGGGTAGTGCCCTTCTTCCGCCAGGCGCCGTGACAGCACGATGTGGCCGTCGAGCACGCCCCGCGCCGAGTCGGCAATCGGGTCCTGCTGGTCATCGCCTTCGGACAATACCGTGTAGAACGCGGTGATCGAGCCACCACCGGCCTCGGCGTTACCGGCGCGCTCCACCAGCTTGGGCAGTTTGGCGAACACCGACGGCGGGTAACCCTTGGTCGCCGGCGGTTCGCCGATGGCCAGGGCGATTTCCCGCTGGGCCTGGGCGAAACGCGTGAGCGAATCCATCAGCAACAGGACGTTCTTGCCCTTGTCGCGGAAATATTCGGCGATGCGCGTGCAGTACATGGCGGCGCGCAACCGCATCAGCGGCGCATCGTCGGCTGGGGAGGCAACCACCACCGAGCGCTTGAGGCCTTCTTCGCCGAGACTGTGCTCGATGAATTCCTTCACCTCGCGGCCCCGTTCGCCGATCAGCCCGACCACGATGATGTCGGCCTCGGTAAAGCGCGTCATCATGCCCAGCAACACCGATTTACCCACGCCGGTACCGGCGAACAGGCCCAGACGCTGGCCACGACCGACCGTCAATAATCCGTTGATGCTGCGAATGCCAACGTCCAGCGGCACGCTGATGGGGTTGCGGTTGAGCGGGTTGATAGTGGGACCGTCCATCGGCACCCAGTCCTCGGCCTTCATGCCGCCCTTGCCGTCCAGCGCACGACCGGCGCCGTCGAGTACGCGACCGAGCATGCTCATGCCCATCGGCAGGCGGCCGGTGTCGGCCAACGGCACCACGCGGGCACCAGGGGCAATGCCCGCCAGGCTGCCCACGGGCATCAGGAAAATCTTGCTACCGGAAAAGCCCATCACTTCGGCTTCGACCTGCACCGGGTGGTAGCTGTCGTCGTTGATCACCATGCAGCGGCTGCCCATGGCGGCGCGCAGGCCTTCGGCCTCAAGGGTCAGGCCGACCATGCGCAGCAGGCGTCCTTCGAGGATCGGCTGGCCGGGCAACTCCGTGGCCTCGGCGTAACCGGCCAGGCGCTTGGCGAAGCTGGTGCGGTCAAGGCGCATCGACGGCGTCCAGGTCCACGCTCAGATCAGGCTCGGCCGGGTGCAGGGCCTGTTCGTGGAGCTGATCAAACAGCTTGGCCATGATCTGGCTGATGCGGGTCTCCACCGTGGCATCGATGCGACTGTGTTCGGTTTCGACGCGGCAACCACCGGGCTGCAACGATGCGTCTTCGACGATGCGCCAGGTTTCTTCATGACGCTCGCGCAGGGCCTTGACCTGTTCGAAATCCTGCGGGTTGATGTACAGCCGCACGTTGCCGACGCCCAGGGGCAGCAGCTTGAGGGCTTCGCGCATCACGCTTTCGATATGACTGGAATCCAGCGCCAATTCGCGCTGGATCACCTGGCGGGCGATGTGCTGTACCAGGTCGACCATGGCCTTTTCGATCTGCGAATCCTGCTCGGCGATGGGGTCGAACAGCGTGCCCATCAAGCGTTCCAGGCTGGCCAGCTTGACGCTCAGGGCCTCTTCGGCCTCCTGGCGAACCTTGAGGGTGGTGCTGCGAAAACCGTCTTTTTCACCCGCCGCGAAGCCTTCGTTGTAGGCCTCCTGGCGGATGGCTTCCAGTTCTTCCAGGGTCAGTGGCTGGACTTCATCCAGTGGCACTTCTTCCATTTCCACCGGAGGTTCTTCCACCGGTTCCGGCTCGGGTTCGGGCACATGCGGGTCGAAGCTGGGCAACGACCAGATGTCGAACCCACCGACGTCCCGTGCGCGAATCAGATCGCTGGGCGCCTCATCTTTGTTCGACATGGGAAGCGCCTTAGATCATTTCTTCGCCGCCCTTCCCGCCGAGAACGATTTCTCCGGCTTCGGCCATACGGCGGGCAATGGTGAGGATTTCTTTCTGCGCGGTTTCCACGTCGCTGACGCGTACCGGGCCCTTGGCTTCCAGGTCGTCGCGCAACAGTTCCGAGGCACGCTTGGACATGTTCTTGAAGATCTTCTCTTTGACGTTTTCGTCCGAACCCTTGAGGGCCAGCACCAGCACGTCCGAGGACACTTCGCGCAGCAACGCCTGGATGCCGCGGTCGTCGACATCGGAGAGGTTGTTGAACACGAACATGAGGTCTTCGATCTGGCCGGACAGGGTGTCGTCGATCTCGCGGATCGAGTCCATCAACTGGCCTTCGACCGAGCTGTCGAGGAAGTTCATGATGTCTGCCGCACGCTTGATACCACCCAGGGTGGTGCGCGAGGCGTTCGAGTTGCCGGAGAACTGCTTCTCCAGAATCGTGTTGAGTTCTTTCAGCGCCGCCGGCTGCACGGTGTTCAGCGACGACACGCGCAGGATGATGTCCAGGCGCACTTTATGGTCGAAGTGGCCGAGCACTTCACCGGCCTGGTCGGGGTCGAGATACGCCACCACGATCGCCTGGATCTGCGGGTGTTCGTAGCGGATCACGTCGGCAACGGCACGCGGCTCCATCCATTTCAGGCTGTCGAGGCCGCTGGTGTTACCACCGAGCAGGATGCGGTCGATCAGGCCGTTGGCCTTGTCTTCGCCCAGGGCCGAGGTGAGCATCTTGCGGATGTAACTGTCGGAGCCGACGCCCAGGCTGGTCTGGTCGCCGACGATCTCGACGAACTCGCTCATCACCTGCTCGACCTGCTCACGGTGCACATTGCGCATCTGCGCCATGGCCACGCCCACCCGTTGAACCTCTTTGGGCCCCATGTGGCGCAGCACTTGGGCGGCGTCGGTTTCACCCAGGGACAGCAGCAGGACTGCGGCTTTGTCGACCTTGGTGAGCTTGGCAACAGCGGCTCGATTATCACTCATCTGCGTTGATCCACTCTTTCACGACCTGGGCCACACGGCCCGGGTCTTCTGCCACCAGACTCTTGATTGCGTTCAGCTGAGCGTCGTAACCCTCGCTCGGGCTTGGCAACAGGATGCTTTGCGGGCCGCCGAGGCTGACGCGGTCGTTGGCCAGTTCGCCGTCCAGGCCGCCCATGCCACCCAACTCGACGTCGCTGCCACCATAGGCCGCCAGTTGTTTCTTGCCGTTGCCGGTGATGTTGTTGAGCACCGGGCGCAGCACGCCGAACACCAGCACCAGGATGAACAACACACCCAGCACCTGCTTGACGATGTCCCAGAACCACGGCTGCGAGTAGAACGCCGGCTCGGCGATCACTTCGCCACGCTCGGCAGAGAACGGCATGTTGATCACGCTGACGCTGTCACCCCGGCTGGCGTCAAAACCGACGGCGTCCTGCACCAGGCGCGTGAAGCGCGCCAATTCGTCGGCGCTCCATGGGGCACGGGTAACGGCGCCATCGGCGGCATTGACCTTGACCTGGTCATCCACTACCACCGATACCGACAGGCGATTGACGCGGCCTTGTTGCTGCTTGGTATGGCTGATGGAACGGTCGAGTTCGAAGTTCTTGGTCGACTGGTTACGCTTGTCCGCCGGGTACGGCGCGAGCATCGGCTGCCCAGTAGCCGGGTCCATGATCTGTTGGCCATTGGCGTCCAGCAGCGGCTGGCCTGGCTGGATGGCGCCAGCGCTGGCCGTAGCGCCACCGGTGGTTTGCGGAGCCGAGGCCGGGGCCGGCGGCTGGTTGCTCAGGGCGCCCGGTACGCCTTGTGGCGGGCCGTTGGCAGCGGTGCGTTGTTCGCTGGTGGACTGCTCGCTGCGCAACGCCGGCTGGTCCGGGTTGAACTGCTCGGAGGTCGATTCGACGGCGCTGAAGTCCACATCGGCGGACACTTCCGCCTTGTAGCGGTCGTTGCCCAGCACCGGCTGCAGGATGTTGTGCACACGCTGGGTCAGCATGCTTTCCACACGGCGGCTGTAGTCGAACTGCTTGCCGGCCTGGGTCAGCGCGGAGTTTTCCGCCTGGTCGGACAGCAGGTTGCCCTTCTGGTCGACCACGGTGATTTGCGACTTGCTCAGCTCAGGCACGCTGGTGGCGACCAGGTTGACGATCGCGAGCACCTGGCCTGGCTCCAGGGAGCGGCCGGCAAACAGTTCCACCAATACCGAGGCACTGGGCTTGCGTTCATCGCGCACAAACACCGAGCTTTTCGGAATGGCCAGGTGCACGCGGGCACCCTTGACGTTGTTCAGGCTGGAGATGGTGCGCGCCAGTTCGCCTTCCAGACCGCGACGGTAGCGGGTGGCTTCCATGAACTGGCTGGTGCCCAGGCCCTGGTCCTTGTCGAGGATTTCGAAACCGATATTGGCGTCGGACGGGGTAACGCCGGCCGCCGCGAGTTTCATGCGTGCACGGGCCACATCGTCGGCCTTGACCAGCAACGCCCCAGAGTTGGGCTCCACGGTGTAGGCGATGTCGGCGGCGGCCAGGGTTTCCATGATCTGCTTGGAATCCATGCCCGCCAGGCTGCCGTACAGCGGCCGGTAATCCGGTTGCTGCGACCACAGCACCACGGCAAAACCAATCGCCACGCTCGCTGCCAGGCCGACCATCAGGCCCACCTGACGCAACATGGTCATTTCGGAGAGGTTTTCCAGGAACGACAGGCCAAACAGCGGCGGCTTGCCGTCTGCCTTGGCGGGTGCGTTGTCCACGACTGCTTCTGCCATGACTTAAATCTCGTCCTTAAACCGGCATCTGCATGATGTCTTGGTAAGCCTGAACCAGCTTGTTACGCACCTGGGTCAACGCCTGGAACGACACACTGGCCTTTTGCGAGGCGACCATCACATCGGTGAGGTCCACGCCGCTTTTGCCGATCTCGAACGCGTTGGCCAATTGGCTGGAGGCTTGCTGGGTATCACTGACTTTGTTGATGGCCTGGCCGAGCATGTCGGCGAAGCTGCTTTGGCCCAATTCCGGCGCAGGCGCGACGGATTTCGGTTGAGCCATGGCATCCATTTGCATGGAGCGCATATCCAACATCAACCGATTGAACTCAATACCCTGGCTCATGAACTTCTCTCTCCGACAACCCGCATGTTTTTTGACGCTACGCCGCAATTACTAGGTGAAGTAGCAACAAGGGTGCCAGCTCTGGTTCAACTCGTAAGAAAAGGCGACAAACCTTGTCCGCCTTGTTACCGATTATGTGGCGAACAGATACGCCTCGACGTCCATGCCGGCGTCACGCATCTGCGCCAGCTTGTAGCGCAAGGTCCGCGGGCTGATCCCCAGGCGCTCGGCGGCCTCTTTGCGGCGGCCGCGCTCGGCGCGCAGGGTGTCGATGATCATCTGGAATTCGCGACGACGCAGGTCGTCGCCCAACGCACCGGCCGTTTCGGTTTCGACCATCACGGGCGCAGGCGCCAGGGTCGGCAGCGGCGCAACCCCGCTGCCCATGGCCAGGCAGAAATCCTGGGGCTGGATCAGGCCGCCCTGCTGCAGGATCAACGCACGCTGGATGGCGTTGTCCAGTTCCCGGACGTTTCCCGGCCACGGATAGGCGACCAGGCAAGCCTGGGCCTCGGCCGACAGGCGTGCCTGGGCATGCTTCATTTTTTTGACGTGATTGCCCAGCAGGCGCTCGGCCAGTGGAATGATGTCCGCCGGGCGCTCGCGCAACGGGCGCCAGGCCAGGGGAAAGACCGAGAGACGGTAGAACAAGTCTTCACGGAAGCGCCCCGCCGCCACTTCGCCCGCCAGGTCACGGTTGGTGGTGGCGACCACGCGGATATCCAGCTGGATCGGCTTGCGTGCGCCGACGCGCTCTACTTCGCGCTCTTGCAGCACCCGCAGCAACTTGGCTTGCAGGCCCAGGGGCATTTCCGAAATTTCATCGAGCAAAATCGTGCCGCCATCCGCCTGCTCGAACTTGCCCGCCTGAGCCGCAATAGCGCCGGTGAACGAGCCTTTTTCGTGGCCGAACAGCGTGGCTTCGAGCATGTTGTCGGGGATTGCCGCGCAGTTGATCGCGATAAACGGCTGTTTGGCGCGGGTCGATTGCTGGTGGATGTAGCGGGCCAGCACTTCCTTGCCAGTGCCGGACTCGCCGGAAATCAGCACGGTGGAATCACTGCGCGCCACGCGGGCCGCCAATTCCAGCAACTGAGCGCTGGCCGGCTCGAAGGCAATCGGGCCTTCGCCGTCGCTAGCCGGGATCACGCCCAGGGCATGCCGCGCGACCAGTTCGATCAAGGCTTTGGGTTCGAACGGTTTGACCAGGTAATCCGCCGCACCCTGGCGCATTGCGTCGACTGCACGCTCGACAGCGCCGTGGGCGGTCATCAGCAACACTGGCAGCTGTGGCTGACGCGCACGCAGCACACCGAGCAACTGGTGGCCGTCCATGCCGGGCATGTTCACATCGCTGACCACCAGGCTGAAGGACTCTTGCTCCACCGCCTCCAAGGCGTCCTCGGCAGAACCGACCGCCCGGTAGTCATGGCCCGCCAACAGCAGCGTGTCAGCCAATGCTTCACGCAGCGCGCGATCGTCTTCCACCAACAGAACCTTGATAGCCATAACCTCTTACTCCGCGCTTGCCGCGCATGAAAACAGCGGCAAGGTCATCAATGCACAGGTGCCACGCCCGACACGGGAATGCAGCTGCAATTCTCCCTGATGGGCACGCGCCACTGCCTTGACCACGGTCAGGCCCAGCCCGGTACCGTTGGTCTTGGTGGTGAAAAAAGGTTCGCCCAGGCGCTGCAATACGGCAGGCTCGATACCGCTGCCGCTGTCGCTGATGCATAGGCGCAGGGTTTGCTCGCGGTTGTACAGGTGCACCTTGAGCCGCGCACCAGGGCCGCTGGCCTGGGTGGCGTTTTCGATCAGGTTGAGCAGCGAACCGACGAGGGTGTCGCGATTGCACAGCAGCTCGCCGAGATGGCTGTCGCACTGCCAACGCACTTGTACGTCTTGAATGTGGGTGGCGGCCGCCGCTTGCAGGGCCTGCATCAACTCGGCAGGCGTGATGCGGTCGGTCAGCGGCAATTCACCACGGGCAAACACCAGCATGTCGCGCACCTGGTGCTCCAACTCATGCAGGCGCTCCTTGAGGCGCCCGGCAAAACGCTGGTGAGTGGCCGCGGGCAATTGTTCGTCAGTCAAATGACTGGCGTAGATCAACGCCGCCGACAGTGGCGTGCGGATCTGATGCGCCAGGGAAGCGACCATGCGCCCCAGCGAGGACAAACGTTCGTGGCGCGCCAATTGATCTTGCAGGTGACGGGTTTCAGTCAGGTCGTTGAGCAGCACCAACTGGCCCGGCTCCGCGTCCAGGGCGCGCGTGGCGATGGACAAGCGGCGACCGTCCTTGAGCGAAATTTCATGGCCATCGTCTTCACGCGGCGCAAAGCAGCGGGTGATTACGTGACGCCACAGCTCGCCTTCCAGAGGCAGGCCAAGCATGTCACAGGCCGCCGGGTTGGCTTCACGCACGCGACCTTCTTCGTCGATGACGATCACGCCACCGGGCAACAGCGACAGCAGGTTTTGCAGGCGGTTGGCCAGGCGCTCCTTCTCGGCCAACTCTTCCATGCGCTGGGCACTGACCACCGCCAACTCGCCCTTGAGCTCCGAAACACGGGCTTCGAGCAGGCTGTAGGAATCGGTCAATTGGCTGGACATCTGGTTGAACAGCGAAAACGCCTGCTCCAGGCCCTGGCGGCTTTGCTGTTCTACAGAGGGAACCAGGCCTGCAATGGCAGGACTGGAAGAATGTTGGGCGGCGTGGGGCATCATGCTCTCTCGCTTGGCTGACCGTCAGTTAAACGGAACGTTGCGAGGGCTGTAGCAATACCCGTGCCGAAAAAAAACCACTGAAGTTTCAGTGGTTTAAAAAACAGGCGTCAATCATCCGCCTGTTCGTCACCTTCTTTGCGGCTCATGCCGTACTTGCGCATCTTCTCCACCAGGGTAGTGCGACGGATGCGCAGGCGCTCGGCGGCACGCGCGACGATGCCGTTGGCGTCGTCCAGAGCCTGCTGGATCAGGCCTTGTTCCAGGTTGCCGAGGTAGTCCTTCAGGTCCAGGCCTTCGGGCGGCAGCATGGCGGTAGAGCCGAAGTCCGGGGTATGACCGTTGATGGCCACCCGTTCTTCCAGGTCGCTGCGCAGGCTGTCGACCAGTTGCTCGTCTTCGTCGTCGACGTAGCGGAATTTCTTCGGCAGCTCGACCACGCCGATCACACCGTAGGGGTGCATGATCGCCATGCGCTCCACCAGGTTGGCCAGCTCGCGCACGTTGCCCGGCCAGCCGTGGCGGCACAGGGACATGATCGCGGCGGAATTGAAACGGATCGAACCGCGCTTTTCGTGCTCCATGCGCGAGATCAGTTCGTTCATCAGCAACGGGATGTCCTCCACGCGCTCGCGCAGCGGGGCCATCTCGATCGGGAATACGTTGAGGCGGTAGTACAGGTCTTCGCGGAAGCTGCCGACCTCGATCATGCTTTCGAGGTTCTTGTGGGTGGCCGCGATGATGCGCACGTCGACGCTCTGGGTCTTGTTGCTGCCCACGCGCTCGAAGGTACGCTCCTGCAACACGCGCAGCAGCTTGACCTGCATCGGCAGCGGCATGTCGCCGATCTCGTCGAGGAACAGGGTGCCGCCGTTGGCCAGCTCGAAACGCCCGGCACGGCTGGTGATCGCCCCGGTAAAGGCGCCCTTCTCGTGGCCGAACAATTCGCTTTCCAGCAGCTCTGCCGGAATCGCCCCGCAGTTGACCGGCACAAAGGGCCCGTCGCGGCGCTTGGAGTGATAGTGCAGGTTGCGCGCAACCACTTCCTTGCCGGTGCCCGACTCGCCGAGGATCAACACGCTGGCGTCGGTATCGGCCACTTGCTGCATCATCTGGCGCACGTGCTGGATGGCGCGGCTGGTGCCGACCAGGCTGCGGAACAGGTTGGGTTCGCGATGGCGACCGCGCTCGCGGGCCTGGTCGTACATCTCGCGATAGACCTGGGCACGGTGCAGGGAGTCGAGCAATTTGCTGTAGCTGGGCGGCATTTCAAGGGTGGAAAGCACCCGGCGGCGCTGGTCTTCTGGCAGTTCGACAGAAGAAATATCGCCCATCAGCAACACGGGAAGGAACTCATCCCAGGTTGACAGTGTCTTTAACAAGCCCAAAACAGCGCCAGGAGCGTTTACCGTCCCGATCAGCACACAAATGACTTCACGGCTCGATGACAATGAGCTGACCGCCTGCTGCCAGTCATGGCTGCCGCAGGGCAAATTTTCTTCGCCAAGAAAATTCAAAATCACCGCTAAATCGCGGCGGCGGACGCTATCGTCATCAATCAGCAGAATTTTGGTTTCACGCCACATGCAATAGCAACTTCCCTAGTAAAACTTCCTGCCCCGAAGTGAGGGCAATCGAGACGCCTGTACGACTTTGTACCTTACTAGACGTCTGAAATCTGAAAACAGCACTAGTTAAGTCAAAAATGCTGGCACAGTCAAATATATGACGCGCCCATCGGACCAACTGCGGCTCTTCAGCCGAACAGATGGTAAACCTTTGACGCATTTTTCGCTTGGTTGATCTGCGACATCTCCTCGAAAATCGCCTGCCGCTCGCCCGTCGTCACCTCGAGCAATTGCTGGTAAACCGCCAGCAGCCCCTCAAGCTTTTCGCGCAACGCATCCTCGTCTACCGGCGCTTCGCTGAGCACCTCGTCGATGACATGACGACAGCCCAGGTCCAGCTCGCCGATGGCGTCCCAGTTGCGGTCCGCCAGCGCGCCCATCAGCGCCTCACGGGTTTCATCAATGCGTTGCAATGCTTGGCTCATGACGTGTTCCTCAAGGCCGCTTGGCCTTATTGTGCAGCGCCTTGTGGCGCGCCGATGGCATCCCAGCCTTCTTTCACGGTAATCAGCAAACGGGCGACTTCGTCAATCATGTCGGCGTCGTTGTGCAGATTGGCCTCCATCAAACGGTTGGTCATGTACACGTACAGACCTTCCAGTTGCTGAACGTATTCCTTGTTGTCGCTTTTTTCCGCGCTCAGGCCATCACGAAGCCCGATGAGGATGTCGGCGGCCTTGCCCAGCATCAGGCCCTTCGCGGCGATATCACCACGCGCCAACGCACCTTTGGCCTGCGCCATACGGTCGAGCCCACCCTCCATCAGCATTTGCACCAGGCGGTGCGGGCTGGCTTCGGAGATCTGGGCATGGGAATTGACCTTCTGGTATTGGCGAAGGGCTCTCATGGGATTCATGTTTCTACCTCGTGACAGGCAACAGCGAGAAGGGTTGCAATAACCATTATGTCGACTGGGTCGCAAAAAACTTTAACCCGTCGGCCTTATGAAGAACAAAGCCCAGGTCAATGGACCCGGGCTTTTTCAATCCGCATTCAATCAGCTATCACTGCTTTGTGATTTGCTGATGGCATTTAGCGTACCGAGGATACTGTTGCTCTGCTGGCGCAGTTGCGCCACCAGCGTATCCATGGCGGTGTACTTGCGGGTCAAGGCGTCTTGCATGGTGGTGAGGCGATCATCCAGGGCGACCTGCTGTTTGTTCAGGTCTTTGAGGCTGTCCGACAAGGATGCCGAACGCGTCGCCAGAATCCCCGTACTGGCCTTGGCATAACCATCGGTCGCCGCTGTCAGGCGCGCAAGCAAACCGTTCTTGCCACTGAAAATACTGTTGATGTCGGCGGCGTTGGTCAGTACGGCCTTGTCCCACTGCTTGGCATCGATGCTCAACGCGCCGGTGTCCTGGTCGGTGGTAACACCGAACTGGGCCAGGGATTTCAAGGTGCCGTTGCCGGACAATGCGTTGAACTCGTTGCGGATCGCGGCCTGCAAGGTCCGCATGGTCGAGTCACCGGTCAAAGTGGCGGCGACGGAGTTACCGGCGGCATCCTTGGTCACCTTGGTCTCGGCGTTCATCGCCTTGAGCAGGGCGTTGTAGGTGTCGACGAAGCCTTTGACCCCGGACTTGAGGGCGGTGGTGCTGGTGCTGACGGAAATGGTCAAAGCATTGCGAGCCGTAGACGCGGTATCCGAAGGCGTGGTCAAGGGCGACACAGAGAGCAACTTGATACTTACACCACTCACTGCATCCGTGATGCTGTTGGTCTTGGACTCTGCAGCAATACCGTCAATGGTGTACTTGGCGTTCTTCGGCTCGCTGACCACTGTGTAACCGGTATCAATCCCCGAGTTGCCCGACATCGTCAGATCGGAACCAACACCGGAGTTGGTGGAGGTCAGGATAAGACGCGAACCGTTGGAGTCGGTAAGGATGTTGGCACTCAGGCCTGCGGTGCCGAACTGCGAGTTGATCGAGTCACGCACCTGTTGCAGGGTCGCGCCGGCCGGCACCTTCAGGTCGAAGTTCTTGCCCGACTGGCTGATCGTCAGCGTCGTTGGGGTGGTGCCACTGTTCACGACCGTCGACTGGCCGCCAGTGAAACTCTTGGTCGACAGCTTCGACGGCGTCGCCAACTGGTTGACGACCAGCGAGAAGCTACCGCTCGCCGCACCCTGGTTGGCCGTCATGGTGGCGACCTTCTCGTCCGAAGACGTACCGGTCAAGCCACTGAAGCTGTTATCGGTGCCCATGTTGGCCAGCGCACCCCGGAAGGCATCCAGGGCTGCCTGGATCTTGCCGATCGACGACAGCTGGGTGGTTGCCTTTTGCGACTGGATGTTGATCTGAGCCTGCTTAGGCGCTCGCTCGGCATCCACCAGGGATTTCACAATCGCCTGAGTGTCGAAACCCGACCCCACGCCGGTAATCGTTGTACCCGCCATCATCTTTCTCCTGTTCCGGTGGCTGCCGTTATCTTGACGACTAGCGCTTCAAGCGGTGACAGCAACAAGTTTCATGCCAGTTCACGCCTTGTCGTCAAACAACACATGACTGGCGCTGGCCAGACTCTGTGCCAGTTTCAAGGCCGTTTCCGAAGGAATCTGTCGGATCACTTCACCGGTGTCGGTGGCAATGACCTTGACCACAACCCTATGGGTGGAATCGTCAATGGAAAAGTCCAGGTTGCGCTGGGCCGCTTGTACGAATTCTTTAATATCGGTGACCGCTTTTTCCAGGCTGTCCTTTTGGGACTTGCCTGCGGTTGGCGCGGCCGCTTCAACCTTAGTCTTGTCTTTATCCGCAACCACAGGTGCCGGCGAGCCTTGAGAGGCCAGCGGCGGATAAGACAAGTTCAGTTTTACACTCATGTCCATGCCCAATCTCCTCTGATTGGAAAAGACGAAAGGGCACGTAAACGCGCCCTTCCGTCATTCACCACGTGCCGCTATTACTGAAGCAGCTTCAGTACAGCGGATGGCAGTTGGTTAGCCTGCGACAGGATCGCAGTGGAAGCCGACTGCAGGGTTTGCTGCTTGGTCAGTTCAGCGGCTTCGGAAGCGAAGTCGACGTCCTGAACGGTGGAGCGGGCAGCGGTGCTGTTTTTCTGGATGTTGGACAGGTTGTCTACAGTGCTGGTCAGACGGTTCTGTACCGCACCCAGGCCCGAACGGGAGCTGGAGATGGTAGCGATAGCCTGGTCGATCACGGACACAGCGTTCTGGGCCTTGGTGGCGTCAGTCACGTCGGTTTGCGAAACGGCGGTCTTGGTCGAAGCAGCCGAAGTAGCGGCACCGAAGATACCGGTCACACCAGCGCCTTCCAGCGAGTAACCCTTGGCGGAGTCCATGTTCACAGCACCGGTAGCGATGATGCCGTCAGCCAGGGCAGTAGCAGTGCCGTAGGTGCCCGAACCGTCTTTGGTGGCAACAGTGATGGTGCCGGCAGCGGTCGAAGCGCTGAAGGCCAGGTTTTCACCGGTGTCGGATTTAACCGACAGAGTGCCTTTGGACTGGTCGTAGTTAACGCTGATGCCCAGTTTGGCGGAGTTGGACTTCAACTGATCAGCCAGGCTGGCAGTGTCGGTGACGCCGACGAACGTGGTGGCTTGGCCGCCAACGGTCATGGTGAACGAAGCTGGAGCGGTAGCAGCACCGGCGCCAACTACAAACTGAGCTTCAGTGCTGGCGGTAGCGTTCAGGCCACCGATGGCGCCGTTCAGTTGTGCGGCGATGGTTTTAGCGGAAGCAGCAGCTGCTACAGTGACGTTGGCAGTCTGGCCGTTACCGGTTACTGCGATTGCGCCGCCAGCTACACCAGCACCTGGAGCGATACCGATGCTCTTGATTTGCTGCGAACCGATGTTGTTGGCAGCAACGTTGTCCAGGGACAGGTTGATGGTTTCGTTAGCGTTGGCGCCAACCTGGATCGACTTGGTACCGTACGAACCGTCCAGCAGCTTCTGGCCACCGAAAGTAGTGGTCTGGGCGATACGGGTCAGTTCCGAAGTCAGGGCCTGGTATTCGTCGTTGTTCGACTTACGGTCGTCGGTGCTCAGGGAGCCGGTCGCCGAGGACAGAGCCAGGGTACGCATTTTTTGCAGAATGTCGGTCGAAGCCTGCATTGCGCCTTCAGCAGTCTGCGCGATGGAGATACCATCGTTGGCGTTCTTTACAGCTTGACCCAGGCCGTTGATCTGGCTGGTCATACGGGTGGCGATACCCAGGCCGGCGGCGTCGTCTTTAGCGCTGTTGATACGCAGGCCGGAAGACAGGCGCTGCATGGAAGTGGCCAGGGCGCCGCCAGCTTTGTTCAGGTTGCCCTGAGTAGTGATCGAAGCAATGTTGGTGTTTACTGTTAAAGCCATGACGAAATCCTCGTTGGATGGATACTGCGGCTTCCGGCCCTGGCAACCGCCGGGTGTGGCCTGAGAACCTACGTAATAGTTATCGTCGTGGTAGCCGGTTGCTTGAGGATTTTTTTCGATTTTTTTGCTGGCGTCGTGCCACTCCTTGCAATTCAAGGGCTTACGCAGGCAAAAAAGCCCGATTTCATTGGGTTTTCTGGCGCCAAATAAAAAACGCCGATGCTCTTTCAAGCATCGGCGTTTTTTTGTGCTACCGGTTCAAGGTCTCACGGGCGATAGAGAATCGCCGAGCCCCACGACAGGCCCACACCAAAACCGCTGATGGCCACGCGTTTCCAGGTGGCGTCCATCACATGCTTTTCCAGCAGCAGCGGAATGCTCGACGACACCGTGTTGCCGGTCTCGACCATGTCCTTGATGAACTTGTCCACCGGCGCATCTTCAAAACGACGCGCCACGGCATCGACAATCGCCGCACTGCCCTGGTGAATGCAGAAGGCATCAATCTCGTCCGCCTTGAGCTGCGACTCATCGAGCAACTCGTGCAAGTGCGCCGGCACCTTGAGCAAGGCGAAGTTGAAGACCTGGCGACCGTTCATGAAGAACACGCCATCGCTGACCTTCAGGTGCGGGGCGCCGGAACCGTCGGTGCCGAACTTGGACTTGCCGAGCAACCACGGCGCATCTTCGCCCATCCAGGTGGCGGTGGCGGCATCGCCGAACAGCATGGTGGTGTTGCGGTCTTCCGGGTCGACGATCTTCGAATACGGGTCGGCAGTGACCAGCAGGCCATTCTTCAGGCCAGCGGCTTCCATGAAACCCTTCATCGCGTAGATGCCGTAGACGTAGCCGGAACAGCCCAGGGAAATATCGAAGGCTGCAACGTGGGTCGGCAGGCCGAGCTTGTCCTGGACGATGGCAGCCGTGTGCGGCAGGCCCTCTTCATCGCCGTTCTGGGTGACGACGATCAGCGCGTCGATGGACTCGCGTTTCAGATCCGGGTTGTTGGCAAACAAAGCGTTGACCGCCTCGACACACAGATCGGAGGTTTCCTGCGCGGCTTCCTTGCGCGGCAGGAACGCCGACCCGATCTTGCCAATGATGAATTCTTCATCCTTGGCGAATTTGGCACCCTGGGCGTAGTTATCGATCCCGTCTGCCGGCACGTAACTGGCGATGCTTTTTATGCCAATCATTGTGGCTTCCCAATACTAAATAGCTGGAGAACACCCCAGGGACTGCGCCCGGAGTGCTGACAATAAAGGGGATAACCCCATAAAAATCCCGCTGAAAGCCGCCACGCAAGGACCCTGTGACGACTTATCCTTTTCACACGATACAGTGAAGATGCGCTTTATGACTCACAGGTCACTCAATTTTGTGTGCTTTGTGCAAAACCTTCAAACAATTAAGTCCCAAAAACGACAACGGCCCGCCCTGTTTCCAGGGCGGGCCGCTTGACGTGACGCCACTTACATCTTGTTGAACAGGCTCAACTGCGAGATTTTCACGAACGCCAGTTGGGAGGCTTGCAACATGGTTTGCTGCAGCGCCAGGTTGATGGCCGCCTCACCCATGTCGATGTTGGCCAGATCGCTCATCGTGCTGGTCGTAGCAATGCTGATGCTCGAATTCTCAGTGGCCTGGATCTCCAAGGCATTCTGCCGCGCCCCGACGGAACCCCGCACATTGACGATCTGGGACATCGAATTGGCCAGGTTGGCGATGCTCGAATCAATGGCATCCTTGAGCTTGACCGTCGCTGCCGGATTGCCGTCGGCTGGTGCCTCCAGCGCCTTGCGCAATTGGCCAAGCGTATCCAGCGCATTCTGGGTCTTCTGGGTATTGGCGCCCACCGAGAACTGATCGCCTGGCTGCGGCGGGCCGCTGCTCACGTCAAACGTCACGCCGGCCGCCGTCACCGTGGTACCGCCACCGGTATCGCCAGTGGCGATCGCCTTGCTGGCGCTCGAATAGGGTTGGGCATACACCTCATAGGCCGTTGCGCTGGTGAACTTGATGATCGCCCCGCTGTTGGACGGGAACGTGCTGGCATAGTCCGCCTGGTTGGTGACCTGCGCGCCGGTCAGCTGTGCGCTCGACGTATTGCTCGGCGTGCGCGACACGCTGAACGTGTCCGGCTTGGCCTCCAGGCTGAAGGTACGGTCCTTGACCAACGCATCGGAGTTGGCGCCCGGCGCCACGTCCCCGAGGTTCATGGTGATGTCGAATTTCACCCCCCGCAGTGCAACGCTGGTGCTGCCTTCCTTGGTGGCGTCGAACGTGCCATTGCCCGGTATCTCGGAAGTCACGTCATTGCCGTTCTTGTCAGACACCTTGTATTGCGTGCTGCTGGTAAAGGTCAGCTTGTAAGGCTGGCCGTCGGCGAATTTGTTGGCGTAGTCGCCGCTCGATGTCACCAGCCCGGCCGAAAGCGCCACCTTGTGGTCATTGACCGTAGGCGGCACGGTCTGCGGGTTCGGCGCAACCCAGGGGGCCTGGGTGCGACCGGCGTTGGCCGCGCCTTCAAGGATGGTCTTGCCGGTATCACCCGCGCTGACATTCAGCGTATTGGAAATCTGCAGGCTCAGCGGGGTTTCATCCCCCTGGTAGCTGTAGGTGCCATCGTTGTTGCGCGCATACGGCGGCGTCTGGGTCTTGGAGCCGGAAAACAAGTAGTTGCCGGCCGAGTCCTTGCTGTTGAGCAGGCCCAGGACCTGATCTTCAATCGCACCGACCTCACTGGCAATCGAGCGACGATCGGCATCACTGCCGACACCACCGGCCTTGAGTGCCAGCTCCGTGGCCCGCTGCATGGCTTCACTGATCGCACCTAAAACACTCTCTTCGTTAGTCAGCGAGTTTTTCAAGCTGGTGATGTTGCCAGTGGACTGGGCCACCATGTCTTTCTGCTGCTGCAGCATCAACAACCGCGCCGCCGCCACAGGATCATCCGCGGCGGTCTGTACACGCACGCCGGAGCTGGCCTGGTCCTGGGCCTTCACCACACCCGAATAGTTATCCGAATACTTGGCGGAACTGGTCTCGAAATACTGCTGTGTAGAAATACGCATCGTCCCAGGCTCCCTTAAAGACTATTGATCAATGTGCTGAAGGTTTCTTGCGCAGCCTTGATGATCTGCGACGATGCCGTGTAGTACTGCTGGAACTTGATCATGTCGCCCGCCTCTTCGTCCAGGTTGACCTGGGACACCGAGTTGCGCGCATTCTTGTTGGCGGTCAGCAATGCGTTCGTCGCCGTGCTGTCCGTACCGGCAGCCGCCGCTTTCGCGCCGACGGTAGATACCAACTTGCTGTTGGCCCCTACGAGGCTGGTGCCGCCGGTGCCATCGGCGGCCGTGCCGATGGTCGCCTTGGTTTGCAGGCCGAGCAACTCAAGGGCGTTGCGGTTATCGGACTTGCCGGAGGCATTGAACGAGAACGTCGTGCTGTCGCCGTTGGCCGGCGAACCGCCCACCGTGGTGTCGAAACTGAAGCTCTTGGCCGGCACCACCAGGGCACCGTTGGCATCGCGCATCGGCACGTTGATCGTGACCTTGTTGCCCTGCCCCGGAACAATGCTGCCGGTGCCGATCGGGTTGCCCTGGGCATCATTGAGTGTGTACGGCTGGGTGCCGTCGGCTGCCGGCTTGCCGAATACCATCTTCACCGGCATCGAATGCTCAATCCCCGTGCGCAACTGGGCAGTGGCGGCGCCGCCCTGGATATCCAAAGGCACCGTCAGGGTCGGCGGGGTAAACGTGCCGGTACCTTCGTTGGTCTTACTGGCCTGCCCGGATAGTGGCGCGGCAAAAGCGATCTTGTTCGGATCCGTCATCACGGTGCCAATGTCCTTGGCACCATTGGCGGTCGGGCTGACCTTGAAGCTGTCCCCGGTAGCCATCGGCCCCTTGCCGTCGAGCGCCAACGTGAAACCATCGATCACGGCCGGTGGCGTGGCGGTGACGTCAAAGGTCCCCATGGCCTTGCCATCGGAACGCACCACGGTGACGTTGTTCGGGTTGGCGCTGTCGTTGAAGGTGACCTTGTAATCGAAATTGGTCAGCTTGCTGCTGTCCTTGATCGACACGTTCAGGTTGCCGGAACCCGCGCTGTTGCCACCCGAAGCCTGGCTGCGCTGGGCAATGGCCGCGGCGCTGTTGATGTCCTTGAACAGCGAGCTGCCGAACTGGCCGTTGAGGTCCAGGCCCTGGCCCAACTGGTTGTTGATGGTATCTGCGGTGGCGATGGCGATGCGCCCCAAGTCATTGATGGCAGGCATCAGGACATCGCTGCGATAACGCAACAGACCGCCGATGCTACCGCCGCTGAGCACGTTGCCCAGATCGAGCGACTCACCGCCGCCCACGTTGAGCTGGATGGTGAACTGGCTGGTGTCGTTCTTGCTCGGTACGGCGGAGATGGTGTTGAACTGGTCACCCAATACCAGCGACTGGCCGGAACCGGTGCTGACGCTGAAGATGCCATTCTTCTCGGTGGCGGTCACGCCGACCAATTCGTTCAGCGAACGCACGGCTTCGGCACGCGCGTCCAGCAGGTTGGCCGGGGCCGTGTTCGACGAACCCTGCACCTGGGCGATCTGCTTGTTGAGCGAGGCAATGGACGAGGTCAGCTTGTTGACCTGGTCACTCATCGACGACAGCTGGCTGTTGATGGTTTCTTTCTGCTGGCCCAACTGTGTAGAGATCGAGTTGAAGCGATTGCTCAGCGTCTGCGCCTTGGTGATCAACACCTGGCGGGCCGAGACATCGCTCGGGTTGGCCGAGGCCGTCTGCACGGCCGAGAAGAACTCACTGAGCACAGCCGACATACCGGTGGTCTTGTCCGACAGGGTTTTGTCGACAGCGCTGACCTGGTCGAGGTAAGCCTTGGCATCGCTGTTGAGCGAGGTGCTGTTCTGGTACGCCGCGTCGAGGAACTCGTTATACACCCGGCGCACATCGGCAAGGGTGGTACCGCTGCCGATGTACACACCACCGTACTGGTTGGCCGCACTGGCGTTCTGGGTGGTCTGCTGACGCGAATAACCCGGAGTATTGGCGTTGGCAATGTTGTTACTCAAGACCGACAGCGATCCTTGAGAGGCATTGAGCCCTGACATCCCGATACTGAGCAAACTCATGGTTCAGACCTTATAAATGTGTGGTTGCGCCAGCGGCAGCGTAATTCTGGTAACTGTCCATCGTTTTGGCGATCTGCGAAATCTTGCTGGCATAGGCCGGGTCGGTGGCGTAACCGGCTTTTTGCAACTCGCGGACAAACTGTTCCGGGTTGTCGGCCGATTTGATGACTTCTTTATAGCGATCATTGCTTTGCAGCAAGGTCACCAGGTCATGGAAGCTGTCCTGGTAGGAGTTGTAGGAACGGAACTGCGCCGTTTCCTTGACCATCGCCCCATCCCGGAACTCGCTGGTGATCGCACGTGCCTGGCCGCCCTGCCAACTCTGGCCGGCCTTGATGCCGAACAGGTTGTGGCTGCTGCTGCCGTCTTCGGCGCGCATCACCGATTTACCCCAACCGGTTTCCAGGGCAGCCTGGGCCACCAGGTACTTCGGATCGACGCCGATGCGCGCCGCGGCGGCCTTGGCCATCGGCAACATGGTGGCGACAAATTCATCCTGCGAACTGAAGGCCTTCTTCGCCGGCGCCAAGGGTGGCTGGGCCACGGCGCGACCGTAGACCTGCATGCGCCCGCTCGGCACGGCGAAGGTGCGCGCGCTGCTGTTGATCACGTTGTCGTCGGCCACGCTGTTACGCAGCGGCGCGCTTTTGGCATCGATAGCAACGGGCGCGTTGGGCACGATGCCGGCCAGCAGGCGATCGGTCAGCTTGCTCGGCAAGGCGATGCGACGCTGGTTCATCAGCTCCATGTCATTGCTGTGGGACGCCGCAGCGCCGACCTGCGGCTCAGCCACGCGGTACGCCCACAACGGACGCTGGCCATTGGAGCGGCCCAGCGGCCCTTCGGCCTGGGTGCCTGCCGCGATTTCCGTCGGCATGTCGACCTTCTTCGCAGGCTCGGCAGCCGCCGGACCTTGCAAGGTGGCGGCCTGGGCCTCCACCGGCTTGTTCTTCTGCATCTGGCGCATCAGCACGTCGGCCAGGCCGATACCACCGCCCTCGCGGGACATCGAGACGGCCAGCTGCTGGTCGTACATTTCCTGGTATTGCTTGGCGGCCGGCGTGTTCATCGGATTGTCTTTACCCAGCGCCTCGGTAGCCGAACGCATGGACTTGAGCATCTCGCTCAAGAACAGCGATTCGAACTCCTGCGCGACCTTGCGCATGTTGCCTTCGCTGTTCTTGTCGGCACCGACCTTGAGCTGGTTAAGCCGGTTCAGGTCGGAGTAAGACCCCGAATCCGCCGTGCTGCTGATCCCGCTCTTGCGCATATCCATGACCATGGCCTCAGATCACGATCAGGTCGGCTTGCAAGGCGCCGGCCTGTTTCAATGCTTCGAGGATCGCCATCAAGTCGCCGGGCGCTGCGCCCACCTGGTTCACCGCGCGGACAATCTCATCCAGGGTGGTGCCAGGGCCGAACTTGAACATCGGCTTGGCTTCTTGCTGGGCATTCACCCGCGAACGCGGCACCACCGCCGTCTGGCCGTTGGACAACGGGCCAGGCTGGCTGACGATCGGGTCTTCGGTGATGGTCACGGTCAGGCTGCCGTGGGTCACGGCGGCCGGCGAGACCTTGACGTTCTGGCCAATCACGATGGTGCCGGTACGCGAGTTGATGATGACTTTGGCCACAGCCTGGCCCGGGTCGACTTCAAGGTTTTCCAGGATCGACAGGTAGTCGACGCGCTGGCTCGGGTCCAGCGGCGCCGTCACGCGGATCGAGCCGCCGTCGATGGCCTGGGCCACGCCTGGGCCGAGCATGTCGTTGATCTTGTCGACCACACGCTTGGCGGTGGTGAAGTCGGAACGGTTGAGGTTCAGGGTCAGGCTGTTGCCCTGGTTGAAACCACTTGGCACGGTACGTTCAACCGTGGCGCCGCCCGGGATACGCCCGGCCGACGGCACGTTGACGGTGATCTTCGAACCGTCGCGACCTTCGGCGTCAAACCCGCCTACCACCAGGTTGCCCTGGGCGATGGCGTAGACGTTGCCATCGATACCCTTGAGCGGCGTCATCAGCAAGGTGCCGCCACGCAGGCTTTTCGAGTTACCAATGGACGACACAGTGATGTCCACCACCTGACCCGGTTTGGAGAACGCCGGCAGGTCGGCGCTGATCGACACTGCCGCGACGTTTTTCAGCTGCACGTTGCCCGACCCCGCCGGCACCTTGATGCCGAACTGCGAGAGCATGTTGTTGAAGGTCTGCAGGGTGAACGGGGTCTGGGTGGTCTGGTCACCCGTACCGTTGAGCCCCACCACCAGGCCGTAGCCGATCAACTGGTTGGAACGCACGCCGGAGATGCTGGCGATGTCCTTCAGGCGCTCGGCCTGGGCGACAGCGCTCAAGGAAAGCAGGAGTGCGGCCGCCATCAGCTGTTTGAAGTTCAAAGTGGCCACCTAGAAAGGGAACAGCGGGCTAAGGAAGAAACGGTCGAACCAGCCCGGCTGGCTTGCATCAGCAAACGAACCCGTACCCGAGTAGGTAATGCGTGCATCGGCAATCCGTGTGGACGGCACAGTGTTGTCGGTGGAGATGTCATCGGCACGGACCATGCCGGCAATGCGCACCAGCTCGTCACCGGTGTTGAGGGTCATCCACTTTTCACCGCGCACGGCGATGATGCCGTTGGGCAGCACATCGGCCACGGTAACGGTGATCGAACCGGTCAGGCTGTTGCCCTGCCCCGCCGAACTCTTACCGTTGGTGGCGCGATCACCGCTGTAGCCGGCGCTCAGGCTCAGGTCGCCATCGCCCAGCGGGTTGTTGGTGTTTGGCACGGCACCGAACAACGAGGTCAGGCCGATACCGGTCTTGCTGGTCTTGCCCACCTGGGAGTTGGCGTTCTTGCTGGCCTGGGTCTTCTCGTTCAGGGTGATGGTGATGATGTCACCGACCCGGAACGCCTTGCGGTCGCTGTACAGGTTCTGTTCGAAACCGGCCTGGTAGATCGAGCCATTGTTGGCGGCCGCCGGCAACGGCGTGCGTGGCAACACCGGCGCGTAGTACGGGTCATTGGGTTTTGGCGTCGGGGCGACACAGCCCGCGAGCACGGCAATCCCACTCAATGCCAGAACAGAAACATAGCGATTCATGACCCTTACCTCACGGTGTTGCAGGCGCCCTCTAGAGCGCCCCATAGACTTGATTACAGATTCTGCGTTACGAACGAAAGCATCTGGTCGGCGGTGGAGATCACCTTGGAGTTCATCTCGTAGGCGCGTTGGGTGGTGATCATGTTGACCATCTCCTCAACGGTGCTCACGTTGGAGGTTTCCAGGGTGCTTTGCAGCGTGGTGCCGAAACCGTTCAGGCCAGGGGTGCCGATTTGCGGCGCGCCGCTGGAGGCGGTTTCCAGGAACAGGTTGTTACCCATGGCCTGCAGGCCGGCCGGGTTGATGAAGTCGGCGGTCTGCAGGTTGCCGATCACTTGCGACGCGGGGTTGCCGGCCACGGTGATCGACACGGTGCCGTCGTTGCCGACGGTGAAGGTCTTGGCGTCGGCTGGAACGATCACGGCCGGCTCCAGGGCGAAACCGTTGGCGGTCACGATCTGGCCGTTGGAGTCCAGGTGGAAAGTACCGTCACGGGTGTAGGAAGTAGTGCCGTCCGGTTGCAGGATCTGGAAGAAACCACGGCCGTTGATGGCCATGTCCAGCGGCTGGCCGGTTTGCTGCAGGTTACCGGCGCTGAAGTTCTTCTGGGTGCCGACGATCTGCACACCGGTACCCAATTGCAGGCCGGACGGCAGTTCGCTGTCCTGGGTCGACTGGGCGCCTGGCTGCTTCTTGATCTGATAGAGCAAGTCCTGGAACTCGGCACGGTCACGTTTGAAACCCGTGGTCGACACGTTGGCCAGGTTGTTGGAAATGGTGGTCAGGTTGGTGTCCTGGGCGGACAGACCTGTTTTGGCAACCCATAGAGCCGGAAGCATGCTGTTCTCCTTCGTGCGCCTGTTTGTTGGCGCTGCGCCGCAAAATTAGTGTGTTGGATCAGCTCATCTGCATGACGCGTGTCATGGCCTGATCGTCTTCTTTAGCGCTGTTCATCATCTTGATGTGCAGCTCGAACTGCTTGGAAAGCGCCAGCACCGCAGTCATCTCTTCCACGGCATTGACGTTGCTCGCCTGCAGGAAGCCCGAGGTCAGCTTGACGTTCGCGTCGGCCTGGGCCGGCTGGCCATCCTTGGTGTGGATGGTGCCGTCGAGGCCTTTATTCATGTTCTTCAGGTCCGGCTGGACCAGCTTGATGCGATCCACTTCGGCCATCACCCGCGGGCCTTCGCCCATGGCACGAATGCTGATGGTGCCGTCGGCACCCACTTCGATTTTCTGCTGGGGCGGCACGGCAATCGGGCCACCGTTGCCCATGATCGGCATGCCGTTGCCGGCGCGCAGCACGCCCAACGCATCGACGTTCATGCTGGCGCTGCGCACGTAGGCTTCGCTGCCATCAGGGGTCTGCACGGCCAACCAACCGTCACCGTTGACGGCCACGTCCAGGTCACGGCCGGTCTCGATCATGGCGCCAGGGGTGAAGTCGGTGGCCGGACGCTCGGTCATGGCAAACGCCCGCGCCGGAAAGCTGTCACCGAACACCGGCATCGAACGCGCCTGCTCCAGGTCACGTTGGAAACCATTGGTGGAAATGTTCGCCAGGTTGTTGGCATGGGCCTTCTGCGCCAGAGCATTCTGGCTGGCGCCGGTCATTGCCACATAAAGGTACTTGTCCACGCTTCTTCCTCTTTCTGACGGACGCTTGCCGCCCACCGCTGTACTGATGAGGCTTAAGCAATTTGCGAACCAACTTTTGAAAATAGCGAGAAGTGCAGGCGGGGCGGGGCTTTGCCGTGAGGTGAGGTGAATTCCGCATTGAGCGCGAGTCGAAAAAACGGCGGACTACTGCCGCCTGCGGCAAGCCCCGTCCTTGAAAACGACGAAGATCAAATGTGGGAGGGGGCTTGCCGCCTCCCACATTGGGTTATTTATCGGTCTTGAGGATTTCGTAGTCGCGCAGCTTATTGGCGATGGTGGTGTGCGACACCCCCAGGCGCTTGCCCATCTGCCGACTGCTGGGATGCTCGGCGTACAAGGCTTCCAGCACCGCCTTCTCGAACCGCCCGACAATTTCTTCCAGGCCACCCTCCAGCGAAAAATCGCCAAGCGGCTGACGCACGCCATAGTCCGGCAACCGGATGTGCTCGACCTTGACCGTCCCGCCGTCGCACAACGACACCGCCTGGAACAGCACGTTTTCCAACTGCCGCACATTGCCTGGCCAGTGGTAATGACTGAGGCGCTCCATTGCGGCGGGCGCCAGCCTGGGCAGCGGGCAACCGATCTGTCGGCTGGCCTGGTCGAGAAAGTGCTCGACCAGCGGCGCCAGGCCGTCCAGGCATTCGCGCAACGGCGGGATATGCAAGGACAGCACATTGAGGCGGTGATAGAGGTCCTGGCGAAATTCGCCACGGGCGCACAGCTCGGACAAATCCACTTGGGTGGCGCAGATCACCCGCACATCGAGGTACACCTCTTCATCGCTGCCGACGCGACGGAAGCAACCGTCCTGCAAAAAGCGCAGCAGTTTCACCTGCAAGCGCGCGCTCATTTCCCCTACACCGTCGAGAAACAACGTACCGCCCGCCGTCAGCTCCAGCAGGCCGAGCTTGCCTTCGGCCCGCGCGCCCTCAAACGCGCCAGGGCCGTAGCCGAACAGCTCGGTTTCGGCCATCGACTCAGGCAGGCCGGCGCAGTTGAGCGCCATCAGCGGCGATTGCCCACGCGGGCTGGCCAGGTGACAGGCCCGCGCCAGCAGTTCCTTGCCGGTGCCGGTTTCGCCTTCTATTAATAGCGGCGCGTCCAGCGGCGCCATGCGCCGGGCTTCGCGCACCACCGCGGCCATGACTTTGGAGCTCTGGAAGATGCTGTCGAAGCCACGCAGTTCCTGCTTGCGCACGTTGTAGATGCGCTCACCGACGCGATCGGCGCGGTGCAGGGTCAATACAGCACCGGCCATGGCCTCGCTGTCGTCATGCTCGGAGGATTGCAGCGGCGCGATGTCCGCCAGGAACACGTCGCCCTTGACCTTGACCCGCAGGCCGTTGATCCGCGACTTGCTCGCGCGCACCAGCTCCGGCAAGTCAAAGTCCTCGGCATAGCGCGACAACGGAATGCCCGGCACTTCATCCACCCGTACCCCGAGCAACTGCGCCGCCGCGCGGTTGGCGGCGACGATGGAGCCGCCCATGTCGATGGACAACACCGGAAACTCCAGGGCGCCCAGCAGTGCATTGAGTTCCATATGCCGGCGCTCGCTGGGCATCAGCCCGACTCTTTTGACGCCAAACACCCCGGCAATCGCCTCGAATTGCGGGCGCAGGGCCTGAAACTGCATGTTCACCAGGTTCGGGCAGTACAGGTAAATGGCGTTGCCATGCTCCCCTCCGACCTCGCCCTTGGCGACGTTGACACCGTATTCCACCAGCAGGTTGAGGATGTCCCGCAGGATGCCGATACGGTTCTGGCAATGCACTTTGATACGCATGAGGAGGCCCGAAAAATGGGGAAGCGCCGCGTCTTTTTGTCGCTGGGCGCAGATAGTCGTCAAGATTATGTGACAGACGGAGTGACTTTCCCAGCCCAATGCAACGGCCAGCCCCACAAGCGTAACGAATACTTTACGGAAAATGGTAAGTTTTCCTACGCCAAGGCGTTTTAAACAGATGGAATCCGGCCTCGCCCGGGTTATCAATAGGCTCATCGCAGGACATAACAAGAACGAATGCCTAGCAGGAGAGCCGTATGAAGCAGACGCAGTACGTGGCCCGCGAGCCCGACGCGCAAGGTTTTATCCACTACCCGCCGGAAGAACACGCGGTGTGGAACACCCTGATCACTCGCCAGTTGAAGGTGATCGAGGGTCGCGCCTGCCAGGAATACCTGGACGGCATTGACAAGCTCGGCCTGCCACACGATCGCATCCCGCAACTGGGTGAAATCAACAAGGTGCTGGCCGAGACTACCGGCTGGCAGGTCGCCCGTGTGCCGGCGCTGATTCCCTTCCAGACCTTCTTCGAATTGCTCGCCAGCAAGCAGTTTCCAGTGGCGACCTTTATTCGTACTCGCGAAGAACTGGACTACCTGCAAGAGCCGGATATTTTCCACGAGATTTTCGGCCACTGCCCGCTGCTGACCAACCCCTGGTTCGCCGAATTCACCCACACCTACGGCAAGCTCGGCCTGGCGGCTACCAAGGAGCAACGGGTGTATCTGGCGCGCCTGTACTGGATGACCATCGAATTCGGCCTGGTGGACACGCCCGCAGGTCGGCGCATCTACGGCGGCGGCATTCTGTCATCGCCCAAGGAGACCGTGTACAGCCTGTCGTCCGAGCCCGAACACCAGGTGTTCGACCCGCTGGAAGCCATGCGCACGCCTTACCGCATCGACATCCTGCAACCGTTGTATTTCGTGTTGCCCGATCTGAAGCGCCTGTTCGAAGTGGCGCAGGAAGACATCATGGGCATGGTCGAGCGCGGTATGCAGTTGGGTCTGCACGCGCCGAAGTTTCCACCGAAACCCAAAGCGGCTTGAACCTTATATCTTCAGGCCAGGTGAGTCTGTTCCCTGGCCGCGCGTTGCTTTAGGGTGACGCTACTGATCTTCAAACACTCGAATTCAGGACACCATCATGACCACCTTGAACCAAGCCCATTGCGAAGCCTGCCGCGCCGATGCCCCGCAAGTCAGCGATGAAGAACTGCCGGTACTGCTCAAGCAGATCCCTGACTGGAACATCGAAGTCCGCGACGGCGTGATGCAACTGGAAAAGGTTTTCCTGTTCAAGAACTTCAAGTTCGCCCTGGCCTTCACCAACGCCATGGGTGAAATCTCCGAAGCCGAAGGCCATCACCCTGGCCTGCTCACCGAGTGGGGCAAGGTCACCGTGACCTGGTGGAGCCACTCCATCAAGGGCCTGCACCGCAACGATTTCATCATGGCCGCCCGCACCGACGAAGTGGCCAAGGACGCCGAGGGCCGCAAGTAATGCACTTCGATGCCATTGGCCGCGTACCCGGCGACCCGATCCTCGGGCTGATGGACCTGTACGCCCAGGACGCCAACCCGAACAAGTTCGACCTGGGCGTGGGCGTCTACAAGGACGACCAGGGCCTGACGCCGATTCCGCACTCGGTGAAACTGGCCGAACAGCGCCTGGTTGACACACAGACCACCAAGACCTACATCGGCGGCCACGGCAATGCCGCATTCGGCAAGCTGATCAGCGAACTGGTGCTCGGCGCCGACTCCCCGCTGCTGCGCGACCGGCGTGCCGGCGCCACCCAGACCCCAGGCGGCACCGGTGCCCTGCGTTTGAGCGCCGACTTTATTGCGCAAAACCTACCGGGCCGTGGCGTGTGGCTGAGCAACCCGACCTGGCCGATCCACGAAACCATCTTCGCCAAGGCCGGCCTCCAGGTCAGTCATTACCCCTACGTGGGCGCTGACAATCGCCTGGACGTGGCGGCGATGCTCGCCACTTTGTCCAGCATGCCCCAGGGCGATGTCGTGCTGCTGCACGCCTGCTGCCACAACCCGACCGGTTTTGACCTGTCCCAGGATGACTGGCGCCAGGTGCTGCAGATCGTGCGCGAGCGCCAACTGCTGCCGCTGATCGACTTCGCCTATCAGGGCTTTGGCGATGGCCTGGAGCAGGATGCCTGGGCGGTGCGACTGTTCGCGGCCGAGTTGCCGGAAGTGCTGGTCACCAGCTCCTGCTCGAAAAACTTCGGCTTGTACAGCGACCGTGTCGGCGCGCTGATCGTATGCGCAGCGGATGCCGAGAAACTGACGGATGTGCGCAGCCAACTGGCGAACACGGCGCGCAACCTGTGGTCAACGCCGCCGGACCATGGCGCGGCGGTGGTGGCGACGATCCTGGGTGATGCCGAGCTGAAAAAGCAGTGGAGCGACGAGGTCGAGGCCATGCGCTCGCGGATCGCGCACCTGCGTTCCGGGCTGGTGGAGGCGTTGGCCCCCCATGGTCTGTCGGAGCGGTTTGCGCACATTGGGGCCCAGCGTGGGATGTTTTCCTATACCGGCCTGAGTGCCGGGCAGGTTAAACAACTGCGGGAGAAACACAGCGTATATATGGTGAGTTCTGGCCGGGCGAATGTGGCAGGGATTGATGCCACGCGGTTGACGCTGCTGGCCGAAGCCATCGCCGACGTTTCCCGCTGACGAAACCCGGAATGAATATGGGAGAGGGCTTGCCCCTCCCACATCTGGCTTGTGTGCAACTTCAGCCCGCGACCATTTCGGCCTTGAGCTGCGCTTCCCTGGCCTGCGCATCCGCCAACCGATACAACTCGATACTCCCATCCCAGTGCTCGATCAATGCCGTGCACGACTCCACCCAATCCCCACAGTTGAGATAGTCCACCTCGCCCACCTTGCGGATCTCCGCATGATGAATATGCCCGCAGACCACCCCGTGCAGCTCGCGCTTGGTCACTTCGTGGGCGATGGCTTCTTCGAAATCGCTGATGAAATTCACCGCCGTCTTGACCTTGTGCTTGAGGTACGCCGACAGCGACCAGTAGCCATAGCCATAGCGCGCCCGCCAATGGTTCAGCCAGCGGTTGAGCGTGAGGGTGAATTCGTAGGCCGAATCGCCGAGGAATGCCAGCCAGCGGTGATAGCGGGTGATCACGTCGAACTGGTCGCCGTGGATCACCAACAGATGGCGGCCATCGGCAGTCACATGAATGGCTTCGTCTACCAGTTGGATATTGCCCAGGATCAGCTTGGAATAACGGCGCAGGAATTCGTCGTGGTTACCGGTGACGTAGATCACCTCGGTGCCGCGCTTGGCCATGGTCAGCAGGCGACGGATCACGTTGGTGTGAGCCTGGGGCCAATACATGCCGCCACGCAGTTTCCAACCGTCGATGATATCGCCCACCAGGTAGACCTTGTCGGCGTGATAGCCCTTGAGGAACTGCGACAGATGCTCAGCCTGGCAATCCCGCGTGCCCAGGTGCACATCGGAAATCCACAGGGTACGCACCCGTTGCTTGCGGCTGGGCTTGGTGAACTCGGCACTGGTCATGGGCATCCCTCGACGGTGTTTTCGCGAGCTTGCGCCCTGGCGATTAATAGCCCATGACAACTGTGCGTCAGTCTGATGACAGCGCCTGCCGGCCGCAAAGCGTTGTAGACTGCCGGCTTGCCAGCATGGAGACCACTATGGGACCCGCCCTCACCCTGCGCCATTACCTCGAAGCGCCCCTCGCCCACAGCCATGACCATGCGCAGTTGGTGTTCGGCCTGTCCGGGCACCTGGACCTGGAAGTCGATGGGCGTGGCAGCCAGGTCCGCGAAAGCAGCGTGATGGTGCTGCCCTTCTCCGCCCACCATGCGTGCGGCAGCCGTGATGGCAGCCGCTGCCTGGTGCTGGATGTGCCCACCGAGCATTGGTTGCTGCAATCGCTGGGCGAACATGCCGACGCCAGCCGCCGCTTGCTCGACCAACCGGCGCGGCTGGCCCTGGATACGCGGCAGAACCAGTTGGTGCAATGGCTGGCGCACAGCCCGGTGGATGACCCGCTGATCGTCCAGCAAGGCGCCGTGCTGTTATTGGCCAGTCTCAATCATCCCCAGGCCCAACCCCTTTCGGCACGGCGTCTGCCGTACGCGGCGTTCAATGCGCACATCGAGCGCCACCTTGCGCACCCGCTGCAGGTGTCGGACCTGGCGCGCATCGCTGACCTGTCGGTGGCACGCTTGCATGCCCGCTTCATCGCCGAATGCGGACAAACGCCGATGGACTACATCCGCAGTCGGCGCCTGCACATGGCATTGGACCTGCTGCGCCAAACGCCGTTGCCCATCGGCGACATCGCCGATCGCGTCGGCTACACCTCGCAAAGCGCCTTTGCTGCCGCGATGCTGCGTGAGTTTGGCGCGTCGCCGGGGGCTTTGCGACGCAACGCGTAGGAAGAGTCCTGCGATAAAAAACGCGAGCCGCACGACAGACATCCGCACCGGCGACCCACTAGACTGCGCACTTGCCACCCGCTTGTCTCAAGGATCGCAATGACTCCCCGCTCAGCCCTCGGCGCCCTGCATATCGGCGCATTGATGTTTGGCCTAACCGGCGTATTCGGCAAACTCGCGGCCGCTTCGCCAGCCATCATCGTGTTTGGTCGCGCGGCGTTTGCCGTGGTGGCCCTGGCGGTGTTTGCCCGGTTCGCCAGCAACACGGCGTGGAAGATACTGGAGCTGCGCGACTGGCGCCGGCTGCTGGTGAGCGGTGTGTTGCTGGCGGCGCACTGGGTGACCTTCTTTATTGCCGTCAAGGTAGCCGGTGTGGCCGTCGCAACCTTGGGCTTCACCGCGTTCCCGGCGTTTACCGTAATCCTCGAAGGGCTGATTTTCCGCGAGCGGATCCGCACCAACGAAATTGTACTGGTGGCGCTGGTCAGCGTCGGGCTGGTGCTGGTCACCCCAGACTTCAACCTTGCCAGTGAAGCCACGGGCGGCTTGCTCTGGGGGATCGCCTCGGGGCTGTTGTTTTCACTGTTATCGCTGAACAACCGCGCCAGCTCCGGCCGCATCCCCGCAGTGCAGGCGGCGTTGTGCCAGAACGTGGTGGTCGCGGTTTGCCTGTTGCCGGTGGCGGCACCGGGGTTAACCGAGGTACGGGCAATCGACTGGCTATGGATCGGTTTGCTCGGCGTGTTCTGCACGGGCCTGGCCCACAGCCTGTTTGTCGCCAGCCTCGCGGTGATCAAGGCGCGCACGGCTTCGGTGGTATTTGCCATGGAGCCGGTCTACGGCATCACCGCTGCCTGGTTGCTGTTTGCCGAAACGCCGACGCTGCGCATGCTGCTGGGCGGCGCACTGATCATCGTCGCCATTGTGCTGTCGGGGTTGATGGGCAACGCCAGCCAGGCCAAGCAGCCCACTGCAACGGCCTGATCTATACTTTAAACATCCGCAACAGTCAGCAGTCGTTCAACGGATATCCGACAGCTCGATGACAGCCTGGGTGTGTTCTGAAGTTGCTGCAAGCGAGTGGTCACAACCTCAACGCGATGCGGGAGCTTTACCATGGAAATGCTCATCAGCTTATTGGTACAGATCATCAGCGGGGCAGTCGGCGGCAACGTCGCCGGCATGACCAAACAGAGCCTCGGGACTGGGCTCAATACACTGATCGGGGGTGTCGGCGGACTGGCGTTGGGCCAGGTCTTCGCGGCATTCACGGGCACCTCGGGCGGTGAAGCGCTGGATGTGGCGGCAGTTGGCAGCAACATTGTGGGGGGTGGTATAGGCGGCCTCATACTGACGTGGCTGATTGGCTTCATCAAACAAAAGATGGCCGCCAAATAGGGCCGCACGAGAGGGTCACCGCCCTTGATAGGGCGGTGACGTTCACTGCGTACGGTCGTTGTGCCCCAGGTCACGCTGCGGGTCGATCCGGTCGCGTACGCGCTGCTTGAGCACCTTGGCTTCGGGAAAGCCCCCGTCCGCCTTGCGCTCCCAGATCTGCACGCCACCACAGGTGATGCGAAACGCGCCGCCGGTGGCCGGCTCCAGTGAGACCTTGCCCAGGTCATCGGCAAACGTACTCAACAGTTCCTGCGCCAGCCACGCGGCACGCAGCAGCCACTGGCACTGGGTGCAATAGGTGATGACGATCTCGGGTTTGCTTGTGGACATAATTTGAAAGGCTCCTGGCATGACGGGCTCGACGGATCGAGTGGCTATAATACCGGCCTTTATCGCCCAGCCCCGAGATTCCTGATGCGCCGCCTGCTGTCCTGCCTGTTGCTGTGCCTGTTCCCTCTGCTTGCCGACGCCGTTGAACCGCCCCGTCCGAAAATCGGCCTGGTGCTGTCTGGCGGCGCCGCCCGAGGCCTGGCCCATATCGGCGTGCTCAAGGCGCTGGAAGAACAAGGCATCCAGATCGACGCGATTGCCGGCACCAGCATGGGCGCGGTGATCGGTGGGTTGTATGCCTCTGGCTACAAGATCGATGAACTGGAAAAGCTGGCGCTGAGTATCGACTGGCAACAGGCCCTGTCCGACGCACCGCCGCGGGAAGACGTGCCGTTCCGGCGCAAACAGGATGACCGGGACTTCCTGGTCAAGCAGAAACTCAGCTTTCGCGACGACGGCAGCCTGGGCCTGCCACTGGGTGTGATCCAGGGCCAGAACCTCGCGCTGCTGCTGGAAAGCATGTTCGCCCACACCAGCAACACGCGTAACTTCGACAAGTTGCCCATCCCCTTCCGGGCAGTGGCGACCGACATCACCACCGGCGAGAAGGTGGTGTTCCGCAAGGGCCACCTGCCCCAGGTGATCCGCGCCAGCATGTCGATCCCGGCGGTGTTCGCACCGGTGGAACTGGACGGTCGGCTGCTGGTGGACGGCGGCATGACCGACAATATCCCGCTGGATGTGGCGCGAGAGATGGGCGTAGACATCGCCATAGTCGTGGACATCGGCACCCCGCTGCGTTCGCGCAAGCAACTGGCCACGGTGGTGGATGTGCTCAACCAGTCCATCACCTTGATGACCCGGCGCAATTCCGAGGAACAACTCAAGGACCTGCACCCCAAGGACGTGCTGATCCAGCCGCCTCTCGCCGCCTATGGCGTGACCGACTTCGGCCGCGCCAAGGACATGATCGACGCCGGCTACCGCGCCACCCGTGCCCTTGACATGCGCCTGGCCCACCTGCGCCCCGCCGAGCCGGTCGACCCGCAATTGGTGGCCGCGCGCACGCCGGGCGAACGCACCCCGGTGATCACCGCGATCAGCGTGGAGAACGATTCGAAAGTCAGCGACGACGTGATCCGCTACTACATTCGCCAACCCCTGGGCGAGCCGCTCAACCTGGGACGCCTGCAAACGGACATGGGCACCCTGTACGGCCTGGATTATTTCGAGCAAGTGCAATACCGCGTGGTCAAGAAGGGCCAGGACAACACGCTGGTGATCAGCGCGCGGGGCAAGCGCAGCGGCACCGACTACCTGCGCCTGGGCCTGAACCTGTCGGATGACATGCGCGGCGACAGCGCCTTCAACCTCGGCGCCAGCTACCGCATGAATGGCATCAACCGGCTCGGTGCGGAATGGCTCACGCGGGTGCAGATCGGGGATCGCCAGGAGCTGTACAGCGAGTTCTACCAGCCGATGGACACCGGCTCGCGTTACTTTGTCGCACCGTACATCAGGGCCCAGGCGCAGAACGTCGAGCTGATCCTGGACAACGACCCCATCTCCGAATACCGCTTGGAACGCTACGGTTTTGGCTTGAACGTCGGCCGCCAGATCGGCAACAGCGGCGAGATCCGCTTCGGCGTCGGCGAAGCCTGGGGCAAGGCGGACGTGCGCATCGGCGACCGCGACCTGCCCAGCGTGAGTTTCAGCGAAGGCTTCTATGAACTGAAGTACTCCTTCGATTCCCTGGACAACGTGTACTTCCCCCACACCGGCGAAGACATCGGCCTGGCCTACCGCGAGTTCGAACCCGGCCTGGGCTCGGACCAGCGCTACCGCCAGTGGGAGTTCAAGCTCGACAAAGCCATGAGCCACGGTCCGGACACCCTGGTGCTGGGTGGACGCTACGGGCGCACCCTGGATGATTCGGATGTGGTGATTTCCAGCTTCCTGCTGGGCGGGGCGCGACAGCTATCGGGCTTTCGCCAGGATGCGATCTCGGGGCAGAACATCAGCCTGATGCGGGCGGTGTACTACCGCAGGCTTACGCCCCGTTCGTACTTGCCACTGGATTTCCCGTTGTACCTGGGCGCTTCACTTGAACGCGGCCGGGCGTGGAACAACGACAACGAATTCGACAGCGGCTATATCAACGCGGCGAGTATTTTCCTGGGGTTCGATACGCCGTTGGGGCCGCTGAATTTCAGCTATGGATTCAACGATGACAACCAGAAGGCGGTGTATCTGAACCTGGGGCAGACGTTTTAGCGTCTTGCACAGAACCCGTGTGGAGAGCGGCGCTATTGTGGCGAGCGGGCTTGTCCCGCGTTGGGCTGCGAAGCGGCCCCAAAAACAGACGACTGATTTCTAGCTGAAAAAACGCGGTGACTTTAGTGGGGCTGCTTCGCAGCCCAACGCGGGACAAGCCCGCTCGCCACAACAAATCTGCTCACCACCACAGCACCGCTGGCCACAGCAAGCCCGCCCGGTGGTTTCTTCAGGACTTTTCCAGATTCGCCAGGATGTGCCCATGCACGCGCATGCACACGCTCAGGTCGGCTTCGTCCACCCCCACAAACAGCTCGTGGCGCAGGGCGGTGGCAATGGTTTCGATTTGTTCGATCAGGGGGCGTGCGGTATCACACAGCACGATGCGCTTGGCACGACGGTCTTCCACCACCGCCTGGCGTTGCACCAGGCCTTGGCCTTCAAGGCTGTCCAGCAGGCGAGCCAGTGTAGGCCCTTCGACGCCGACGCTTTGCGCCAGCTCACGCTGGGTGGGTGCTTCTTCAAAACGAGCCAAGTGCAGCAGAACCAGCCAGCGCGCCTGGGATAAACCAAGCCCCGCCAGACGGCGGTCCAGCTCGGCGCGCCACCCACGGGACATTTGCGCCAGCTGCATGCCAAAACGATGTTGATCGGTTAAAGACATAAAAAACTCATTGTTTAGACTGAAAATAAAGTGTGGCTAATTATTAGTCAGCTAAGCATGAGCTTTGCCCATAGGCAAGAGTTGCTATGTACTGATTCGTTACATTGTCGTAATTGCCACACTAAATTTCGAACTCAGACTGCAAAGCCGCGCGCACGCAGTACAAAACCCCCTCTGGAACACGCCCGGTAAACAGCGGCGCAATCTCCGCAACAGGTGGTAATTCGCCCTCGCCGTCGAGGAACGCATCCTGGATCTCACCGAGCAGAT